>LNFM01011184.1_pt1 | contig 12315 bp, 11 predicted proteins | sample 596031 | NCBI WGS metagenome assembly LNFM01 (sample SAMN04254537, study PRJNA301005) | activated carbon metagenome | isolation source: dual media filters at the Ann Arbor, Michigan drinking water treatment plant | place: USA: Ann Arbor | reverse complement strand
TTGTAACAGTTGGTCAAACCCGGCCGCAAAAGCCGAACTTCGCGGCGTCATGTGGTCAGAATTGGCTCTGTTACAAATTGGACTCAGGATACCCATGGCCACAACAACCAATCGCACCGACAAGGTTCTGGTAGTCGACGACGATGCGCGGATCCGCGATCTGCTGCGCCGCTACCTGACGCAGGAAGGCTTCGAGGTGATGGTCGCCGAAGACGGCAAGGCACTCAACCGCCTGCTGCTGCGCGAGACGGTGGACATCATCGTGCTGGACCTGATGATGCCGGGCGAAGACGGTCTGTCGATCTGCCGCCGCCTGCGTGCCGCCAACGACCGCACACCCATCATCATGCTGACCGCCAAGGGCGAGGACGTGGACCGCATCGTAGGCCTGGAAGTGGGCGCAGATGATTACCTGGGCAAGCCCTTCAACCCGCGCGAACTGCTGGCCCGCATCCATGCCGTGCTGCGCCGCCGCCCCGCACAGGAGGCCCCCGGCGCCCCGTCGGGCGAGAATGAAGTCGTCACCTTCGGGCCGTTCACCTTCGACCTGGGCACGCGCGCACTGCAGCGCAACGGCGAAGAACTGCCGCTGACGACTGGCGAGTTCGCCATGCTCAAGGCACTGGTGCGCCACCCGCGCCAGCCCCTGTCGCGCGAGAAGCTGGCCCTGCTGGCCCGCGGCCGCGAATTCGAACCCTTTGACCGCAGCCTGGATGTCCAGGTGTCGCGCCTGCGCAAGCTGGTCGAGGTCGATGCGGCAGCGCCCCGGTACATCCAGACGGTGTGGGGCGTGGGCTATGTCTTCGTGCCGGATGGCACGAGCTGAGCCCCCGCTCGATGACCAACGCTGAAGCGAACACCCGGCCGGACAGCGGTCTGGCCGGTGACCAATCGCCCGACAGTTCCGAAGTCACCAGCCCCGCGCCGCTCGAATCACTTCGTGCTGCGCGCGAGCAGCGCGCCCGTGTCGGGCTGAACCTTTTCTGGCGCACCTTTTTCCTGCTGGCCCTTTTGCTGGTCGGCAGCATCCTCGCGTGGCTGCAGACCCTGCGGGCGCTGGAGTTCGAGCCGCGCACGCTGCACACCGCGCAGCAGATTGCATCGCTGGTCAACCTGAGCCGCGCGGCACTGGTGCATTCCGACGCCATTGCCCGGGTGTCCCTGATCAAGACCATGGCCGACCAGGAGGGCGTGCGCATCCTTCCCCGCGAGCCCAAGGACAGCTTTCAGCTGCTGGACAACACGGCCCTGGGCAACCGACTGACCGACGAGCTCACGCAGCGCCTGGGGCCCGACACCATCGTGGCCCAGAGCGTCAATGGCGAAAACGGGCTGTGGGTAGGCTTCAACATCAACGGCGACCCCAACTGGCTGCTGATGGACCGCTCGCGCTTCAGCCCCGCCGGAGGCCGCACCTGGCTCATCTGGCTGGTGACGGCAGGCGCGCTGTCGCTGGCAGGCGCAGCAGCCATTGCGCGGCTGATCAACCGGCCGCTCAAGCAGCTTTCCTATGCCGCAAACCGCGTGAAGGACGGCGACTTCGCGGCCAGCCACCTGGACGAGGAAGTGGTCACCAGCGAGATCCGCGAGGTCAACATCGGCTTCAACCGCATGGCACAGAAGCTGGCCAAGCTGGAACAGGACCGCGCCGTGATGCTGGCCGGCATTTCGCACGACCTGCGCACGCCCCTGGCACGGCTTCGGCTGGAAACCGAGATGAGCGTGAGCGACGAGGTGGCGCGCGAGCACATGGTGGCGGACATCGTGCAGCTGGACGCCACGATCGACAAGTTTCTGGACTACGCGCGCCCCGACCATGTCACGCTCACGCCCGTCAACCTGCATGCAGTGATCTCGTCGTGCGTGTATGCCGTGCAGGATCACCGCGAGCTGATGATCACCATGTCGGTGCCCGAGGAACTCAATGTGCTGGCCGACGAGATCGAGCTGGCAAGGGTGATCTCCAACCTGCTGGAGAACGCACGGCGCTACGGCAAGACAGAGGCTACGGGGATTGCGCACGTCGACATCGCGGCCAAGGGCCGCGAGAACTGGGTGCTGATCAAGCTGCGCGACCACGGCGGCGGAGTGCCGCCCGAGCAGCTATCGAACCTGACCAAACCTTTTTTCCGCGGAGACTCGGCCCGCACGGCAGCGGCGGGAGCAGGCCTTGGGCTGTCGATCGTGGACAAGACGGTGCAGCGGATGGGCGGCATCTTTGCGCTGGCGAATTCCAGTACCGGCGGGCTGGTGGCGCACCTGCAACTGCAGCGTGCCACGTCGCTCGCCGACGGCCAGGACCCCAAACAGCGGCTGATGCGCCCCTCGGTCAAGCGCAAGCTGCCCCGCCAAGACGCAGCTCGGCCGAGCGGCACGGTGGCCTGACAGCGCTGCGCTGCCGGCCGCTGCGGCAGCGCAGATTCATCCTGCCTGGCTACGGCATCGCGCCGTAGACCAGCGCCACGGCCCGGGCCTCCATGGCCAGCCCCTGGCCCACCGGACCCAGCCGCTCGGCGGTCTTGGCCTTCACGTTGACCTGCGACACGGTGACGCCCACGGCCTGGGCAATCACCGCGCACATCGCCGGGATGTGGCTGGCCAGGCGCGGGGCCTGGGCTACCACGGTGCTGTCGATGTTGCCGATCTCGAAGCCCGCCGCCCGTACCCGCCGCGCGGCCTCTGCCAGCAGCACCGCAGAGTCCGCACCGCGAAATGCCGCGTCGGTGTCCGGAAAATGCCGCCCAATGTCGCCGAGCCCCGCCGCACCCAGCAGCGCATCCGTGATGGCGTGCAGCAGTACGTCGGCATCCGAGTGGCCGAGCAGCCCGCTGGAATGGGGGATCTCCACCCCGCCGATCACAAGCCTGCGCCCGGGCACCAGCGCATGGACGTCCCAGCCTTCACCGATCCTGAAATTCATGGGGTAGTTACCTTCATCAGTTGAGGCTCGCCGCGCGGCCTTGTTGTAGGGGGGTGCCAGTTCGCAGCAGCAGCGCTTGGCAAGCCAGTCAGAAGAGGGGCTTGCGCTCCATGGCGTCGCCAGCGTGACCACGTTCTCCGCCAAAGCGCTCCAGGGTGGTGCCGTGCGACCGGGCTGCGAGCACGGCTGAGGCCAGGGCAAAGTCATCCGGGTAGGTCACCTTGAAGTTCTGCGCGCCACCGGGCACCAGCCGCGGGTGCAGGCCCATGGCCTCCATCGCGCCCGCTTCGTCGGTCACGTTGGAGCCCACCTTGGCAATCGCATCCATCAGCGGGCCGATGCGGAACATCTGCGGCGTCTGCGCCAGCCACTTGTCGCTGCGGTCTACCGTGGCAGACACACGCACGCCGCCGGGGCCTTCGGTGGATGTCTTGAGGGTGTCGGCCAGCTTGTGCGCCAGCAGCCCGCCCACGGCATCGCCCGCGCACTGGTCGATCAGGGTGTCAATCTGCGCGGTGGTCACAAGGCAGCGTGCCGCATCGTGCACCAGCACCCAGTCATCGGGCTGGGCACCGCGGTCCACCAGCGCGCGCAGGCCACCGAGCACGCTGTCGGCGCGGGTTGCGCCACCGCATTCCACGGCAAACCAGGCGGGGTGGGGATACGCGTCCAGAAACCGGTCGCCGGGCGCGACGGCCACCAGCGTGCCCAGCAGCCTGCCCACCCCGGCAAACGCCGCCAGCGTGTGCAGCACCATCGGGCTGCCGGCAACGCTCTGGTACTGCTTGGGCAGGGACGCCTGCAGGGCTGCCTGTTCTGCGGGCACGGCGCGCGATCCCGTTCCGGCACACGGTACGAGGGCCCAGAAACGGCCCTGGGCCGACAGCGGCGAAGGGGCGGGTTGCAGCAAGGGAGCAGTCATTTGGCGGTCATTCTAGAATCTCCGGCTGCCCTCCCCATCCGGCCCGTGCGCGTCTTGCGCCCCGGGGGATGCGGCGGGTCCACTGAGAAGGTGTGACCGAACCCAACATGCCCGCTCATCGCGCCAGAATGCCCGCGTTCTCCGTTGCAACTGCTTGCCTTGGCCCGTGCCATGGCCTCGCGTTGCGCCTGGATCGCGCGGTTTCTGGCGGCCTGCTCTGGCACGCCGGAACCCATCACACCGTCTGACGCCACCGTCCGCATGGAACTGCCCAAACTCTCCCCCGGAAAACGCTTCACCCTGCCCCGCCCCGTGGGCAGTGCCGATTCGCTGCTGCTCGCCCGCCTGGCTGAGCGCGACAAGGCCGCCGGCCGCACTACCGCCATCGTCACGGCCGATGCGACCGATGCGCAGCGCCTCATCGACGAGATGGCGTTTTTTGCGCCCGGCCTGCGCTGCGCGCTGTTCCCCGACTGGGAAACGCTGCCGTACGACACCTTCTCGCCGCACCAGGACCTGATCAGCGAGCGCCTGGCCACGCTGTGGCGCATCAGCCAGAAGGACAAGGACACGGGGGCGGACGTGGTCATCGTGCCGGCCACCACGGCGCTGTACCGGCTGGCGCCGCCCTCGTTTCTCGCGGGCTACACCTTCCACTTCAAGGTCAAGCAAAAGCTCGACGAAGCGAAGTTCAAGGCGCAGCTCACGCTGGCGGGCTATTCACACGTATCGCAGGTCGTCAGCCCCGGCGAATATGCGGTGCGCGGCGGACTGATCGACCTGTTTCCCATGGGCTCGCTGGTGCCGTACCGGGTGGACCTGTTCGACGACGAGATCGACAGCATTCGCACGTTCGATCCCGACAGCCAGCGCAGCCTGTACCCCGTGCCCGAGGTGCGCCTGCTGCCCGGCCGCGAGTTCCCCATGGACGACGAAGCCCGCGCCAAGTTCAGGAGCCGCTGGCGCGAGATGCTGGAGGGCGACCCGACCAAGAGCCGCATCTACAAGGACATGGGTGCAGGCGTGGCCACGGCGGGCATCGAGTACTACCTGCCGCTGTTCTTCGACGAAACCGCCACCGTGTTCGACTACCTGGGCGCAGAGGCCACGGTGGTGCTGCATGGCGACCTGGAGCCGGCCTTCCAGCGCTTCTGGCAAGACACCAAAGACCGCTTCCGCCTGGTGCAGGGCGACCCGGAGCGGCCCGCCCTGCCGCCCGAGGCACTTTTCCTTTCCATCGACCAGTTCTATACCCGCGCCAACCACCACGCCCAGCTGTCGCTGCGTCCCGGTGTGGCCGATGTGGATGACAACCCGCACTTCCAGAAACTGGGCGATCTGTCGGTGGTGCGCGGTGCCGAAGACCCGCTGGCGCGCCTGCACGCGCACATCCGCAACACGCAGCACCGCGTGCTGCTGCTGGCCGAAAGCGATGGCCGTCGCGAAAGCCTGCTCGACTTTCTGCGCGCCTCGCAGGTCAACCCGCCTGCATTCGATTCGCTGGCAGAGTTCCAGGGTGACTCGGCCGAAAAGGTCGGAATCGCCACCGCGGGCCTCACCGTAGGCTTCAGCTGGATCGAGGACGGCATCGATTTCGTTACCGAATCCGAGCTGTTTGCCGCTGGCCCCACCACGCGCCGGCGCAAGAAGCAGGAGCAGGTGAGCGACGTCGAGGCGCTCATCAAGGACCTGGCCGAGCTGAACGTGGGCGACCCGGTGGTGCACAGTGCGCATGGCATCGGCCGCTATCGGGGCCTCGTCAACATGGACGTGGGCAACAAGAACCCCGATGGCACCCCTGCCATGCAGGAGTTCCTGCACCTTGAATACGCCGACAAGGCCGTGCTGTATGTGCCGGTGAGCCAGCTGCAACTGATCAGCCGCTACACCGGCGTGAGCGCCGACGAAGCCCCGCTGCACAAGCTGGGCAGCGGCCAGTGGGAAAAGGCCAAGCGCAAGGCGGCCGAGCAGGTGCGCGACAGCGCCGCCGAGCTGCTGAACATCTACGCCCGCCGCGCATTGCGCCAGGGCCACGCCTTCCGCTACAGCCCGCAGGACTACGAGACCTTTGCCAACGACTTCGGCTTTGACGAAACCGCCGACCAGAACGCCGCCATCCACGCTGTCATCCAGGACATGATCAGCCCCCGCCCGATGGACCGCCTGGTCTGCGGCGATGTGGGCTTTGGCAAGACCGAGGTGGCCCTGCGCGCAGCCTTTGTGGCCGTGACGGGTGGCAAGCAGGTAGCCTTTCTGGCGCCGACCACGCTGCTGGCCGAGCAGCACTACCAGACGCTGGTGGACCGCTTCAGCAAGTGGCCGGTGAAGATTGCCGAGGTCTCGCGCTTTCGCTCGGGCAAGGAGATCACCGCTGCCATCAAGGGCATTGGCGACGGCACGGTGGACATCGTGGTGGGCACGCACAAGCTATTGAGCGAATCCACCAAGTTCCACAATCTGGGCCTCCTGATCATCGACGAGGAGCACCGGTTTGGCGTGCGCCACAAGGAGCAGATGAAGGCCCTGCGCGCCGAGGTGGACGTGCTCACGCTGACGGCGACGCCCATCCCGCGCACGCTGGGCATGGCACTCGAAGGCCTGCGCGACCTCTCTGTGATTGCCACCGCGCCGCAGCGGCGCCTGGCGATCAAGACCTTTGTGCGCAACGAAGGCACGGGTGTGATCCGCGAGGCCGTGCTGCGTGAATTGAAGCGCGGCGGGCAGTGCTACTTTTTGCACAACGAGGTCGAGACCATCGAGAACCGCCGCCAGAAGCTCGAAGAGATCCTGCCCGAGGCCCGCATTGCCGTGGCCCACGGCCAGATGCCCGAGCGCGAGCTGGAACGCGTGATGCGCGACTTTGTGGCGCAGCGCTACAACATCCTCTTGTGCTCGACCATCATCGAGACCGGCATCGACGTGCCCACGGCCAACACCATCATCATGAGCCGCGCCGACAAGTTCGGCCTGGCGCAGCTGCACCAGCTGCGCGGACGGGTGGGCCGTAGTCACCATCAGGCGTATGCCTACCTGATGGTGCCCGACACCGAAGGGCTGACCAAGCAGGCGCAGCAGCGGCTCGATGCCATCCAGGCGATGGAAGAACTGGGCAGCGGCTTCTACCTGGCCATGCACGACCTGGAGATCCGCGGGGCGGGCGAGGTACTGGGTGAGAACCAGAGCGGCAACATGCTGGAGGTGGGCTTCCAGCTGTACAACGAGATGCTGAGCGAAGCTGTCAAGGCACTCAAGGCGGGCAAGGAGCCCGACCTGCTCTCGCCACTGAGCGTGACCACCGACATCAACCTGCACGCCCCAGCCCTGCTGCCCGACGACTACTGCGGCGACGTGCACCTGCGCCTGTCGTTCTACAAGAAACTGGCCACGGCCAAGACGCCCGACCAGATCGATGGCCTGCTCGAAGAGATCGTGGACCGCTTTGGCAAGCTGCCGGCACAGGCGCAGACGCTGATCGACGTGCACCGCCTGCGCGTGCTGAGCCAGCCCTACGGCGTGGTGAAGGTGGATGCCGCTCCGGGTGTCATCAACATCACCTTCAGGCCGCAGCCGCCCATTGACCCCATGCGCATCATCGAGCTGATCCAGAAGAACAAGCACATCAAGCTGGCGGGCAACGAGAAGCTGCGCATCGAGCGCGAACTCAAGGAGCCCAAGGACCGCGCCCAGCTGGTGCGCGATGTGCTGCGCAGCCTGGGGCAGCCGCTGGTTGCTGCTGCAGCATGATTTGGAGCACTTTTTGAATGGTTTTGGCTGCAGGTGCAATCAACATATGCACCTTTAGCTATCAAAATTATAGCATACCGACCATGTGGCTCGAAGCCCTGCTTGCCGCTGTAGCCCTTTTCGCCGCCCTGGCGGCGAGGCCGTGGCGCATGCTGGCCGCCCGCCCTCCGCTGGTACACCAGACGCACGGCGCGCCCTCTGCGCTGTGGACACCCATGCTGGCCACGCTCGTCTTTCTGCCCTGGATGTGGGCACTGCCCACGCTGCACGCCATGCCGCTGCAGCTGCAGTGGTCGGGTGCCTGCCTGGTGGTGCTGATGCTGGGCTGGCCGCTGGCGGTGCCGGTGTTCATCGGCGTGGGCGTGGCGGCGGGCCTCATCTCCCCCGCCATGGCGTGGGCCGATGCGCTGAGCGCCGCCGTGTGGCTGGGGGTGGTGCCCGCCACGCTGGCGCTGGGCCTGGGCGCGCTGGTGCGGCGCTACACGGGCACCCGGCCGTTCGTGTATGTGCTGGGCCGCGCGTTCCTGGGCACGGTGGTGTGCGTGTTTGCTGCCGGTGTGCTGTCGCAGTGGAGCGGCCACCTGCTGCCCGGCGTAGGGGACGACCTGTCGCTGGTGGCCCGCTGGCTGATGGCCTGGGGCGATGGCTTCATCACCGGCATGCTGGCCGCCATCTTTGTGGCCTTCAAGCCCGAGTGGCTGGCCACGTGGTCTGACCGGCTGTACCTGCCACGGCCCCAGTGACGCAGGCAGCTGCTGCCCAACGGTTGATACAGCGCAAGGGGTCACCGAGCCCGGCGGGCGATAGTGGGGCCACACCGAAAAGGAGGGGCCCATGAAACTCTTGAGCGATCTTTTCTCTACTGACTATGGCCTGATGAGCATCGGCGGCATCGCCTTCATGCTGGGCATGGCGGTGTTCTTTCTGCGCATGTTCCTCACCAAGATGAACGAGCCCCCAAGGGCGGACCCGGCTGCCGAGGCACGTGCAGCGCACCGCAACAAAATGCCTTCGGCACACTGACCGGCGCACCGCAGGCAGAACGCGCCCCGCGCGGGCGCGCGATCCTGTCCCAGTCAGATCACATCAGCCGTGGCCCGCGTCGCCCGCATCCAGGGCAGGCGGGCGAAGAAGATCCTCGTTGATACCCATCACCTGGCTGGCGCGCTCCACGGCCTGCCACAGCGGTGCAGGCATCTGCAGGATTTCATCCGGCGATGCGGAGCGGGCAATCCAGGCGCTGATATCGCCGTGCTGCTCGGCGGTCAACAACTCCAGGTGCAGCATCTCGTCAATGGTTTTCATCGGTCATCCGTGTGGGTCGGTCGAGCCGACCGGGTGGCGCATGGCCCAAGGCTACCCCACCGAGGCCTGGCGGCCGCAAAAAGTCCGCAGAAGATGGGCCTGTGGTGTTTGGTGTTGCTACCCGCACCCCGACACGCTGCAGGGCGTGCACATCGCGCACAGCGGCTACACGGCGGGGGCGATGGCGTGGGCTTTACCATTGCGGGCCTGACTTAAAAACCGCATTTTTTCCTGCGCCATGACCCACGCCACCGAATTCGCCCCCGGCCTTGTTGTCCAGGGCATCGAGCCGCCCCTGTCCCTGTCGAGCTACAAGCTCATCGCTTTCGACATGGATTCCACCCTGATCAACATCGAGTGCGTGGATGAGATCGCCGACGCTGCAGGCCGCAAGGCCGAGGTGGCCGCCATCACCGAGGCCGCCATGCAGGGCCTGATCACTGACTACAAGGAAAGCCTGCGCCAGCGCGTGGCGCTGCTCAAGGGCGTGTCGGTGGCGCACATGGAGCAGGTGTTCAGCGAGCGCCTGCGCTTCAACCCCGGTGCGAAGGAGCTCATCACCGCTGCCAAGGCTGCGGGACTGACCACGCTGCTGGTCTCGGGCGGCTTCACCTTCTTTGCCGACCGCGTGAAGGCCGGGCTGGGCATCGACCTGGCGCGCTCGAACATGCTGGAGATCGACAACGGCCACCTGACCGGCCGCATGGTGGACCAGGCCTGGGGCGACATCTGCGACGGCGCCGAAAAGCGCCGCACGCTGCTGGAAGTGGCTTCGCTCATGGGCATCTCGCCACAGCAGGCGATTGCCGTGGGCGACGGTGCCAATGACCTGCCCATGATGGGCGCCGCCGGCCTGTCGGTGGCCTACCACGCCAAGCCCACCGTTCGTGCGCAGGCCAAGGTGGCCATCAACCAGGGTGGGCTGGACCGGTTGCTGGAAGTGCTGCGCTGATTCGCAACACCACAGCCCTGCCATGCTGAAGGCCCTTGCCACCCGTGCCGCGCAGTCCTTGCGCAAAAGCTGGAGGCAGCACCTGGCGACCCTCACGCTCGCCTGGGTCGCCATCGTGGCGGTAGACACCTGGCGCACGCGCGACCTGCCCCAGGGCCCTGCGCCCGATGCGGCGCTGGTGATGGCCCCCAGCGCTGGCGCTGCTGGCGCTGCTGGCGCTGCTGGTGCTGCTGGCTCGGCCGCCACCCCAGTCCCTACCACCCTGGCCGCATGGCGCGCCCAGCACCCCGGCCAGGCCGTGGCGGTGCACTTCTGGGCCGAGTGGTGTTCCATCTGCAAGCTGGAAGAGCCCAGTATCGCCAGCCTGTCCACCGACTGGCCCGTGCTGGGCGTGGCCATGCAGTCCGGCAACGCGGAGAAGGTGGCGCAAGTGCAGCGCCAACGCGGCATGGCGTGGCCAACCGCCGTGGATCCGCAGGGCAACCTGTCGCGCAGCTGGGGCGTGCGCGCCGTGCCTGCGCTGGTGGTGATCGACCCGCACGGCCAAGTGCGGTTTGCCACCTCGGGCTACACACCCGAATGGGCCATGCGCCTGCGGCTGTGGTGGGCGCAGACAATACCGCAGTGGAAAGCATTGCTTCCAAAACAATAGCTGCTAGCGCTTTATGGACGGGCGCAAACGGCCATTTTGACCACTATTCTCGGCGCCACCCACCACGCAGCCCTCTGAAACAGCCCGGCAGCGTTTGGCGCAAATCTTCAAGACTCGCCCGCCCCAGCCTTTGCACACTGGCCCCCGTCACACCCACGGAGGCCCACATGCACATCACCCTGAACCAACACCCCCAGCCCGTGCCCCCCGGCTGGGAGGACGAGCCCCTGCTCTGGCTGCTGCGCGAGCCCCTGGGCCTCACGGGCACGCGCTTTGGCTGCGGCATGGGCCAGTGCGGCGCCTGCACCGTGCTGATCGACGGCGTGGCGGAGCGCGCCTGTCTGCAGACAGCCCGCGGGCTGCAGGGGCGCGCCATCACCACCATCGAAGGGCTGGCGGAGCCCGACGGCACGCTGCACCCCGTGCAGCAGGTGTGGCGCGACCTGCGTGTGCCCCAGTGCGGCTACTGCCAGAGCGGCCAGATCATGGGCGCCGTGGCCCTGCTGCGAGCTACGCCCCGCCCCAACGATGCGCAGATCGACGCGGCCATGTCAGCCCACCTGTGCCGCTGCGGCACCCAGCACCGGGTGCGCGCGGCCATCCACCAGGCTGCTGAGGGTGCGAAGCCATGAAGCGCCGCCATTTTTTGGCAGCGGCAGGCGCCGGGGTACTCACCGTCACGCTGGCGGGCTGCAGCCTGGTGCCGGTGATCCCCAAGCGCCCCACTTCCACCGCCGATGACGCGCTGGGCTGGATACGGCACGAAAACGGCCGCTACACCCTGTGGCTGCCCAGCGCCGAGATGGGCCAGCAGATCAGCACCGCCATGCTGTGTCTGGCCGCTGCCGAGCTGGGCGTCCCGCCCGCACAGGTGCAACTGCAACTCCCCAGCACCCGCCACATCGCCCGCGTGCGCGCCACCGTGGGCAGCGCCAGCGTGCAGGACTTTGCCCTGCCCCTGGCCCGCGCCTGCGCCACCCTGCGCGAGGCCCTGGCGCAAGGCCAGACCACGGGCACGCTGGCCGCGCGCGACATTGCGCCCGGTGCGCTGCGCAGCCTGCAGCCGCGCGCGGGGGCAGCCAAAGAAGCTGCGGTGGCACCGGGCCAGCTGCACGCCCTTGTCACCGGCCAGCCGCTGTTTGCGGGCGACACGCGCCTGCCCGGCCTGCTCTATGGCCGTGTGCTGCGCGCACCCGTATCGGCCGAAATCAACTCGCGCCCCAAGGCGTGGGACGAAACAGCCGCCCGCGCCGACCCAGCCTGCGTGGCAATGGTGCAGCACCCGCGCCTCGCGCAGATGGGCAGCCTGGGCCTGGGCATCGTGGCGCGCACCCCCTCGGCGCTCGACCGCATCGAGGCCGCGCTGGCCGTGCAATGGCAGGTGGAAGATGGCAGCGCGTTCGAGCAGGCCGCCATCGACGCGCGCATCGACATCGACACCCAGTTGCGCCGGGGCCCGCTGCAGCACCGCCTGCGCAAGGATGACCTGCCCGCAGACACCGCCTGGACGCTGGACCTGCGCATGAATGTGCCCCTGGCCGCGCACGCCCCCATCGAACCGCGCAGCGCCACGGCGCAGTGGCTGGCCGACGCAGACCAAGAAGGCATCGCCCTGAAAGTATGGGCGGGCACGCAAGACCTGTTCTACATGCGCGACGTGCTCGCTCGCCAGTTCAACCTGAATGCCGGACGCATCGAGGTGCAGGCCTGCCGCATCGGGGGCGGTTTTGGCGGCCGCACGCTGTGCACGGTAGAGCTCGAAGCTGCCGTGCTCGCCCAGGCCGTGGGCGCGCCCGTCAAGGTGCAATGGAGCCGCGCGC
>LNFM01003902.1_pt1 | contig 12316 bp, 10 predicted proteins | sample 596031 | NCBI WGS metagenome assembly LNFM01 (sample SAMN04254537, study PRJNA301005) | activated carbon metagenome | isolation source: dual media filters at the Ann Arbor, Michigan drinking water treatment plant | place: USA: Ann Arbor | reverse complement strand
CCCCACACCGACCCCGCCTTCCGGGATGGCGCCTTTCGCTTTCCCGTCCTGCGCAGCGGCAATCTCCTCCTGGCGCTGCAGCCGCCGCGCGACGCCGCGCCGGACCGCAAGGCGGCCTATCACGATGCCGACGTGCCGCCGGGCCACGGCCACCTCGCCTTCTACGCGGCGCTGCGGATGCGCGAGTCGGTCGACGCACTGATCCATCTCGGCACCCACGGGGTGAGCGAATGGCTGCCGGGCAAGGCGGTGGCCCTGTCGGCCGCCTGCTGGCCGCGGCTCGTCACCGGCGGGCTGCCGGTGGTCTACCCCTATGTGGTCGACGATCCCGGCGAGGCGGCGCCGGCCAAGCGCCGGCTTTCCGCCGTGACGCTCGGGCACCAGCCGCCACCGCTGGCGGAGGGCGGGCTCGCGGGCGAGGGTGCGCTGCTGCGCGACCTCGTCGAGGACTACAGCGCCGCCCAGGTGCTCGACCCGCGCCGGGCCGCCATGGTGGCGGACGAAATCCGCGCCCGGGCACGTGCGAGCGGGCTCGCCGCAGCAGCCGGGCTCGACGACGCCATGCCGATGGACGAGGCGCTCTCCCGCCTCGACGCCCATCTCTGCGACCTTGCGGAGATGCCGTTCCGCGACGGGCTCCACGTCTTCGGGACGGGCGGTGACGCCGCCTCGGCGGCGGGCGAGCGCCATGGCCTGCTCGCCGCCCTCGACGGGCGGTTCGTGCCGCCGGGACCGGCCGGATCGCCGCATCGCGGCAGGCCCGACGTGCTCCCCACCGGCCGCAACCTCTCGACGCTCGACCCCCGCGCCATTCCGACCCGCGCCGCCGCCACCCTCGGCGCCAGGGCCGCCGCGGCCGTCGTCGCCCGCCACCTGCAGGAGGAGGGCGACTACCCACGCCATGTCGTCATGGACCTGTGGGCCTCGCCCACCCTGCGCTCCGGCGGCGAGGACATCGCCCACGCCCTCGCCCTGATGGGCGTGGTGCCGGCCTGGGACGCCGCCTCGACGCGGGTGAAGGGCTTCGAGATCCTCCCGCAGGCCCGCCTCGACCATCCGCGCATCGACGTGACGGTGCGCATGTCCGGCGCCTTCCGCGACACCTTCCCCGACCAGATCGCCCTCATCGACGCTGCCGCGCGGGCGGTTGCCGCCCTCGACGAGGAGGACGCCGTGAACGCACCGGCCGCCGCCCGCCGCCGCGGCGAGGACGGGGCGCGGGTGTTCGGCGCGGCGCCCGGCCGCTTCGGCGCGGGGGTCGCCGGCCTCGCGCTCGACGGGGACTGGCAGGCGCGGGACGACCTCGCCGCGGCCTATCTCGCGTCCGCGTCGCAGGCCTATGGCGGTGCCGAGGGATCGGGTCAGGCGAGCGCGGCCTTCGCCCGGCGGGTGGCGTCGGCCGATGCCTTCATCCACGTCAGCGACGTCGCCGGGCGCGACGTTCTGGAGGCGTCGAGCGCCGCCGACGCCGTCGGCGGCTTCGTGGCCGCGGCGCAGGCGCTGGGTGCGTCGCCGCGGGCCTACAGCCTCGACACCGGCCGTCCCGAGGCGCCGCGCGTCCGCAGCCTCGCCGAGGACATTGGCCGGATCGTCCACGGCCGCCTCGCCCATCCCCGCTGGATCGAAGGCCAGATGCGCCACGGCTGGCGCGGCATCGCGGAACTCGCCGAAGCGCTGGACGCGCTCTTCGTCTATGCGGCGACGACCGACGCGGTGCCATCGGCGCATTTCGACACGCTGTTCCAGGCCTGGCTCGGCGATCCCGGCCGCGTGGCGCGGCTGGAGGCGGCCAACCGGCCGGCGCTCGAGGCGATCCGCGCCCGTTTCGCCGAGGCGCTGCGCCGCGGTCTCTGGGTCACCCGCCTCAATTCGACGGGCGCCGCTCTCGGCGTCCCGGCGGAGGCGGCGGAATGAAGGCTGCGTCATCCCTCCGGCGCGGCTGGTGCCCGGGCGCCCTGATGCCGATGGAGACGGGCGACGGCTGGCTCGTGCGCATCCACCCGCCGGGCGGCCGCCTCTCGGCGGAGGCGCTGGACCGGCTGGCGGCGCTCGCCGCCGAACATGGCAACGACCTCGTGGACATCACCGCCCGCGCCAACCTGCAGATGAGGGGCGTGCGGCCGGAGACCCACCCTCCGCTGGTCGCCGAACTGCTCGCAGCGGGCCTCGTCGATCCCAGGGAGGGGGACGGCCCCTACCGGCCCGTGCTCACGGGCCCGCTCGCCGGCCGCGACGCCGGTGACCTCCGCGACGTCGCCGCGCTGTCGGAGGCGGTGGAGGCGCGGCTGAAGTCGGTGGCGGGCCTGCCGGCCAAGGTGCTGGTGCGGGTTCACGGCGGCGGCCTCTCTCCCGGCGGGGGAGACGCGGATATCCGCCTCGTCGCCGGCGGCGATCATCTCGTGCTGGTCACGGCCGACCGGGCCTATCGCGTCGCGCCGGACGATGTGCCGGAGGCCGTGGCGGTGTTGCTGGGCCGGCTGGCGATCCATCACCGCGCGCGGCCCCAGGCGGTGCGGCGGCTGCGGGACGTCGATGCCGGCGAGGTCGCGGCGCTCGCGGCTTCGCTGGGGCTGCCGGCCGTTCCCATGCCGCCGGCGCCCCCCGTCTCGCGCGGCGTCGGCATCGTCGCCGAGCGTGGCGGCAGCCGTGCGGCCCTCGCCGCGGCGCCCTTCGGCCGGACGACCTCGGCCGGCCTCGCCGCCCTTGCCGCTCTGGTCCGTCGCCACGGCGCCTTCGACCTGCGGCTCACGCCCTGGCGCGGCGTCGCGCTCACCGGCCTGTCGGATGCCGGGGCGGCACTGGCCGGCCTCGCCGGGCTCGGTTTCATCGTCGATGCGGCGGACCCGCGCCTCGCGGTCGACGCCTGTCCCGGTGCGCCGGCCTGTGCGCGCGGCGAGGCGCCGGCGCAGGTCGACGCAGCCCTCATGGCGGCCGCCCTGCCGGCGGGCCTCGACGCCGGTTTCACCCTCCACGTGTCGGGCTGTGCCAAGGGCTGTGCCCGCTCTTCGCCCGCCACCCTCACGCTCGTCGCCCGAGACGGGCTCTACGACGTCGTCTCCGCAGGGCGCGCGTCCGACCCCCCCGTCAACCGTCTCGCCGCCGCCGACGTCGTGCGGCTGCTGGCCGCCGGCGGCAACCCCGCGGATGCCCTCCGGAAGGCCAGAACCATGACGCCCGCTACCCGCTCCGACCATCTGAAGGACGGCGCCGCCATCTATGCGCGCTCCTTCGCCATCATCCGCGCCGAGGCCGACCTGACGCGGTTCCAGGGCGTGGCCGAACGGGTCGCGGTGCGCATGATCCACGCCTGCGGGATGACGGATCTCGCCGGGGACATCGAGATGTCGGAGGAGTTCGCGGCAGCGGGCGAGGCGGCGCTGAAGCGCGGCGCTGCGATCCTGTGCGATGCCAAGATGGTGGCGAACGGCGTGACGCCTTCGCGGCTTCCCGCCGGGAACAGGGTCGTCTGCACGCTCGACGACCCGCGGGTGCCAGGCCTCGCCGAGGCCATGGCCACCACGCGATCGGCGGCGGCGATGGAGCTCTGGCGGGAGGACCTCGCCGGCAGCCTCGTCGTCATCGGCAATGCGCCGACGTCGCTCTTCCACCTTCTCGACATGCTGGACCGCGGCGCCCCGGCGCCCGCTGCCGTGATCGGCGTGCCCGTCGGCTTCGTCGGAGCGGCGGAATCGAAGGAGGCGCTGGCGGCGGACGGGCGGGTTCCCTTCCTCATCGTGCGCGGGCGGCGCGGCGGCTCTGCCATGGCGGCCGCGGCGGTCAACGCCCTTGCCAGTGCGCGGGAGTGAGGCGATGAGCGCATCCGCACCCCCGGTCTTCTTCGGCGTCGGCCTCGGGCCGGGCGATCCCGCCTACCTGACGCTCCGGGCGCGGGAGGTGCTCGACCAGGCGGACCGGCTCGTCCACTTCTGCAAGCGGGGCAAGCGCGGCAACGCCCGCACCATCGTCGACCGGATCCTCGGGCCGGACCCCGCCCGCGAGATCGCGCTGGTCTATCCCGTCACGACCGAGGCCGCCCCGGGCGAGGGCGCCTATGACGGTCCCATCGCCGCCTTCTACGAGGAATGCTGCGCCCTGCTCGCGGCCGAGGCGGAGGCGGGCCGTCGGGTGGCGATCCTCTGCGAGGGCGACCCCTTCTTCTACGGCTCGCTGATGCATCTGTGGCGCCGGCTGGCGCCGCTCTATCCCTTCGAGGTCATTCCCGGCGTCAGCGGCATGTCGGGCGCCTGGACGCTCGCCGGGGCGCCGATCACCTGGGGCGACGACGTGCTGACCGTCCTGCCGGGCACGCTGGCCGAGGCGGACCTCGCCCGCCGGCTCGCCGGGACGGATGCGGCGGTGGTGATGAAGCTCGGCCGGCACCTCGCCAAGGTGCGGAGGGCGCTCGCCGCCGCCGGCCTGCTGCAACGGGCGATCTACGTGGAGCGCGCCGCCATGGAGGGGCAGCGGATCCTGCCGCTCGCCGAGAAGGACGACGACGAGGCGCCCTATTTCGCCATGGTGATCGTGCCGGGGGAGGGCCGTCGGCTGTGACCGGAACCCTGACCGTCGTGGGGCTCGGCCCCGGTGACCCCCGCTACCGGACGCCGGCCGCCGTGGAGGCCCTCGCCTCCGCGACCGACCTCGTCGGCTACGGCCCCTATCTCGACCGCGTCCCGGACCGGGAGGGGCTCGCCCGCCACCCCTCCGACAACCGCGTGGAGCTCGACCGGGCGCGCCACGCCCTCGACCTCGCGGCCTGTGGCCGCCACGTCGCCGTCGTCTCGGGCGGCGATCCCGGCGTCTTCGCCATGGCGGCAGCCGTCTTCGAGGCGCTGGAGGCGGCGCGTCCCGAATGGGCGGGCGTGTCGGTGCGGGTCGAGCCCGGCATCACCGCCATGCTGGCGGCGGCGGCGCGGCTCGGTGCGCCGCTCGGCGGCGACTTCTGCGCCCTTTCGCTGTCGGACAACCTGAAACCCTGGGACGTGGTGATGAGCCGGCTACGGGCCGTGCTTGCCGCCGATTTCGTGGTGGCGCTCTACAATCCGATTTCGCGGGCGCGGCCCTGGCAGCTCGGCGCGGCCCTGGGCCTGGCCGCGGAGATCAAGCCGGCGGGGACCCTCGTCGCCTTCGCGCGCGCGGTCGGCAGGCCGGACGAGCGCGTCGCGGTCATGCCGGTCGCGGACGCGGCGGAGCGGGCCTCCTCCGCCGACATGGCGACGCTGGTGCTGATCGGCGCGACGTCGACACGGCTGGTGGCGGGCGCCGATGGCGCCACGCACCTCTACACGCCGCGCAGCGTCGGGAGGCAGCCGTGACCGGCGAGCCAGGCCATGGCTTCGTCCACCGTCGCCACGGTGGGAACGGCCGGCTTCGCCGGGCGGGAGATCATCACCACCGGCAGGCCGAGCCGGCGCGCCGCCACGATCTTGCCCGCCGTCGCCTCGCCGCCGGCATTCTTCGCCACCACGACCTCGATGCGCTCGCGCCGCATGAGCGCCGCCTCGGACTCGGCGTCGAAGGGGCCGCGGTCGCGGATCAGCGTGAGGCGCGGGGGAACCTGGCCCTCGGGCGGATCGATGACGCGGGCGAGATAGGCGTGCTGCGGGGCCGCGGCGAAGGCGGCGAGCTCCTGCCGGCCGATGGTCAGGAAGACGCGGCGCGGCGATGCGCCGAGGGCCGCGGCCGCCTCGACCATGGTGTGGACGCGGGTCCAGCGGTCACCGTCCACCTGCTCCCATGCGGGGCGCGTCAGGGCGAGAAGCGGGACGCCGGCCGCCCGGCAGGCTTCCGCCGCGTTGAACGGCATGAGCGCAGCGAAGGGGTGGGTGGCGTCGACGACGACCTGCGTTCCGGACGCCGCGAGGAAGCGCGCGAGACCCTCGGCGCCGCCGAACCCGCCGATGCGCATCGGCAGGGGCAACGGGCGCGCCGCTTGCGTCCGGCCGGCGAGGGAGACCGTCGCCGCGATGCCGGGACAGTCCGCGGCGAGCCGCGCCGCGAGAGCGGTGGCCTCGGTGGTGCCGCCGAGGATGAGCAGCGGCGCGGGCGGGGAGAGCTGATCCATGGCTGATGTGTCGCGGATGGAGGGCCCGCTGTCGAGCGGCCAGGGCGCGCGATGGCTGTCGCTGGTCGGCATCGGTGAGGACGGCCGCGCGGGGCTGACGGCGGCCGCCGCCGCGGCGATCGACGGGGCGGCGCTGGTGGTCGGCGGGGAACGCCATCTGGCGCTGGCGGCGCCGATCGCCGCCCCGACGCGCGCCTGGCCGAGCCCGATCCACGCCGCCTTCCCCGAGATCCTCGCGCGGCGCGGATGGCCGGTCTGCGTGCTCGCCACCGGCGATCCCTTCCACCACGGCGTCGGCGTGCAATTGGCCCGTCTGGTGGCGCCGGAGGAGATGCGGGTCTTTCCGCAACCCTCCGCCTTCGCCCTCGCCTGCGCGCGGCTCGGCTGGGCGCAGCAGGACTGCGCCCTCGTCTCCCTCCACGGCCGGGCGCTGGAGCGCATCATTCCGCATCTGCAGCCGGGCGCGCGCATCCTCGCCCTCTCCTGGGACGGGTCGACGCCGGAGAAGGTCGCGGTGCTGCTCGCCGCCCGCGGCATGGGCGGCTCGCGCCTCACCGTGCTCGAGGCCATGGGCGGCCCGCGGGAACGGGTGCGGCATGCCCCCGCCGCGGCCTTCGACCTCGCCGGCATCGACCCGCTCAACACGCTCGCCGTGGAGGTGGTGGCCGATCCGGACGCCGACGTGCTGCCGCTGGTGCCGGGCCTTCCGGACGGGCTGTTCGAGAGCGACGGCCAACTCACCAAGGCCGAGGTGCGGGCGGCCACCCTCGCCGCCCTCGCGCCGCGCCGCGGCGAGCTGCTGTGGGACGTCGGCGCCGGCTCCGGCTCGGTCGGCATCGAATGGGCGCTCGCCCATCCGGACAACCGGGTCCTCGCCGTCGAGGCGCGGGCCGAGCGGGCGGGGCGCATCGGCCGCAACGCCGCGCGCTGCGGCGTCACGCAGCTGACGGTGATCGGCGGCGAGGCGCCCGCCGCCTTCGCCGGGCTGCCGGCGCCGGATGCGGTGTTCATCGGCGGCGGCATCGGCGCGCCCGGCCTGGTCGAAGCCGCCTGGGAGGCGCTCCGGCCCGGCGGCCGGCTCGTCGCCAACGTGGTGTCGCTGGAGGGCGAGGCGCGTCTCGCGGGTCTGTTCCAGCGCCACGGCGGCGACATGAAGCGCATCCAGGTCTCGCGGCTCGATGCGGTCGGCACCATGCACGGCTGGCGGCCGGCCATGGCGGTGACGCAGTGGCGGGTGGCGAAGCCGTGAGCGGCGCGGGGCTCATCGCCGCCGGCATCGGGATGCGGCCGGGAACGGAGGAGCCGGCGCTCGCCGCCTGCCTCGACCTCGCGCTGAGCCGGCTGGACCTCGCGCCCGCCGATCTCGGCTGCCTCGCCACCGTCTCGTCCCGCGCCGCGGAGCCCGGCCTCGCCGCGCTCGCCGCCCGGCTCGGGTTGCCGCTCGTCGGCCTGCCGGACGAGGCGCTCGCCGGCATGGACGCGGGCTGCGCCACGCGCTCCACCCGCGTCGTAGCACTCTACGGCGTCGGCTCGGTGGCGGAAGCCGCGGCGCTGGCGGCTGCCGGGCCCGGTGCCGAACTCATCCTTCCCCGCATCGCGCTGGGGCGCGTCACCTGCGCCCTCGCCCGCGGCCGAACCCGACCGGAGACGCCATGACCGTCCATTTCATCGGCGCCGGACCCGGGGCCGCCGACCTCATCACCCTGCGCGGCCGCGACCTCATCGCCCGCTCGCCGGTCTGCCTCTTCGCCGGCTCGCTGATCCCGCGGGAGATGCTGGCCTGGTGCCCGCCGGGCGCGCGCATCGTCGACACCGCGCCGCTCGACCTCGACGCCATCATCGCCGAGATGGCCGCCGCCACGGCGGCCGGCCAGGACGTGGCGCGGCTCCATTCCGGTGATCTCTCGGTGTGGAGCGCCATGGGCGAGCAGCTCCGCCGACTGGATGCCGCCGGCATCCCCTACACGGTGACGCCGGGCGTGCCGGCCTTCGCCGCCGCCGCGGCGGTGCTGGCGCGCGAACTCACCCTGCCGGAGGTGGCGCAGTCGGTGGTGCTGACGCGCACTTCCGGCCGTGCCTCGGCCATGCCGCCCGGCGAGACCCTCGCCGCCTTCGGGGCCACGGGCGCGACGCTCGCCATCCATCTGTCGATCCACGTGGTCGACAGGGTCGTCATCGAACTGACGCCCTTCTACGGGGCCGGCTGCCCGGTCGCCGTGGTGTTCCGCGCCTCCTGGCCGGACGAAAGGGTGATCCGCGCGACGCTCGGAACGCTGGCCGCCGAGGTCGCGGCGGCGGGGCTCGAGCGCACAGCGCTCATCCTCGTCGGGCCGGCGCTCGCCTCCCACGATTTCCGCGAGAGCGCGCTCTATTCCGCCGGCTACGACCGCCGCTTCCGGCCGAGCGCATCGTGACCGCCCCCGGCCTCCTCATCGGCGCGCCGCGCTCCGGCTCGGGCAAGACGACGGTGACGCTCGGCATCCAGCGGGCCCTGAGGGCGCGCGGCCTCGCCGTGCGCGGGGTGAAGTGCGGGCCGGACTACATCGATCCCGCCTTCCACGCGGCGGCGACGGGCGCGCCGAGCTGCAATCTCGACAGTTTCGCCATGCCGGACGCGCTGGTCGCGGCGCTCGCCGGGGAGGCGGCGACGGGCAGCGACATCGTCGTCGCCGAGGGGTCCATGGGCCTCTTCGACGGCGTGCGCGCCGCGGCCGGGCAGACCGGCGCCAGCGCCGACATCGCGGCGCGGCTCGGCTGGCCGGTGGTGCTGGTCATCGACGTGTCGGGGCAGGCGCAGTCGGCCGCCGCCGTCGCCCTCGGGATGCGCAGCTACGACCCGCGCATCCGGATAGCCGGCGTCATCCTCAACAAGGTGGCGAGCGAGCGGCACCTGCGGCTGGTGCGCGCCGGGATGGAGCGCATCGGCATGACCGTGTTCGGCGCGCTGCCGCGGGAGACCGGTCTGATCCTGCCCGAGCGCCATCTCGGCCTCGTCCAGGCCGGCGAGACCGACGATCTCCATGCCCGGCTCGACAGGCTGGGCGAGGCGGTGGCGGCGCATGTCGACCTCGACGCGCTGCTGGCTGCGGCGGTCGCCGCGCCCCCCGCCGCACAGGCTCCCGCGGGCCCGCCGCTGCCGCCGCCCGGCCGGCGGGTGGCGGTGGCGCGCGATGCCGCCTTCTCCTTCATCTATCCCCATGTCGAGGCCGGCTGGCGCGCCGCCGGGACGGTCGTCGTGCCCTTCTCCCCGCTCGCCGACGAGGCGCCTCCGGAGGATTGCGACGCCTGCTGGCTGCCGGGCGGCTACCCCGAACTGCATGCCCCGCGGCTCGCGGGCGCCGGCCGGTTCCTGTCGGGCCTCCGGCGCTTCGCGGCGACGCGTTCCGTTCATGGCGAGTGCGGCGGCTACATGGCGCTCGGCGAGACGCTGGTCGACGCCGAGGGCACCGCCCACGCCATGGCGGGGCTGCTGCCGGTGACGACGAGCTTCGCGAAGCGGAAGATGTCGCTCGGCTACCGGCTGGTGACGACGGAGGCGGCGAGCGCGCTCGGGCCGGCGGGCACGGCCCTCTCCGGCCACGAGTTCCACTATGCGACGATGGCGGCCGCCGCCCCCGACGGGGCGCTCGGCACGGCGCGGGATGCGGAGGGCACGGTGCTCGGCCCGGTCGGCCACGTCCGCGGCCATGTCTCCGGCTCGTTCTTCCACGCCATCGCGCGGCTGCCCGGCTAGTCTCTGCGCCGCAGCAGGTAGGTGTCCATGATCCAGCCGATGGCGGCGCGCCGCTCGGCGCGCAAGGAGAGGATGGCGTCGCGGATCTCGGCCAGCGGCCCCGCCATCAGCACCTCGTCCGGCGTGCCGAGATAGGCGCCCCACCAAATGTCGAGCCCGGCGGGGTCGATGGCGGCGAGCCCCGTCCCGTCGTCCAGCATGACCACCGTCGAATCGATCTCGGGCGGCAGGCCCTCACCGATGCGCCGGCCCGTGGTGACGTGCACCGGCTCGCCGATGCGGTTGAGCGGAATGCGGTGGGCTGCGGCCAGGGCCTGGGGGGCGCTGATGCCGGGAATGACCTTCAGATCGAAGGCGAGCCCTGCCGCCGCCACGGCGTCGAGGATGCGGATGGCGCTGTCGTAGAGCGCCGGGTCGCCCCAGACGAGGAAGGCACCTTGCCCGTCCTCGGGCAGGTCGCGGGCGATGGCCTCGACGAGGAGGCGGGTGCGGGCGGCATGCCAGTCGGCCACGGCGTCCTGGTAGTCGCCGCCGACGGCGCGGCGCGGATCGGCGATGCGGACGAGGCGCCATCCGGGCCTCTTCGCATGACGGGCGAGGATCGCCTCGCGCATGGCGACGAGCTGGTCGGCGGCCCGCCCCTTCTCCATGACGAAGAACACCTCGGCGGCGGCGATGGCCTCGATCGCCTGCAGGGTGAGGTGGCCGGGATGGCCGGCGCCGATGCCGACGAGGGTGATGGTGCGCATGGCGCCTGCCTGCCCCATCGGCGGCCTGCCGGCAAGGGCGGACGGCTCGGTTCGACGGCAAGGGTCTGCGGGTTGACTTCGGAGGCTACCATACTAGCTTGCCCCGGCTGCCGGAGAGGAAGGGCGCCCGGTGAGAGGCGGCCATCCGCAGCGGGAGGCCCCATGACCCCGTCGCGGCTGCCATCGCCGTCGAGCCGCATCTGCGCGCCGGACCGGCTCCTGCCCCTCGATCCCACCGCACGGGCGGTCGCCCGGCGGCTCTACGACAGCGTCGCGGACCTGCCGATCATCTCGCCGCACGGACACACCGACCCGCGCTGGTATGCGGAGGACGCGCCCTTTCCCGATCCGGCCAAGCTCTTCGTGGTGCCCGACCACTACGTCTTCCGCATGCTGCATGCGCAGGGCGTCAGGATGGAGGATCTCGGCGTGCCGACGAAGGACGGGACGCCGGTGGAGACGGACCCCAAGGCCATCTGGCGGCGTTTCGCGGCGCATTATCACCTGTTCCGCGGCACGCCGACACGGCTGTGGCTGGACCACGCCTTCGCGGCCCTGTTCGGCCTCGACGAGCGGCTGTCGGCCGCCAACGCGGATGCCACCTACGACCGGATCGCCGCGGCACTGGCGCAGCCGGCCTACCGGCCGCGCGCCCTGTTCGAGACCTTCGGGATCGAGGTGATCGCGACGACGGAGGGGGCGCTCGACGATCTCCGATGGCACGCCATGCTGGCGGCCTCCGGATGGAAGGGCCGGGTCGTCACGACCTATCGGCCGGATGCCGTGGTCGATCCCGACTTCGAGGGATTCCGGGCCAATGTCGCCCGTCTCGGCGAGATCACCGGCGAGGACACGGCGACATGGGCCGGCTATCTCGCCGCCCACCGCCAACGGCGGGCCTTCTTCAGGACGCATGGCGCCACCGCCTCCGACCATGGGCACCCATCGGCCACGACGGCGAACCTGTCACCGGCGGAGGCCGAGGCGCTTTTTGCCAAGGTGCTGGCCGGCGGGGCGGGTGCGGCGGAGCGGGACCTCTTCCGCGGCCAGATGCTGACCGAGATGGCGAAGATGAGCCTCGACGACGGGCTGGTGCTGCAGATCCATCCCGGCTCCCGGCGCAACCACAATGCCGGGATCTTCGCCCGCTTCGGTCGCGACATGGGCGCCGACATTCCGGGCCCCACCGACTATGTCGGTGCCCTGAAGCCGCTCTTGGACGCGGTCGGCAACGAGCCCGCGCTCAACATCATCCTCTTCACCCTCGACGAGACCGCCTATTCGCGCGAGCTCGCGCCGCTCGCCGGGCACTATCCGGCGCTGCGGCTGGGGCCGCCCTGGTGGTTCTTCGATTCGTTCGAGGGCATGAAGCGCTTCAAGCAACAGGCCATCGAGACGGCGGGCTTCTACAACACCGTCGGCTTCAACGACGACACCCGCGCCTTCCCCTCCATCCCCGCACGCCATGACGTGGCGCGCCGGGTCGACTGCGCGCATCTGGCGGAACTCGTCTGCGACGGGCGGCTGGATGAGGACGAGGCGCAGGAGCTGGCGGTGGACCTCGCCTACCGGCTGGCGAAGGAGGCCTATCGGTTGTGAGGTGCGGGTCCGCCGCCCTGCGCAGAGACCGGGGTGCGGCCCCCTCCGTCATGGCCTGGGAAAGGCCGGCATGATGCGATCGGGTCGATGTGACCGATAGAAGGCGCGACCGCGCGGCTTCTTCACCTCTCCCCGGCGGGGAGAGGTCGGCCGCAGGCCGGGGGAGGGGGC
>LNFM01013672.1_pt1 | contig 12317 bp, 11 predicted proteins | sample 596031 | NCBI WGS metagenome assembly LNFM01 (sample SAMN04254537, study PRJNA301005) | activated carbon metagenome | isolation source: dual media filters at the Ann Arbor, Michigan drinking water treatment plant | place: USA: Ann Arbor | reverse complement strand
TGGCCTGCGTGCCCGGGATGGCCATCTGCACCGTGCCGCCCAGCAGGTCGGTGGTGGCCTGGCCGCTGCCCTTGTAGGGCACGTGCACGGGCTTGATGTCCGACATCGACGCGAACATCGCCATGAAGAGGTGTTGCCCGCTGCCATTGCCCGACGACGCGTAGTTCACCTGCCCCGGCCGCTGCTTCACATAGGCCTGCAGCTCGGCCACGCTGTTCACCGGCACGCTGGGGTGCACGACCAGCACGCCGGGCTCGCGGCCCAGCAGGCTGATGCCGACGAAGTCGTCGATGGGATTGAAGGGCAGCTTGCTGTAGAGCGACGCGCTGATGGCATTGGTCTGCGACGCCAGCAGCAGCGTGTAGCCGTCGGCCGGGGCCTTGGCCACCTCACCGCTGCCGATGGTGGCGCCGGCACCCGGCCGGTTCTCGACGATGACCTGCTGCTTGAGCCGCCGGCCCAGGTGTTCGGCGATGGCGCGCATCGGGCCGTCGACGGCACCGCCGGGCGAGAAGGGCACGATGACCTTGATGGCCTTGTTCGGATAGTCCTGCGCCAACGCGGCGCCGGCCAACAAGGTGGCGACCAGGAGACAGAGCATTCGCTTCATGGGAGATGGCTTTCAGCACTCAGGGCGGGATGCGGCAACGGGGGAGGGGGCGCGCAGCCAGCGCCAGCGGGGCTGGGTCAGGCATCGCGTCTCCATCATCGGCCAGTGATTGGCTCTATTTGGTTTGGCACCCGAAAACTCTAGCGCTCGCCTCCGGCAGGGTCAATGAGGTTCACCCCTGCGGTTCCCCCATGTGGAACGATGTTCGCAAAAAGGCGTCAACCGGCCTCAGTAGCCGAGCATGTTGGTGCGCACATGCAGCAGGTGCGACAGGCACAGCGCACGCGAGCGATCGGCATCGCGCTCTTTCAGCGCGGCCACCAGCGCACGGTGCTGCTGCTGGTACTCCGCACGCCGCTCCGGCGTGGCGCTGCGACGCTTCAACACACCCCACTCGGCGGTGGCACGCACTTCGTTGATGAGCCTGAAGACGCGGATGATGAAACCGTTGTGCGCCGCTTCGGCAATGGCCTCGTGCAGCGCCGCGTCCCACTTCTCGAACTCTTCCAGCGACGTTGCCGCCTCGGCGCGCGCGTTGCACTCGTCCATGCGCGCGAAGTCGGCGCTGGTGGCGTTGCCGATGGCCATCTCGATCAGCGCCGGCTCCAGCAGCAGCCGCGCGGCCATCAGCTCGGCGGGGCTGACAGCGACGGCCGCCGGGGGTGCCAGTTCGGCCAGCGCCTGCTGCACCTGCTCGGTGACGTAGGTGCCGCTGCCCACGGTCTGGGTGATCAGGCGCTTGCGCTTGAGATCCTGGAGCACGCGCCGCACCGTGCTGCGCGAGAGGCCGAACTCCTCGCTCAGCGCGCGCTCGGTCGGGATGCGATGGCCGGCGCGCCAGGTGCGGTTGTGCAGCTTGTCGAGGATCGTGTCGCGCAGTTGGGCGGCGGCATCCATGGCGTCGGCGCAAAGCAGAATGGGCCTCAATGGTAGCATTTGGGCCGAATACCATTCCTGACTTTCCGTCAGCCGAGGAGACCCCGCATGCGCATCGCCACCGTCGTTCACCAGGGCCACCGCCGCGTCGGCCGCCTCAGCGCCGACGGCCAGACGCTGGCACTGTTTGCCATCGATGGCGAACGTGGCGCGCTGCCGCTGGCCGAAGCCGCCGCGCGCGGCCAAGCGCTGCCGGCCATCGACGCCGAACTGCCGCTCGGCGAAGCCCAGCTCATCGCCCCGCTGCCGGCGCCGCGCCGCAACCTGTGGTGCGTGGGCCGCAACTACCACGCCCACGCCAAGGAGCTGCAGACCAGCGTCTTCAAGGACAACGCCAAGGCCGTGGACGCCTGGCCCATCGTCTTCACCAAGGCCCCGGAAACCGTGGTCGGCCCGGGGGCGGTGGTGCCGCTGCCGGGCGAGGCCGTGTCGACGCAGATCGACTACGAGGCCGAGCTCGCCGTCGTCATCGGCGTGGGCGGCAAGAACATCACCCGGGCCGACACCATCGTCAACGACGTCACCGCGCGCGACGTGCAGATGCGCCACGGCCAGTGGGACCTGGGCAAGAGCTTCGACGGCTTCTGCCCGATGGGCCCGTGGATCGTCACCGCCGACGAACTGGACGGCAGCAACACGCGCGTGCGCTGCTGGGTGAACGGCGAGCTGCGCCAGGACGCGCGCACGACCGACCTGATCTTCGACATTCCCACGCTGATCGAAACCGTCTCGCGCGGCATCACGCTGCTGCCGGGTGACGTCATCGCCACGGGCACGCCCGCCGGCGTGGGCATGGGCATGAACCCGCAGCGTTGGCTGCAAGACGGCGACACGGTGCTGATCCAGATCGACGGCATCGGCACGCTGGAAAACACCTTCAAGAACGGAGACAGCGCATGATCAAGACCCTGCTCACCACCTTCGCGCTCCTCGCGGCCGCCAGCGCGGCCTGCGCCCAGGGTTGGCCGACCGCAAAACCGATCACGATGATCGTGCCCTTCCCGCCCGGCGGCGTGGCCGACACCGTGGCCCGTCCGGTGGCCGAAGCCCTGGGCAAGGCGCTGGGGCAGACCGTGATCATCGAAAACCGCGCGGGCGCGGGCGGCGCCACCGGCATCGGCGCGGCGGCGCGCGCGGCGGGTGATGGCTACACCGTGCTGCTCAGCCTCTCCAGCATCTCCATCCTGCCCGAAGCCGACAAGCTCCTGAACCGCAAGCCGGTGTTCACGCTCAAGGACTTCAAGCCCATCGCCCGCTTCACCGCCGACCCCACGGTGCTGGTGGTGCGCGCGGAAGCGCCGTGGAAGACCCTGGCCGAATTCGTGGCCTACGCCAAGGCCAACCCGGGCAAGATCAACTTCGGCAGCTCGGGCAACTACGGCACCATGCACGTGCCGGTGGAGATGCTCAAGGCCCGCGCCGGCGTCTTCATGACGCACATCCCCTACAGCGGCGCCGGCCCGGCCGTGCTGGCCCTGCTGGGCGGCCAGGTGGACGCCATCGCCAGCGGCCCCAGCACCGTGGCCCAGCATGTGCGCGGCGGCAAGATGCGCGCGCTGGCGCACTGGGGCGACAAGCCGCTGCAGAGCCTGCCTGAGGTGCCCAGCATGAAGCAGGCCGGCTACCCGGTGGCCTTTGCGCAGTGGAGCGCGCTGTTCGTGCCCGCCGGTGTGCCGGACGACATCGTGCAGAAGCTGCGCGTGGCCGCGCGCCAGGCCGCGCAAGACCCGCAGGTGGTGGCCATCATCAACAAGGCCGGCAGCCCCATCGAGTACCTGGACGCGCCGGAATTCCAGGCCTACTGGGACGCCGACGCCGCGCTGATGACGGACGCGGTGCGCCGCATCGGCAAGGTCGAATAAGGCCTCAGCGGCGCTGGCGGCCGGCGGGTGCGGAGGCCGCGGCGGCGATGCCTGCAGCCGCCTCGCGCAGCTTGTCCTTCTTGCTCTTGCGGCGGCCCTTGATGCCGCCGGTGGTGCCGGCCTCCGCGGCAGCCCCTGCCACGGAAGCAGGCGCGACGGCCGCCGCGGCCTGCGCCACCGCCGCCGGCTCGAAGCCCGCCACCACTTCACGCGGCACCCGCTGGCCCTGGCGCTTTTCGATCAGGCGGAAGTGCGCCTCGCTGCCCGGCGCGTCGGCCAGCACCAGGCTCACGGCCAGGCCCGCGGCGCCCGCGCGGCCGGTGCGGCCGATGCGGTGCACGTGGTCGGCCGCCGAGCGCGGCAGGTCGTGGTTCACCACCACCGACAGGCCGGGGATGTCGATGCCGCGCGCCGCCACGTCGGTGGCCACCACGACCTTCACGCGCCCGGCCTGCAGACCCGCCAGGGCCTCGCTGCGCCGGCCGGCGCTGAGCTGGCCGTGCATCGCGGTGGCGGCCACGCCGCCCTGCTGCAGCTTGGCCGCCACGTGTTCGCAGGCGTACTGCGTGGCCACGAACACCAGCGTGCGCGGCCAGGCCTCGGTCTTCAGCAGATGGCGCAGCAGCGCGGTGCGTCTGCCGCTGTCCACCACGATGGCGCGCTGGCGGATGGCGGCGGCGCCTGCTGCGGGCGCCGGTGCGGCATCAGCGGCCAGCACCCGGGCATCCGCATGCGCATCCGCCGCGGGGCTCACCGGTGCGCCCGACGGTGCATGGACTTGCGCATCCACCTGCAACACCAGCGCCTGGCGCTGCACGGCCCGCGCCAGCGTCTGCACGGCCTCGGGCAGCGTGGCGCTGAACAGCAGCGTCTGGCGCTGGCGCGGCAGCAGCGCCAGCACACGCCGGGTCTCTTCGGCAAAACCTTCGTCCAGCAGACGGTCGGCCTCGTCCAGCACCAGAACCGACAGGTCGGCCACACGCACGGCGTTCTGGCGCGTCAGGTCGAGCAGGCGGCCTGGCGTGGCCACCAGCAGGTGCGCGCCGCCGCGCAGGGCCATCATCTGCGGGTTGACGGACAGGCCGCCCACGGCGACCACGGTCTTGAACTGCGGCGCCAGGGCCTGGGCGGCAGCGGCGGTCTGCTGCGCCAGTTCACGCGTCGGCGCCAGCACCAGCGCGTGCAGGCGGCGCGGCCGGGCCTCGGCGGCACCGGCCTCGCCCAGCAGCTGTTGCAGCAGCGGCAGCAGGAAGGCACCGGTCTTGCCGGCGCCCGTGGGCGCCTGCACCAGCAGGTCGCGGCCGGCCAGCACGGCGGGGATGGCCGCCGCCTGAACGGGGCTGGGGTGCAGCCAGCCGGCGGCCGCGGCGGTGCGTTCCAGGCCCGGCGCCAGGCCCAGCGCGGCAAAGCTGGCCTCCGCCCCCGGCGGGCCTGCGGCGGGCGGGGCTCCGGCCATCGCCGGCGTGTGGTTCGTGTCGGATTCATCGGGCATGGCAGCCAGCATAGCCGGCCGGCCCTTGAAAGCCGGCCGCACAGCCCGATGTGGTGATCATGAGCATCGAAACACGCCATCCCCTGCCCGCCCGCCTGCACACCCTGGCCGCCATGGCCGGCCTGCTGGAGCGCCTGGAGGCCAGCCCCACCATCGGCCAGCGCCATGCGGCAGCCGAAGCCGCCTCTGGCGCTGGCGCCAGTGCCGAGCAATACCGCAGCGTGGCCCTGTGTGTGAAGACGCTGCTGGCCGATGCCCTGGCCAGCGCCGGCCTGGACGAAGACCTGCACCGCCTGCTGCGGGCCGCGCCGCACACGGCCGAGCTGTACGAGAACCTGCGCTACGAACTGGCCGGCCTGTGCCTGCAGCCGCTGGAAAGCGCGCTGAACGCCGAGCTGGGCGCCAAGGCCGCCATCACCAAGGCTGCCATCACCAAGGCCGCAGGCAGGGCCTGAAACGGGCTGCGGACCCGGCCCCAGGGACAGGTCCGAAAACGGCGAGTCTGCACCAGGGCGGCACCTATCATGCCGCCATGGTTCTTGATGCCGACGCCGCCTACCTCGCGCTGAAAGCGCGTGATGCGCGCTTTGACGGGCGCCTCTTCGTGGGCGTCACCAGCACCGGCGTCTATTGCCGGCCGGTGTGCCGGGTGCGCGTGCCGCGGCGCGAGAACTGCCGCTTCTTCGGCACGCGCGCACAGGCCGAGGCGGCGGCGTTCCGGCCCTGCATGAAGTGCCGGCCCGAGATCGCGCCGGGGCTGTCGCTGATGGATTCGTCGCGCAGCCTGGCCGACAGCGCGGCGCAGCTCATCGAACACGCCGTGCACCAGGGCACCGAGCTGCCGCTGCCCGCGCTGGCGGCGCGCCTGGGCGTGACCGACCGCCACCTGCGGCGCATCTTCGTGGCCACGCATGGCGTGAGCCCGCTGGACTACCTGAGCACGCAGCGCCTGCTGCTGGCCAAGCAACTGCTCACCGACACCACCCAGTCCGTCACGCAGGTGGCGCTGGCCAGCGGCTTTGGCAGCCTGCGCCGCTTCAACGCGGCCTTCGCCGAGCGCTACCGCTTCAGCCCGAGCCGGCTGCGGCGTGAGGGCGCGGCACCGGCACGCGCCGACGTGCTGCGCCTGGCCTGGCGCCCGCCCTATGACGTGCAGGCGATGCTGGGCTTTTTTGCGCGCCGCCAGATGCAGGGCGTGGAAGAGGTGCAGGGCCTGACGCTGCGCCGCACCCTGGGCCTGGTGCACCAGGGCCAGGCCGTGCACGGCTGGCTGAGCCTGAACTTCGTGCCGGAGAAGCACGAGGTGCACCTCAGCACCTCGGCCGGCCTGGTGCCGGCGCTGGGCACCGTGCTGCAGCGTGTGCGCCTGGCGCTGGACCTGGACGCCGACCCCGCGCTGATCGACCCCGTGATGGCGCTGCTGCCGGTGCCGCACCGCCCCGGCGCACGGCTGCCCGGCGCGCTGTGCGGCTTCGAGGTGGCCATGCGCATCATCCTGGGCCAGCAGGTCACGGTGAAGGCCGCGCGCACGCTGGTGCAGCGCCTGGTGAACCGCTATGGCCAACCCATGGCCACGCCCTTCCCCGCACTCACCCACCTGTTTCCCGACGCCGCCACGCTGGCCGCGGCCGACCCGGAGGTGATCGGCAAGCTGGGCATCGTGCGCCAGCGCGTGAAGGCCCTGCAGGCGCTGGCTGCGGCGGTGGCCGCGGGCGACATCGAGCTGCACCGCGGCGCGCCGCTGCAGCCCACGCTGGAGGCGCTGCGGGCGCTGCCCGGCATCGGCGAGTGGACGGCGCAGCTCATCGCCATGCGCGCGCTGGCCTGGCCCGATGCCTGGCCGGCCAGCGACATCGGCCTAATGAACGCGCTGGGCTCACGCGATGTGAAGCACATCACCGCGCTGGCCGAGGCCTGGCGGCCCTGGCGTGCCTATGCCGTGATGCAGCTCTGGCAGCACATCGAAACCCTGGAATGACACCGATGAAGACGACCCTTGAAGCGCAGATGCGCGTGGAAAGCCCCTTGGGCCCGCTGACCCTGGCCGCCACCGCACGCGGCCTGGCCCTGGCCTGGTTCGACCTGCAGGCCCATCGCACCGAGACCGTGGACGCGCCGGTGCATGAAGACCACCCGCACCTGGTGCAGGCCGCGCGTGAACTGCAGGCCTACTGGGCCGCGCCGAGGTCGCGCTTCACGGTGCCGCTGGACCCGGCGGGCACGGCTTTCCAGCTGGCGGTGTGGCAGGTGCTGCGCGGCATCGCACCCGGCGCGCTGCTGAGTTATGGCGACGTGGCCCGGGCCATGGACAAGCCCGCTGCGGTGCGCGCCGTGGGCGCGGCCATCGGGCGCAACCCGCTGGGCATCATCGTGCCCTGCCACCGCGTGGTGGGGGCCAATGGCTCGCTCACCGGTTACGCCGGCGGCCTGCCGCGCAAACAGGCCTTGCTGGTGCTGGAAGGCGCCTTGTTGACCTGACGCCCATGCCTTGACGCCCATGAAACCCCGTGATCAGTTCGAACTGCTGCTGCTCGGCGCCATCTGGGGCGCCTCCTTCCTGTTCATGCGTCTGGGCGCGGCCGACTTCGGCGCGCTGACGCTGTCTTTCCTGCGGGTGGCCGGCGCCAGCCTGCTCTTGCTGCCGCTGCTGGCCTGGCGCGGTGAGTTGCCGGTGCTGCGCCGCCACTGGCGTGCCATTGCGGTGCTCGGCGCCATCAATTCGGCGCTGCCCTTCGTGCTGTTCAACCTGGCCGCCCTGGTGCTGGGCGCGGGCCTGATGGCGGTGTTCAACGCCACCACGCCGATCTGGGGCGCTTTTTTTGCCTGGGTGTGGCTGGGTGCAAGGCTCGACCGCGACCGCCTGCTGGGCCTGGCCATCGGCGTGGCCGGCGTGGTGGGCCTGGCCTGGGGCAAGGCGGGCCTGAACACGGGCGCCCATGGCATGAGCCCGGCACTCGGCATCGCCGCCTGCGTGGGCGCCACCGTGCTGTACGGCCTGGCCGCGAACTACACGCGCCAGCGCCTGGCCGGCGTCGCCCCGATGGCGCTGGCCGCAGGCAGCCAGCTCAGCGCCAGCGCCCTGCTGGTGTTGCCGGCGCTGTGGGCCTGGCCGGCGGTGGCGCCCTCGGCCTCGGCCTGGGGCGCGGCGGTGCTGCTGGCGGTGCTGTGCACCGGGCTGGCCTACGTGCTGTATTTCCGGCTCATCGCCCACAGCGGCGCCACCAACGCCATGTCGGTGACCTTCCTCATCCCGGGCTTTGCCATGGGCTGGGGCTGGCTGATCGTGGACGAAACACCCACGTTCACGATGCTGCTGGGCTGCGCTGTCATCCTGCTGGGCACGGCGCTGGCCACCGGCCTGCTGAAGCTGCCGAAGCCGGGCCGGCGCAAAGCGGCCGGCCCATGAAAAACGGCCGCCGGGTTGCCCCTGGCGGCCGTGACCGGGTGATGCCCGTGCGGCTTACTTGAACTTGGGCTGCGGCACCGTGCGCAGCTCGCCCGGCAAGGAGCCGATGTACTTCGCCATCGCGCGCAGTTCGGCCGGCTTGAACTGCTTCACCTGGCCGGCCATGATGGCGTTGCCGCGGCCCACCTGCGGGTTGCCGGTGACGGTGTAGGCATGCAGGGCCACCGCCAGGTAGTCGGCGTGCTGGCCGGCGATCTTGGGGTAGGCGGGGTCGATGGGCTTGCTGTAGTTGGCGCCGTGGCAAGACGCGCAGGCGCCCTTGGCCAGCAGGGCCGCGACTTCGGCGCTCGGCGCGGCGGCCGGCGTGTCGGCCACGGGCTTCACCAGCGACGCGCCATGCGTTTCGTAGTAGGCGGCCAGATCGGCCATGTCGGTGTCGCTCAGCGTGGTGGAGATGCCACGCATCGTGGGGTGCTTGCGCTCGCCCTTCTTGTAGGCCTGCAGCGATGCCACGATGTACTTGGCACCCTGGCCCGAGATCATCGGCACCTTGTGCACTTCAGGAAAGCTGGCCTGGTAGCCCTTGATGCCGTGGCAGCCTATGCACATGGCGGCCTTCTTCTCGCCAGCGGCGGCATCCTGGGCCTGGGCCAGCGGGGCGCCGAGGGTCAGGGACATCAAGCCGGCCAAGGCCGCGAGGAGGGTGGTCGCTTTGCTCATCATCAGGAGGGGTGAGGTCTTCAAACAGGGCGGGCCGGGCGCAGTGCCACCGCGCCATGCAACAACCGCTCATTATAGGGGGGCCCCTTATACTGAACCGAGCCCCTTGCAGCGCCCGCACCCCGCGCGGGCCACCCCGCACGATGAAGTTCCACGGTTCCGAGCAATACGTCGCCACCCCAGACCTGATGCTGGCCGTGAACGCCGCCGTCACGCTGAAACGCCCGCTGCTGGTGAAGGGCGAACCCGGCACCGGCAAGACCATGCTGGCCGAGGAAGTGGCCGCGGCGCTGAAGCTGCCGCTGCTGCAGTGGCACATCAAGAGCACCACCAAGGCGCAACAGGGCCTGTACGAATACGACGCGGTGAGCCGGCTGCGTGACTCGCAGCTGGGGGACGAGAAGGTCAAGGACATCCACAACTACATCGTCAAGGGTGTGCTGTGGCAGGCCTTCACGGCCGACCAGCCGGTGGCGCTGCTGATCGACGAAATCGACAAGGCCGACATCGAGTTCCCGAACGACCTGCTGCGTGAAATCGACCGCATGGAGTTCTACGTCTACGAGACGCGTGAACTGGTGAAGGCCAAGCACCGTCCCCTCGTCTTCATCACCAGCAACAACGAGAAAGAACTGCCCGACGCGTTCTTGCGCCGCTGCTTCTTCCACTACATCAAGTTCCCCGACGCCGACACCATGCGTGCCATCGTCGACGTGCATTTCCCCGGCCTGAAGAAGGAACTGCTGGCCGCCGCGCTGAAGACCTTCTACGACGTGCGCAACCTGCCCGGCGTGAAGAAGAAGCCCAGCACCAGCGAGCTGCTCGACTGGCTGAAGCTGCTGGTGGCCGAAGACATCCCCCTGGCCGCGCTGCAGAGCAGCGACGACAAGGTGGCCGTCCCGCCGCTGGTGGGCGCGCTGCTGAAGAACGAGCAGGACGTGACGCTGTTCGAGAAGCTCGTCTTCATGCAGCGCCACAACCGCTGACCGGCGCCGCGATGGCCTTGCCCGATCCGGTCGAACTGGCCGGTCCGTTCGTGCGGCTGCTGCCGCTCAGCCAAGACCACCACGACGCCCTGTGCGCGGCCACGCGCGACGGCGAGCTGTGGAAGCTCTGGTACACCGCAGTGCCTTCGCCCGAGGGCATGGCCGCCGAGATCCAGCGCCGGCTGGCGCTGCAGGCCGCCGGCAGCATGCTGCCCTTCACGGTGCTGGACGCCCACGGCCGCGTGGTCGGCATGACGACCTGCATGCACATCGACGCCGTGCACAAGCGCCTGGAGATCGGCAGCACCTGGTATGCAGGCAGCGCGCAGCGCACGGCGCTGAACACCAATGCCAAGCGCCTGCTGCTGGGCCATGCGTTCGAGCAGCTGCAGTGCATCGCGGTGGAGTTCCGCACCCACCGCCTGAACACCCAGAGCCGGCGCGCCATCGAGCGCCTGGGCGCTCAGCTGGACGGCATCTTGCGCGCGCACCAGCGCGCCGCCGACGGCAGCCTGCGCGACACCGCCGTCTACAGCGTCACCGCCGCTGAATGGCCGGCCGTGCGCGCCCATCTCGACTGGCAGCTCACCCGACCGCGCGAACACTGAGCCGCGCGGCAATTCACCCCCAAGGAGACAAGACCCCATGGCCAAGAAGAAGAACATCACCATCGAAGAGCTGTGGCAGGTGGAACGCCTGGGCGCGCCCAGCCTGGCACCCGACGGCGCGCAGGCCGTGGCCTCGCTGACGCGCTACTCGATGGAAGAGAACAAGGGCAGCAGTTCGCTGTGGCTGCTGTCCACGCTGGGCGGCGAACCGCGCCGCCTCACCAGCGCCGGCGACAAGGACGGCACGCCGCGCTGGAGCCCGCGTGGCGACCTCATCGCCTTCACCGCCAAGCGCGAGCAGGAAGGCAGCAAGGACGCCGAGGCGCAGCTGTATGTCATCGCGCCCGACGGTGGTGAAGCCCGCCGCGCCGCCGAGGTGGCCACGGGCGTGGAGGGCTTTCGCTGGGCGCCCGACGGCAAGCGCCTGGTCTTCATCAGCTGGGTCTGGCCCGAACTGAAGGGCGGCAAGGCCCAGGCCAGGAAGTTGAAGGAATTCAAGGAACGCAAGGAAAGCGGCTACGTCACCAGCGAGGCGCAATACCGCTACTGGGACCACAACCTGCCGATGGGCCGCGTGGCCCACCTGCACCTGATGGAGCTGGGCAAGAACGGCGCCCCGGGCAAGGTGCGCGACCTCTTCGAAGGCACCGGCTACGAACTCAGCCGCAGCGACCCGAACGCCGAGCACTTCGACATCTCGCCCGACGGCAAGCGCCTCGTCTTTGCCTTCGATCCGGCCGCCGAAAAACGTGTCGACGGCCGCTGCGCGCTGGCCGAGATGGAGCTGAAGACCGGCAAGGTGCAGGTCCTCGTGCAGGACGCCGAATTCGACCTCGGCACACCGCGCTACAGCCCCGATGGCGACCGCATCGCCTTCACCGCCAGCCACCAGGCCGTCAAGCACACCATGCCCTCGCAGCTGGCGGTGTGGGAGCGCTTCGAAAACAGCTGGGACCTGGTCAGCCACGAGTGGGACCACGAGGTGCACGCACCGCTGCTGTGGGAAGAAGACGGCCAGGCCCTGCTCTTCCCGGCCGAACAGAAGGGCCGCACCCACCTGTGGCGCTTCGACCTGCCCGACCGCCGCGCCGAGATCGTGTGCGAAGGCGGCTGGATCGGTGGCTACGACAAGGCCGCCGGCACGCTGGTGACGCTGGCCGACAGTTCATTGCACCCGGCGCGCCTGCACGCCCACCTGCCGGGCGAGCCGGCGCGGCGCATCGAACACTTCAACGACGAACTGCTGGCGACGCTGAACTTCGGCAAGGTCGAAGAGGTGTGGCTGGAAGGCGCGAAGGCCGACCCCCAGGCCAAGCAGGGCGATGCGGTGCAGATGTGGGTGGTCTACCCGCCCGGTTTCGACCCGAAGAAAAAATACCCGGTGATGCACAGCATCCACGGCGGCCCGCACACCGGCCCCGGGGACAACTGGCACTACCGCTGGAACCTGCAGGTCTTCGCCGCGCAGGGTTATGTGGTGGCCAGCGTGAACTACCACGGCAGCAGCGGCTTCGGTTATGCCTTCCTCGACAGCATCACCCACCGTTGGGGCGAACTTGAGTTGCAGGACGTCGAGGCCGGCACCGACTGGCTGCTGCAGCATGCCTGGGCCGACCCCCAGCGCGTGTTCGCCACCGGCGGCAGCTATGGCGGCTACATGGTGGCCTGGATGAACGCGCATGTGCCGGCCGGGCGCT
>LNFM01011183.1_pt1 | contig 12318 bp, 12 predicted proteins | sample 596031 | NCBI WGS metagenome assembly LNFM01 (sample SAMN04254537, study PRJNA301005) | activated carbon metagenome | isolation source: dual media filters at the Ann Arbor, Michigan drinking water treatment plant | place: USA: Ann Arbor | reverse complement strand
CGGCATTCGTGCCCGCGAAAACCTACCTCGGCGGGCTGGTGAACCTGCAGGGTCTCGTGTTGCTCGGCTTCTACCTGCTCGGCATGGTCGGCGCGATTTTCACCGCCTTCCTGATCAACCGCCTGGCGTTCAGCGGCCCGCGCAGCCGCTTCCTGCTCGAAATGCCGCCGTACCGGTTGCCGCAGCTGCGCTCGGTGGCCGTGAAACTGCTGGGCCGGGTCAAAATATTCATGAAGCGGGCCGGCACGATCATCTTTGCCGTCGCGCTCGTGATCTGGGCCCTGGCGTCGTTTCCGCGGGTGACGCTCGACGGCGGGGTCTCCGACGCCCCGCCGATTGCCGACAGCTACCTCGGCCGCATGAGCCGCACCGTGGAGCCCGTGTTCGCACCGCTCGGCTGGGACTGGAAGGTCACGGCCGCGGTCATTGCGTCGTTTCCCGCCCGCGAAGTGGTGATCGCCGTGCTCGGCACGCTGTACGCGGTCGAAGACGCCGACGCCGGCGGCGAACAGCGCCTGATTGACCGCATCCGGGACGCCCGCCACCTCGACGGGACGCTGGTCTTCACATTGCCGATGGTCATCGGCCTGATGGTGTTCTACGCGCTGTGCCTGCAGTGCATTTCGACGCTGGCCGTGATCCGGCGCGAAACCAACAGCTGGCGCTGGCCGCTGGCCTCCTGGCTGTACATGACAGGGCTCGGCTACGCGGGCGCGTTCCTGTGCTTCCATTTCGGCAGTTCGCTGTTCGGCTGACGTCGCACCGCCACCACTTCCCCGGCCGGCGCCCTATACTAGGCCGCTCTTTCGCAGCACTCTGGAGACATCACGATGTTCGAGGTCACTGACGACGCCCGTATCGTCGGCTACCGCCCGCTGATTCCGCCTGCCATCCTCATGGAGGAACTGCCGCTGACCGAGCGTGCGTCCCATGTCGTTGCCGAAGCGCGGCAGCAGGCCGGCCGCATCATCCAGGGCCACGACGATCGCCTGCTGGTCGTCGTCGGGCCCTGCTCGATACACGATCCGAAGGCCGCGCTCGAGTACGCCGACAGGCTGCAGGGCGTCGCCGAGCGTCTGCGCGAGGATCTGCTGATCATCATGCGCGTTTATTTCGAAAAGCCGCGCACCACGATCGGCTGGAAGGGGCTCATCAACGACCCGCATCTCGACGGCAGTTTCGACATCAATAACGGGCTGCGCATGGCGCGCCGCCTGCTGCTGGAACTGGCGAATCGCGGGCTGCCGGCCGGCAGCGAGTTCCTCGACGTGATCACGCCGCAGTTCATTGCCGATCTGATTGCTTGGGGCGCGATCGGCGCGCGCACGACCGAAAGCCAGGTGCATCGCGAACTCGCATCGGGCCTGTCGATGCCGGTCGGTTTCAAGAACGGCACCGACGGCAGCATCCAGATTGCGGTCGACGCGATCGGCGCCGTGCGCCATCCGCATCATTTCCTGTCGGTGACCAAGCAGGGCATCTCCGCGATCGTCACGACCAAGGGCAACGACAACGCCCACGTGATCCTGCGCGGTTCGAACACGGGGCCGAATCACGACGCGGCATCGGTGGCCAGGTGCGCCGAGATTCTGCACAAGGCCGGCCTGCCGTCGCGGCTGATGATCGACTGCAGTCACGGCAACAGCCGCAAGGACCATGCACGCCAGCCTCAGGTGGCGGCCGAGGTTGCCGATCAAATCGCGGCTGGCAGCGCGACGATCTGCGGCGTGATGATCGAAAGCCATCTGAAGGAAGGCAAGCAGAATCACATCGCCGATACGCCGCTGGTCTACGGGCAGAGCATCACCGACGCCTGCATCGCGTGGGACACCACGGTGCCGGTTCTCGAGCGGCTCGCGGAGGCGGTTCGCGCTCGTCGCGCGCGCACCTGAGCATGCGCGCGGCGGTGCTGCTGCTGGCGCTTGCCAGTGTGTTCACCGCCACGCCCCTCGCGGCGGCGCCCGCGCGCGTCGCCTCGATCAATCTCTGTACCGATGCCCTGCTGTTCGAACTCGCCGATCCCGCCCAGATCGCGTCCGTCACCCACCTGTCGCGCGAGCCCGCGCTGTCGGTGCACGCGGCGCGCGCGCAGACCGTAGCGATCAATCGCGGGCGCGCCGAAGAACTGATCGCCCTGAATCCCGACCTCGTGCTCGCCGGTGCCGGCAGCAACGCGCCGACCATCACCCTGTTGCGACGATTCGGCTACGAGGTCGCGCCGATCGCGACCGCCGCCACGCTGCCCGAAGTGATCGCGATCGTGCACGAGGTCGGCGCGCTGCTGGGGCAGCAATCGCGGGCGGCGACGCTCGCCGCCGCGCTCGCGGCGCTCGCCGCACCGTTGCCGCCGACGGCGCCCGGCGCGTTGATCGTGCAGCCCGGCGGCTATGTGCCGGGCCCCGACACGCTCGGTCCGACCCTGCTCGAACTTGCGGGCCTGCGCGACCTGGCGCCGACCTTCGGCCTTGCCCGCGGGGGCTTCGCCAGCGTCGAAGCCCTGGTGCTGCGGCAACCGGCCGTCATCGTCCGCGGCACCCGGAGCATGGGGCGCGCCCTTGCCGACGACTTCCTTGCTCACCCCGCCCTCGCGGCCGCGCATCGCGCGCGTGGGGGTTTGCGCACCGTCGCGGTCAACGATGCCGCGTGGGCCTGCGGCAGCAGCGCGCTGCGCGACGCGGTGCTGGCGCTGCGCGCGGCCGTGCAGGCGCCGTGAACCGCGCGCCGGGCACGGTCGCGGGCGTGCAGGCAGGCCTGCTGCTCGTCGCGCTCGTCGCGTCGCTGACCGTTGGTGCGGCCGACATCCCGCTGCGCGCGCTGCTCGCCGCGCTCGGATCCGGCGGCGACGCCGATGTGCTGCTGATCCTGCGTGAGATACGCCTGCCGCGCGCGCTGCTCGCCATCGCCATCGGCGCGGGCCTCGGCCTGTCGGGCGCCGCGCTGCAGGCACTGCTGCGCAATCCGCTCGCCGAGCCCGGCGTCGTCGGCATTTCCGCGACCGGTGCGCTGGGCGCGGTGCTCGCGTTCTACTCGGGCTTCAGCGCGCGTTTCGCACTCGCGCTGCCGCTCGGGGGGCTGTTCGGCGCGCTCGCCGGCACTCTGCTCATCCTGCGCCTGACACGCGGCAGCGGCGCTTCGCTCGCGTTGATTCTCGCCGGCGTGATCCTGACCACCTTCGCCAGCGCCGGCACCTCGCTCGTGCTGAGCCTCGCGCCGAATCCGTACGCGGCCTACGAAATCATCTTCTGGCTGATGGGCTCGCTCGCCGACCGCTCGCTCGATCACGTGCTGCTCGCCGTGCCGTTCATCGGCGCCGGCGTGTGGCTGCTGCTGCACGCGGCGCGCGATCTGGAAGCGCTCGCGCTAGGCGAGGACACGGCGCGCAGCCTCGGCGTCAGCGTGGCGCGGCTGCGCGTACAGGTGGTCGTCGGCACGGCGCTCGCCGTGGGCCCGGGCGTCGCCGTCGCCGGCTTCATCGGCTTCGTCGGCCTGCTCGTGCCGCATGCGCTGCGCCCGTTCGTCGGGTCGCGGCCGCAACGTCTGCTGCCGCAGTGCGCGCTCGGCGGCGCCGTGCTGACCCTGCTCGCCGATCTCGGCTGCCGGCTGATGCCGACGACGGGCGAACTGAAGCTCGGCATCGTCACCGCCCTGCTCGGCGCGCCGTACTTTCTCTATCTGCTGACGCGCGAACGCGCGCTGCACGCATGACGCTGCTCGCTGCGCGCGACCTCGGCGTCGCCTATGACACACGCCAGGTGCTCGGACCGCTGGACCTGAGCCTGGAGGCGGGCCGCGTGCTCGGCGTGGTCGGCCCGAACGGCGCCGGCAAGTCGACGCTGCTGCGCGCCTTGGCCGGCCTCGTGCCCTGCGCGGGTCACTGCACCCTGCTCGACGCGCCACTCGCCCGTCATGACGACCGCGCGCGTGCCCGCGCGATCGGCTATCTGCCGCAGATGCCGCAGGTCGCCTGGCCGCTGACGGTGCGCGAACTCGTCGCCCTCGGCCGCTTGCCCCACGGCGACGGCAGGACGCCTGCCGATCGGAGCGCGATTGACGCCGCCATCGACGCGCTCGGTCTCGGACCGATCGCTGCGCGCAATGTCCTCACGCTGTCCGGTGGCGAGCGCATGCGGGCGCATCTGGCGCGGCTGGCAGCCGGTAGTCATCGCGTGTTGCTGGTCGATGAGCCGACGGTGTCACTCGACCCCGGCTATCAGCTCGAGGTGCTCGGTTACCTGCGCCGCCTTGCGCGCGACGGCGCGGCCGCGCTGCTGGTCCTGCATGATCTGCCGCTGGCCGCCCGCTACTGCGACGAACTGCTGGTGCTCGAGGCCGGCCGGATTGTCCGTCGCGGCGCGCCGGCAGCGACGCTCGACGATGCACTGCTGGCGAGCGTCTTCGGCGTGCGCGGGATACGCGCGCCGCTCGATGGCATGACCGGACTCGTCGGCATATCCTCCCTGCCAGGCACTGAAGGGCATCCTGCATGAGCGCATTGACCGCCAACCGTATCGTCAGCCTGCTGCCGAGTGCGACCGAACTGATCTGCGCGCTGGGACTCGACGCCGCGCTGGTCGGCGTCTCACACGAATGCGATTTCCCGGCGTCGGTCACCACGCGACCGCGCGTGACGCGCACGCGCATCGCGCACGACGCCGACAGTCGCAGCATCGACGCGCAGGTGCGCGAGGAGCTCGCCGGAAACCAGGCGCTCTACAGCGTCGACATCGACCGCCTGATCGCGCTCGCGCCCGACCTGCTGGTCACCCAGTCGCTGTGCGATGTCTGTGCCGTGGGCGCGAACGACGTCGAGGCGGCGTTGTGCCGACTACCCGGACAACCGCGCGTGTTCAACCTGCAGCCCGAGCGCCTCCACGACATTCTCGACTGCGTGCGGGCGCTCGGCGAGGCCACCGGCGCAACGGCCGCAGCGACGGCCCTGACCCAGGCGCTCGACGCCCGTATCGCGGCGGTCCGCGCGCGCAGTGAACGTCTGCCCGCCGCCGCGCGCCCGCGCGTGGCGCTCGTCGAATGGCTGGATCCATGGTTCGACGCCGGTCACTGGAATCCTGAACTGGTCGAGCTTGCCGGCGGCGTGCCGGTCTGCGGTCGCGCCGGCGCACCGTCGACGACGCTCGAGTGGGCGCATCTGCAGGCACTCGACCCCGACGTGCTGTTCATTGCGTGCTGCGGTTTCGACGTTGCCCGCACGCTGTCGGATCTGCCGATCGCGCGTGCGCTGCCGGGCTGGACATCGCTGAAGGCGGTGCGTGAAGGCCGTGTGTACGTGACCGACGGCAATGCCTATTTCAACCGTCCTGGACCGCGCATCGTCGACAGCCTCGAGATCCTCGCGCACGCGCTGCACCCGACCTTGCATCCACTGCCGGCCTTGCTGCCAGCCGCGCTCACGGTCTGAGCCCGCCGGCCCGGCAACGGGCCGCACCCGGCAGCGCGAGCGCGCGGTGCCCGTCCCGTCTAAGGATATGCCGCATTCGACTAATCGCTGCCGCGTCCGCGGCGGATAATGCCCGCGTCGAAAATTCAATGCGTGTGGGCATTCATGAGCACCAATCTCGCCAGTACTACCCAACTGTTCGCCGCCGATCCGCTGCAGGCCTTGCGCGAGAGCACGTTCGCCGGCGTCGAGCCGCAGGACATCGTGCGCCGGGCGCTGGCCGCCGCGCGCAACCCGGTCATTTCAACGAACTTCCGGCCGCGCTCGGCAGCCTTCCTGCATCTCGTCACGCGCATCGCGCCGGACATTCCCGTGATCTGGGTCGACACCGGCTACAACACGCCGGCGACCTACCGCTTCGCGGACGCAGTCACGCAGCGGCTCAAGCTGAATCTGAAGGTCTACTCTCCACTCGTGACGAGCGCGCGACGCGCAGCGCTGCACGGTGGCGTGCCGGCGCTGGACTCGGCGGAGCACGCGGTCTTCACACAGGAAGTCAAACTCGAACCCTTCGAGCGCGCGCTGCGCGAAACCGGTCCGGATGTGTGGTTGACCGGCATCCGTGGCGAACAGACCGAGTTCCGGCGCTCGCTCGGCGTGGTGTCGAAAGGCCCGTTCGGCACGCTTCGGATTGCGCCAATCTTCGCGTGGAGCGCGATAGATCTCGAAGACTATCTCTACGAGCACGGTCTGCCGGACAATGACGACTATGTCGATCCGACGAAGGGCCGCGACAACCGCGAATGCGGTCTGCAGAACATGGGCTCGGGGATCTGAGCCCGCTTCGGCAACACGGGCGGCGCAGGGCCGCCCATGATGCCTGCCTACCTCAGGCTTTGACGGCGACCGGGATCTTGCCGATCTTCGCCTGCCACTCGGCAGGTCCGGTCTTGTGCACCGAAGTTCCCTGGCTGTCGACCGCAACCGTCACCGGCATGTCCTCGACGACGAACTCATAGACGGCTTCCATGCCCAGATCCTCGAAGGCGACGACACGCGCTTCGCGGATCGCCTTCGACACCAGGTAGGCCGCACCGCCGACCGCCATCAGGTACACCGCCTGGTGCTTCCTGATCGACTCGATCGCGATCGTTCCGCGTTCGGCCTTGCCGATCATGCCGAGCAGGCCGGTCTGCTCGAGCATCATGTCGGTGAACTTGTCCATGCGGGTGGCGGTGGTCGGCCCGGCCGGCCCGACCACTTCGTCACGCACGGGGTCGACCGGCCCGACGTAGTAGATGAAGCGGCCCTTGAAGTCGACGCCCGGCGGTAACGGCTCGCCGCGCGCGAGGATCTCCTGGATGCGCTTGTGGGCGGCGTCGCGGCCGGTCAGCATCGCGCCCGACAGCAGGATCGTCTCGCCCGGCTTCCACGCTTTGACATCCTCGGCCGTGACCGTGTCGAGATTGACGCGCCGGGCGCTCGCGCCGGCCGACCAGGTGATGGCCGGCCAGTCTTCGAGCTTCGGCGCCGGCAAGTGCGCCACGCCGCTGCCGTCGAGCACGAAGTGCGCGTGACGCGTCGCCGCGCAGTTCGGGATCATCGCGACGGGCTTCGAGGCCGCATGCGTCGGATAGTCGATGATCTTGACGTCGAGCACGGTCGTCAGGCCGCCGAGGCCCTGCGCGCCGATGCCGAGCGCGTTCACCTTCTCGTAGAGTTCGATGCGCAGTTCCTCGAGCGGCGAGCGCGGACCGCGGGCCATGACTTCCTGGATGTCGATGGGATCCATCAGCGACTGCTTCGCGAGCAGCATCGCCTTCTCGGCGGTGCCGCCGATGCCGATACCGAGCATGCCGGGCGGGCACCAGCCGGCGCCCATCAGGGGCACGGTGTTCAGCACCCAGTCGACGATCGAGTCCGACGGATTGAGCATCACGAACTTCGACTTGTTCTCCGAGCCGCCGCCTTTCGCCGCGACCGTGACGTCGAGCTTGTCGCCGGGCACGAGTTCGACGTGGATGACCGCCGGCGTGTTGTCGCGCGTGTTCGTCCGCTTGCCGGACGGATCGGCGACGATCGAGGCGCGCAGCTTGTTGTCCGGATGCAGATAGGCGCGCCGCACGCCTTCGTTGATCATGTCTTCGAGCGACAGCTTCGCATCCCAGCGCACGTTCATGCCGACCTTGCAGAACACCGTGACGATGCCGGTGTCCTGGCAGATCGGGCGATGGCCCTCGGCGCACATCCGCGAGTTGATCAGAATCTGCGCAATCGCGTCGCGCGAAGCCGGCGACTGCTCGCGTTCATAGGCGAGCGCGAGGTTCTTGATGTAGTCGGCCGGGTGGTAGTACGAAATGTACTGCAAAGCGTCGGCGACGCTCTGGATGAGGTCGTCCTGGCGAATCGTGGTCACTGCATGCTCCTTGGGGTTCGACGGGCGACGGCTGGCGCGACGCTCAACGGGTCAACTCCGGCCGGTTGCGGAATTGTTCGAGGGCTTCGGGATTCGCCAGCGCCTCGGCGTTCTTGATGGCCTGTCCGTGCACGATGTCGCGGATCGCGAGTTCGGTCAGCTTGCCCGAGCGCGTGCGCGGGATGTCGGTCACCTGCACGATGCGGGCCGGCACGTGGCGCGGACTCGCGCCCGCCCTGATCTGCTGGCGCAACCGCGCTTCCAGCGCCGCGTCGAGCGTGGCTCCCGGCCGCAGCACGACGAACAGCACCACGCGCACGTCGCCTTCCCAGTCCTGGCCTATCGCGACACTCTCGACGACTTCAGGCAGTTTCTCGACCTGACGGTAGATTTCTGCAGTGCCGATGCGCACGCCGCCGGGGTTCAGGGTTGCGTCCGAGCGGCCATAGATGATGAAACCGTCGTGCGCGGTGATTTCGGCGAAGTCGCCATGCGCCCACACGCCGGGGAAACGCTCGAAGTACGCAGCGCGATACTTGATGTCACCTTCGTCGCCCCAGAACCCGAGCGGCATCGACGGAAACGCGCGCGTGCACACGAGTTCGCCCTTCTCACCCCGCACGGGATGACCGGCTTCGTCGAACACCTCGGTCGCCATGCCGAGCCCGCTCGCCTGCAGTTCGCCGCGATAGACCGGGCCATTGGGATTGCCGCCGATGAAGCAGGAAATGATGTCCGTGCCACCGGACACCGAACTGAGGCAGACATCCTGCTTGAGATGTCGATAGACATAGTCGAAGCCTTCCGGCAACAGCACGGAGCCTGTCGACAGGACGGTGCGCAGCGCGGGAAATGCATGCCGCGCATTCGGCACGACTTCCGCCTTCTCGACGCCCTGGATGAACTTCGCCGACACCCCGAGCTGCGTGAAGCGCTCGGCCGCGGCATAGTCGAACAGGGTGAAGCCATCCGGATGGAACGGCGAACCGTCGTAGAGCATCAGCGTGGCTTCGGACGCGAGCGCCGATGCGAGCCAGTTCCACATCATCCAGCCGCAGGTGGTGAAGTAGAACAGCCGATCGCCCGGACGCACGTCCGCGTGCAGCTGGTGCTCCTTCAGATGTTGCAGCAGGGTGCCGCCGGCCCCGTGCACGATGCATTTCGGTTTGCCGGTCGTGCCGCTCGAATACAGGATGAACAGCGGATGATTGAACGGCAGCGACACGAATCCGATGTCGGCGTCGGCTGGCGCACGTTCGAAATCCGAGAGCATCGTCGCACCCGGCACCGGGCCGCAGCCGGTGAACGGAATGATCACGAGCTCACGCACGCTCGGCAGCGCACCGCGGATCTGCGTGACCTTCTCGCGGATGTCGTTCAGCTTGCCGTTGTAGTGATAGCCGTCGACGGCGAAGAGCACGGTCGGCGTGATCTGATCGAAACGATCGAGGATGCCCTGTGTGCCGAAATCGGGCGAGCACGACGACCAGGTCGCACCCAGCGCCGTGGCGGCGAGCATGCAGACGATGGCTTCGGGAATATTCGCCGTGATCGCGGCGACGCGATCGCCAGGCGCGATGCCGACGGCGCGCAGACCCGCCGTCACCCGGTTCACGCGGTCGTACAGGCCGGCCCAGCTCAGACGCGTGATCTGTCCGTGCTCGTCGCGAAACACGATCGCTTCGCCCGCATCGCGTCGACGCAGCAGATTCTGCGCATAGTTCAGCCGGGCGTCGGGAAAGAACCGCGCGCCAGGCATTTCGCCGTCGCGTTCGATGGCGCGCGCGCCGCGCGCCTCCGCGATGACGCCGCAGAAATCCCACAGCAGGGTCCAGAACTGCTCGCGCTGGTCGATCGACCAGCGATGCAGGGCGGCGTAATCCGGCAGTTCAATCTGGTGGGTGCGCTGGGCGGCTTCGATGAAGCGGGTCAGGCGGGTCTCGGCCACGCGCGCGGGCGTGGGCTGCCACATCGGGGTCATCAGGTGTCCTCTGGGTATCGGTCCGGGTGCGCCTGCTGAAAGGCCGGCAAGGCAAGGCACGCCTCCTCCACCTCGCACAGGCGCGGGAAATCCTCGAGTGCGAGCGAGAAACGTCGCGCGCTGTGCAACAGCGGCACGAGGCAGATGTCGGCCATCGTCACCGTATCGCCGACACAGAACTCACCGGTGCTTTCGGCGGTCAGCCACAGCTCCAGCGCATCGAGGCCTTCGAGCAGCCAGTGGCGAAACCATAGACTGCGGGCGACGTCCGGGGTGTTCAGCACTGACCGCAGGTAAGTCAGCACGCGCAGATTCGTCAGCGACTGGATGTCGCTGACGATGATCTGGGCGAACTGCCGCGCACGGGCGCGCTGGCGCGCACCGGCCGGCAGCAGCGGCGGCGACGGGTGCGTCTCCTCGAGATACTCGAGGATCGCGAGCGACTGGGTCAGGACGAAATCGTCGTCGACCAGGCTCGGCAGCATGCCCTGGGGATTGAGCGCCCGGTATTCCGGCAGCAACTGCTGGCCGCCGCCTTTCGACAGCGACAGTGCAATCGCGCGGTGGCTCAGCCCCTTCCAGCTCAGCGCCAGACGCACCCGGTAAGCCGCGGCCGAGCGGTTCGAATCGTAGAGTTCCATGGGCATTACTCGGGTTCGGATGGAGCAGGAAATTACAGTCTCGGGTCCGTCATGCCGACATCGTCACGACGGGCGCAATCGGTGCGCCCCGGGACGCGCCGTGGCGGACTGCCCGCAGGCTGGCCCGGCCGCCACGAGGCGCCCGCGTGACGCGTCCCCGGCGCGACAAGCATAAGAAATCGGGACCCAAGACCCAAGCGGAATTACGCCTGGGGGACAGGCAGACGAGGAATTCGATGGATTACAAACTCGACAACTGGCTCGACCGTCGCAAATCGCCGCGCATGCCGCGCGCGACACTCGGACGCCGGCTCACGGCCGACATCAACGGCATCGAACTGCAGGTGATCGACCTCTCCGCAGAGGGACTCAGGCTGAGCTGCGCGCCGGCGGTCTATCCGGCGCTGCGCCAGGCACTGGCCGACAAGACCTGCCTGCTGTGCCTGCGCCTGCCGAACCAGCCGGTTGTCAGCGTGCAGGCCCAGGTGCGCCACGCGACCAGCACCGAGCAGGAAGTCACGCTCGGCGTCGAAATCGACCCGCGCGAGGTCGAGTCGCCGGCCTGGGCGGCCTATCGCATGGCGCTGCAGGTGCCCGTGATGAAAATCGCCCTCTGAAGTCGGTGCCGGTCGGGACCACCCGGCCCCGCTTCGGCTATTCTTGCCGTCCAGCGAGCAGGATCCCTCGCCATGTCCGTCGACCAGCGCCGCCATCGCCGTTATCCCCGTCGTCTGAGCGTCGAGCTCGCCGGCGCCCAGCTGCATACCACCAACCTGTCGGTCGGCGGCATGCAGGTCGAGATTCCGGCCATGCGCTACGCCGGGTTGCGCGCGGTCATCGGCACTGCCACGCCCGAATGGCGCATTCAGCTGCCTGGACAACCGGTGCCGTTGATCGTCACCGGCGACATCCGGTATGCCGATCCCGTCGACGACGCCTATCTGGCCGGTGTCGCCTTCGGTCACTGGCACGCCTATGGCGAGGATCGCTGGCGCGAATTCATCGCAACGCTCGACAACGGCACCGACTGACGCCGTCGGCGGGCGCCCACCACCACGCCCTGGAGGACCTGATGCCACCCACCACCGTCGACTATCGCCGGGACGGCGACGTCGTCACGCTGACCCTGAACCGCCCGACGGTGATGAACAGCCTGAGTCTCGCGCTGTGTCGCGATCTGAACGCTGCACTCGACAGGGCCGAACGCGATGACGGCGTGCGTTGCCTGGTGTTGACCGGGACCGGCCGCGGCTTCTGCGCCGGCCAGGACCTCGGTGAAACCGAAGTGCTCAGCAACCCGGACGCCGGCTATGTGCTCGAACACCACTACAACCCGCTGGTCCTGCGTCTGCGCGCGCTGCCGCTGCCGATCGTCTGCGCCGTCAACGGCACCGCGGCCGGCGCCGGCGTGAGCCTCGCACTCGCCTGCGACCTCGTGCTGGCGGCGCGCTCCGCGCGTTTCATCCAGGCTTTCGTGCGCATCGGGCTCGTGCCCGATCTCGGGAGCACGTGGATGCTGCCGCGACTGATCGGCGAAGCTCGCGCGCGGGCGCTCGCGATCACGGGGGAAGCCATCGACGCCGAGCAGGCAGCGGCGTGGGGACTGATCTGGTCCTGTGTCGAGGACGCCGAACTCGCCGCCACCGCGCAGGCCCTGGCGGCCCGGCTGGCCGCGATGCCGACGCGCGCGATAGGCCTGATCAAGCAGGCCTTCACGCGTGGTGCGACGAACGACCTCGAGACACAGCTGGCGCTCGAGCGCGGGCTGCAGCGCGAGGCCGGTGCGAGCGCCGATGCGCGCGAAGGCATCAAGGCCTTCCAGGAGAAGCGACCACCGAGATTCAGCGGCCGCTGATTGAGGCGTCGTGCCGCGCCAGCGCGGCAC
>LNFM01011182.1_pt1 | contig 12319 bp, 15 predicted proteins | sample 596031 | NCBI WGS metagenome assembly LNFM01 (sample SAMN04254537, study PRJNA301005) | activated carbon metagenome | isolation source: dual media filters at the Ann Arbor, Michigan drinking water treatment plant | place: USA: Ann Arbor | reverse complement strand
CTTCCGAGAACAGGATGATCAGGACGAACCCCTTGGAAAGGGAGGTGCCACCTTTGAACAGCAGCCGTGGATTGTCGTTGGGCATGCCGTTGAACAGCGCGTCCAAGGTCCAGCAGACCCAGAAGTCCTTTTCGATGTTCTGCGGCGTGGAGCTAAGACGCTGAGCTGTTGTCGTAAACAGGCCCGCCCTTGTCTCGGCGTCGGCGCTCAGGACTTGGTCATAAGCAGAATTCATTGGCTCGGCATTCTCGGTGGCGTAGTCCCGTTCGGCTGGAGCTGGCCTTGGGATATCTCGGCTGCGTCCTTCAGCAGGGGCTTCAACAGAACCTGCATCCAGGCGGGAAGGGTTGGCAGGCCTTCAGCCAGATCGGCGCGGAGGCGCTCACCTTGGTCGGGATCTTTCAGCAGTCGGCGCAGACGCCGCGACAGTTTCTGGTTCCCGTCATCCTGGTCCAGCATATCGCGCATCCAATGCAGCGCTTGGACGACGCGCATTGCCGGGCGCCCTGCCCAATAGAGTTTGCTGGCCGACGTGGGCCGGAAGGTGATGTCGAGGTTGCCAAGGCGAATCGGCCGTAACCGCGCGTCGGCGTGAACGACGATACGGGCCGGCACCGCGTCAGTCAGGCCGAGGTCATTTGCTGCGGTCATGCCGTCGACGAGGACGCGAATCTGATCGCGCCGTGCCACGGCATCGATGACGCCGCGGGGGTCCGGAGGGCTTTTCTGCTGGGTCAAGGTGTTGAACGTGGGTCTATCATAGAGTCCGCGATCAATCCGCCGTAGCTCAGCACCCTTGACCATCCGCTGCAGCACTTTGTCCACCGCATCGCGAGTGCCGAGGTCCAGAAAATCCGCGGGCGTCCAGACCGTGCGTGGTGGACTTGTCGCCATGCGATCTTGGATAAGAATCTTCAGGTCGGATCGAGGCTCACTCATGTCCGAAATATGTACACGTATTTCGGACCAATCACTAGAGTTGCCCGTCCGAAATACGTGTACATTTTTCGGACGAAAGCCAGCCTAATTCAGCGCTGCGATGTCGTGCCGCCGTCTCACTGGTCTGCATTCCGCAGTGACGTTTCACTCAGACGGCGCGCAGGATGGTGATCTGGGGCGCTTATGTCAGCAACCTAAGTGCCGGGCCAGGCAACGGCGGAAATGCTGCCCAATCCGATGAGCGAAGAAGGCGAAGCCGTGCTCAATTTGCTCGGCGAACGGCTCCGATACGGCTTTAGGCGGTCGTAAAGGCGACCGACTTCGCTTCGAAAGTGCCACGCTGTGGCAACTTCCAGTGCGTTGCCATCCTACTCCGACGAGCTTCTGTCCTCCCGGATCGGCTGTCGTACGGCGTGACCTTCCCTAGAGCTGCGGGCCTTTCTCATTACCTTGCCCTGTCACAGTCGCCGCAGGAACGTCCTGGCGGTTACCAGGACGACTTTCAAGCGGAAGGTGCAGTCAGGCACAGGCACGTGTGCAAATGCGATCGCGCATCTTGCACGCAGATCACTCCGCGGTTTTACTGCCGAGTGCGGGAGCGGGGATTCTTAGGTATGTCCGAACAGCATCCGGGGCCGATCATTTCTGGAGAAGCGATCGCTTCAGAACTGCGCCGAAGAAAAAGCAAAGACTTTTACAAGACTGACACGGGCTCCACGAAAAAGCTTATCGCGGAGAAGGTCGCGCTCGAGGAGCGCAGACGGATGGCGCGCTGTCAGAACGAATACCAAATCGACTCGAATGGCTCGGGTCAAGCCCGCCGACGAACAGCTCGAAGACGAGGTTTGGAGCATCTTGGCGCAAATGGGCTTCAAGGAAATGAGCAAGGCCCGGAGATTTCTGATCGCCGTTGAGGACGGTTTACCGCCCCGCCAGATCGATGTTTTCGCCAAGGGCGATGAAACCGTCATCATCGTCGAATGCACGCGAAAAGAGAGCCCAGGCAGAAAGAACATGGCGGGTCTCATCGAAAAAGATGAAATCCATCCGCGAACCTGTCTGGAAGTCTATCCGTAAATTTTACGGGCAGCAGGCCAAGCTCACGATTCGGATTGTTATAGCGACAAGAAATCTTTCGTGGAATGACGTAGACTTGGCGAAATGCAAAGAAGCGCAGATCACTATCATAACGGATAATGAAATCGATTACTACACGTCACTTGTGCAGCATCTCAAACATGCCGCTCGATACCAATTTCTAGCTCATATGTTTGGCGGTCAGAAAATCGATGGTCTTGCCAGACAGGTCGTTGCAACGCGGGGCAAAATGGGAGGAGTACCATTCCACACCTTTCTCATACCGCCAGATAAGTTGTTGAAAATCGCTTATTATCGGCCGCGGAGAGTTCTGTTACCATGTGACGAAACTCCTGGGCCGCGCGGGCTTGGTAGCGCTCCTTGTGCGCGAGCAGGAAAAACTGCCGCAGCGGCAAGGCGATCTTGACCGATCGGAGCGTGCCGGCGGCCAGCGCATTGGCCACAACGAGCCGCGACATCGCCGTCACGCCAGCGCCGGCCTGTACCGCCGCGCGCACCGATTCATTCGACGGCAGCTCGAGGACGATATCGAGACTTGCTTTGTCTACGCCTAGAGCCGGCAACGCTGCTTCGAAGATTGCGCGCGTACCGGAACCCGGTTCGCGCAACACCCAGCACGCCTGCTGGAAGTCACGTTTCGGGTTTGGGATCTGGCTGGCCCATGGGTGGTCAGGCGCGACGACGATCAGGATCTCGTCTTCGGCTATCGCGCTGATCGTCAGCGATGGGTCGTCAACGTCGCCTTCGATGAGGCCCAGATCGGCTGCGCCGTCATGGATGGCGGACGTTACCGTTGCGGTGTTGCCGATTGTCATCGTAACGGTGATGCCTGGGTGATGCTTCTGAAAGCGCTGAATGTGTTGCGGCAGCCAGTAGTTGGCCACGGTCTGACTGGCTGCAATCGTAAGCTTGCCGCGCTTGAGACCTGAGAGGTCGGCCAGCACGGATTCGGCCGCCTGCGCGCGTGCAACGACGGCCCTTGCTTCGGACAGGAAGATCTTGCCGGCTTCAGTCAGCACGATGCGACGGCCGATCCGGTCGAAAAGCTTGGCCTGGTGGCGGTCCTCAAGCGTGGAGACCGCGGCGCTAGTGGCCGATTGCGTCAGGTTCAGGTCACGCGACGCCTGCGTGACATGCTCGCGTTCCGCCACCGCGATGAAGATGCGAAGTTGTTCGAGGGTCATGTGGGTCTTCTCATCCGGCAAGCTTGACGAGCATTAGACTAAATGAGGCGATGAAAAGAAAGGCAGCGAGTCCCAGAAGGAACGGGCGCGCACCCTTGGCCTTGAGCTTGCGAAAATCGGTCTCCAGGCCCATCGCGGCCAGCGCCATCGACAAGAGAAACGTCGTCAGGGTCGCGATCCAGGCCTTTGCGTCTTCCGGGATAGCGACCGCGCTGTTCAATCCGACCAGCGCGACGAAACCCAGCACGAACCACGGCATTGGCGGTCTTGCCTGCGTATGGTCCGGACCCTTCGACTTCATCCGGTGTGTCGTCGCGAAGCCAAGCGCGAGGACCATCGGCGCCAGCATCATCACCCGCGTCAGCTTGGCGATCGTGCCGAACTCGCCCGCCTGCTTACCGTCCTGGAAGGCTGCGGCGACAACCTGCGCGATTTCGTGGATCGATGCCCCCGCCCACAGGCCGAAGCCGTGCGCATCGAGATGCAGGAGGCCGGGCAGCAGCGGGTAGGCAAACATCGCGATCGAGCCGAACACCGTGACGCAGGCGACCGCGTAGGCGACATCTTCGTCATGCGCTCGGGTGACCGTGTTGGTGGCGATGACGGCGGAGGCGCCGCAGATCGAGGTGCCCGCCGCGATCAGCTCGGCCAACTTGCGCTCGACGCCAATCAGCCGCCCGAACCAGAGCGTGAAGGCAAACGTGGCGCCGAGCGTCGTTGCGATGATGGCGACACCGGCGGCGCCGACCTCCGCGACCTGAATGATTGTCAGTTGTAGCCCCAGAAGAATGATCGCGCCGCGCAGAAGCGTGCGCATCGAGAACGCTACCCCCGCCCTGGCGCGAGCCGGCGTCCCCACAAGGTTGTGAAACGCCATTCCGATCACGATTGCGATGATCATCGGACTGAAGGCGCCGACGCCCGGCGCTTGACGCAGGACCAAAGCCAATCCGGCGATGAGCGCCGCAAGGAACAGGCCCGGAGCCAAAGTGCGAATTGTATGCTGGCGGTATGTTTCGGCGTGGTGCTTGACCGCGACGGCCGGCGCATCGGTTTGGGCGGCGTGCTCGAGATCGATTCTGGGAAGCGCATTCATGGGGCGTGTCTCTCTTTCTCCACCAGTTAGCGCCGCGCAATTCAATCAATCCAACGCCTAATTTATATTATTTCGTTCGAAAAATTCGAACGATGATCTGACATCAGGATTGTTCGTTTTCATCGGTCATTATGACCGAAACAATCCGTTGGATCGATTGGTCGGGAGGCCTGATATGTCCGTCATGAATCGCGCCGGCACGGCCCGGCTTTGAAGGAGGTTGTCATGAACCAGATGCTTTACGAAAAGAACGTCGTCGCCGAGCGCAAAATCGCCCCAAATGAAGCGCTTCCGCTGCGGACAGCGAAGGCACACCATCAAGAACTGCTCCCCGCGACTGGAGTTCATCCGGGCGCGATCGGTGTCGCTCTTGGCGCATCGACAACGCTTCTGGCGGCGGCGTGGGCCGGTTTTGCCGGTGGCGAAACCTCTCTGGTGCTCGTGGTCGTGACCGTAATAGTGCTCGCCTTCTTCGGCTGTCTGGTCGGCGGCGGCATGATCGGACGCAACATGACACCGGATCATCGGCAGGATCGCAGCTTCGCGGAATTTCTTCGCGGCGATGTCGACATCGAGACCGGTCGCATCAGCGGACGGGAAGCGCTTATGCAAATTGCTGCTTTGCCTGTGACCCTCGCGGCGGGCGGCATCGCGATCATCGCCATTGCGCTCTGGACCGCCTGAGTTGGCGCCCCGGGATTTCGGCCTACTTCGAGAAGGCGACGGACCGGAATTCGTCCCGCCGCCAACGCCTTAACGGACCGGGTTTTCGGGACCGCGTCCTCGGTAGGCGTCAATGAAGGCGGCAGCTGCGGCCGCGTTGAACGAGGCGAGTTCCAGATTGCGTTCCCATGCCGTAAGGATCACTTTGTCACCGATGTCGGGAAGACGCGTAACTATTACGCCGTCCCACTGTCCTGTGAACTTCCGGGCCCAACCGACCAGCTCCTCGGGCACGTCCGTTCTGCCCTTATCGAGGTAGATCACAATATTGCCATGCTCTAGGGAATGCACGAGCAACTCGCGCGGTTGAATCTTGTCATGGACGCCGGGCTGAATCCATCGATCGTAGTGGGGTCCTGAGGTTGGAGGAACGGTCGCGTAGGCGACCGAGCGATCGGCTGGTATGTGGTCACGACCTGCATCCGGGAGTGTTTCCACCTGTGCCAGGGCCGGTTGTCCGGCGGTGACCAGTTCCTCAAAATCCATCGGTGCCGTCCAGCCGGCGGCCGGTGCCGTCGCCAATATTGCAAACGCCAGGGCTGCGCTGGCGAACAGACGCTTTGCCGGCATCCAAACGTCTGTCTGCTGCGAGCTAAGGCAAACTGCCCTGTATAAGCGCATGGGCTCTCGACCAACTGCGAGGGTCGTGCCCGCGCCGTGACAATCAATCTTCCTAGATTGCATCAGCGAATCCACCCCTCCGTCTTCATGATCGCCTGAGCCTCTTCGGTGATCAGATAGTCGAGAAACGCCTTTGCTTGCGGATCGGCATCGGGAGCGAGCGCCACGTTGACGTCGCGCCAGATCTGTCGGTCCCGTGACAGTTCGACTGCTTCCAGAACATCAGGGTTGGTCGCTGGCCAGTTCGGCCACGTGATCCAGGCATCGGCGTCCATCTCCTTGAAAGTCTTGAAGCTGGCTCCCGAGCCCGGTTCGAAAGCGACAATATTCTCACGAAAGGCCCGGATATCCTCAAGCTTGCCAAGCCGCCCGGCGATATCTTCCCAGACACCCGTCCCCGACGTGTTGGAGACACCGGCGCCTTCGGTGACGACGATTTTCATGCCGTCTTCCAGCAGATCCTCAAAGCCCTCGATCTGCTTCGGATTGCCCGTTTTGACCGCAATGATCGCCGGCCGAATATAGATTGGATCGACCTGATCGGACGAGAAGGTCTTGTAGGTCTCCAGAAACGCAGTCATCGACTGCTCGGACGTTCCCCAGATGATATCGGCATCCGCCTGCGCCCGTTCCGACCAGGTCTTCTCCGGCCCGGCGATGATCTCGACGGTTTCGCCGGTCTGCTTCTGCCATTCGTCGGCCACCTTCTGGAAAGCCGTGTGCGGTCCCCCCGCGCCGTAAAGCTTGATCACACCGTCCTTCGCATCGCGTGCGATCGACGCGTCGTAGAGGCCGGTGTCCTGGGCCGAGGCGGGCGTGGCAATCGCCATGCCGACAATGAGTAAAGCTGCAAGCCGCATAAAAGGTTCTCCATTTCGAGCGGGTATTCTGCCAATCTGCAGAGCTTGAACGGTGACGCCTGACGGGCCCCGATCCTTCCCTCGCGTCTCATCACGAACCCGTGAACTCGTTTTTCCCACCTGTTGGTTATTGTGGAGGCGGCCGCGAATTTATTGCGCAACCTTGGAATAGTCGCGGACCGGCCGGCGTCTCTTGGTCGCAACCTCTTCAACCAGGAGACATACCATGCGCAGAATCATTGCCGCCACGCTTCCCGTGGCCTTCATGCTTGTGTCGGGCGCGGCTTTTGCCGGTCCCGCGCTGGATATGGCCAAAGCCCGTATCGACGCGATCGCCAAGGGCGATGTCGCCGCGGTGACCGCCGAATACACACCCGACGCAGCGCTTTCATGGGTTGGCGGTCCGCTCGACGGCAGCTATTCAACCGGCGAGATGATCTCGGAAGTCTGGACCAAGTTTTCTAACGCACAGGGGCCGCAGACCGCGACGGTCGGCGATGTATGGGAGGCCGCAAATCCCAAAGGGGCAACCGTGGTTGCCAATGTCGTCTTCGCCGGTAAGAGCAAGGTACCGGTGCTCTATGTCATGACCTATCGTGACGGAAAGCTCGTCGACGAAATCTGGCAGGTCAATCCGCCGGCCCAATAAGCACTGGTCAGGCCGCCGCGGATAGCGAGCGGCGGCCGCTCTCGCCGGCGTCATGATGGACGATATGAGCAAAAGACTGGAAGCGGAAATTCCCGCTCTGCGCCGCTACGCGTTCGGGCTTACCCGCGAACATGCGGCGGCTGACGATCTTGTACAGGATTGTCTCGAGCGTGCTCTGTCGCGCTGGTATCTGCGACGGCCGGATGGCGACCTGCGCGCCTGGCTCTTCACCATCATGCGCAATCTGAATATTTCCGCGGGCAGACAGACGCAGCGACGCGGCCCTCATCTCGCTCTGGACGAGCACTTGACCCCGCGGGCGGATGCGACGCAAGACCATGCGATTGGTGTGCGCGATCTCCTGGCGACGCTCGGGTCCTTGCCGGAGGAGCACTGCTCACTGCTGCTGCTCGTCGGTGTCGAGGATCTAACTTATGAGCAAGCGGCAGCCGCCCTGGGTATCCCCGTCGGGACGGTGATGTCGCGGCTGTCACGGGCGCGCCGTCGGCTTCGCGATCTTCTGGAACACCGGGCACCGGTGTCGTTGAGAAGGATCAAGTGACATGGCAACTCAAGGTCCGATCGGCGAGGACGACCTCCAAGCCTATATTGACGAGCGTCTGGCGCCCGCGCGTCGCGCCATGGTGGAGGGGTTCCTCCATGACAATCCCGATCTGAAAGCGGAGATCGACAAACAGCGCGACGACCGGGACGCGCTCCGGTCACAGCTTGCCGCGAAATTCGTGGAGCCGATTCCCGCCCGGCTGAGAATCGACAATCTGCGCGCCGCGCAAGCCGCCCGCCGCGCGGCACGGATGCGGTCCCTTGCCGCCAGCATTGCCATGATCGGTATCGGCCTTGCCGGCGGATGGGTCATTCGCGGTGAGGTCGCACCACAGCGGCAGATCGAGGCGGCAAGCTTTGTCGCGAGCGCGGTCGACGCCCACAAGACCTATGTCGTGGAGGTTGCTCATCCGGTGGAGGTGGCCGCAAACGACGAGGCGCATCTGGTCAAATGGCTTTCGAACCGCTCTGGCCGCGTACTGCAGCCACCACCAAACCTGACGCCGTTCGGCTATTCCCTGGTCGGAGGACGGGTGCTGCCCGGTGGCAACACTGCCGCAGCCCAGCTGATGTATGAGGATGCTGCCGGGGCAAGGCTCACCGTCTATCTGCGCGCGGGCGGTGACGAGGAGACGGCCTTCACCTTCACGGAATGGGAGGGTGTCTCGACCTTCGTGTGGATTGACGGAGGATTCCAGTTTGCCATCGCCGCGGAACTCGATCGTGACCGGCTCCTGCCCATCGCAACACGTGTTTACGAGCGCTTGGCCTGAACGTACCGGACTTATGCCTCGTCCGGTTCAGGCCTGTCGCTTAGTAGCCGCTTTCGATTTCGGCGAAGATTGTCTCGGCGGCCGCTTTTGCCTTGCCGGGATATTTGAGGCTCCTCACGGCTTCGATATTGATTGGCTCGCCGACGACGATCGCGCCAATCGTGCCGAGGCCTAGATGTGGCGTGCATTGATACATGTAGACGCCGGGTTCCGTCAGGGTGACGCTGATTTCCTCGTTGATCTTGCCTTGCCACGGCTCGGCGCCTTCAGGCGCACTACCCTTCATGAGCGCGGAATTGTGCCCCTTGTCCCTGGCCACAAAAGTAATCGTGTCTCCAGGTTGCGCACGCACGACGGCCGGTTCGAAAGCCATGATGCGGCCATCTTCGGCCTTGTTCAGCATTTCGATATGGAATTTTTCTGCATGCGTCTGGCCGGTCATCACCATCATCGCCAGGCTCGCTATTGCGAGTTTCATAACTTGCCTCCCGTGTTGGTTCGGTTTTGGGCGGGTCTTCCCGCCGTCATTCCGCCTTACCAGCAACCGTCGAGACATAGAGCGCGACTGCTTCGATCTCTTCGTCCGTCAGGATCTCGTTGGCAGGCATAGGACCGATCCCGTTGGTGACGGCGGTCTTGACCCGGTCCGCGTCAGGCTTGAGTTCGTCGAGATTGGGACCGACTTCTCCGATCGCCTCCGCGTCGGCCAGCGTATGGCAGAGCGCGCATTGCGGTTGGGCGCGCTCGAGAAAGACCTCCTTTCCCAAGGCAAGCTTGTCTTCTTCGGCAGATGCCACGAAGGGTGACAGTCCCCACGCCAACACGGTGAGGGCAGCCGCGGCAAGGCGGCCTGAAACATAAGTCATGAGTTGATCCTGATTGAAGTTTGGGCTCCGCAGTGTCGGCACGGAGCCCAATGAAGCTTAGGATACGGTGAGCGCGACGGCCGGTCCGCGCCAGCCATTGTGGCTGTAACCCGAACCATTCATTTCCGATTCCTCCGGCTGGGCATTGCCCTCCGTGTCGGTCGCCCGGCTGACAAGCGTGTAGGAGCCAGGCGCCAGTTCGACCGAGAGAACGAAATTGCGCCAGGCGAAGCGCCCGAGATCGGGACCGACGAAATTGGCCTTCTGCCAATTTTGCCCGCCGTCGACGGACACTTCCACGCTCTCGCAGGCATTCATGCCGCCGAAGGCGACACCAGCAACCTGAGCGGGCCCGGCCGCAGCGCTCTCGAGCGGCGTGGTGATCCATGACCTCACCGGCTGTTCCCAGACCGGCGGATCATCAGGAGACCCCTGCTCTCCCAGAGCATGCATGCGATAGTTGGTCCGCTGGATCTTGGCGTCGGTCTCGGCTTCCGTCAGCGCGAGAGTCTTGACGTATTTGATATTGTTAACGCCCGAATAGCCCGGGACGATCATGCGCAGCGGTCCGCCATGAGCCAGCGAAATCGGATTGCCGTTCATCTCCCAGGCGAGAATCACGTTTTCGAGATTCGACATCGGCACCGAACGTTCGACCACCAGGTCCTTGGGATCGAGACCCGCCGGAAGCTCCTCGCCTCCCGTGCCGGTGATGAACCGGACCCCGTCGGCGGGTCCGCCGAGAGCGTCGACGACAGCTTTCAATGGCACGCCGCTCCACAAGACACAGCCGGCGGCGCCGACCGTCCATGGCGTTCCGCTCATCTTCTGGTCGCCGGTGAGCTGATCCATGAAGTATTTGCGGCCGTTGCCCGAGCATTGAAGCACCGTCGCGACGGTCGCCAGACCCAGGGTTTTCAGCTCCGCAACCGTGAGCGTTTTCGGCTCCTTGACGCCGGCGAATTCCACCGCCCAGGCATCGCGGTCGGCGACGATCGATTCCGGCGGCGTGTTGACGTTATTGCGGATGTAGAGCTTTTCTTCCGGCGTGATGATGCTGGTGCCGATCGCGCCTCGCTTGGTCTCCAGCGTCTTGTCGCTGTGGACGATCAGCGCATCGGCATCTTTCCACGCGACGTAATCCGGCAGCGGCTTTGCGTCCTGCGCCCGCGCAAGGGGGGCCGTCCCGACAAACCCGGCCGCAACGACAGCGCCGGCACTTCCCGTCAGAAAGGTCCTTCGCTTCATGGTGAGCATTTCAGTCATATGCGTCTCCTCCTCTTCGTTGATTAGCAGGACCAGCGATTCAAAACCCGCTTCGAGCCTCCTCTGCGACGACAAGAAGAGACGATTGGCCGCACGCGAATATTCCGTGGCCCGAGAACCTTTTTTTGCATTGTGGTCCAGCGCCATCCGCGCCGATTATCCGATGCAGGGCTGACGCATCATTTCGAGGCCCGCGATCATCTCCTGCTCCTGACGACCGCCACCTTCGCTGACCGACTTCAGGACGCCTGCCAGAAACGCGAAGCGGGCCTCGTCCATGCTGCGGGCGACAAGGAAAAATTGAACGCCATCACCGGCCCAGGAAGCCTGCAGGAGATCGCCTTCGCTCGACATACCGAAGTCCAGTGCGAAGCCGAGACCAGGGATCCGGAAAAGGCTGAGACGGCAGCCGTGGCGCCCGATATAGCCGGCTTGCAAAGCGGAGTGGCCGTCGATGACGACTTCGTTGCGGACAAATGCAAGCCTCAGCCCGGCCGCCACCATCTCCGGCGCAAACAAGCCAGCCGGAGTGGAAGCAGGAGCCAGCGGAGATTCGTTCCTATCATCCTGCCACAGGTCATGCTGCATCGCGGCGGCGGCCGCGATCTCCAAAGCCGGTGAATTCTTCGGCTCGGGCTGCAGTCCAAGCCATGCCGCCGCGACGATGGCGAAGGCAAGGCACGCAGCCATCGCCCACGGCAAACGCCATCGCGTCGAGTGCCGCTGCGGGACCGTCACGACGACGATCTCCGGGACCATAGACGCAACCGTCGCCTTCAACTCCGAAAGCTTGGCCGCACGCCGCGCCACGGCCTCGTCGGAAGCGATCAAATGCGCGACCTGCGAAGCCTCCGCCGGTTCAAGCTCGCCGTCGATATAGGCGCTGAGAAGGTCTGCGTTAATTTCAGTCGGCTTCACTTGCGGCTTCCTCGTTGCGGCCCGAGCTCGACGACATTACCTTCACGAAGGTTCGCGGCTAGCGCGTGTCGCGCACGGCTCACTCGGCTCATCACAGTTCCTCTGGGGATCGCGATCATCGCGGCGGCCTCCTCATAGCTGAACCCCGAAATGTCCACCAGCGCGAGGATTTCCCGGTGCTCGATGCTGAGACGGGCATAGGCCTGGCGTACGGAAAACGCATCGACAAGTACGGATTCGAGCGAGACGGGTTCGGGCACCAGATCGGCGACGAACTCCTGCTCCAGCTCGGCACGCCTGCGGCCCGAGCGCGACTGGTCGATCCAGATGTTGCGGAGAATCGCAAAGAGCCAGCCGCGGAAGGCCGGCTCGTTTTCGGGAACCTCGTGCGCGGCCAATGCCCGGGCAATGCACTCCTGAAAAATGTCCTGCGCGCGATCGCGATCGCGCGACAAAGCCACGGCATAGGCAAACATCCGCGCATGATATGGCTCCAGTCTTTTTTCAAAGCGAGAACGCATGACGACCAGGCGGCCTTCTACTATGTCCCGCTCCACTGACTGCGTACGGCTTCATTCGCTACTCCCGGCACAAGACGGGTGAGATGCCTCGATTATTCCCATCTTGGCGCTCCGGCCGAGGGATTTTAGCATCAAGCAGCATGAGATCGCAGCAATCAGCATAAAGAAGATCGTGGACGGCTGATGTCGCCGCTGTGGCAGCGACCGCTATGGCCCCGCCGCCGTTCGTCCGTCGCCATGA
>LNFM01011181.1_pt1 | contig 12322 bp, 5 predicted proteins | sample 596031 | NCBI WGS metagenome assembly LNFM01 (sample SAMN04254537, study PRJNA301005) | activated carbon metagenome | isolation source: dual media filters at the Ann Arbor, Michigan drinking water treatment plant | place: USA: Ann Arbor | reverse complement strand
CCTTGCTCCTCTTAGTTAGTCTCAATGCGGCCCAGGCAGAACCACCCATCAGTGCATCTGGCCTAAACACACAGATTGATCTATCCTCGAACAGTCCGGCCGGAATAACCCGCTATGATATTACGGGAGGGACGAGAAGCGGCACCAATCTCTTCCATAGCTTCGGCGATTTCAATGTCCCGAACAACAACATCGCCAATTTCTTGAACGACACCGGGCTACCGACATCAACCATTCTAGGCCGCGTCACTGGCGGAGACATTTCGAACATCTTCGGAACCATTCAAACCACCGGCTTCGGGAACGCTAATCTCTTCCTCATGAACCCAGCCGGATTCTTGTTCGGCCCAAACGCCACCGTGAACGTCGGTGGGATGGTCGCCTTCACCAGTGCAGACTATCTCAGACTCTCGGACAACGCGCGATTCAACACGATTCCCAACACAGTAGCCGATGCATTGCTGACTCCTATGCCTGTTGCCGCATTCGGATTCTTGGGATCCAATCCGGGAGCCATCACGGTTCAGGGAAGCCAGTTCACTGTGACAGACGGGCAAAGCATCTCGCTCGTCGCTGGCAACATCTCAATTGGGTCAGGCACACCTGATGGCGGAACTCCACAGCCGGCTCAACTCTCGGCGCCGAACGGCAACATCCTCTTGGCTAGTGCCGCATCGCCCGGAGAATTCGTTGCCGCCACGCTCCAAACCCTGTCGAATGTGGACGGCGCATCATTCACTTCCTATGCATCCATTGCGCTGACAGGAAGTTCAAGTATCAACATCAGCGACGTGAGTACGGTCTCGATCAGAGGGGGTCAGTTCGTTATCTCGGTGAACGATGCGGTGCTCAGCACCACTGACAGCGCCAGCCCAGTCGAAACCATCTCACTTAGCCCAGGCAGTTCAATCGTAACGTCAAATTCGGGAGGAGATCAGGAGGCCGATGTTGAGCTCATCGCCTCAAATGTCCAGTTGGATGGAGTATCCATCCAGAGCTTGACAACCAGCGATACCTCCGGCGGAGATATTACCGTGAAGGGGAACAGCGTTACCCTGACAAACGGCAGCGTGATACAGAGCGAGACTGTTGGCCTCGTAGAGGGAGGCAGCATCCTGATCCAAGGAACGAACATCAAGGTCCAAGACGGAAGTACCATTTTCAGTGCGACAACGGGGGATGGTGCTGGGGGCAACATCGCACTGGAAGCTACCAATGTGGATCTTCTGAACGGCGGCATCATTTTGAGTCAGACTGATGGCCCCGCATCGGGAGGCAGCATTCTCTTCCAAGGAACAACCGTCAACCTGAAAGACGGCGGCTCCATTTTCAGCATCTCCACTGGTGACGGCTCGTCAGGTCTCATTAACATCTCAGCCACGAATACCTTCAGTATTACTGGGACCGATAGTTCCGTCCAGAACTCGACCTTGGGCTCGGGGATAAATAGTGGCATCATGATTGACACCGGAAACTTTCTCCTCACCCAACCAGTGCCCACAGGTCTTCCGCAAATCGGCACGGACAGTTTTGATCAGCCTGGAGGCAATATAGTAATTCATGCTGCAGAATCTGCAAGGATCTCTGCCGGCAGAATCGCAACCTTTTCTACACTTGCCCAAGCCGGCTCATTGGAAATTACCGCCCCTTCCATTACCATTAACCAAGGTTCTGCCTTAAGCACCCGCAGCGCAGGCCCAGGTGATGCAGGGAATCTCACTCTGACCGCGACAGCTGGAAACTTCACGCTCGCTGGTAGCAGCCATGTAAGAAGCTCTACAGAGCAAGGAGGTGGGACAGCAGGCTCGGTAAGCGCCACGGCGACAAATTCCCTCCTTCTGTCGGGAGGATCTACTATTGAAAGTACAAGCTTCCAAGCTGGCCCAGCAGGACTGATTACTGCCAGTGCTGGGAACCTCGTATATCTCACCGGCGCCGGCACGGGATTGTTTAGCGAAACCCACGGAAGTGGCGACGGAGTCGGCATCACTGTCCAGGCCAACCAAGTGCAATTAACTGACGGTGCAACCATCTCGGCCAGCAGCACCGGCCCCGGCAACGCGGGCAACATTGATATCGATGCCGGCAACCAGTTCACGATGACGGACAGCTCCGTGACGACAGAAGCGACCCAGTCGGGCGGCGGTGCGATCAAGATTACGACCGATCCAAGCGGCACGGTGCTGCTCACCAACAGTACGATCAGCGCGTCGGTCCTCGACGGCACGGGTGGTGGCGGCAGTGTGAACATTGATCCGCTATTCGTCATTCTGGTGAATAGCCACATTCTCGCGACGGCCATCCAGGGCGCGGGCGGGAATATTTTCATTACCACAAATCTCCTCTTGCCCGATGCGAACAGCGTGATCTCCGCTTCCTCGCAATTTGGCCAAAACGGCACCGTCACCATTCAATCCCCGAATGCCCCAATCAGTGGCCAGATTCACCCGCTGGGGAAGGCACCGCTGCTCGCGACCTCGCTGTTCAACCAACAGTGCGCGTCAGTGGCCGGCGGGCAGTTCAGCAGCTTCACAGTGGCGGGCCGGAACAGTTTGCCGACTGAACCGGGCAGCTGGCTCACGAGTCCGATCGGGATGGCAGGCGTGGAGCCAAAGCTGAAGGCTGAAGGGGGGAAGGGGGAAGGTCTATCTGGTTTATCTAGTCTGTCTGGTGTGTCGGATGTCGTTCGAGCAAGGTTGGTTGCGCACCAGATAAACCAAACAGACCAGATAGACAAAACAGACCAATCCCCGTTGTCATTGCGGCAGATCGCGCCGCCCGGATTCCTGACCCAGGCCTTTTTGGTGGATGAACCAGCAGGCTGTCGATCATGACTCATCGCGCTGGGGAACCGGCGCATACTCGTTCCCCGAGGTTCGTAACACAGCGCTTCTTCTGCTTCGGTCTCGCCATGGTCATGCTGTTGGCACAGACATCCGCCTTCGCACAGGCTATCCCGGGTAGGGGGACGATCGACCCGTCGGGACGATCCGGCGAACCGTCCGGCCCCCTGAAGGAAGAGTTTCAGCGACCCTTGCCGCCTCCGAGTCCCGTCCTGCCACTCGTTCCGCTCCCGCCGGAGGGCGAGGCACCGATACAGCCAGGCACGGTGCGGGTGTTCGTCCGGGACATACAGGTCATCGGCAACCGCGCATTTTCGGATGCCGAAATCGCCGAGGTGACGGCGCCGTTTACGAACCGAACCTTGCTGACCGAGGATCTGGAGCGGCTCCGGCTGGCCCTGACGCTCCTCTACGTCAATCACGGCTATCTGACCTCCGGCGCGATCATCCCGGACCAGGACGTCGTCTCCGGCGTCATCACGGTGCAGATCATCGAGGGGATGCTGACTCGGATCGACGTCGAAGGGAACCGCTGGTTCAGATCATCTTACCTGCGTGATCAGCTATCCCTCGGCATCCGGACGCCGGTGACGCTCGCCCCACTCCAGGAACAACTGCAACTGTTGCAGCAGGATCGCCGGATCGAACGCATCAATGCGGAACTGCGGCCCGGCGATCAGAAGGGCGAAAGCCTGTTGCATGTACGCGTCGCGGACAAACAACCGTTTCACGCCTCGATGGAAGTCAACAACTACCAGACGCCGCTAGTCGGAGAAATCCGCGGGATCGGCAAGCTGGTTTCCGACAACCTGACAGGCCACGGGGATCAGCTCAGCCTCGGCTACGGCCAGTCGAGCGGAGCCTATCCAATCGTAGACGCCTCCTACGCCCTCCCCTTCACCCGGTACGGCACGACCTTTTCGCCCTACTACCGGCGCTACGGCTTTCGGCTGATCGAACCGCCCTTCGGCCCGCTGAACATCAAGACCGATTCGGAGATCATCGGCATGAGCCTCCGTCATCCGATTTATAAGACCGTGACCGATGAGGTGGCCCTTTCGATCATCGGAGAACATCTCTTCACCCAAACCTTTCTCTTCCACGACACCCCCAGTCAAATCCCCTTCGATACGTTCCCCGGCTATCAGAACGGCGTGGCAACCGTGTCCGTGCTCCGCTTCGCGCAGGACTGGACCCATCGCACGCTCGATACGGTGCTGGCGGTCCGTTCACGATTCAGCGTGGGTCTGAATGTCCTGGGCGCGACCATCAATGCAAACCCTGACATACCGGATAGTCAGTTCTTCTCCTGGTTGGGCCAGATCCAGGTGATCCGGCAGTTCGGCAAGCAACTGCTCGGCATGCAGCTCCTTGGCCATATGGACCTGCAACTTACCAACTCGCCGCTGTTCCCGGTTGAACAGGTGGCGGTCGGGGGCCGGTACACCGTGCGCGGCTACCGCGAGGTGACTCTCCTGCGCGACAACATGTTCGTCGCATCGCTGGAACCACGATTCCCCTTATGGCGTTGGGGGAACGGAGAACCGATGATCCAGTTGGCCTCCTTCGTAGACGTTGCGCATGGGTGGAACCAAGGCGGCACCCGTGGAGCCCCAACACAGCCGATCACCACCTTTCCCGACACGCTCGCCAGTGTGGGCGTTGGGCTCCGCTGGAATATCCTGCCGAACAACAGGGCCAGCTTCGAAGTCTATTGGGGGCAGCAGCTCAACCACGTGCCGAAGATCCGCGACACAATTCAGGATCACGGCATGCACCTAGGATTAGTGGTGAATCTGTTCTAACGCTCAAGTAGATAGGCTGAAGACTGTTAGGGATTGCTCACTGATTAAACCAAAGATCGTCGAAACTGAGAAGGTTTTGAACGGCTTGATCCGAGCGCTGCGCGATGATGAATAACTTTCAGCCTTCAGCGTTCAGCCTTCAGCCTTTAGTCTGGCCCGTCCTGCTCATCCTCCTCGCGACTGGTTTCCTGTTGCCCAAGGCGTCCGTCTCGGTCGCCGCCGTTGAGCCCTCTCCGGAGAGCTTCATGCTGCAGGGACTGCAGGCCTACCAACGTGGCTCGTTCGATCAGGCGCGTGTGGCCTGGAAGCAGGCGGCGGATCTCTTCAAGGCTTCCGGAAACGCTCCCGCACAGGTCGAGGCGCTGGTCCTCTCTGCTCAGGCGTCCCTGGGGTTGGGACAATCCACGCAGGCACTTCAGTCATTAGAACTGGCACTCGTGCTCGCTCAGAAGCGTAACGACTCGCTCCAAGAGACCTCCGTCCTCGGCCATCTCGGGCGAGCCTACTTGAGGCTTGGGCAATTGAACGAGGCATCGGAATATCTCCAGCAAGCGTCAGCCTTGGCGAACAAACAGAGCGTCTCCTCTCTCATTGCCACAACGAACAATGATCTCGGCATTCTGTTGGCGTTGAAACAACAAGACCAGGAGGCGCTGAACGCGTTTGAAGACAGCGTGGTCCATTCACGAAACGCCAAGCTTCCACTGCTTGCTGCAACAGCCCGCACCAATGCCGCACGGGCCCTGCTGCGGCTCGGCCAACCAGTCAACAGTCGCGTGGCGCTCGACGTGGCGCTCGACCATTTGCAGGATGTTCCATTATCCAGGGATAAATCGTTCGGACTCATCGGCATTGCACTGGCCTATCAGCAACTGCTTCCTCTCCTCCCCCAGGAGCATGCCCCTCTCGTGTTGAGAACCGCGGGTACGCTCCAGGAAGCGGCCATGGTCGCTGAGCAACAGGGCGACAGCAGGACGCTGTCCTATGCCCTCGGGTATCTTGGACATCTGTACGAGCGAGAATTCCGCATGGACGAGGCCTTGCAGCTCACCAGGCGAGCGCTCTTCACCGCACAATCGGTGGATGCCCCGGAATCACTCTATCGCTGGCAATGGCAATTGGGGCGCCAACTGGCCGCGACCGGCCAGCTGGATCAGGCGATCACCTCGTATCGGCAAGCGACCATGACACTCCAACCCATTCGCATCGAGGTCGCGCAGGCCTCTTCCGAAGGCGCATTCGGTGGACAAGAATCGGTGCAACCGCTGTTCTTTGAGCTGGCCGACCTGTTGCTCCAGCGAGCCTCGCTTACTGAGGAGGGCACGGCAGCCGAAGGATATCTGCTCGCCGCTCGCGATGCGATCGAGGCTTACAAGGTCGCCGAGCTGCGTGACTACTTCAAGGACGACTGTATCGACGCCGTCCGGTCCAAGCTCACGACGTTTGATCGGCTGTCACCGGATACCGCTGTTATCTATCCCATCCTATTCCCCTCTCGGCTCGAACTGTTGATAAGCCTCCCGTCCGGATTAAAGCGCGTGTCCGTCCCCGTGACGGCTGACCGGCTGACCAAGGAAATTCGTGCCTTCCGCCGAATGGTGGAAAAACGCACCACCCGTGAATACCTGCCCCATGCCCAGCAATTGTATGACTGGCTAGTACGCCCGTTGGAAACGGACCTCGCGCAGACGCACATCACCACCTTGGTGTTCGTCCCGGACAGCGCATTGCGAACGATTCCTCTGGCAGCACTGCATGATGGCTCGTCGTTCCTGATCAAGAAGTTTGCGCTCGCCATGACACCCGGTTTGACGTTGACCGACCCACGCCCGTTGAATCGGGAGAACCTCCGGTTCCTCACGGTCGGCCTTACCGTATCTGTGCAGGGGTTCCCACCCCTGCCCTATGTGGCAGAGGAGGTGGAGTCCATTGACCAGCTCTATAAGAGTGACCAGCTACTCAACAACGTCTTTCGGACTTCAAAGCTGGAACAGGAATTGCGTGAAGGACGATATGGAGTCTTACATATCGCGACGCATGGCAAGTTTTCGACCAACGCGAACGATTCGTTCCTCCTCACGTTCGATGGGAAACTGACGATGCAGACACTTGACCAACTGGTTGGCCTCTTTCGGTTTCGGCAAGAGCCGCTCGAACTCTTGACCTTGAGCGCCTGCCAGACCGGTATCGGAGACGATCGTGCGGCGCTTGGCCTTGCCGGCGTTGCGCTGAAGGCCGGCGCGCGGAGCGCGCTGGCGACGCTCTGGTTCATCAACGATGACGCGTCGGCAGCGCTGATCTCCGAATTTTATCGTCAATTGCGCAACCCCGCTTTTTCAAAAGCGATCGCGCTCCAGCGGGCGCAGTTGAAACTATTGGACGATCGTATTTACGAACATCCGGCATACTGGTCGCCCTTTCTGTTACTCAATAATTGGCTTTAATAAGGAGATCCACCATGAGGCGTGGAGTAATCATAGGGTTGAACCTTCTCCTCACCCTCGCGGGGGTGCACATCCTCGACGCCGCCGATACGGCGACAGCAGGACAGGCCGGTCTACAAGAGGACCCACCGCTTCCGGTTTACACACCGCCAAAGAAGGTGACTCCTCGCGCACGAGTCGGCGGCACGTTACGAGGAACGGAGGGCACTGAACCAGAACTCGTCGCCTTGGTTCCTGACCACGTGGGTTTGACTGTGAAACAAACGCCGACCCTGAATTGGTATCTCTCGAAACCAACAGCCTATCCCTTGCGGTTTACGCTCATCGACACCCAAAAGATTACGCCGATCTTTGAAGGCCCCCTCCCTGCTCCAACCAAGGCAGGGGTTCATTCCATCGATCTCAAAAGCATGGGGCTTGCGCTTGAACCGAATGTGCAATACCGCTGGTTTGTGTCGGTCAGCCCCAACCCTGACTCCCCTTCAAGAGACATCGTGGCAGGTGGAATGATCGAGCGATGCGAGTTCAGCGAATGTTTGACGGTGGCCTCGGTGAATGTGACCTGCGACCGTGACAGCGTGCGTACCAATGCCCTTATCGGCTTCTGGTACGATGCGATGGGCTGCGTGTCCTCATTGATCGAGAAGGAACCAAAGGATCCCTCGCTTCGAAGGCTGCGCGCAGCCCTCCTGAGGCAGGTGGGACTTAACGGCGTGGCAGACTGGGATTTGCGTTCGATTCAGAGTCATGCCAAATAGCCGTTTGGTGCCTTCCACCATGCCAAGGTTGATGCAGCACACTGTAGCCATTTCAATCCACCATGAATCACTATCGATTCACTTCTCTATTCAGACCGTTAGTTGAAGTTTCACCCGATATAAAGATTTGCTATGTCCTATATGCACCATTTCCCTCCTGCAGCGAGTTGCCATGCAGGACGCTGATGGCACGTTGCTTGCCGCATGAAGCAGAACTCATGTGGAAAGGTGCGTCCCGGCTCGCCTCGCAGACTCATCGATGCGGGCCGCATCGGCGAAGGGGGCGCGCCGGATCTGCCTCCAATGCTCAGGCGCGTGCCCGGTCTAGAAGTGATGCAGATCACAGGGGAAAACTTCAACGTGAGCATACGGAGGGATAACCAACTGGGAGCCAACACACTCTTGGTTGACACGCTACTGTTGCAACATTTTCGGATCACCACTCGTTTTCCGTCATAGCGTTTCTGCGCGCTCTTTGAACGACATTTATGATCGCTGATACCGTCAAAAGCCTGGAGAAACTCACTGCACAATGCGCGTGCACCTGCTCGATGTCGCTTGTGCTCATTGCTCTTTCGTGCCTCTTCATTGACCTTTCTCATGCAGCCGGGCCTGAGATCGCCATCCTCAAATCGTCGGACCTCAAAGCCCACAGCGAAGCCATCGAAGGCTTCAAAGCGACGGCACCCGGCGGGGCGACCTATGTTGAGTACGACTTGCGTGGCGATCTGGAGCAGGGAAAACAACTTGCCAGAAAGATCCTCGCGTCAGATGCGTCGCTTGTGGTGGCTGTCGGGCTTAAAGCCGCGCTGGCAGCCAAGATCGAAATCGTGGATGTCCCGGTTCTTTACATGATGATTCTGGATCCCTTGAAACATCATCTCACCACTGCCAACATGACCGGTGTCCTGCTGGACATTCCGACAGACCGCCAGCTGAAAATCATGCGCGCGTTTCTTCCATCTCTGCGTCGGATCGGCATGCTCTACGACCCTGACAAGACGACGCCCAAGCTCAAGGAGGCGGAGTCTTACGCGGCCATCTATGACTTCACGCTGCACGGGTTTGCAGTCGGGAACGAGAAGGAGGTACCACAGCAACTGCGGATGCTCTTGTCCAAATCTGACGCTTTATGGCTTGTTCCAGACTCGACGGTGCTCACGGACGAGTCCATCCGCTTCATCCTCGAATCCTCGGTGGCCAAACAGGTGCCGGTCATCGGTTTTTCACCGGAGTTTACGCGCCTGGGCGCACTGCTCAGCTTGTCGGTTGATTACAGCGAAGCCGGCCGCGAAGCCGGCCGCCTTGCCAAACGTATTCTCAACGGTGACCAAGCGCTGCCGCTTAAGCCGGTCCCCGTCCAACGGATCAAGATCACGGTGAATCAGAAGACTGCGCGGTACTTGGGTATCACGATTCCCAAAGAGCTCGACGGCATGATCGACGAAACCTATTGAGTGAATCGTTCCATGGACACTTCAAACCTCCAGGCAGGTCGTGACCTCGAATCACAACCGACTAAGCCGCCCTTCGGCCTCCGCACGAAGTTTGTGATTCTGTTCAGCCTCATCTTCATCATGACGTGTTCATCCTTGAGCTGGTATTTCATTGAAACCAGACGCCAGGCCATGACCGACAATCTGGAAGAACTCGGAACGATCTTGTTAACCAACACCATCCGGAATGAGCATTTTCGAATCGCCGGAGTCGTGCTCGAAGATCACATCACGCTCGGTCAATTCATGCAGACCTTGATGGCAATCGATCATGTCGTCTACGTGGTCATCACCGCCTCGGACGGCCGGATCCTCGACCAGCAAAGCAAACGCACACGGCCATCACCAAGCAGCTCATCTGGCGCCTCAGAACAGCCGGTCTATCCAGACAACCAACTCTCCACATCACTTCTGCAGAGTCCGCGGACTACCCCTCTCATGACCAAGCTCATGTTGTCCTCCACGCACACGCTCGTCCCTGAAGATGACTCGTCGAACTGGCTCCTCTCCTTCCTGCTCCGAAAGGAAACCCTGTATGATTTCGCCATGCCCGTCCTCCGGATACCTTCGACACACAGTCCCCTGCCTCAGTTGTCGGTCGAGTTGGAAGAGAAACCGAGTTCCGCGCTCTCGAACCCAACATCGCCGGTGGTCGGTCTCGTGCGCATCGGCATCACCGATGCACGGACCAGGGACGCGCTACTGGCCAATGTCAGAAATGCCGGCATCCTCACAGTGCTTATTATCGTAGCGGGAATCCTCGGCGCACTCCTCCTCACCTCACGCATTACAACGCCCCTGCAGAGCCTCGCCAACGCGGCTCGGCAACTCGCAAAAGGAAACGATGCACCGGTTCCGCTCATCGCCTCCACGACCGACGAAGTCGGTGAACTGACCCGAGCATTCAATGTGATGACTCAGTCCTTGCATGAGCGCAATCAGGCAATCACCAGTAACCTCGACACCATCAGACGGCAAGTCCGGCAGCTGACGACGGCGCATCAAGCCAGCGCGGCCATCGCGAGCGCCAACATGCTCGACATGGACCAACTGCTCGACACGGTCCTCGCTTTGTTCATCGATAACCTCGGATTTTCCCGGATGGCGGTCTTCCTTCACCATCCGGATCGGAGCTGCGCCTCCGTAGCCAGAATCCTGGGGGTTTCGCCTGAAATTGCGGCGGCTGTTCGCCGGATCGATATACCGGTCGTGGACAATGGCGGAGGCACAGCAGATCTTCTTTTGCACGGCAAACCGTTACTGATCCACGATATTGAACCCTTTGCTCCACGCCTGCACCCGCCGATGCTGGAATTGGCGCGCCGCGCTGGGGTGCAGTCGTTCGTCGCCGTACCGCTTCAGAGCCATGGGAAGATCCTCGGATTTCTGGCTGGCGATCGAGGCCTGCAGCCCTGTACCGACGATGATCTTCATATCCTGCTCACGATCGCCGGCCACGTGGCCGCCGCCATCGACAACGCCAAGGCCTACGCGGATCTGGCCGAATTGACCCAGCACCTTGAAGAGCGCATTGAGCAACGGACCGAAGAGCTGTCGCGCGCCAACGCACAACTCCAGGAGCATGACCGTCGTCGGTCGACGTTTCTCTCCGTTGTGTCACATGAACTGCGGACTCCGATAGCGGTGATCGGGAGCTTTGCGGACAATATGCTGGACGGCGTGACGGGGCCGCTGACCGACCTGCAATATACTTATCTCGCACGTATTCAGCACAATGTCGCCCGGCTTGGGAGAATCATCGTGCAATTGCTCGATTGGTCGCGCCTTGATACCAAGAAAGTTGAGCTCCGCGTGGAGGCAGTCTGCATCCAGGAGATCGCAACGAGCACGGCTGACAATTTGCGGATGGTCGCCGCAGAGAAACAGGTGTCTCTCGCCGTGGCGTCGGCCGAGTCGCTTCCCCCCGTTCAAGGCGACCGCGACAAATTGGAACAAGTTCTGTGGAACCTCATCGGAAATGCGATTAAATTCACCCCGCCAGGCGGCCAGGTCACTGTTGAGTTTTGCATCTCTCCGTCAGGGTTCGTGCAGACCTGTATTGCCGATACAGGTTGTGGGATTGACCCACTCCATCTCCCGCACATCTTTGATGAGTTTTCGCGGGTACCGTCAGCCCTGCCCGCGTCACAGGGCGCTCAGCTGGGGCTCTGTATCACAAAGACACTCGTCACGATGCATCACGGAGACATTTGGGTGGACAGTGAACCCGGAGGCGGGTCACGTTTTTACTTCACCCTCCCGGTCGTTGGATCGGATAATGCCTCAGGCCGGATGACATGAGCGTTTGGTGGGATCTGCGTGGTGCTGCCCGGAGCAGCACCGCACAGGTCTAGAAAGGACATGCCTACGATGCGAGCGAAAATTCTTATCGTCGACGACGACCCTGATATTCGCCTCAGCTTGCAGAATCGTATCAGCTTTATGGGACACGACCCGTTGACCGCAATGGACGGGAAGGAGGCGCTTCGCGTCATCCAGGAGGAGGAGCCTGATCTTGTCCTCCTGGACTTGGAGCTGCCACTCCTCTCCGGGCTGGACGTGCTCAGGCAAGTCCGTGGCACCGTCACCCAGAACCACTCCCCGGACGAGGAGACGCTCCAGCCACCGGGAACGCATACCACTCCGATCTTCGTCATCCTCACCGCCTACGGAACCATTGAACGTGCCGTGGAGGCCATGCAACTGGGCGCCTTTGATTTTGTGCCGAAGCCGTTTACCGCGGACCACCTTACCGTCGTCATCAACAAGGCCTTGGCCACCGTCGCCCTCCACCGTCACGTCGATACGCTCCGCAAGGAAGTCGATAATCAGTTCGAACCGATTGTCTCGACCAGCAAGCAGATGGACGAACAACTGACTATGGCCAAACAGGCAGCCTCTTCCTCCGTGACGGTATTGTTGCTCGGCGAAACAGGGACGGGGAAGGAGGTGGTCGCCCGTGCCATTCATCGGTGG
>LNFM01008949.1_pt1 | contig 12324 bp, 13 predicted proteins | sample 596031 | NCBI WGS metagenome assembly LNFM01 (sample SAMN04254537, study PRJNA301005) | activated carbon metagenome | isolation source: dual media filters at the Ann Arbor, Michigan drinking water treatment plant | place: USA: Ann Arbor | reverse complement strand
CTGGGGGGCCGCGCCATCGCGGCGACGGCGCCGTGCCAGGTGCCCGACGCAGAACGAAGCGACTGGGACTGGAACAGCGCCTACTGGCGCAACCTCGGCGCGCCGTGGGGGGGCGCCCACGCCACCGCCGCGGATCTCGCGGCGTTTCTCGACGGGTTCGCGTCGACCGATGGCGAGTGGTTGAGTGTGGCCAGCCGCCGCGAGATGCGCGCCATCCAGACCGGCGCGATGCGCCCGCGTTTCGGGCTCGGCTGGCAGCGCGACCCTGCCGATTTCGGTGCGGCATGTTCGGCCGAGACGTTCGGTCACTTCGGATCGACGGGGACGATGGCCTGGCACGATCCGGCGACGGACACGACGTTCGTCCTGCTCACGACCCGACCTGCGACGGCGTCGAAAGCGAGCCTGCTGCTTCCGGCCTCGGACATCATCGGGCGCGCTCGGGCGTGACACCCTGGCGTGACGTCGCCAGGCCGCCCGCGCCTCGGCGCTCGATCACGCCACCCGTGCCTTCACGGAGGACGCGACCTGAGGCCAGATGGTCTGACGCGCGACACGCAGTTCGTAGTCCGACTGCAGGTCGAGCCACAGTTCCGGCGACACACCGAAGTACTTGCCGAGCCGCAGCGCGGTGTCGGCCGTGATCGCCCGCGTGCCGTTGACGATGCCGCTGATGCGGTTGGGCGGCACCGCCAGATCGCGGGCCAGCGCGTTGATGCTGATGCCCAGCGGCCGCATGAACTCTTCCATCAGGATCTCGCCGGGCGGAATCGGTTCAAGCATCTTGGTGGTCTTCATGGCTGCCTCTCACTGGTAATCCACGATCTCGACGTCGTGTGCATCGCCGTCATTCCACGTGAAGCACACGCACCACTGATCGTTGACCCGGATGCTGTGCTGCCCCCGGCGGTCTCCCTTGAGGGCTTCCAGATGGTTCCCCGGCGGCACCTTCAGGTCTTCAAGGGTGCGGGCGCGGTGCAGGTACAGCAACTTTCGCCGCGCAGGTCGCTCGATGGCCCTGAAGCGCCTCACCGGGACGTCGCTGAACAGCAGTTCCACGTCCTTGTCCCGGAAGGAACGAATCACCTGTCCAAGGTATTACGCATGACGTAATGGGTCAAGCCGACGCATCGCCCCACTACACGGACCGCGCCGCCGAAGGTGACGCGGGCGTGCTGGCGGAGGCGGTCGACGCGATCGAACGGGCGTTCGGCGAGGACCGCGAACGTTTCCGGGCATGTTCCGGGCAGACGGCGAAATCGGCGCCGCAGGCCTCGCAGCAACGAGGGCCGGAGTGACCGTAGATTAAGGGGGTTAGATGGTGCCGAGGGCCAGAATCGAACTGGCGACACTACGATTTTCAGTCGTATGCTCTACCAACTGAGCTACCTCGGCACGGCAGCGGGACAACCCGCGAAGCATACCACAGCCAATGCGGTGATGGTAGGGCCGGCGCGTGTCGCGCCGACCAACTCCTCGAGCTGTGTGAGGCAGGGGAGGCTGGCCAGCGTTCGCACGTGGCGAGTGCCACGCACGAACGCCGACCCTACCAACGTCGTCAGCCGGCGACCGGCTCGGCGGGCGTCGCCGGGGCGAGGCCGAGTTCCTTGCGCAGGCGCTCGTCGATGGCCTGGTACGTTGCCGGGTTGTCCTTCAGGAACTGCTTGACGTTCTCGCGGCCCTGGCCGAGACGATCGCCGCTGTACGAGAACCAGGTGCCGCTCTTGTCGACGATCTTGCGCTCCACCGCCAGGTCGAGCAGATCGCCTTCCTTCGAGATGCCCTCGCCATACATGACGTCGAACTCCGCCTCGCGGAACGGCGGCGCCACCTTGTTCTTGACCACCTTGACCCGCGTGCGGCCGCCCGTGACCTGATCGCCGTCCTTGATGGCGCCGATGCGGCGGATGTCGATGCGCACCGACGAGTAGAACTTGAGGGCGCGCCCGCCGGTCGTCGTCTCCGGGTTGCCGAACATCACGCCGATCTTCTCGCGCAGCTGGTTGATGAAGATCAGGCAGGTCTTGCTCTTGGACACCGCGCCGGTGAGCTTGCGCAGCGCCTGCGACATCAGGCGCGCCTGCAGGCCCATCTGCTGGTCGCCCATCTCGCCCTCGATCTCGGCCCGCGGCACCAGCGCGGCCACCGAGTCGACAACGATCACGTCGACGCTGCCGGAGCGCACCAGCACCTCGACGATCTCGAGGGCCTGCTCGCCGTTGTCGGGCTGCGACACCAGCAGGTCCTCGAGGTTGACCCCGAGCTTCTGCGCGTAGGAGGCGTCGAGCGCATGTTCGGCGTCGACGAACGCCGCCATGCCGCCGACCTTCTGGGCCTGCGCGATCACCTGCAGTGCCAGCGTGGTCTTGCCCGACGACTCGGGGCCGAACACCTCGATCACCCGGCCGCGCGGCACGCCGCCGACGCCCAGAGCGAAGTCGAGGCTGATCGAGCCCGTCGAGATGCTCGGGATCGCCACGGCGTCCTTCTGGCCCAACCGCATGATGGAGCCCTTGCCGAACTGCTTCTCGATCTGGCCGACGGCCATCTCGATGGCGCGGACACGTTCCTTCAGATCATCAACTGCCATCACTCGCACTCCTTGCGGTCGGGAAACTGCTGACAGGCTACGCCTCACCGGCTCCGGGAGGCACTCCGCTGTCAGACACGTGCATTCTAAGGACGTGCCAATGCCCTGTCAAGCGAAAGTGTTGCACGCGTGATCTCTTAAGTGTCTCATTCGCAGGAGCTTACTGACGTCAGTGGCTTTCGCCTCTCAGGGCCAGTGATGCAGGAATTGCGCACCTCAGGTTGCCCGCCCTCTGCAGGATTGCTACTGTCGCCCGATGCCCAGCCCCCTGGGGCACGCGCTGGCCGGACTCGCCGTCGGCGTGCTCGCTGCCGGTCCCCGCGCCCTCGTTCGTGCCCTCGATCCCCCCGCCGCCCGTCGTCCCATCGACACGGCGTTGCTGGCTCTGCTGCCGTTCGCGGCGCTCGGCGCCCTGCCCGACATCGACCTGCTCTTCGGCGTCCACTCGATGTACACGCACAGCGTCGGCGCGGTTCTCATCGTGCTGGCCGTGGCGCGGGTCGTGACCGGCGGATGGCGGTGGGCGCTGGCCGCCGCGTTGGCGTACGCCTCACACATCCTGCTCGATTGGCTCGGCCACGACACCACCGCCCCCATCGGGGTGATGGCCCTCTGGCCGTTCACCCCCGGGTTCTACCAGTCCGATCTCCACCTGTTCCTGCCCATCTCGCGCCGCTACTGGGTGCAGGGCTTCCTGGCCCACAACCTGACGGCCGTGGCGCGCGAGGTGCTCGTGATCGGCCCGCTCGCGTTCTTTGCCTACTGGCGCCTGACCCACGTCGCCGGCAAGCGGATGTGACACCTGGCGGACCGCTCGGCGAGCGGTCCCGCCCAACGTCCGGGAACGGTCCCTCCCAACCTTCGCGAGCGGTCCGTCCCAACGCATACAGACGCTCCCACATCAGCAGGACGCGGACGTGGTCGGGATCTGACACCGACGGTGAGAGCGATGCCTGGCCGAGGCGTCCGCGCGCTTACGCGTACTGGTAGAAGCCGCGGCCGGACTTGCGCCCGAGCTGGCCCGCCGCGACCATGCGGCGGAGCAGGGGACACGCACGGTACTTGGGATCGCCCAGCCCCTGGTGCAGGACGTCGAGGATGGCGACGCACACGTCGAGGCCGATGAAGTCGGCGAGCGTCAGCGGCCCCATCGGGTGGTTCATGCCCAGCTTCATCACCGAGTCGATCGCCTCGGCCGTGCCAACGCCCTCCATCAGGGCGAACACCGCCTCGTTGATCATCGGCATCAGGATGCGGTTGGCGATGAAGCCGGGGTAGTCGCTGGCCGCGATGCCGGTCTTGCCCAACTGCCGGCACAGGTCCTCGGCCAGGGCCATCGACGCGTCCGACGTCGAGTGCCCGCGGATCAACTCTACCAGCGGCATCAACGGCACCGGATTCATGAAGTGCATGCCGAGCACCTGCGCAGGGCGCGTCGTGACCGCACCGATGTCGGTGATGGAAATCGACGAGGTGTTGCTGGCCAGCACCACCTCCGGCCGCACCAGGGCATCGAGCCTGGCAAACAGCGCGCGCTTGGCGTCCCGTTGCTCGATGATGGCCTCGACGACGTAGTCGGCATCGGCGAGGGCATCGATCGACCCATGGAAGGACAGCCGTGCGAGCGTCTCGTCGCGATCCGCCGCGCTCAACGTGCCCTTCTCGACGAACTTGCCCAGGCTCTTGCCGATCGTCGTCCGCGCCCGTTCGAGGGCCGCCGCCGAGACGTCCACGAGCCGCACCCCGAAGCCGCGCTGCGCAAAGGTCTGGGCAATCCCGTTGCCCATCGTGCCAGAACCGATCACGCCGACGAGTTGGATCATGGGGTCACGCTCAATTGAGGTTCATCCAGTGACATGCAGAATTCAGAATGAAGCGCGGGGCGGGCACCGCCAACCATCACAGGCAATTCAGGCAGCTTTCAGGGACATGAGCAAGTCACAATGAAGTGCGGGGTGAATGTCGCGACAGCAATCTCAATTCTGAATTGATGTGCGGTGCCGCCCTCTCCCAACCCCGACGTGGGTGGCGGTGGAGGCCCCGCGCTGCATTGTGAATGTCGCTGCAGGAAGCTCAATTCTGAATTGTTCTCTCGATCGCCACCGCCACCCCGTTGCCGCCGCCGAGGCACAGCGCGGCGACGCCCCGCCGGAGGTCGTAGCGTTCGAGGGCGTGGAGCAGCGTGACGAGCACACGCGCGCCGCTGGCCCCGATCGGATGCCCGAGCGCGACGGCGCCGCCATGCACGTTGACCTTCGACTCCGGGATCCCCAGTTCGCCCGTCACCGCAATCGCCTGGACGGCAAACGCCTCGTTGATCTCGAACAGATCCACATCGTCCAGCGTCCAGCCCGCCTTCTCGAGGACCGTGCGAATGGCCGGGACGGGCGTCATCATCACCCACTGCGGCTCGAGCCCGCTCGTGGCCTGCGCGACGATGCGGGCGCGGACGGTGAGGCCCCGGGCCTGCGCGACATCGCCTCCGGCGATCACGAGCGCGGCGGCACCATCGTTGACGCCAGGCGCGTTGCCGGCCGTCACGGTGCCGGCGGGATCGAAGGCAGGGGAGAGGCGGGCGAGTGCCTCGACCGACGTGTCCTCGCGCACCGACTCGTCGCGGTCGACGAGGATGGGATCGGCGGCACGGCCGGCTCGGCGAACCGGCCCGCTCGTCACCGGCAGGATCTCCGCCGTGAAGGCCCCATCGCGCTGCGCCCGGGCCGCCTTGTGGTGACTGCGCACCGCATAGGCGTCCTGCGCCTCGCGCGACACGCCGTACTTGCGCGCGACCGCTTCGCCGGTCATGCCCATGTGCCAGTGGTCGACGGCGCACCACAGGCCGTCCTGGATCATGCTGTCCACCACCTGCGCATGCCCCATGCGGAAGCCCTCGCGTGCGCGCGGCAGGAGGTAGGGGGTCTGGCTCATGGACTCCATGCCGCCGGCGACGACGATGTCACGGTCGCCGGTGCCGATCCCCTGCGCGGCGAGCATCACGGCGCGAAGGCCGGACCCGCACACCATGTTGACGTTGAGGGCCGGCACCTCCACCGGCAGGCCCGCGGCGAGGGCCGCCTGGCGCGCCGGATGCTGCCCCTGTCCCGCCGAGACGACGTTGCCGAGGATGCACTCGTCGACGTCCTCGGGGGGGAGGCGGGCTCGCGCCACCGACTCGCGGACCACGAGGGCGCCGAGGTCGGCAGCACGCAGATCCTTGAGGCCGCCGAGGAACTTCCCGGTCGGGGTACGCACGGCAGAGACGATGACGATGTCGCGGAAGCGCATGGGCGTCTGGGTCGAGCCTACACCACCCTGCTACTCTGTCGGGGTGGTGCCGACTTCCAGTCTCGTCCCGGGCGCCGTCACGCAGTTGATCGCCGCGCAGCCGCACAGCCGGGGCAAGGTCGAGGCGGCGTGGCACCTGGCGGTGGGCGGCGCGATGGCGCGGCTGAGCGCCCCGGTGCGCGACGCCGGCGGCGTCGTCTACGTCCAGGCCCGGAGCGCCGGGGTGGCCGATCAGCTGGACCTCCATCGGCGGGTCATCGAGGCCCGGCTACGCGAGGTGCTGGGCACCCACGGGCGGACCTTCGTGCTGGTGACCGGCCGATGCGCCTGATCCTGGCCTCGTCCTCGCCCCGCCGCGCGGCGCTGCTGCAGGCCGTCGGCTACACCTTCGACGTGCGGGCGGCCGACGTGGACGAGACGCCTCACCCCGGGGAGACGGCCGACGCCCTGGTGCGGCGACTGGCGCAGGGGAAGGCCCGGGCGGTGCCGTGCCAGGCCGGCGAGTTGATTCTGGCGGCCGACACCACCGTCGCCTGCGACGAGGTCATCCTCAACAAGCCGGACGACGACGCGGACGCCGCGCGGATGCTGCGTCTGCTGTCGGGGCGCGCGCACGAGGTGTACACGGGGGTCACGCTGCGGCACGCGGGTGGCGAGGAGTCCTTCGTGGAGCGGACCGTGGTGTGGTTCGCGGCGCTGTCCGAGGAGGAGATCGGGTGGTACGTGGCCTCGGGCGAGCCGGCCGGCAAGGCTGGTGCGTACGGGATCCAGGGACGGGCGTCGCGCTTCGTGTTGCGGGTCGACGGGTCCTACCCGAACGTGGTCGGCCTGCCGACCGCCCAGGTGGCGAAACATCTGGCGAAGTTCGTCCAACCGGCGTCATAATCCGCCAGAGGGGTGACATGCGTCTCCCACGCCCCTCCCCAACACCATGACCGGATCAAAGACTGTCAAGATCGCGATGTCGACCCTCGTGCTCGGGCTGGCGTTCAGCGCCATGTTGTACTCCAGCCTCAGCGAGGATACGCAGTACTACAAGCACGTGGACGAAGTGATGGGGCAGCCGGCCGAGTGGTATGGCAAGCGGCTCCAGTTGCACGGGCATGCCTCGGACATCCGTCGCAAGCCCGACTCGCTCGACTACCGGTTCGAGGTCGCCTTCAATGGCCAGATGGTCCAGGCGAGCTACAACGGTATCGTTCCCGACACCTTCAAGGACGGATCCGAGGTCGTGGTCAAGGGCACCCTCGGGCCCGACGGGTTCGTCGTGGAGCCGAATGGCGTGATGGCCAAGTGCCCGTCCAAGTACGAAGCCGGCAAGTCCGGCGCCCCGGGCCAGTCGCCCGGCGTGGCGCCGGGAGCCAAGTCGGCGAGCTAGCGAGACCCATGCCCGCACTCGGCACGTTCCTTCTTCTCACCTGCTTCGTCGTCGCCGCCTACGCGGCCACCGCGAGCATCGCCGGCGCGAAGCGACAATCGACGCGGCTCACCGAAAGCGGCATCGGGGCGTTCTATCTGGTCACCGCCCTGATGTCGGTGGCGACCGCCGTGATCATGTACGCCTTCGTCACCGACACGTACGCGATCAAGTACGTCGATCGCTATTCGGATGCCGCACAGCCGCTGCTGTTCAAGCTCACCGCCTACTGGGGCGGGCTCGACGGCTCCATCATGTTCTGGGTGCTGCTGCTGTCGGTGTTCGGCGCCATCGCCGTCCGCAACTCGCGCGAGTCGCATCGCGAACTGATTCCGTACGTGGTCGCGGTCATCGCCATCGTGGAGATGTTCTTCCTCTTCCTGATGGTGGTGCACAACAACCCGTTCGAGACCTACCTGGCCGACATCCCGCCCGATGGCCAGGGCCTGAATCCGCTCCTGCAGAACGTCTACATGGTCATCCACCCGCCGTCGCTGTACATCGGCTTCGTGGGGATGACGATTCCGTTCGCCTTCGGCATGGCGGCGCTCGCCACCGGGTACCTGGACGACTCGTGGCTGCGCGCGGTGCGGCGCTGGACGATGGTCAGCTGGCTGTTCCTGTCGCTCGGCCTGACGCTGGGGATGATCTGGGCCTACGAGGAACTCGGCTGGGGCGGCTACTGGGGCTGGGACCCGGTCGAGAACGCCGGCCTGCTGCCGTGGTTCACGGCGACGGCGTTCCTGCACTCGGTGATGGTGCAGGAACGGCGCGGCATGCTGCGCGTGTGGAACATGACCCTCGTGATCGTGACGTTCTTCCTGACGATCTTCGGGACGTTCATGACGCGGTCCGGCGTGGTGCAGTCGGTGCACGCCTTCGGCGAGGACAAGGAACTCGGGTTGATGTTCACCGTGTTCATGACCTTGCTGCTGGTGGTGAGCTTCGGGCTGCTGATCTACCGCCTGCCGCTGCTGCGGGCGCGGCACGAGCTCGATTCATGGGTGTCGCGCGAGGCGGCGTTCCTGGCCAACAACTGGATCCTGCTGTTCTCGGCGATCTTCGTGTTGTTTGCCACGATGTTCCCGACGCTGAGCGAAGCCCTGACCGGGCAGCGGCTCACCGTGGGGCCGCCGTTCTTCAACAAGTGGATGCTGCCGATCGGCCTCGCGCTGCTGCTGCTGACCGGCGTCGGCCCGCTGCTCGCGTGGCGCAAGTCGACGGTGGACAACCTCCGCTACCAGTTCCTGTGGCCGACAGTGGCGGCCCTGGTGACCGGCGGGGCGCTGCTGGCCCTCGGCGTGCGCGTGTGGTCGTCGGGCATCTGCTTCGCGATGTCGGCGTTCGTGACGACGACGCTGCTGCAGGAGTTCGTCCGGGGCGCGCGGGTCCGGCAGCAGTACTCGGGGTCGGATCTGGTCACCTCGGCCATCGGCCTCGTGGCGCGCAACCAGCGCCGGTACGGCGGTTACATCGTGCACCTCGGGATCGTGCTGATGGCGCTCGGCTTCGCCGGCGACGGCTTCAAGCAGGAAGAGCAGTTGCTGCTCAAGCCGGGCCAGACCGTGACCGTGGGGGCGTTCACGGTGCGGCATGACGGCATCGCCATCACGCAGGACGCGCAGAAGCAGATGGTGACGGCGAAGATGACCGCGTTCCAGGATGGCAAGGAACTGGGGACCCTCGCGCCAGCCAAGTGGTTCTTCAACAAGCGCGCCGACGAGCCGACGACCGAAGTGGCGATCCGTCGCTCCTTCGGCTACGACCTGTACGTCGTCCTGGCCGGATTCGACGCCGAGCAGCAGAGCGCCACGTTCCATGTGGTGGTCAACCCGCTCGTCAACTGGATCTGGGCCGGCTTCGGCATCCTCGCGCTGGGCACCCTGATCGCGCTGCTGCCGGAGCGCGCGCTGGCGGTGGCGTCGGTCAAGATCCCCGAAGGGGTGACGGCGGGGACGACCACCACCACGCTGCTGGTCCTGCTGATCCTCGGTGGCGTCGCCATCCCGCATGCCGTGCATGCCCAGGCGCCGCTCTCGGACACGGGCGCGATCATCAAGCGCCTCCCGCTCGAGCGGGAACTGGAGAACGAGATTCTCTGCACCTGCGGCTGTCGCCTGCCGGCCGGCACCTGCGGCATGTTCCAGTGCCAGGGCAAGGAGAAGCAACTGGGGCGGCTGCGGACGCTGGTGGAGGAAGGCAAGGACCGCGAAACGATCCTCGCGACCTTCGTCCAGGAGCACGGCGGGGCCGACATCCTGACGCAGCCCCCCGACACGCCGTTCAATCGCCTGGCGTGGGCGCTGCCGTTCGTCCTCGGCATCGTGGGCGCCGTCGCGGCCGGCACGGTGGCCGTCCGCTGGACGCGGCCCTCGAGCGACGACGCGGTCGTCCCTGCGGCGGCTGCGGCCGATCCGTATCAGAACAAGCTCGACGAGGAATTGCGTGACCTCGACTGAATCGCATGCCCGGGCCTGGCAGTTCTTCATCGTTCTCGGTCTGATTGGCGCCACGGCGGCCGTGTGGCGTGAACCACGGTTCACGCGGCCCGAACACCTGGTCCTCCTGAGCCTGGGCATCGTTGCGGCGGCGGTGGCGGCGGTGGCGATGCATCGCACGCTCCTGCCGCTGGTGTCTCCCGAGCAGATCGTCGGCGACTCCCGTCGGTCGACGCGTCATCTGATCGCCCTCGAGCGCGAGAAGCGCCTCGTGCTCCGCAGCATCAAGGAACTCGAGTTCGACAAGGCCATGGGCAAGGTGGCCGACGCCGACTTCGACGAGATGGTGGGACGGCTGCGGCAGCGCGCCGTCGGCCTGATGCAGCGCATCGACCTCGGTGAGGCCGGACTGCGTGATCGCATCGCGAAGGACCTCTCGGGCCTCAAGCAGCCGAAGGCGACCAGGAAGGTCAGTGCCCAGCAGTGTGCCGAGTGCAAGACGCTGAACGACGCCGACGCGCGCTTCTGCAAGACGTGCGGAGCCACGCTGTGACGCCCGCCTGCCGGTGGATGGGGGGGCTTGCCGTCGCGGTGGCGATGCTCGCGGGGCCAGCGGCCGCGCAGATGCCGGACCTGCGGCAGATGAACGGCATGGCGCTGCCAAGTCAGGATCTGCCCGACGGGTCGATCTCCGTGCGCGTGGTGAGGCAGGCGCTGGGCAACAACGTCGTGGGCACCACGGTGACCGTCGGAGGGGAGGGCGTGACCGACAGTGCCCCGACCGACGAGGCCGGACGTGCCATCTTCGCGGCACTCGGCGTCGGGAAGACGTTGGTGGCATCGGCCACGGTGGATGGCGAGACGGTGCGGTCCGCGCCGTTTCAGGTGCCGGCGGCCGGTGGGCTGCGCGTGATTCTCGCGGTGGGCCTCGATGGCGCGACGCCGGCGGCCCCGCCGACCGGGGAGTCCGCGCCGGGTGGGGCTGCGGCTGCGCCGGCCGCGCCTGCGACGCCGGGGACGGTGGTGCTGGCCAATCAGTGGCGGACGATCTTCGACTTCGCCGAAGAGAAGCTCGAGGTGTTCCACATCTTCGAGTTCGCCAACGCTGCCGCGGGCCCGGTGTCGGTGCCGGCGCCGCTCGAGATCGCGATGCCCGAGGACGCCGAGCAGGTGACGTTGCTCGAGGGATCGTCGCCGCAGGCGCGCGTGTTCGAGCGGAAGCTGGTCGTCGCCGGACCGTTCGCGCCGGGACGCACGGTGGTGCAGGTGGCGTACCGCCTGCCGATCACGGGCCCGAGCCGATCCGTCGCGCTGACGCTGCCGGTCGCGAGCATGGCGACCAACGTGATCGTGCGCCGCCTCGGCGAGACGAAGCTCGTCGCGCCGGTGCTGCCACAGGCGCGCGAGGCGGACGCCGAGGGGAAGAAGTACTTCACGGGCACCGGCCCCGGACTCAAGGCCGGCGAGACGCTGACGCTCACGGTCGACGGCTTGCCGTACCACCCGCGCTGGCCGCGGTATACCGCGCTCGCACTGGCGGGGGTGATCGTCCTCGCAGGGTTGTGGCTGGTGCTGGGCGTGCCGGTCGACCCGACGGCGCGCATCCGGCAACTCGAGACGCAGCGCACCGCACTGCTGGCGCGCCTGCAGCGCCTCGAGCAGGGCGGGGAACCGGCCACCGGCGAACTGCGCGAGGAACGGGATGCCGTGCTGCGCGACCTCGAGGGCATCTACGCGATGCTCGATGCCGAGCGTGCCCGCCGCGACGGGCACGTGCAGGAACGCCAGGCGTCGTAGGTGTCCGCCCCGTTGCTGGTCTGCTCGCACGTGGCGCGCCAGTTCGGGCGGCGTCGCGTGCTGCGCGACATCTCGTTCGAAGGCTATCCCGGCGAGGTCCTCGGCCTGCTCGGTCCCAACGGCTCGGGAAAGACGACGCTGCTGGGCGTGCTGTCGACCCTCGCCGAGCCGTCGCGCGGCAGCGTCACCTACCCGACGGCCGCGCATCTCGATTCCCCGCGTCGCATCATCGGCGTGCTCGGCCACGAGCCCCAGCTCTATGGCGAGCTGACGGCCCGCGAGAACCTCGAGCTCTTTGCCCGCCTGGCCGGCGTCGAAGACAGCTCGACGGCCGTCACTCGCGCGCTCGACCAGGCGCGACTGAGCGATCGCGGGGACGATTTCGTCGAACGCTTCTCCCGCGGCATGCGTCAGCGGTTGGCCTTCGAGCGCGTGCTCCTGCCGAGTCCGCGCGTGCTCCTGCTCGACGAGCCGTTCACCGGCCTGGACGACGAGAGCGCGCACCGCATGGTGGGGCGCCTCGGGGAGTTGCGTGATGCCGGCACGCTCGTCGTGCTCGCGACGCACGACCTCCTGCTCGTCGAGTCGCTCGTCGATCGCGCCTGCATCGTCAAGGGCGGCGTGCTGCTGCCGCTCGACCGGTCTCTGCCGCTCGCCGAGTCGTACCGCGCGGCGGTCAACGGGGAGCACGTCGAACGCCGAACGCCAAACGCTGAAGGGCGCGGCGATCGCGTCTTGGGTAGGGACCGCTCTCCGAGCGGTCCGACGATGGGCGTCAATCGGCTCGGGTCTCACGA
>LNFM01011180.1_pt1 | contig 12326 bp, 6 predicted proteins | sample 596031 | NCBI WGS metagenome assembly LNFM01 (sample SAMN04254537, study PRJNA301005) | activated carbon metagenome | isolation source: dual media filters at the Ann Arbor, Michigan drinking water treatment plant | place: USA: Ann Arbor | reverse complement strand
TTACTTAACTTGGACGGGCGTGAAAAGGTCGCTGTGCATATTGTTTCTGGGGATACTACTCATACAGGTATCGGGTTGTTATGTCTATTTTATAACGCGCCTTACCGCTATTCGCATAGAAATGCGGGAGCAACTCAAAAATCTTCCCGATAACAAGCTAACCCTGCTCACCCTAACTACCGCAGAATACCACAAAGCTAAAGTGGACGATCATGAAGTAAAGGTGAATGGTAAGATGTATGACATTGCCCGGGTGATTATTCATAAAGACAGCGTACTGGTCTATGCAATACACGATGAAGCGGAGGATAATTTACTTTCCTTTCTGGACGAAATTGTGAAGCGATCCACCAACGACAAAAAGCCGGTGCCGTCTCAATTGATACAATTACTAACGTTGATTTTTATTCCAATCGAAAATCAACTTCCCGTCAATAGTTCGGTAACATTTATTCATTCAACAAAATATACACAATCCTATCTCGCCTTTGTCCGGCTGATAGACTCACCACCGCCACGAAGCTGATTTCATCCTGCTCAAGCAATTTTTTGGCACGCTGTACTGACGTTTCCTTCGTCATGCTATGTGCTGATTGATTAACCTATTGAATCTCATTATAAAAGATGAAATCCTCCTATACTATATTTCTATTGTATCTGTCTTGCTTTCCTCTCTTTGCACAAGAAGTGAAAGACACAACCAAAGCCTCTTTTTTGGATGAGGTTGTTGTTTCGGCCAATCGGTGGGAACAAAACCTGCGGGAAGTTTCCAGTCGGATAACCAGGATTTCTCCGGAATTGATTCAATTACAAAACCCACAAACCAGTGCTGATATGCTGGCGCTTTCTGGCCAGGTATTTATTCAAAAAAGTCAAATGGGAGGTGGCAGCCCCATGATCCGCGGCTTTGCTACTAACCGGATATTATTGGTCGTGGATGGTGTACGTATGAACAATGCTATTTTTCGAAGTGGCAATCTGCAAAACGTAATTTCCTTCGATGCCAATGCGGTTGAAGACACGGAAGTAATTTTTGGCCCGGGGTCAGTAATGTATGGAAGTGATGCCATTGGCGGAGTGATGGACTTTCACACGTTGCAACCGGCATTCTCATTAAATAACAAAACTACATTCAGCGGAAACGCCTTCGTCCGTTATTCATCTGCCAATACAGAAAAAACCGGTCATATTGATTTTAACATTGGTTTAAAAAAATGGGCCTTCACTACCAGCATTACCTACGCTGATTATGATGATTTAAAAATGGGGTCGCATGGACCAGAGGAGTTTACCCGGCCCGATTATCAGGTGCGCGATGAAAACGGAAACGACATCGCAGTTACCAATCCCAATCGCAACGTGCAGGTAGCAACGGGTTTTGACCAACTTAACCTGATGCAAAAAATCCGCTTTAAGCCAAATCCATATTTAAATTTTGACTATGGGTTCCATTTCTCTGAAACCTCTGATGTGCCTCGTTATGACCGATTGATTCTTAAAAATAGTTCTGATGTATTTACCAGTGCCGAATGGTATTACGGACCACAGACATGGATGATGCATGCGTTAACCATGAGTTATATTAAAAGCACAAAACTTTTCGATCAGCTGAAATTGACTGCCGGATATCAGGATTATTCTGAAAGCCGGCATAACCGAAACTTTACCGGCAGTAATCGGAATCGCATGACCGAACGCTTCGAAAATGTAAAAGCGTTATCACTAAACGTTGATCTCGACAAACAATTGAGTGGGAAGTCAACCCTATTTTATGGAGCGGAGTATGTTAACAATCAGGTTGGCTCAACAGCTCAACGCAGAGATATTGTGACGGGAGAACTCTCTCCCGTTTCCACCCGGTATCCGGATGGCTCCAAATGGCAATCCACAGCCGTGTATGCCAGCTTGCGACATAAACTCACTGATCAATGGCTTATCAATGCCAGTGCACGATACAATTACGTGTACACGCATGCTGCTTACGATTTAACATTTTTTGACTTCCCGTTTTCTGAAGCTACGTTGAAAAATGATGCTCTTAACTGGAGTGCAGGTGTTGTGTTTAACCCAACGTCAACGTGGAAACTTTATTCGAATCTATCAACCGGATTTCGTGCCCCCAACGTGGATGACATCGGTAAAGTATTCGACTCGCAACCTGGTTTTGTGGTAGTCCCCAATCCTGAGTTGAAACCGGAATACGCATATAATGCAGAGGTCGGCTTTGCCGGAAAATTAAACAACAAAATTACATTTGATGCATCTGCGTTTTATACAAAACTTACCAACGCCATTGTGCGTGGTGCTTACACATTTAATGGTGCGGATAGCATCGACTACGATGGAACGTTAAGCCAGGTGCTCGCCTTACAAAACATCAGTGAAGTAACGGTGTGGGGTATTCAGGCATCCCTTGGGATCGATTTAACTTCAGATCTAAAATTCTTAACCGTGATCAATTATCAAAAAGGAAAAGAGAAGTCACCGGAAGATGGCCACTATTACTCACCCACCCATGTGGCGCCACTCTTTGGTTCCACGCAACTAACATTTAAAAGACCAAAGTATCAACTCGTTTTATACACCAACTACAACGGAACAATTGGCTATGATGATTTAGCGTTGAGCGAGCGTGCGGATTCTCATTTATATGCCAAAGATGAAAACGGAAACCCCTACTCACCATCGTGGACAACCTTCAACTTAAAAGGTTCATATAAGTTCACTGATTACTTATCACTGGATGCCGGTCTTGAAAATATTTTTGATACACGTTACCGGTCGTATTCTTCCGGGATCAGTGCACCGGGAAGAAATTTTATTGGAACAGTAAGAATTAAATTTTAACAACCAGAGCTGATTGAAACTAGAACATATGATCATACAAAACTTAGTTCATCGTCTTCGTCAATTCCGATCCATTCACAAATGGATAGGCATCAGTGTCGCCTTATTTATGCTTGTTGCCAGTATTACCGGTGTGATGCTGGGCTGGAAGAAAAATGTAGAGTTATTACAACCTGCAACACTAAAAGGTGGCACATTGGATGTTACCAAGTGGGTAAACTTTGAAAAGATTTCCCAATCCGCATTGAGCGCTATTGATTCGGTTACAAACGAAAAAAACTCCATCGATCGTCTGGATGTACGTTTCGATAAGGGAATCATCAAAGTACTATTTACAAAAGGCTATTGGGAAGCACAGGTTGATGCTGCTACCGGCAAGACTTTGTCTGTCGCCCAGCGCCATGCTGATTGGATCGAGCATATCCATGATGGTTCTATCATTAATGATTTCTTCAAACTTATCTATACTAACTACATTGGGTTCGGCCTGCTGTTTTTATCCATCACCGGATTCTGGTTGTGGTATGGGCCGAAGAGGATCCGGAAAGCGAAGCAGGGTTCTTAAGATATTTTAACTCCCAGCCTTCTTACCCCGAAATTGTTTTGGCTTCTGATTGTTGTTTGCCAGTTCAACTATCTCCTCAATTCGTTTTTGTCTTGTTTCTTGTCGTTTGGCCAGCACAAGCCATTGCAAAATATTTCGCTTATCCGATCTGCTTAAACTCAAAAAGTAATTCTTTGCATTGGCTCGTTTTTGAAATTCATTTTCAAGATCAGCGGGAATCACAAGGGCCTCCGCGTCATCTAGAATTGTCCACGAGCCGTTTTGCTTTGCCGTTTCTATAATATCGTACCCGGCCTGTGTCATCAGACCGGCCTCAATAAGTCGTTGAATCTTTTCCTTATTTATTCTTGACCAAACACTTTTTGCTTTTCTCTTACTGAAAAACTGCATAAACGCTTCTTCGTTTATGGGTTTTGTTTTACTGTCTATCCAGCCAAAACACAACGCTTCTTCTACGGCTTCGCTGTAAGTGACTGTTGGAATAGCTGACTTTTTCTTATAGTAAATGAGCCAGACCGATTGCTTTATTTGATGGTTCTTCTGCAACCATTCTCTCCACTCTTGCCGGCTCTTTGGATAAAATGTTTCTAACTCATTTTGCATTTAATATGCTCAGGTTTGTATATCAAAGAAGTCAAATCGAATAGCAGATCGTTTATTGGGTCGAACTTAAACTGACCAGAAAATCCAGCAAGGCTTCACGCTTTTCAGCAGTCATGCCCGAAAGTAAATTCGCGAACATGAGAGATTTTGTTTCGTCCTCCATTTTTTCTATTTCGCTCTTCTTTACATTGATTACCTGGTTGCCCACAACCATAAACTCCAACTTTTCTTTTTCAGAATTTATAACCCGACCCAATAAAATCGATCCATCTTTTTTAGTGATACGCACGCCACCCATACTGGGCTTAATTTGTTTGGATGGATATTCTATTGCTTCGAGTATTTCTGCCCTTGAAAATTTTTAGCAAGGTCCTTGAGGTTCGGCCCTAACAACTCGGTCTTGCCATCTACCTGATGGCAACCCAAACATCCTGTATCTGCAAATAATTGTTTTCCCATTTCAACAGAATTTTGAGAGAACATTATGCCCTCTTTGGGTCGGGTATAATTTCCTTTAGCCAAACTGGTTGAATCATAAATAAGTTTGTAGAATCCACCTTGTTCTTTAAAAATTGCATTATACCAATAGTCAGCTTGCCCATGATGAGCCAGATAGAGATTGCCATCTTTACCAAAAGCGAGATCAGATATTTTTGGAGCATCGGCAATCGTGTATTCGACAAATTGATAGGTACTATCCGGCTGACGGGTTAAAACAACTCTGCCCACGGCACCGCGCGTCCAACGTTCTCCGGGGCCATAATAAGAAACAAAGAGATCACCGCCCGTGCCTCCAAAGGCATTGTTCATTTTATTAAACTCAATGGACGATGGTGCTACTTCTGATATCAAACTGAAATCCGGTTTTTTCACCTTACCCGAATCGGCAGGATACTTTTTCTTATTGTGTCCATAGAAAGAATACAATTCCAAACGATTCAATTCCTCGGTTGGATTTCCACCGCCTTCGTTGTCAATAAAAAATAAATCATCATAGGAGTTAAAGGCCATACCCGATACAGATCGAATCCCACTCGCCACTTTTTCAGATTTCTTTCCCTCGGGAGAGATGCGAATGATGCTGCCGCGAAGTCCATCCGGATCTGGTGCAGCTCCCGCATTCCATGAATCGGTAGTAAGCGCTACATAAAGCCAACCATCCGGTCCGAATTGCAAGCCGCTGGTCCACTCATAGGGATGTTCACTGTTGGGTATTTTATCGTAGAACATCCAACTCGTATCTGCCCTGCCATCATGATTGAAATCCAGAAAGGCCCTGATCTGTTGGGCCGTTCCAATATAAATTGTATCACCCCGATATGCAAAGCCAGCGGGTGATCGCAGTCCAAGTTCAGCAACATTACAGTATAAAGCGGTACTGTCTTCTAATCCATCTCCATCAGAATCATGCAGGGTGTATACTTCACCCGTCTGATTCATGGCATACATCAGCTCATCAGGGCCTAAAGCAATTTGAATGGGATTACCCAGCTTTACTCCCTTACTGATGGGCAGCTTAACTGCTGTATAAGGTCCATATACTTTAACCGTGGTGTCCTTATATTTTTGATAGGCACTTGTCTCTAGATCTGGTTTGCATTTCCAAAACGTGACAGCTACGATTAAAATAAGAATAGAAAGAGAAATGTTACGAAGTAAAATCATAGTGTATTGTTGATTTAGAAATACATAGCTATTGTGAGTTCATAAACATACACGGTTCAGAAACAAAAGCCAAGAGCTCGGGCGTTAGGTCAAAGCATGATTGGTCTTGGCCTACAGGATTCTACCTCGCCACGAAAATAAATTAATAAACTAAAATTGCAAGACAACAATAAGGGCACACCATTGAGAATAGCTATTGTTGGTAGTGCAGGGCCCTTTTCCTTACTTCATTCTCTACATTGTCTGCCTATACGGTAGCGGGCGCACTCATTGGCTGGCTTTGGGGCAGGTAAATATTAAACGTTGCGCCTTTGCCTAATTCGCTTACCGCTGTAACGATGCCGTTGTGGTTGTCCACTATTTTTTTTACGATAGCAAGCCCGATTCCAGTTCCGGCATATTCCTCTTTGCCGTGCAACTTTTGAAACACGCCAAAGATTTTCTCTGCGAAAATTTTATCAAAGCCTATACCATTGTCAGCAAATGAGATATGACAATATTTTGTGTCAGGTAAAAGCTTATCGTTATTGAGTTGCAGGCCCTTTGCAATCAGGCTCTTGATAATAATGCGCGGGGGCACATCAACCTTTGAAAATTTGAGTGCGTTGCTGATCAGGTTGTGCATAAGTTGCCGGAACTGGAAGGGAATAATATTTACCTCACCAAGTTCTGTGGCCTCAATGAAAGCATGTCTTTCTTCCATGACTTCTTTTAATTCTTCTTTTACCTCCTCGACCATTTTATTCATGCCGGTGATTTCAAATTTTCTTTCTGACTTGCCTAAACTGGAGAAGAGCAGCAAATCCTGTATGAGTGTTTGCATGCGGGTGGCGGCATTCTGCATCCGGCTGAAATAATCTTTTGCAGTGTCGGAAAGCTGTTCTTTTTCTTTGCCGATAATCCTGCCTGCAAAGGTTTGTATTTTTCTTAAAGGCTCTTGCAAATCGTGGCTGCTTATGTAGGTAAAAGCTTCGAGTTCTTTGTTCAGTTCTTGAAGCTCGGCATTCTTATCGTATAATTCTTGTGTTCGTGTAGCCACTTTTAGTTCAAGTATTTGTTCAATGCCTTTGCGATCATGAATATCGGTAAGCGAGCCAACCCACTTAGTTATTTTTTTATTGGCATCCAACACGGGTTCACCTACTGAATCAAACCAGCGGTAAATACCTTCTTTGTTTTTTAGCCGCACTTCTTTTTGAAACCCTTTTCTTTGGGCTAATACCTGGTTCCAAAACGCAGTTGACCGCTCCCGATCATCCGGGTGTACCATGTAATTCCAGGCTTCCATAACATCATCAATACCCGAATACTCCTTCCAGTTTTTTGAGCCGTACTCCATGACGCCATCGCCACTCATTACCCATACCATTTGCGGCAGTGTTTCCGCAAGGCTGCGAAACCTGTTTTCACTTGCTTTCAGTTCTCGTTCTTTTCTCTTTTCCTCTGTAGTATCTCTTACTTCAATTACGGTTCCAATGCTGTTGCCCTTAAATATAATAGGGCTTGCGGTGAAAGTCACCGGATAAAAACTACCGTCTTTGTGTACAAACACTTCTTCGCCTTTCATTCTATTTTGCGAAGGTAGAGCCTGGTCTACCGGGCATTCTTCCAGAGGGTATGGTGAGCCGTCAGGATGGGAATGATGCAAATAGTAATGGAGCTGTTTTCCTGTTAATTCTTTCAGGGCAAAACCAGTCATTGTTTCTGCGGCCTGGTTCATGTAAATACAGTTTTGCTTTTCATCCATTAAAAACAAAGCCATGCCTGCATTTTCGGTAACGCTTTCCAACAATTGTTTTTGTTTTGCAAGGGCTTCTTCGCTTTCTTTAATTTTATTGAATGCAAGCACCTGTTCGGTTACATCGATATTAACACCGGCAATAGATTGAAGTGCGCCTTGAGGGTCAAAAGAATTTCTTGCTCTGGATTTTATCCACCTTAATTCACCATCGTTTTTTCTGATAATCCTGAAATCGTATTCATGGTCTATTCTATCACCTCCACTTTGGTCAACTTGAATCCGGTTCAGATCTTCAGGAATTATAAGGGAATTAAATTGTGCTGCATGGGTTATCAGCTCGGAGGCACTGAAACCGTACATTTCATTTTGTTCCTTGCTCCATGTAAGGAGATCATTTTTTACATCCCAATGCCATACTCCAATTTTGCCTGCCTTAATACTAAGTTCTAATTGTTCTTTTACTTTTCGTATTTCTTGTTCGCTTTCTATTATTTTTCCTTCTGCCTTTTTATGTTCGGTAACATCCCGTGCTGCTGCAAACACCCCAAGAACATTGCCTTTAGCATCTTTATAAACAGACGCATTGTATAACACATCTGCTAATCCTCCATTTTTATGTTTTATCGTTAGCGGATAATCGGCAACAAAACCTTTTTCAAAGACCTGCTTATAACCCTCTTGTGCTTTTTTCGGTTCTGTAAAATAATCGGAGAAATCCGTGTCTATCAACTTTTCACGAGAAACACCTGTAACTTTTACCGATGCCTCATTCACATCTAATATCTTTCCATCGATACTGATTGTAACGAGGGGATCTAAACTTGCTTCAATTAAACTACGAGCATAAAGTGAAGATTTCTTTTGCTCTGTAATATTCGTCAGAATACTCAAATTATAATCTGGTTTTATCCGCACTGCCTGGTATTGAACTATTTTAGGAGTACCCTTTTCAGATATAAAACCAAATTCGCCTATTTCTTCACCTTTTTTAATATATTCTTCATATTGTGCAGTGGCATTGGGATTGCTGGTTGTAATTAAATCGCCAACATTCATACCCGTCAATTCATTAATCGAACATTCAAATATTTCTGCTGCTGCTTTATTTACTTCTAAATAATTCCCTTTATCATCAGCAATAATTATCGGTGCTATGCTTTTTTCGAAAATTAATTTAAACTTTTCTTCACTTTCCTTTAATACATTTTCGACCTTTTTTTGCTCTGTTACATCCCTTGCTGCTGCAAAAACTCCAAGCACATTGCCTTTAGCATCTTTATAAACAGAAGCGTTGTATAACACATCTGTCAAATTCCCATTTTTATGTTTTATCGTTAGCGGATAATCGGCAACAAAACCTTTTTCAAAGACCTGCTGATAACCCTCTTGTGCTTTTTTCGGTTCTGTAAAATAATCGGAGAAATCTGTATCAATCAGTTTTTCACGTTCAATTCCCGTAACTTTTATGGATGCTTCATTCACATCTGTTATTTTTCCATTGGCATTGATGGTAACAAGTGGGTCTAAGCTCGCTTCAATCAAACTTCGGGCATATTGTGATGCTTGTTTTTGGTCGGTTATATCGCTGAACAATACGGCAAACCTTTCCTTTCCAACAGGATATGCTTTGATGGCAAACCAGCGGTCAGTCTCTTCAAAATAATTCTCAAATTCTGAAGGACACTGGTTATCCACCACGGCAGCATAGGTTACCAGCAATTTATCGAGAGAAGGAAAAACCTGCAGCAGGGGTTTGCCAAGCACGATCTCTTTGCTTATTCCAGTTTGTTTTTCATAGGTGGGATTTACCTCAAGCATACAAAAGTCAATTCCTTTCCCGTCCTTATTGCGGATCAGCTCGCAGAGCGTAAAGCCCTGATCCATGGAAGTGAAAAGGTTACGGTATTTTTGTTCTGAATTATGCAGGGCTTCTTCTGCTTTCGCTTTTTCTACTGCTGCCCAGGTACGTTCGGCTGTTTCTACACTTAGCTGAACCTCTGTCTCTGTCCATTTCCTGGGCTTGCTTTGTGCAAGAACGAATACTCCCACCATTCTACCATGTTTAATAATAGGTACATTAATCATTGAAAATACCTGCACCTGTATGCACATCTGCCTTAAACCTTCCTCTACTATATCGGAAGTATTTACATCATCTACCACAAACGGATGTCCTGAATCAATTGCAGCCATTAAAAGGGCAAAATCGCTTACTGGATAGACTGCCGCAAGGGAAGTCAAACCTTCACAGAAAGCATCTCGCAGCACTATAGCATTACCTTCTTCTCGAATACAATAGTAACACCTGTCAGCATCCATAAAATCCAAGGCTATTTTTGTAGCAGTTCCTTCAATCTCCACCGGGCTGCTGAGCGGACGAAGTGCATCGCTAAGCTTCAGCAGGAACGCCTTTTGCTTTTCGCTTTCTTTTAGTTTTGTTTCTACTTCCTTTTGGGATGTGATATCACGGTTCACAGATATATACCCTGCAATTTCTCCATGGATATTATGAATACTATGAGCAACTGAGGAAACATAAATCCGTTTCCCCTTTTTACAAGTATGTATCACTTCTCCACTCCAATATCCTTTGCTGGCAAAACTCTCTTTCCAGCTTTGTTGTTCTTTTTGGATAAACTCCGTGGGCACCATGTCAATCATCATTTGACCAATCATTTCCTGGCTGCTGAAGCCATAGAGCTCTTCAGCGTGTTTGTTCCATGAGGTAATTTTTCCTGTAAGATCAGAAGCAATTACTGCCTCAGGAATTGATTTTAAGATTTTATCGCTGAACATTAACTTCTTAAGTTTCTCTTCCATCGCATGAGGGTTTAAAACGTAGAGATATAGAAAGGTTCCTTTGTTGACTACACCATATTTTGGACCACAATAGTGAGGGTGCGTTGCAGTGCATTTTTTAGTTCTTCAAAATCAGAAGGCTTGCAGAGGTAATGACTTGCACCCTTTTTATAAAGCGTGTTTATTCGTTCTGAGTCCTTAGCGGTAGTATAAATAACGACTGGAATTTTATTGAAAACGGAATGCTCTTTTATTTCCGTCAAACATTCAAACCCATTTTTTCGCGGCATGTTAAGGTCAAGAAAAAGCACATCAGGCAGTTTGGTGGAAACCGTTTCAAGATGCTGCATAAGCTTTTCTCCATCATGAACAGTTTTGAGTGCAGCATCAAGAGCAAGTTCATCAAGTGCCTCTTGGAACAACAGGCAATCGTCTTTGTCGTCATCGGCAAGCAGAATATTTAACTCGCCCTTTACCATTATGGTCCAAGGTAGCTCTTAAAAGAGGCAAATTATTGGTTTCGGTAAAGTTTAATTAAGGCGGTGCGGTAGGGCAAATATAGAATCCGTGGTTTTTTGTGTGATCCGCTTGGTGGCAAAAGCAGCCACGTCAGGGCCTAATGATTACTTTAAAAATCGAACACAAAATCATTCGCCTTTGTAGCCAGTTATCTCAGCTTTACACTTCCCTTGCTCACTTCTATTTTCTTTCCGAGATACTCGGTGGTTTCTGGCTGGCGTAAGGTTTCCATGTAATACCATTCGCCTTTTGCCTTGTCGGGAAAGAGAGTAAGCAATAGATAACCATGATCGCGATCGTTAAAATATTTTATATGCGGATTTAATTTCATCATATCAAATTCAATCTGCTTCACAACCTCCGAGGGTTTGCGCTCGTCATCATTGCCAGCGGAAATACTCGTAGTACCCAATTCAATTGCGAGCGATCCTTTCGGGATTTTAGGGTTATTGTTTTTTGCTGGCACCTCGATAGCCCACGAAGCGTGCGTATCACCTGTTACAAAAATCAAATCCTTAATTTTGTTAGCTTCAATATAGTTTATCATTTTATTTTTTTCTGCCGGATAGCCATCCCACGAATCAAAATTGCGGGGTTTGTTTCTGAATTCCGGTGTTTGCAACACATCCGAAAACATAGCCTGATTTCCGACTATTTTCCAGATAGCTTTCGAATCAGTAAGTTTTGTTTGTAGCCACATCAGTTGTTCGCCACCCAGAATTGCGCGGTCGTCATTATAAAAAGTTGGATCGGTTAAACTATCCACGGGCTTGGTTCTTCCTTCCAGGCGCTCGTCAAGCATAAACAAATCGGCTAGGGTGCCGTAAGAAAACGATCGATAATGTTTTTGATCTTCGCGAATAGGAAGCCACTCATAGTAAGCTTGCTTCGCAGCATTCTTTCGGTTTTCGTAATCACCTTCTTCGGGCTGATGATTTTGGGCGCCTTTCGTGTAGCTGTCATTGGCAATTTCATGATCATCCCAAATGGCAATCATCGGGTGCTGCTGACTTACATGTCTTAAGCCCTTATCCAATCGGTATTGTGAATGCCGGGTTCGATAGTCCGACAACGAAACAATTTCGTGGGCAGGTAAATGAAATCGTCCGATGGTCGTATCGCCATAGCCACCTGATTTGTATTCGTAGATATAATCGCCCAGATGCACGATGGCATCAACATCATTGCGATCAGCAATCTTATCATATGGATTAAAATAACCGAACTCCCAATTGGCACAACTTACAATAGCAAGCTTTACACTATCGGTTTTTTCGGGCAGTGTTTTAGTGCGACCCACCAAAGAAGTTTTGCCCAATGCCATAAAGCGATAATAATAGGTGGTGCCTGGTTGAAGTCCATCAACGTCTACTTTCACCGTATAATCTTTTTCGGCAAGCGCCTTGGCAGAATCTGCTTTGATGAGCGTAACGAATTCTTTTGAATCTGAAATCTGGTATAAAACAGGTATGGAGGCAACCGAATCTTCAGGAGTAACGCGTGTCCACAAAATTACCCGATCGGCTAACGGATCGCCCGAAGCTACTCCGTGATAAAAAGGACCAAGCGAGGGTTCAAACAAACCTG
>LNFM01011177.1_pt1 | contig 12331 bp, 11 predicted proteins | sample 596031 | NCBI WGS metagenome assembly LNFM01 (sample SAMN04254537, study PRJNA301005) | activated carbon metagenome | isolation source: dual media filters at the Ann Arbor, Michigan drinking water treatment plant | place: USA: Ann Arbor | reverse complement strand
CGGAGAACGAGGGCGAGGTGTTCCTCGGCCGCTCGATCACCAAGACCACCAACATGTCGGAAGAGACGATGCGCAAGGTCGACTCCGAGATCCGCCGCATCATCGACGAGCAGTACGCGCTCGCGCGTCGCATTCTTGAAGAGAACCGCGACAAGGTCGAGGCGATGACCACGGCGCTGCTCGAGTGGGAGACGATCGACGCTGAGCAGATCGACGACATTTCACAGGGCAAGCCGCCGCGTCCGCCCAAATCCACCAGCAGCGGCAAGCCGCCGTCAGGGGGCAAGGCTGCACCTGGAGGCGGTGTCGAGGGTGCGGCACAGCCCGCCTGAGTTCACTCGCCTTGAAACGGTCAACGGGCTGCCCTTGGGCGGCCCGTTGTGTTTCAAAGGCACGGTGATCGAGGCATAGAATCCCGCCGCCTGTGCAAGCGCGCCATGCGCGCGGTCCTTCCGCCATGTCCCCGTCGCCCGATATCGGATTTTCTGCTGCCGCCTTGCTTTGGCACTGCGGCTGCTATCGGATCGACCTTGCGCGGCCGCGCATCATGGGCATCGTCAACGTCACGCCGGATTCATTCTCCGACGGTGGTGCCTTCTTCGATTCGCAAGCGGCCATCGATCACGCACGGCGCTTGATTGATGATGGCGCGGAGATCCTGGATGTGGGTGGCGAGTCGACTCGGCCCGGTGCGCCGGATGTCTCCGCCGACGAGGAACTGCGGCGCGTGCTGCCGCTGATCGAGGCATTGCTGGGTTCCGGTGTGCCGATCTCCGTCGACACCAGCAAGCCTGCCGTGATGCGGGCCGCGTTGGCTGCCGGCGCCTGCATCGTCAACGACGTCTATGCGTTGCGCCAGTCCGGCGCCGCCGAAGCTGTTGCAGAAAGCGATTGCGGCGTTGTGCTGATGCACATGCAGGGCACGCCACGCACGATGCAGGAGGCGCCGCGCTATGCCGATGTGGTCGACGAGGTGGGCGCCTTTCTGCGCGAGCGGCGTGCGGCGTTGGTGGCGCTCGGTGTCGCGGCGGACCGCATCGCTGTCGATCCCGGGTTCGGCTTCGGCAAGACTGCCGCGCATAATTGGACGTTGCTGGCGCGGCTGGCCGAAGTGGATCTCGAAGGCGCGCCGATCCTTGCCGGGGTGTCGCGCAAGTCGATGCTGGGCCAGGCGACCGGGCGGCCGGTTACCGAGCGTCTGGCTGCCTCGGTGGCAGCCGCCGTGATTGCAGTACAAAACGGAGCGCGCATCCTGCGCGTGCATGATGTGGCGGCCACGCGCGATGCGCTGGCAGTCCTGCACGCCGTGAATGACGCCCCATAAGAGGCAGCCGAACGACTGCCGGTGAATCGCGAATCTGAGGGGGTGGGATGAGTCGCAAGTATTTTGGTACCGATGGCGTGCGCGGCCTGGTTGGCAAGGCGCCGATCACGCCGGACTTCGTGTTGAAGCTGGGTCAGGCGGCGGGCCGCGTGCTCGGCCAGCAGGGCGAACGCAGTGCATCGATCCGACCGACCGTGCTGATCGGCAAGGACACGCGCATCTCAGGCTACATGCTGGAGGCAGCCCTCGAGGCTGGTTTCTCGAGCGCTGGTGTCGACGTCGTGCTTTGCGGGCCATTGCCGACGCCTGCAGTGGCCTACCTCACCCGTGCCCAGCGCGCCACCGCCGGCGTGGTGATCAGCGCCTCGCACAACCCGTATCAGGACAACGGCATCAAGTTCTTCTCGGCGATGGGCAAGAAGCTGCCCGATGAGGTGGAGTCGCGCATCGAGGCGGAGATCGATACACCGTTCGTATGCGTCGAGTCGAGGCATCTGGGCAAGGCACGCCGACTCGAAGACGCCGCGGGCCGCTATGTCGAATTCTGCAAGAGCACGTTCCCCACGCAGTTCGATCTCAAGGGGCTCAAGCTCGTGGTCGACTGCGCGCACGGCGCCGCCTATCACGTGGCACCTGAGGTCTTTCACGAACTCGGCGCCGAGGTGGTGGCCATCGGCGCGCAGCCCAACGGCTTCAACATCAACGATGGCGTCGGCGCCGTGCATGGCGATCATCTCGTGCATGCCGTGATGAAGGCCGAAGCGGATCTGGGTATCGCGCTGGATGGCGACGCCGATCGGGTGGTGATCGTCGATGCCGACGGCAACCAGTACAACGGCGATCAGTTGCTCTACGTCATCGTGCGCGACCGCATCGCCGCCGGCCGCTTCCGCACCGGCGAGGACGGTGCGGTCGGCACCTTAATGACCAACTTCGCTCTGGAGAAGCGTTTCGGCGAACTCGGGGTGCAGTTTGCGCGTGCCAAGGTCGGTGATCGCTATGTGCTTGAATTGCTTGAGCAGCGCGGCTGGCATTGGGGCGGTGAAGGCTCGGGCCATCTGCTGTGCCTGGACAAGCACACCACCGGCGATGGCATCGTCAGCGCGCTGCAGGTGTTGGCCGCCATGAAGCGTGCCGGCAAGTCACTTGCCGATCTCACCGCCGACCTGCCGCTGATGCCGCAGTCGCTCGTCAACGTGAAGCTGCCGGCCGGTTACGACTGGAAGGCCGATACGGCCCTGGCGGCCGCCGCGCGCGCGGTCGAAGGCGATCTTGCCGGCCGCGGACGCGTACTGATCCGCCCGTCGGGCACCGAGCCGCTGCTGCGTTTCATGGTCGAAGCCGAAGACGGCGAACTTGCGGTTGCACTGGCACAGCGCCTGGCCGCGAGCGTGCCCGCGGCGTAACACGACCCAGGCGCGCCGCGCGCGCATTAGCGCGCCGCGCCCGCTTCGTACCAGCCCTTGCTGGCGTTGACCCAGCGCACCACCAGCAGCATCACCGGCACCTCGATCAGCACGCCCACCACGGTTGCGAGCGCGGCACCCGAGTTGAACCCGAACAGGCTGATCGCTGCCGCCACGGCCAGCTCGAAGAAGTTGGAGGCGCCGATCAGTGCCGATGGGCAGGCCACGCTGTGCTTCTCGCCCAGCGCGCGGTTGGCCAGGTAGGCCGCCCCGGAGTTGAAGAACACCTGGATCAGGATCGGCACCGCCAGCAGGACGATCACCAGCGGCTGGCGAAGGATCTGCTCGCCCTGGAATGCGAACAGCAACACCAGGGTGGCCAGCAGCGCCACGATCGACCACGGTGACAGCCGGTGCAGCAGGCGTTCGAGCGCGCCGACGCCACCACGCGCGATCACCTGACGCCGGATCAACTGCGCCACGATCACCGGCACCACGATGTACAAGGCGACCGAGGTCAGCAGCGTGTCCCACGGAACCGTGATCGAGGCCACGCCCAGCAGCAAGGCCACGATCGGCGCGAACGCAAAGATCATGATCGTGTCGTTCAGCGCCACCTGCGACAGCGTGAAGTACGGGTCGCCGTTGGTGAGCCGGCTCCACACGAACACCATCGCCGTGCACGGCGCAGCAGCCAGCAGGATCAGACCGGCGACGTAGCTGTCGATCTGGTCCGCCGGCAGCCAGGGGGCGAACAGGTGCTTGATGAAGATCCAAGCCAGCAGCGCCATCGAGAACGGCTTCACCAGCCAGTTGATCACCAGCGTCACGCCGATGCCACGCATGTGGTTCTTCACCTGGCCCAAAGCGGCAAAGTCGATGCGCAACAGCATCGGAATGATCATCACCCAGATGAGCACGCCCACCGGCAGGTTGACCTGCGCGAACTCCATCTTCCCGATCGCCTGCACAGGCGCGGGGAACAACTGGCCCAGCGTGATGCCGACCACGATGCACAGCGCAACCCAGACCGTCAGGTAGCGCTCGAATACGCTCATGCCGGCGGCCGCCGTGGGGGCGTCTACGGACGGGGCGCTCATCGGACCGCCCTCATGCGGCGAGGCATCGGTCTTACGCGCTGCGTGGCACTCATGACTGGCCGATGTCCTTCAGTCGCTGCGTCAGCGCCACCCGGTCGAGCTTTGACAGCGGCAGGCTCAGGAACAGCTGAATCCGGTTTTGCAGTCGGTTGTAGGCATTGAAGAACGCTTTGCGCTTGTCGTCATCGCTGCCCTGAACTGAGGCCGGATCTTCCACGCCCCAGTGGGCGGTGATCGGCTGGCCGGGCCAAAGCGGGCAGACCTCGCCGGCGGCGCTGTCGCACACGGTGAAGACGAAGTCCAGCTCGGGTGCGCCGGGCGCAGCGAACTCGTCCCAGCTCTTGCTGCGCAGTCCCTCGACCGGCATGCGGTTCTTCTGCAGCAGTTCGATCGCGAACGGGTTGACGGTGCCGTTCGGATGCGAGCCGGCCGAGTAGGCCTTGAAGCGCGGCGCGCCCATCGCGGTCATCATGACTTCGGAGAGGATCGAGCGGGCGGAGTTGCCGGTGCACAGGAAGAGCACGTTCAATGGGCGGTTGTTGTTCATGGGTCGATCGGGTTCGAGGCAGAGAGTGACTTGTGCATGCACACGCTGCTGGCCGGGCACAAGGTGGAGAACTCGGTGGAGGCCTGCAATGATCGGGGCGCGTCATTGCGCGCGATCACGTGGTAGCCGCGCGTCGCGAAAAACGCGCTGGCCGTTTTGGTCAGCAGCGTGAGCGATTTCAACGCCAACTCGCCGGCGCGGCGCTCCATCGCGCTGACCAGGGCGCTGCCGACGCCGCTGCTTCGCCAGGCAGGATCGACCACCAGCGAGCGCAGCAATGCGGCCTCGCCATGTGCTTCGATGCCGACCGCGCCAACCACGATGCCTGCTGCGCCTTCTGCCGGATCCTGCGCGACGATGAAGCGGGGCAGGTCGGCAGGGACGAGGTCGCTGGTCGGCAGCCCCGCCGCTGCGAGCAGCGTGAGGACGCGCGTTGCGTCCTGCGGCCGTCCGGCGCGCAACCGGAAAGTCACGTCGTGCATGGACTCAGCTGCAGCACGCAGCGGATTTCACCGGGATCCGGGCGGACACGGTGGTGGTCGATGCTGCGGGTACGCAGCAGGCGGCCGCCGCCGCGGTGGACTCGGCGTCTGGCTGCGCCTCGCCGTTGAAGGTTGGCACGCTGCCCAGTGAATGGAAGGTCTCCCACGCAATGCCGGTCGGGTCAGTGACCCAGTACTTGTTGGAACGCGCGTAGCAGCAGCTGACCTCGCTCTCTGCGTGTGCGGCGACGTCGGCCTGCTGCAGTTGCGCGTGCAGGCCTTCGAGTTCCTCGTCCGAGTCGGTCTGCAGGCCGAGGTGATTGATGCCGACCGCACCGCCCCGCTGCGAAATGGCGAAGTTGATGCGGGGGTCATCGAGCATCCACTTCGCGTAGTCGTCCTTGGTCACCGCGGGCTCGGTGCCGAACAGCGTGGAATAGAAGCGAATGCTCTGCGCCAGGTCGGGCACCGACACGTGAACATGAAAGCGTTTCATGACTTGACTCCCTGTTTGCGGGCGACGCGTTGGCTGCGCGTGCCCTGGGTGACGGTCGGGCGACAGCCCGCCGAGGGTGCACATGAGGTGCCGTCGGCTGCGCAGCAGTTCTCGGTGAGAAAGGCGACCAGCGCGCTCATGGCGCCGAAGTCGGCGGCGTAGAAGATGAAGCGGCCTTCCTGGCGGGACCGGATCAACCCTGCATGGCTGAGCTCCTTCAGATGAAAGCTCAGTGTTGCCGGAGCGAGGTTCAACTGCGCGGCGATCTCGCCTGCCGCGAGACCGCTCGGCCCGTATTGCACGAGCAGGCGATACACCGCCAGCCGCGTGCCCTGTGCAAGGGCAGCGAGCGATTGAACGACCGTTTCTGATTTCATGTTTCGAAGAATATGGAAATGACGGGTGGGCTGTCAACCCACGAGTGCGTGATCTGCTCGAACGTGGCCCGGCGCTGACTGCCGCCGGGTCACGATGGACTCCTACATCAGAGGCCAACAGTGCTGCTGAGGAGGTCGTGAAGTTGCACCATACTTGAGCAGGGCCGACGGGAGGTGCGCTTCCTTCCCTAAGCGCGAGAAGTGGTCGGGTCGCGCGCGATCTGGCTTTCGTTCAGATCGTGCCGATGGGTAGCCGCCGGGTTGGCGCGAGGCGCCCGGGGCATCGATCAGGGTGTGGCGGGTCTTGCGGCAAGCGGGTTGGCGGCGACCGGTGCTCGGGTCGGAGCCACGCTAACCCGCGATCGATAGACGACTGCGGTTTCGCCAACGCAGCGCGCCCGCGACCAGCAGCGCCAGCAGGCCAAGCGGCGGCATGGCGCCCCCGCCGCCGGCGTTTGTCGGTGGCGCCGCGGGCGGTGGCGTTGGCGACGGCGGCGGAACAGGCGTGGGTGGGGGCGTGCCGACAGCAGCAAGGCCGGCGCCACTGAGTGTCACCGTCATCGGCTCGACCGCGTCCGGTGAGGCGAGCGTGAGCGTGGCGCTACGTGCGCCGGCGGCAGATGGATTGAACTCGACGTCGAGGCGGCATGAGGCGCCTGGTGCAAGCACCGCGCCGGCCGTGCAGCCTTGCACCATGAAGTCAGCGGCGGCCGTCCCATCGAGTCGGCGCTCGGCAACTGCAAGCGGCGCTGTGCCCGCGTTCAACACTCGCACCGACTGCGCCGGCGCCGGCGTGCCGATCGGCTGCACAGCGAACGCCAGGGCGGCGACCGAGTGGGTGAATCGGGCGCGCGGCTGCGGCAGGCCAGCGATCAGGATGCTGGTCGGCTGCGCGATCGTGTCGTAGCGCACGATGAGCTGCGCGAGGCTCGCGAGGGTCTGTTGGGGCGCGTAGCGCAGCTCGAACTGGCAGGACGTCCCGGGCAACAGAAAAGCCTGCGGCGCGCACGTCGAAGCGGAGACCGAAAAGGCGTCGCCATCCGTGCCGCTGATGCTGATCGGGTCGGCGGCCAGGCGCAGGGGCGCGGCGCCATCATTGCGAAGGGCCACCACGACGGCCGGGCTGCTCGCGGCCAGCGGCGCGGCGAGCCGCAGGACCAACGGATCGATCGCGGGCAATGGCGTTGGCGTGGCGGCGGGATCGGCCAGGAAGGCCGACAGATCGGTGACGTCAACCACGTTGAAGGCGGTGACGAAGCCAGACATGGCGTCGACACTGGCGAACGCACCGAAGAGTTGGGCGACGCTGGCGCCCTTGAGCTTGGTGTCCGGCGGCAAGCTGTGGCACTGCACGCAGCTTCGCATCGGTACGCCCTTGATCGCGGCGGCGTTGAGATAGATGTCGCGTCCGCGCAGCGGATCCTGGGCGGAAGCGTTTGCCGACACGGCGGCGAGCACTGCGGCGGCGGCCAAGCCACGCACGGCCCCGGTGGCAGCGTTGTACGAACGAAGAGCACCGCGTCTGACGGCCGCTGGATTGGGGTTCATGCGCTCGGGCCTGTTGAAACGACCAGTCAAGGTCCAGATCAGGTTGCTTCGGAGCGCCGCGGGTGATGGATGACGGCTTGGCCGTTGTTGAGACCGCGGCAGTTGCCGCGCTCGGCGTTGCAGCAATCCTCGCGGGGCTGGTATCAAGCCGGCGGCGACCCTGATCCGGAGATCGGGGTCGCCCACTCAACAGCCTTGTTTTAGCCAGCGTTCCCCACTATTGCGGCAACGCTGCGCCGTGGCGGTGGGGAACGGGCCCTGCGCGACTAAGAGCCGATCACGCCGCCGTCGTTCTTGCGGATCACTACCGTGCAGGAGCGCGGGCGGCCTGAGACTCCGCCCTCCGGGAAACGCGAGAAGCGCGTCGGGTCACGCGCGATCTGGTTCTCGCTCCACACCGTGCCGACCTGGCTCTGCCCGGTGGGCGGGTTGCGCGGCGCGTTCGGGTGGCCGCCCAGTTCGCCGGGATGCTGGATGTTGACGAACATCGTCCGGCTGTCAGGCGTCATCACCACGCCCGTGACCTCGCAGCCCGCTGGACCGACGAGGAAGCGACGCACTTCGCCTGAAATCGGGTCGGCACACAGCATCTGGTTGTTGCCATTGCCGGCGAAGTCGCCGGTGTTTGTGGCCGAACCGTCCGACTGAATCCATAGCCGGCCGTTGCGGTCGAACCAGAGGCCATCCGGGCTGTTGAACAGGTTATCGGCCTTGATGTTGGCCGACGGCGCCCGTTCGCCGGTCACGCTGGGCTGACCGGCCAGCAGGAAGATGTCCCAGCCGAACGCGAGCGCGCGCGGGTCGCCGTTGGTCTCGTTCCAACGGACGATGTGACCCCACAGGTTGTTGGTGCGGGGGTTGACCGCGTCCACCGCTGGGCGGGCGCTGCCTGCCGAGGTCGTTCCGGCCACGTTGTTCGCGCTGGCCGGGGTCGTGCCGCGGCGATTGTTGTTGGTCAGCGTGCAGTAGACCTCGCCCAGGCGATTCGGGTTGACAGTGATCCACTCCGGGCGGTCCATCATCGTGGCGCCGACACGGTCGGCGGCCGCACGGGTGTTGATCAGGATCGCCGCCTGATCGGCAAAGCCGTTCGCAGCAGTCAGTCCATTTTGGCCATGGACCAGTGCGATCCAGGTTCCGGTGCCACGACCGGGTGTCGTGCCGCCATCGAACTTGGCGACATACAGCGTGCCGGTGTCGAGCAGGCTGCGGTTCGCGGCGGAGCGCGGACTGGTGGCGTCGAACTTTCCGGTAGAGACGAACTTGTAGATGTACTCGTTGCGCTCGTCATCGCCCAGGTAGACGACAACGGTGCCATCCGTGGCGACAACGTGCTCGGCGTTCTCGTGCTTGAACCGACCGAGTGCGGTGCGTTTGATCGGCTTGGAGTTGGGGGCGAACGGGTCGATCTCGACCACCCAGCCGTGGCGGTTGGGCTCGTTGGGCGTGGCGTTCACGTCGAAGCGCGCATCGGCGGTGTGCCAGCGGTAGCCGAAGCCAGCCTGCGTGATGCCGTACCGATTCTCGAGTGCTGACGGTGTGCGCGTGCCGTTCCAGCCAAAGTAGCCGTTGAAGTTCTCTTCGCAGGTCAGGTAGGTGCCCCAGGGCGTGTAGCCATGGGCGCAGTTGTTGAGCGTGCCCAGCACCTCGCGCCCGGTCGGATCGTCCGCTGTCTTCAGAAGGTCGTTGCCGGCAGCGGGGCCGGTCAGTTCCATCGGCGTGTAGCCGGTGATCCGGCGGTTGAGCGGCGAGGCCAGCACATGGGTGATGGTGCCGTTGGCTTCGCGTCGCACATGCGCAACTGCCACGCCGTGCGCCGCCAATCCCTTGCGAACCTTGTCGGCGGTGAACGGCAGCAACCAGTCGGTGGCGTCGCTGCCGGGCGCATAGAAGTACTCGGGGTTGATGTACTCGTGGTTCATCACGAGCAGACCTTCGTCGCTGCGCGTTCCCGGGCCATCGGCGGTCGCGTTGAGGGGGAAGAAGTGCATCCCGTCGTGGTTGTCGCCGACCTGCTGCTCCTGCTCTTGCCAGCCTTGTGACGCGTCCCGCAGAAACGCGGGCGCACCGGCGCGAATCGGGTCGCCCCAGGGCAGGATCGCCTGCGAGGTGTAGCCGAACGGCACGACGATCTCGTCTCCCGACGAGATGTTGACGGGCGCAAAGGTCAGGACCGGCGCAGGCGGCGGGGCCGGTGCGGGTGCGGGTGCTGGTGCCGGATCGTCGTCGCTGCCGCAGGCGGCCAGCGAGGTCGCTGCGCCGACGCCAAGGAATGACAGCGTCGCCAGACCAAAGCCGCGACGCATCGCGTCGCGGCGATTGGGGTTGTTCAGCTGCTGATCGATGACCGTTTGCAGGTGCGTGTTGCCGGATGCGTTGCTGACGATATCGTCTTCGTGATTGGACATGCGTACCTCCACCGAGAAAGGCGCGACTGTCGCGTTGTCATGTGACCGCGTTGTTCCGCTTCGATGACGTTTGCATGAAAGGCGTGCGCCGATGCGGGTGTGACGATTTGCCGACTCGCCGATTTACCGATTCACCGATTGGCAGCCCACGCCGGGTCATGGGCGGACGAACTCAGCGCAAGGGTGGGGACTTGATGGGACTGTCGGTGAGCGCAGCCGCGCACTTCGCTGCAGGAAGCGGCAGCCGCAGACTGCGTCCAGAGGCTCGATCGAGCGCCCTGGACCGTGATGGTGTGTCGCGGCGCCGAGGCGCCTCGATACGTGTTGCGACCTACCGACGGGGCGCCGGCGGAATCAGCACGGCATCAATGGCGTGGATCACGCCATTGGTGGCCTTGATGTCGGCTTGCGTTACCAGCGCCTGGTCGACGCCGACGAACGGCCCCGAGCGCGACAGCGGCAGCGACTCGCCCTGCACGGTCTTGACATTGCCTGCCTTGACCTCGGCCGCCATCACCGCCCCGGGGACGACGTGATACGTCAGCACAGCCTTGAGTCGCTCCTTGTCGGCAGCCAGATCCGCCATCGTCTTCGCCGGCACCTTGGCGAAGGCCTCGTTGGTCGGCGCGAATACGGTGAAGGGACCAGGGCCGCGCAGTGTCTCGGTCAGGCCGGCATCGCCGATCAGCTTCGCCAGCGTGGTGAAGTTCGAGTTCGACGCGGCGGTATCGACGATGTTCTTCGGCTGCTGCGACATCGAGGCGCAGCCCGTCACGGCAATGACAGCGGCTGCAATGGGGGCTATCAGCCAGGCACGGCGATCCATGAATTCTCCTGAGAGGTTAGAAAGGGCTGACAAACCGCCGCGCGATGCGCGCGACGTTGTCCTGACCGACCAGGGAAGCTACCGATCGTCCATGACGATCCGATGACAATGACAGCGAAAGCCGGACCGTGACAGCCGACGTGCCTATCCGTCGGCGGACACACAATTGCTCCCATGTCACCGGACCGTCACATGCAGTTCATAGACTCCGTCCCAACGAAAGCAGCAGATCGACTGCTCCATTTCTTACTGCGAGGTGATGCATGAAGTTTTGTTTCAAGTCCCTGACTGTCGGCGCGGCCCTGGCGGCCACTGCCGCCGTCGCCCAGGCGCAGGACGTGACTGGCGCAGGCGCGACGTTTCCGGCTCCGCTGTACTCCAAGTGGGCGGCCGAGTACAACAAATTGACCGGCACGCGCGTCAACTATCAGTCGGTCGGTTCGGGCGCCGGACTGCGCCAGATCCGCGGCAAGACGGTGGACTTCGGTGCCTCGGACATGCCGTTGACGGATGCCGAGTTGCAGAAGGACGGTCTGCTGCAGTTCCCCACGGTGATCGGCGGTTTGGTTCCTGCCATCAACCTCGCGGGCATCACCTCGCGTCAGGTCCGCTTCACCGGGCCGGTCCTCGCGGACATCTACCTCGGCAAGATCACCAAGTGGAACGACCCGGCGCTGGTCGCGTTGAATCCGAACGTGAAGCTGCCGGACGCGCCCATCGCGGTGGTGCGGCGGGCCGATGGGTCGGGCACCACCTTCATCTGGACCAACTACCTGTCCAAGGTAAGCCCGGAGTGGAAGCAGCGCGCCGGCGAGGGCACGGCCGTCAACTGGCCGCTCGGCATGGGCGGCAAGGGCAACGAAGGCGTGTCCGCATTCGTTCAGCGCATTCCGAACTCCATTGGGTATGTCGAGTACGCCTATGCCAAGGCCAACAAGCTGACCTACGGCCTGGTGCGCAATGCCGCAGGCAGCTATCCCGATCCGGATGACAAGTCGTTCCAGGCAGCCGCCGCCTCGGCCGACTGGGCCAAGTCGTTCTATCAGATCCTCACCGAGCAGCCCGGCAAGGACGCCTGGCCGATCACCGGTGCCACGTTCATCATGATGCACACGCGCCAGGACAAGCCACAGCAGGCGGCCTCATCCCTGCGGTTCTTCGATTGGGCGTTCGACAAGGGTGACCAGATGGCGCTCGACCTCGAGTACGTGCCGATGCCCGACACGGTGGTCAACGTGGTTCGCCAGACCTGGGCGCAGCAGATGCGCGACGCCGCCGGTCAGCCTGTCTACAAGCGCTGATCGATCGATCCGTTTCGTCCTAATCAGGCTTGACGGCCACGCTGCGCGGGCGATCGCCCGCGCAGCGCGTCTGGTCTGCCTCAACGCAAGCGGGAGAGGCGATGGCGGCTACACTGCCGGCGTCCGATGACGTCTTCGATACAAGAAAAACAGCGATGCAGCCGCCAACGCCGCCGCCGCGCCGGGCCGGAGCGCTTGGCGACATCATCTTCGCGGGTCTGGCACGGGGTGCTGCCCTGGTCACCCTGCTCCTGCTGATTGGCATCATCGTTTCGCTGCTCATCGAGGCGTGGCCGTCGATCCGCGAAAACGGCATCGCCTTCCTGTGGACCTCGGAGTGGGATCCGGTCCAGGACAAGTACGGCGGGCTGGTGATGATCTACGGCACGCTGGTGACGTCGTTCATCGCTTTGCTGATCGCGGTGCCGGTGAGCTTCGGCATCGCGCTGTTCCTGACCGAACTGTCGCCCAAGTGGCTCAAGCGCCCGTTGGGCACCGCGATCGAACTGCTGGCCG
>LNFM01016548.1_pt1 | contig 12334 bp, 10 predicted proteins | sample 596031 | NCBI WGS metagenome assembly LNFM01 (sample SAMN04254537, study PRJNA301005) | activated carbon metagenome | isolation source: dual media filters at the Ann Arbor, Michigan drinking water treatment plant | place: USA: Ann Arbor | reverse complement strand
CAGCTGCGGGCGGCTCGATCCATATGGAGCCGTGGGACATACCTGGTGCCGGTCGCGCCGCGTTCGTCGCCGACCCGCAAGGCGTTATGTTCTACATCATGCGCGGCAGTTCGGATGGTACAAGCAATAGCTTTGCAGCGCTTGAACCAACGGTTGGCCACTGCGCGTGGAATGAACTTTCGAGCACCGATCCCGAAGCTTCCAAAGCCTTTTACGGCAAGCTGTTCGGATGGGTCAAAGACGGCGAAATGGACATGGGCCCGCTTGGCAAATATGAATTCTGGAAGGACGCCGAAGGTCGCTTTGGTTTGGGTGCAGTGATGCCCAAAATGGCGGAGATGCCGATTCCGATGTGGACTTATTATTTCCGCGTGCCCGACATTGACGCCGCGGTTGCGACTATCACCGAAAAGGGCGGATGCGTTCTGCAAGAACCCATCGAAATCCCTGGAGGCGATTTCAGCATGGTGGGCATGGACCCGCAAGGCGCGCCTTTCGCTTTGGTTGGAGCCCGCACATGAACGCCGCAGCTGCACCGCGCTGGCTTACATGGGTTGGCGTCCTTTTCCTGCTCTGGAACCTGATGGGCGCCGGTGCCTTTGTTAGCCAGTGGACAATGTCAGCCGCCGACATTGCGGCACTCCCGCAAATCCAACGTGACCTTTGGGTCGGGATGCCCGGCTGGACATGGGCGGCCTATGCGATTGGCGTCGGTGTCGGGACGCTCGGCTCAATCGGCCTACTGATGCGCAAATGGTGGGCACCGCTCGCCTTTGCGTTCAGCCTGATCGCGATCATCATCCAGTTCAGCTACCCCTTCCTCATCGCCCAAGGCGCCCAAACTGACATTGCCATGCTGGCTTTCCCGATCTTCATCATCGTGATGGCAGTGGTCCAGTGGCAATTGTCGCGGCACTGGCAGCGCAAGCGCTGGCTGGTCTGAATTTTCCCCCAGGAGAGAGCAAATGAACAAGAACACGATTTGCGTCTGGTATGACAGGGATGCCGAAGAAGCGGCAAATTTCTACGCGGCGACGTTCCCCGACAGCCATGTCGGCGCTGTCCACCGTGCCCCGAGCGATTCCCCCGGCGGGAAAGCGGGCGGCGTGATGGTCGTCGAATTCACCGTGTGCGGCATACCCTGCATTGGCCTGAATGGTGGACCGATATTTCCGCACAGCGAAGCTTTCTCGTTCCAGATAGCGACCGAAAGCCAAGAAGAAACTGACCGCTACTGGGACGCTATCGTCGGCAATGGCGGCGCGGAAAGCCAATGCGGCTGGTGCAAGGACAAATGGGGTGTCAACTGGCAGATTACGCCGCGCATCCTGACCGACGCAATCGCGCAAGGTGGCGATGTCGCCAAACGCGCGTTCGATGCGATGGCGCAAATGGTCAAGATCGACGTTGCCGGGATTGAAGCGGCGGTGAAGGGATAGTCATGGCTCTCACCCTCCACGGGCACCCTTTTTCGTCTTACACTTGGAAGGCGCTGATTGCGCTGTATGAAAAGGACCTGCCATTTACATTCCAGAGCGTCGAGGACGATTTTGCGGCCAATCAGGAAGCAGGTAAGCGGCTTTCGCAAATCTGGCCTCCCAACAAATTTCCTGTTCTGGAGGATGATGACAAAGTGCTTATCGAAAGCTCGATCCTGATCGAGCATCTCGATTTGGCCTATTCGAACACGTTTCAGCTTATTCCCGCCGACCGCCAAGCCGCGCTCAAGGTGAGATTCATGGACCGGGTGTTCGACAATCATGTCATGGCCAATATGCAAGCGGTCGTGGCCGAGCATTTGCCGTTCATCACTGAGAAACCCGACCAAATGCGGATTGATCGCGCCAAAAACGCGCTTTCAACAATTTACCAATGGCTTGACGAAAAGCTGCCCGAGGACGGCTGGGCGTGCGGCGCTGATTTCACTCTCGCCGACTGCGCGGGAGCGCCAGCATTATTCTACGCCGATTGGGTCCTCCCGATCCTCGACGATTGCCCGAGAGTGAATGCCTACCGCGCCCGCTTACTCGCCCGTCCATCGGTCGCGCGCGCCGTCGATGGCGGCCGGCCTTTTCGCCATTACTGGATGCTTGGTCCAACCGACCGCGACTGAACAAGGAGAATAGCAATGACCGCAAATGCAGAAAATGGCTGGGAACTCTCGGTCACCCGACTGATCGCTGCCCCGCCCGAAAAGGTCTGGGACGTCATGGCCGACCGGATGGAAGAATGGTGGTGCCCGAAACCATGGCGCGCCGAATTCGATCAGCTCGAACGCCGTGCTGGTGGAGCGTCCAATTGTACGATGTACGGTCCTGAAGGTGAGGTGCATTCTAACCCCGGTACTGTGCTCGCTTGGGATGAAGGGCGTCGCTTTGCATTTAGTGACGCAATTGTTGGCGATCTGATGCCAGCGGGGCCCTTCATGATCGGCATCTGGGAAATAGCACCCGAAGCGGATGGCACCCGCTACACCGCGACCGCGCGCCACTGGACCCAGGGCGATTGCCAGCGGCATTCGGAAATGGGGTTCGAACAAGGCTGGGGCGCGTGTGCGGACCAGCTGGTGGCATTGTCTGAAGCCTAAAAATCCACTAGTTCGTAGTGTTTAGGCGGAGCAATGACTTCCATCCGCTCCGACAATAACGGCCTGAAACTTGGGCGCGATTTGAACATGGCGTACCACGCTTTCGTTTGCTCGTGCCCATTCCAGTCTATCCCGCCAAGATAGTCTGCCACCGAAATCTGCGCGGCGGCGGCGAGGTCGGCCATGGTCATTGTCGAACCCGCCATCCAGGCGCGATGATCAATCAGATAGTCGACATAATCGAGATGCCCGTTGGCAAGCTTCATCGCCTCGCGCAGTACCTTGCTGTCGGGTGGCTGCCGGTCGATCAGGCGCTTCTTCATGCGTTCGTGCAGCAATGGCTGAGTCACATCGCCGTAAAATTGTTCATCGAACCAGGATACCAGCCTCCGGATTTCAGCGCGATACTGCGCTGTTCCGCTGATCATCGGATTGGCCGACACCGTCTCGTCGATATATTCCGAAATCGCGACCGAGTCCGCCAGCGTGATATTGCGTTCGGCATCACGCATCACCGGCGTGCGTCCGGCCGGGTTCATATGCAGAAAATCGTCGCGCTGCTCCCACGGATTTTCGCGCACCAAACTATAGGCGATCCCCTTTTCGCCAAGAAGTAGGCGGACTTTGCGCGAAAACGGACAGAGCGGATACTGATGGAGGTGCCACATAAAGGCCTGTTAGGGGCGATCGGCATTTATGGGAAGAGGCCGACTACTTATTGTTACTTCCCTCCCCAGGTTCCTTGGCGGCCTCCTTTACCATTTCTGCATCAAACTTCGCTTCGGCAGCCTTCACCTTTTTTTCGGTTTCAGCATATTGATCGTCAAAATTCTTCTGACAGCCGCCTAGCAGGAGCAGCAGTGCAAACAGAGAGCGCATCAATAATCCTTTTTGTAACGGACATTGACGTTCGAGGTACCACTGGTGCCGATCTGGCTCAATATCGACAGTGCAGGGGTCAGGCTGATTTCCAGCTGGGTCGCGGTGTAACCGCGCGCGTCAGTGACGATCTCCACATAAACATCGTTGGTGATATACTGACCGAAAGCGACCGCCATTTCGCGGCCCGTAGCCTCATCCGCGCCCAATATCCGCAACCGGTCCAAGCCAGTAGCCGATTGCAGCACGCCAACAGGCTATTCAGCGACGCAGCCAATTGAATGGCCTGAATTGCGCTTAGCTCCCCAATTGAATTGCCGAATAATATCCGTGCCATAATCTCGTCCTGCGGTAAGGCAGGCGTTGAGCTGAAGGTAATATCGGGATTCTGGCCGGTTCCCCTAATATTGACCCGCACGGTCGTGCCGTCAACCTGACTTGCCGCCGCGACCCGGATCGACGGATTACTCGCTGGGCCGCCGTTGAACGAAATCCGTCCGCTTTCGAGTTCGAACGAGCGCCCCGCAAAGCCGAGCGTCCCGCGTATCAACTGCATATCGCCCGCAATCAACGGCGCGTCGCTCGTGCCGGTCACACGCAAATTGGCACCCCATTCGGATTCCAGCCCCATCCCGCTCACATATAATTCGTCGGGCGCGACCAGATTGATATCGAGTTTCCATTTGCTCGGCAGGCTGCTGATCGGGTCGGCATCGCCCGATACGCGCGGGCGGCCAGCCGCCGCCTTGCGGCGAACGCCGGTCAGCGTTGCCACCGCGGCAGCGCCCTGACGGATAATTTTGAAGCGCGTTTCAGGCAAACGCAGCGTGCCACTGATCAGGGATTCGCCGTCCGGGGTATTCGTGACGCTGATTTTTCCAGTCGCTGTCGAGGAGATCAATTCGCTGCGCGCGACGCGTGCTTCGTTCAAATCGAGATCGAGTTGTAAAGGAAAGCCCTTGTCCGAACTTAAATTGATAAAGCCCTTGCCGGTAATCGTCCCTGTGCCAGCGACAGCCGACAACTCGGTCACTTCCAGCTGATCATTCGTAAACACACCGCGCACGCGAAGCTTCGTCAGCCGTGTACCGTAAATGTCATTTTCATAAATCAGGTCGTTGGCACGAACGACACCCGTCAGGCGCGGTGTCTGCACCTGACCGGAGAAATCTGCAGCAACACCGATATTTCCGGTCAGACTCTGGTCGGCAAGCGCCGCCAACGAAAACAGCGTGTCGGCCGGACCATTATAGCGGATGCCGCCTGACAAAGGCGCAGCGAACAGGCGCTCGGTCCAACTCGCCCCGCCTGGTGGCAATGGTGTCAGATCGATCTGCAACCGCCCGACAGCCGCGCCGCGACGGCGGATGATGGCCCGGGCATTGCCGCCAGTGGGCAGCAAGCGGCCAACGACGCTTATGTCGACGGGTTGCGACCGTGAACCGAGATTGGTACGCACGAAACGCTTGATTTCCAAACGCGCATCGGCGCTGGGGAAGGCCGCAAACGAGGCTTGCGACCAGTCAAGGCTCCCCGTTGCCGTGCCCCTGATGCCGAGACCGGGAAGGAAGGGATTGAGCACCGCGATGTTGACCTTGTCCAGCCGCGATTGCAACTCGATGCCATTGCCGTAACTGCCCGCTAGCTTCACCGTGCCGTTAGCCACCTTGATCGTCGACAACTGGATTTCATATTCATTGCGCTTGGGAATGATCCGCATTGGGCCAACAGTGGCAAAGTTAATACTGTTGGCGCGGCCCTTTGCCGCGATGCGCCATAATTGCGGAGTTAGATCGGCGTTGGCGGCGATGCGAAACGGCACTTCGCTGCGGCCTTCAGCCAGTATCTGCGCCGTGCCCGAGCCGCCACGATAGTCGACCTTTGCACGAGCCACAGCAAGCGAGATATCGTTGAGCAGCGCGTTTTCGACCTGCACATCTGCAACAATCTGCGGATTGTCGTACAGAATGAAATCGGCCTTGATGATGCCGCGACCAATAGCGAGTTTCTGCTGCCCACCCACCAATTCGGCATTATTCGCTACTGCATCGACCACGGCGCGCTGGAAAGCGCCCTGCGCGGATAACGCGATGGTCCCGTCAAAGCCTGACCCCACCCCGTAAAGTGTCCCGACAAATGGTCCAGCCGCGGCTTGCCGGATGCGCCCTGTCACGCCGATTCCGGCAAAATTGCCGCGCATTATGTCCACCGTGAGAGGACCGTCGCCCGAAAGAACGTCGATATCACCGCTAATCGGACCGTAATTGGTCGCGCCGGTGAAAGTGACCGCATAGCCCCGCGCGCTGCGGGTGACCAATCCAACGACATTCGACATGCCGACGCCAAATCCGGGCCGCGCGGCGACGACGCGCACCACGGGGCGATCGAATGTGCCGGTCATGGCCACGCTGACCGGGCCATATTGGTTGGAATAGCCCTTACCGCTGAACACCACGCGGCCGCCTTCGGTGACGTATGTTCCGGAGCCGCTGTTCAGCCGGAATTGCGGTGCGACTACGCTGGTTCGGGTAATCCGCAAGATACCGTCGGTGCCATAACGGATACCTGCATTGACGAACATTTGCCCGCCGAGGAAATTCTGAAAACCGGGGCTGAACAACCGCGTTGAGCGTGCCTTGACGGTGCCCACCAGCGCGTAACCCCGCCCTAAAGTCGTTTCGAGGTCGACATCGGCGACGACATTGAAAAGACCGACGCTATCAACCTGAAACCCATCAACCTTGCCGTTAAGCGCGCCGGTGTAAAAGCCCTTGTCGATGTCGCCGACGATCAGCCCGGTTGCATTGATCCGGTCAGATCGGATTTTCATATTGTCCGACAGCAATCGCCCGTTGGCAACCGCAAGGTCTCCATTTAGCCGCACGTTGGTGAGTAAGCCGCCTGCAATCTGGTTGATGCCGGTGACCCGAGCTGCACGGGCATTAACCGGTATGAGAAAACGGTCCGGCTGGCCCTGCGCCTCGCCTGTCACGGTCACGCGTTCAAAGGTGGTAGTTTCGAAGGTAATCCGCGTGGCGGTCGCAGAATAGGCTACCGTTGGTTGCGCAAACGCACCGTTGAGCAGCGCTTTGCCACGGACATTCGTGCCGCTGACATTGCGTGCGATAATCGACGGGCGCAGCAACTGGATATCAAGCGCTAGATCGTCGAAACTGCCTTTGGCCAAATCGGCAATTCCGCTGGCCCCAAGCACCATCGCGGCGGAACGCACGCTCCCGTTGATCCTGGCGACGCGGTTTTCGAACTTCGCGGCCATGTCGACATTGGCGACTGGTGATAACGACCGCATTAGCAAGCTGTCAGCCATGAAGCTCGCTGGCGCGGCGGTGCCCTTCGCGGTAAAAGTGCCATTGCGCGCGGTCAAAGCCAGATCGGCAACTTCCTCTTCGCCGGTTTGCGCGGTCAGCGCGCCGTCCCATTTCTGCCAGCTGCCACGGCCATTCAGTGCGACTTTCACAGGCACGTTCTTACCGATCAATCCGGCAACCAAGCCATCGGCAGGCGCATCGACTTTCAGATCCACATCGAAACGATTGTCGTCGGGCACCGCATCAAGCTTCAGCACGAGCCTGTCGCGCTGCAACGTCCCCGCTGTCGCATCGACCACCGCGCGCCGGTCGGCGATGCGGACCTTGCCTTCCAGAGAACCAATCTGCTCTTCGCCCGTTATCACCTTGGCAAAGACAATGCGGTCGATTTTCAGCCGTTCGATGTTGATATCGAGATCGGGCAATAACGGGTCGCCCCGGTCTGGCACAATCCGGAATGCTGGCATACGCGCGACTTTCAACTCGCGCGCGGTCATCGATTTGATATTCACCCCGCCACGCACATAGGCAAAGGGATTCCAATCAAGCACAATCTCGGGCGACCGGGCAAATTCTCCTTTGGGATCGCGGAAGCGCACATCCTTCAGCAATGTATCCCCGTAGATCGACCCTTCGATACTACCGATCCGGATGTTGAGGCCATTTTCGAGTTCGAAGCCTGCGATCTGGCGTGCGACAAAATCGCGCCCCGATTGCGTATCAAGCCAGACATAGGCTCCAGCAACGATGAGCAACATCAACGCAAAGAACGCGCCTGCACCGATCGCAACGCGACGCCAGACCATTAAAATGCCTGCCCGATCGAAACGTAAACGCTGACCAGGGACTCGCCCGCCTGCCTATTGATCGGGGTCGCAACATCGAGCCGCACCGGACCGAAATTAGTATAGAAGCGCCCACCAAGGCCAACGCCAAAGCGCCAGTCATCAAATTTGGGGATGCTGGACTCATACACTTGCCCCGCATCGATAAACCCAACGACGCCGAAATTGCCGAAACGATACCGCCCCTCGATGGCGGCTTCATTGGTGCTGCGACCGCCGATTGGATTGGCATCGGCATCTTTTGGCCCCAGTTGCTGATAGCCAAAGCCGCGCACCGATCCGCCGCCTCCGCCGTAAAAGCGTCGCGAAGGTGCCAGGTCGATCCGCTCGATCCCCGAAATCGTCCCGACGCGCGCGCGCGCCGCGATTACCAAGCTGTCATCCACCGGATAATAATAGGAAGCGTCGAGCGTCGCGCGGGCATAAAATTGCTTGCCTGTACCGAACGATGCCTCGGGCGAAAGGCGCAGATTGAGGCGATATCCCTTAGTCGGATTGAGCAAATTGTCCGACCGGTCAAACCCGACCTGCAGCGGCAAGGCGCCGACATAATAAATCCGGCGACCTGGGTTCGTCCGCGCAATATCGAATTCCCGCTCGGACGTGGCGAGCAATTCGACACCCGCCGACCAAGTCAGCTTTTTCTGCCAGATCGGCGTCGATACCCGACTGATTACCGCCGCCAGCCGTCCGGTATAGGCATCAAACGCTTCATAATTGCTGTGCAAGGCCGAAAGCGACACTTCCATATTGCGGTCGCGCCGTCCGGCATTGGCGCGCGCCAGCGTGACACTCACCGCTTGTTCTAGCGTTCCCAATACGCCTGCAACCGCGAGCGATCCTTCGGGCGGAAACAAATTGCGATGCGTCCAGCTACCCTCGGCACGAAAGCCCTGCCCCGTGCCATAGCCCGCGCTCGCCGCCAAGGTCCGCGCTGGCCCTGCTTCCTGTTTCACCAGTAAGTCGGCATAAGGCGTACCATCCGCAGCCACACCATCACCCGGCACCGGGGTCACCGAAACCGTAGATAAAAGCCCCGTAGCCACCAAGGCAGCGCGCAGGTCATCGACCAGGCGTTCGTCATATAAATCGCCGGTTTTAAACCGCCGCAATATCGCGACATGATCAGCGCTGAACGCCTCATTGCCCTCGCTGCGCAACTCACCGAACACACTGCGTGCGCCGGGCACCACGGGCAAAGTATAGTCGCCAAGCCCGGTTTCACCGTCGAGCAGGATATCACGCTGGCCAACGGTCGCAAATGGATAGCCGTTCTCAGGCAGTTTGACCGCGATGTTCGCTTCGGCCGCCAATATCGTATCGGCAACAATCGGATCGCCTGTCTTGGGTACGAAATTGCTGGTGATCAGGTCACCCGGCGATACCTGCGGCGCGTCAAAAGCGATCTGCCCCAGATAGTAGCGCCGCCCCGGCACGACAGTGAAGACAACGCTGAGCGGCTCGTCTTGCCCTGCGGCATTGCCGTTAGCCGCCGCGCCTGCTTCGTCATCACCTCCAGCACCGCCGCCGCGTTGCTGCTGCAAACGCACCGTAGCGTCGAAAAAGCCTTCGCTGGTGAGAATGTCGAGTAACAATTGCCGGTCGGCGCGCGCACGCTGATTGACCACGGCGCGGCTATCGGCACGGCCATCACCATCGTCGAGCGTGGACAGGTCATAAAATCGATTGCGCGCATTGCGGTAAGTATCGCCATCGGCATCGGTCGCGACTTCGGGACTTGCTGCTGGATCCAACCCTTCAACTCGCAAAACATAACGCACCTTACGCGGCTCGCGTTCGTCTGCGGCCTGCGTTGGCTCGGGCGGTGGCTCTGCATCGAAACTTTCGATTGGAGGCAAAGGGTCGTCGAGCATGGGGTCGGTTACTGGCGGATCAGCCAGTATCTCGACGGCATCGCCATCGCGCAAGGCGGGGTTAGCCTGTTCCGCGGCGGTCTGTTCCACCTGCTCGGCTGCTGCATCGCCGGTCTGCTCCTGCGCCTCTTCGTCATTCTGCCACTGCTCGATGCTTTCCAACGGAGCATCGTCAAGGCTCGGGATAGCGGCGTCGAATTCTTCATCGGTGATGATCGGTGTGCGCGGATCGACCGGGCGAATAGTAGCGACCGGAGGCGGCGTGGGCGGTGACGGCATCGCGGTATTTTCAGGCGACTCATCGTCGGCATCTGCGGGCGTTTCCGCTTCTTGACCAGCCGGGTCTGGCACAGGCAGATTTTGGGCAAGCACGGGCGACGCGGCAAACCCTACAGGCAGCGCGGCCATCAGCAAAAAGGCAATCGATCGGATCAACAAAAACTCCCCACGCGCCGAACGTGCCAGATTTCGAAAGGTTCCCTCCGATAACGCCAAGCGTAACAGATGCAATTGATGAGTCTAAGTAATGCGACGGTTCGAGAGATGCGCCACGACTTGTGCTAACAGCTTGACGACAGACCGAGTTTCCAGTCATGCGCAACCAATGCGCTTCTTCTCCGACAATGCCGCCCCGGTGCACCCAAAAGTCATGCAGGCGATGGCCGACGCCAATCAGATCGACACTGCTTATGATGGCGACCAATGGAGCGCTCGGCTTGATGCCGAATTTTCCGCTCTGTTTGGATGCGACGTGGCGGTTTTATGGGTCGCCACCGGCACAGCCGCCAATTGCCTTGCACTGACATCCTTGTGCCAGCCGCATCAGGGTGTCATCTGCCACCAAGAGGCCCATATCGAAGTCGACGAATGCGGGGCGCCCGGTTTTTATACGGCAGGTGCGAAGCTTATGCTGGCTGAAGGCGAAGGGGCCAAGCTTTCCCCGGCGACAGTTTCAGCTTTGTTAGGCAATATTCGTGACGATGTGCATCAGGTGCAAGCTGCTGCTATTTCGATTACAAACGCTACCGAATATGGCCTCGTTTACACACCAGCCGAAGTCGCAGCGCTTGGCGACTTGTGCCGTGAACGCAAGCTCGGGTTCCATATGGACGGCGCACGTTTCGGCAATGCTGTCGCCTCATTGGGCTGTCACCCCGCCGATGTGACGGTGCGCGCCGGGGTCGATATATTGAGCTTCGGATTCGTGAAAAATGGCGGGATGGGTGCCGAGGCTTTGGTCTATTTCGACCCCGAATACGCCGCCGCTACGCGCTATCGCCGCAAACGTGCCGGGCATTTGCAATCAAAGGGCCGTTTTTTGGCAGCGCAGTTGCTGGCGATGCTTGAGGGTGATTTGTGGCTGGAGAATGCGCGTGCGGCGAACGACGCAGCGCAGATCATCGCCGAAGCCGCGCCCGAACGGTTAATGCATCCAGTGCTGGCTAACGAGATTTTCATTCGTCTGACTGCGGCAGAAGCATCGACGTTACGCGCTCAAGGCTTCGATTTTTACGATTGGGGTGAAGGTACGGCGCGGCTGGTAACGAGCTGGCAGCATACCCACGCCGATGTCGCGCCGCTTGCCAAAGCGATCTCTGCACTGTGAACCACTCTGGCGACGCATCAGCCCCTGAACCGGGGCTCCTAACCCCGCGCGTGCTGGTGCCGTTCCTGATCGTGTCGATCGTCTGGGGATCGACCTGGTTCGTCATTCGCGACCAACTCGGCAGTGTGCCTGCAGTATGGTCGGTAGTGTACCGCTTCGCTGTCGCCGGCATCTGCATGTTTGCGCTGACCGCCATTATGCGCCAGCCGCTGAAGATCGATACCCAAATGATGCGCTGGACGATATTGCTAGGGTTCCTGCAATTTTCGCTGAACTTCAACTTTGTCTATGCGGCAGAGCATCATATCACGTCGGGACTTGTAGCCGTGATTTTTGCGCTGTTAATCGTGCCCAACTCCTTACTCGCTAAATGGTGGCTTGGTAGGCCGATTGGCCTGAACTTCATCATTGGCTCCGCGATTGCAGCAGCGGGTGTCGCGTTACTCATGTTGCAGGAATATCGTGCTGCTCCAGTTGGCGGCGATGCAGTATTGCTCGGGCTCTCGCTGACCTTGTGCGGGGTCCTAAGCGCGTCGATTTCGAATGTCTTGCAGGTTGCGCCAAAAGTCGCGCGCTTCCCAACGGTGACCATATTATCCTGGTCGATGCTGTGGGGCACTGTATTTAATGCATCATTGGCCTTGGCCGTCGCCGGTCCACCTGTGATCGATCCGCGTCCGGAATATCTGGGCGGTGTGTTGTATCTTGCGATTATTGGATCGGTGCTGACGTTTCCGCTCTATTTCAATCTCGTCCGCACCATCGGTCCTGGCAAGGCGGCATATACAGGCGTGCTCACACCGATCATCGCAATGATGCTGTCCACCGCATTCGAGGGCTATCGTTGGTCGGCACTCGCACTTGGCGGCGCAGTTTTGGCGATGATCGGGCTTCTGGTCGCGCTGCGGCAACGCAAAGCTTAAGACTCGCCAAGCAAACGGTTGCGCGTTAGTCTCTCTGCAAAATAGGGAGAGAGCAATGGAGCAGCTGAGCGGCCAAGACGCGAGTTTCGTCTATCTGGAAACGCCGACAACACCGATGCACATCGGCTCGGTCGGGATTTACGACCCCTCGACCGCGCCAAATGGCTTCGTTCGTTTCAAGGATATCCTCCGCCACGTCGAAAGCCGTTTGGACAAGGCGCGCAGTTTTCGACAGAAATTGGTACGCGTGCCGTTCGATCTCGATCACCCATATTGGGTCGAGGATGCGAA
>LNFM01011172.1_pt1 | contig 12334 bp, 14 predicted proteins | sample 596031 | NCBI WGS metagenome assembly LNFM01 (sample SAMN04254537, study PRJNA301005) | activated carbon metagenome | isolation source: dual media filters at the Ann Arbor, Michigan drinking water treatment plant | place: USA: Ann Arbor | reverse complement strand
AGATCTTGCGCACGATGAAGCTGCTGTTCAGCCCACGGTTGCGCTTGGCGATGACCACGCCTTCGTAGGCCTGCACGCGCTTGCGCGTGCCTTCCACCACGTTGACGTTGACGATGACGGTGTCGCCAGGGGCGAAGGCCGGGATCGTCTTGTTGAGGCGAGCAATTTCTTCCTGCTCGAGGATGGCAATCAGGTTCACAGTTTTCTCCGTAGCGATCGTGCAGCGGGCGGGCTTGTCATGCGGTTGCCGATGAACGGTTGCCGATGAACAAGCGGGTTGGAATGGGTGGAACCCGGCAGAGGATCGAAAAGCCTTCGATTATAGCCCGAGGCTGGCGAGGTAGCGCTCATCGGCCGCGCTCAGCCGCCCGGCGGCCCTGGCCGCCGTGATCAGGTCGGGCCGGCCGCGTGCCGTGACTTCCAGCGAACGCTCGCGCCGCCAGCGTGTGATGTCGGCATGGTGGCCCGACAGCAGCACGGGCGGCACCGTGTGTTCGGCACCGTCCAGCAGCCATTTCTCGGGCCGGCTGTAGTGCGGGCCTTCGAGCAGGCCGTCGGAAAAACTGTCCTGCTGGTGCGAAGGCGCGGCCAGCACGCCGTCTTGCAGCCGCGCCACCGCGTCCAGCAGCGCCAGCGCCGGCAGTTCGCCGCCCGAGAGCACGAAGTCACCCAGGCTGATCTCGTGCGTGACGTGCGCGTCCAGCAGGCGCTGGTCGATGCCCTCGTAACGGCCGCACAGCAGCACCGCGCCCGCGCCGCGCGCAAAGTCTTCCACCAGGGACTGGTTCAAGGGGCGGCCGGTGGGCGTGAAGTGAACGACCGCCGGCTTGGCCTCGGCACGGTCGGCGGCCACCGCTTGCAGCGCGCGTTGCAGCGGCTCGGCCAGCATCACCATGCCGGGGCCGCCGCCATAGGGGCGGTCATCCACCCGGCGGTAGGTGTCGTCGGCAAAGTCGCGCAGCTGCCACAGGCGCACATCCACCAAGCCGCTCTCGAACGCCCGACGGGTGATGCCGTGGCGGAGGTGGGGCGCGAAGAGCTCGGGAAAGATCGTGACGACGTCGAAACGCATCAGGGCCTGCGCTTCAGGACGCGTCGTCGAGTTCCCAATCGACGACGATGCGGCGCGCCGTGAGGTCGACACCGTCGACATAGGCGTCGACGAAGGGAATCAGCACCTCTTGCGCCTCGGTCGCGGTGCCGGCGGGCTGGATGCGCAGCACGCAGTGCGGGCCGGTCTCGATGAGGCCGATGACCTCGCCCAGGCCCAGGTCGGCGCGGTTGTGCACCTGCAGGCCGATGAGGTCGATCCAGTAGAACTCGCCCTCGTCGGGCGTGGGGAAACTGGCGCGCGACACCAGGATGGCCGCGCCCTTCAAGGCCTCGGCAGCGTCGCGGTCGGCCAGTTCCTGGGCCGTGGCCACCACGCCGTCACCATGCTCTTTCGCAGTGACGATGCGCAGCAGGCGCGGAAATGGGGGCGCTTGGGTGCCAGCGGGCCGTGGGCCTTCGGGAGGGCGCAGAAACCAGCGCTTGGAAGCAAACAAGGCCTGGGGGTCGGCCGCAAACGGTTTGACCCGGATGCCGCCCTTGACGCCCCAGGCCCCCATGACACGGCCCACTTCCACGGCGTCGGCCGGCAGGGGCGGCGCCTCTGTGTCGCCGGGTCCGCCCGCGGAGGCGGCCGTTGCTGCCCCCGCCGGGTTTGCCGTGGTGGCCATGGTGGCCCTGGTCATGGCCGAGGTGCTCAGGCCGCCTTCTTGGCCTGATCCACCAGACGCGCCACCGTTGGCGACAGCTGGGCGCCAACGCCAGTCCAGTGCGTCACGCGGTCCATGGCGACGCGCAGGGGCTGCTCGCCACCCGAGGCCACGGGGTTGTAAAACCCCACGCGCTCGATGAAGCGGCCGTCGCGGCGCTCACGCGAGTCGGCAACGACGATGTTGAAGAAAGGGCGCTTCTTGGCGCCGCCACGGGCCAGACGGATGACGACCATGCAAGGTCTCCTAGATGTGGATGTTGTCGAAACAGGTTCGGGGCGAACACGCCACGGGAGACACACCGGGCAGAACACCAAGTTTGGTCAGAACGCCTGAAGCTGGCTGCCTGGCAGCGTTTTTCAGGTGGGCGCCGACCGCGACCAGCACCGTAGATACGCCGCCGTGTTGCCACGTGCGACCGGCGCTGAAAACCGCGCATTATAAACTGCCTGGCCACCCTGCACAGCGACTTCTTCACCACGACCCGCCCGTGAGCTACAAATCCAAGACCCTCGCCACCTGGCTGGCCCTGCTGTTCGGAACGCTGGGCGTGCACCGCCTCTACCTGCACGGCTCGCGCGACCGCTGGGCCTGGCTGCACCCGCTGCCCACCCTGGTGGGCTTTGCCGGCGTGGTGCGCATGCAGAACCTGGGGCAGGACGATCACACGGCCTGGCTGCTGATTCCGCTGTTCGGGCTGATGGTGTCGGTGGCGATGTTGACCGGCATCGTCTACGCGCTGACCCCCGATGAAAAGTGGGACCTGCGCCACAACCCGGGCACTGCCGGCAGCGGCACGGGCTGGGGCCCGGTGCTGGGCGCGATCTTCGGCCTGCTGGTGGGTGGCACCGTGCTGATGGGCACCATCGCCTTCAGCGGCCAGAAGTTCTTCGAGTGGCAGTTCGGCGGCTGAACCGCTGCGCCACCCGCGCTGCGCTCAGAACACCAGGCGACTGACGCCGTAGAAAAGCGCCGCGATGAGGGCCGTGGTGGGGATCGTGACGATCCACGCCATCACGATGTGCCCCGCCAGCCCCCAGCGCACGGCCGAGGCATTGCGCACCGAACCCACGCCGAAAATGGCGCCGGTGATGGTGTGGGTGGTGCTCACCGGCACGCCCAGGCCCGTGGCCACGAACAGCGTGATGGCGCCGCCGGTTTCGGCGCAGAAGCCGCCCACGGGCTTGAGTTTCGTGATGCGCTGGCCCATGGTCTTGACGATGCGCCAGCCGCCAAACATCGTGCCCAGGCCGATGGCGAGGTAACAGCTCCAGATCACCCAGCTTGGCGGCAGCTTGTCGCTGGCCTGGGTGTAGCCGGCAGCGATCAGCAGCAGCCAGATGATGCCGATGGTCTTCTGGGCATCGTTGCCGCCGTGGCCCAGCGAGTACAGCCCGGCAGACACCAGCTGCAGCCGTCGGAAGACGTTGTCCACCCTGATCGGCGACATTCGCATGCAGATCCATGACACCGTCACCATCAGCAGCGAGCCGAGCAGAAAGCCCATCAGCGGCGAGATCAAGATGAAGGCCACCGTCTTCAGCACACCGCTCATCACCAGCGGTCCGGTGCCAGCCTTGGCCAGCGTGGCGCCGACGATGCCGCCGATCAGCGCGTGCGAACTGCTGGAAGGGATGCCGTACCACCATGTCACGAGATTCCAGGCGATCGCGCCCACCAGCGCGCCGAACACCACATGCTGGTCGACGATGCCCGGCTCGACGATGCCCTTGCCCACCGTGGCCGCCACCTTGAGCTGGAAGAAGAAGATGGCCGCGACATTGAAGAAGGCGGCGAAGGCCACCGCCTGCCCCGGCTTCAGCACGCCGGTGGAGACCACGGTGGCGATGGAGTTGGCAGCGTCGTGGAAGCCGTTCATGAAGTCGAACAGCAAGGCCAGCACGACCAGCATCACCACCACCCCGAACGCTATGGGCACCATCGGCACGGTTTCCATGGCCGCGCCTCAGCTGTTCTCGAGCACGATGCCTTCAACGAGGTTCGCCACGTCTTCGCAGCGGTCGGAGATCGATTCCAGGTGTTCGTAGACCGCCTTCAGCTTGATGAGCTGGCGCGTGTCGGGCTCTTCTCGGAACAGGCGCGACATGGCGCTGCGCATCACGCGGTCGGCGTCGGATTCCAGCTGGTCGATCTCTTCGCAGGTCTTCAGCACCGACTCGGCCACCTCGGCTTCTTTCAGCCGCGGCAACAGCGCCAGCACGTTCTGCACCCGCTCGCAGCAGCGCACCGAGATCTCGGACAGGCGCAGCACGTCGTGGCTCAGGTGCTGCAGGTCGTAGAGCGACATCACCTCGCTGGTGTCCTGCAACAGATCGAGCACGTCGTCCATCGCGTTGATCAGGCGGTGGATCTGGTCGCGGTCCAGCGGCGTGATGAAGGTGCGGTGCAGCAGGCGGTGCACTTCGGCCGTCACCTTGTCGGCCGCGCGTTCCGAGGCGCCCACGGCCGCCGCGTGGCGTGCACGTTCGAGGTCGTTGTCATAGGTCTGCACCATCGCCAGGAAGGAGCGCGCGCCTTCGGCGATGTGCTTGCCGTGCTCGTTGAAGAGCGCGAAAAAGTTGCCGTCCTTGGGCAACAACCTGCCGAAAACCATGCGCACCCCGTCTCGGGCGCTGGCCCATGACGGCCCACCACCCATTTCTGATTGATGAGTCGTCATCAACTTGTCATGTGGATTCTAGGCCGGCCCTGCGGGCCGCCCGCCTGACGACACATCGGCCGCCGCCGCCGCGTCAGGGCAGGCGGTGCAGCCTCTGTCCGGTCACGGCCGGCAGGCAGGCCGCCAGATCCCCGAGCAGGGGGTGCTGCAGGCCAGGCGCCAGCGCCAGCAGCGGCTGCAGCACAAAAGACCGTTGGTGCAAACGCGGATGCGGCAGTGTCAGCCCGGGGGTTTGCAGCACACGCTGGCCGAACATCAGCAGGTCGAGGTCCAGCGTGCGCGGCGCGTTGGCATACGGCCGCTCGCGGCCATGCGTGTGCTCGATCGCGTGCAGGTGCTCCAGCAGCACAGCGGGCTCCAGCGTGCAGCGCAGTTCGGCCACGGCGTTGAAGAAGTCGGGGCCGCCGGCATCGACAGGGGCCGATCGGTAATGCGCCGACACACGCAGCAGCTGCGTCTGCGGCAGATGGGCGAGGTCCAGTGCGGCTTGCTCCAGCGTGGCTCGCGCGTCCCCCAGGTTGGCCCCGAGGCCGACGAAGACACGCTCCTCGGCGCTCATGCGACCGGCGCTGGCCCTTCTCCGCCACCACCGCCACCACCGCCAACACCACCACCGCTGCCCTCGCCGCGCCCACCGCCCGGGCGGCGGCGCCGCCGACGGCGTTTGCGCGGCGCCGCACCGGCGTCGCTTGCGGGCGCGGCTGTCGCGTCAACGTCCGCGTCGTCATCATCACCATCGTCACGGTCGTCAACGGGCGCAGGCATGCCATCGGCGGACGTCGAGGCCGGCTCGGCACGCGGCCCGCGCTTGCGCCCGGTCGGCGCGGGCTTCACGTCGCGCAGCAGCGCTTCACGCTCTTCATCACTGCCGAGATGGAAGTCTTCCCACCAGTCGGCCAGCTCGGTGGCCACCTCGCCACAATCGGCACGCAGGCGCAGGAAGTCGTAGCCGGCACGGAAACGCGGCTGCTGCGCCAGTGACGCCGCACCACTGGGCGTGCGGCGCTCGAAACGCGGCTGCATCAACCACACCTCGCGCATGTCGGCGGCCAGCTTGCCGCGGCCCGAGATGTCGCCGATGCGGGCATCAAACACCGCGTCGACGGCCTGCTGCAGCGCCGGCGTGGGCGGCTCGCCGGCGGCACGCAGGCTCGCCCAGCGTTCCTGCACGTCGTGCCACAGCATGCAGGCCAGCATGTAGCTGGGCACCACGCTGCGGCCTTCGTTGACGCGGGTGTCGGTGTCCTGCAACGCCATGCGCACGAACTTCTCGCGCACCGCGTTCGGCTTCTTCGGCGCCAGCGCCGCGTCCAGCACCGGAAAGATGCCGAGGTTGCCGCCGATCAAGCCGAACTTGCGCAGCTGCTCGATGCTGGCCAGTGCGTGGCCGGTCTGCATCAGCTTCACCATCTCGTCGAACAGGCGCGAAATCGGCACATTGCTCAGCAAGGGCGCCATCTTGGCGATGGGCTTCAGCGTTGCAGGCTCGAGCGCGAAGCCCAGCTTGGCGGCAAAACGCACCACGCGGATGATGCGCACCGGGTCTTCGCGGTAGCGGGTTTCGGGGTCGCCGATCATGCGCAGGCACTTGGCGCGCACGTCGGCGAGGCCGCCGTGGTAATCGACCACGGTCTGCGTCACCGGGTCGTAGTACATCGCGTTGATGGTGAAGTCGCGCCGCGCGGCGTCCTCGATCTGCGGGCCCCAGACGTTGTCGCGCAGCACGCGGCCGGCCGCATCCACCACGTGTTTCTTGTCGGCGCTGTCGCTGCGTGCCGGCTTGGCGGCTTCTTTCGGACCGGGCACCGCCGTCTCGCTGGCGGTGTTGTCGAGATAGGCGCGGAAAGTGCTGACCTCGATGGTCTCGTGCTCGCGCCCACGCCCGAAGACCACGTGCACCAGGCGGAAGCGGCGGCCGATGATGAAGGCGCGGCGGAACAGCGCCTTCACCTGCTCTGGCGTGGCATCGGTGGCAACGTCGAAGTCTTTCGGACGCATGCCCACCAGCAGGTCGCGCACCGCACCGCCAACGATGTAGGTCTCGAAGCCGGCGTCCTTCAGCGTCTTCACCACGCGCACGGCGTTGGCGTCGAGCAGGCTGGGGTCGATGCGGTGCTCCGAAACCGCGACTTCGGTGCGTGTGCCCAGCGGGATGGCGGGCACGGCGGGGGCCGCGGCGATGGCGGCAGCTTCGGGGGCGTCACCTTGGCCGAGCAGGCGCTTGATGAATTTCTTGATCATGGGGAAAAGAGTTTCAGAACGGGCCATCCGCGCTCGAGCGCGATGCGCTCCAGCGCGGGGCCGGGGTTGGTGGCCACGGGGTCACTGACGCATTCCAGCAGCGGCAGGTCGTTGGTGGAGTCGCTGTAGAAGATGCTGCGCTCGAAGTCGGCGAGTTCCTGGCCGCTGGCCGCCAGCCAGGCCTGCACGCGGGTGATCTTGCCTTCGCGGAACGAGGGCACGCCGGCGATGCGGCCCGTCACGCGGCCCTCGGCGTCTCGTTCCAGTTCGGTGGCGATGAGTTCGTCCACGCCGAACAGCCGCGCGATGGGCCGAGTGACGAATTCGTTGGTGGCCGTGACCACCACCACGCGGTCGCCGGCCTGCTGGTGGCGCTGCACCAGCGCCAGGGCCTGCGGGTGCAGCATGGGCGTCACGACGCTGTCGAGAAACCCTTGAGTGGCGCGCTGCAGTTCGGCCTCGCTGCGCCCGCGCCAGGGCGAGGTGGCGAAGTCGACATAGGCGTCGATGTCGAGCCTGCCGGCCAGATAGTCTTCGTAGAAGCCGTCGTTGCGGCGGCGGAAGTTCTCGGCATCGGCCCAGCCCAGCGTGATGACAAATTCACCAAAGGCGTGGTCGCTGTCTTTCGGGATCAGCGTGCCGTCGAGGTCAAAGAGCGCCAGGTTCATGCGGCGTGCGCCTCGGAGCCTGCGGCGTCGACCTGCTCGGCCAGCATGCGGCGCAGCAGCGGCACCGTCAGCCGCCGGCCCTCGGCCAGCGCAAAGCTGTCGAGGCGGTCGAACAGGCTCATGAGGTGCCCCAGGTCGCGGGGAAAGTGCGTCAAGAGATGGTCCATCAGTTCGTCAGGCAACAGGATGCCGCGGCGGTCACCCTCGCGGCGCAGGGCAGCTCGGGTTTCGGCGTCTGAGAGCGGCTGCAGTGCAAATACATGGCCCCAGGCCAGGCGCGTGCGCAGGTCGTCGCGCAGGGGCAGGTCCACCGGTGGCAGGCGGCCGGCGGCGGCCACCTGCACGGCCATCGAAGTGGCCTCGATGAACAAGGCGAAAGCGGCCTGCTGCGCGGCCTCGTCCAGCAGCTCGCAGCGGTCGATGACCACCGCTGCCCAGTCGGGCTGCAACGTCCAGGGCAGCGGCTCGGCGGCGTCGAACCAGCCGACACGCCGCCCTTGGGCCTGGCAGCTGGCGGTCAGGCCACGCAGCAAATGGGTCTTGCCGCTGCCGGACGGCCCCCACAGGTACACCGGCGCGGCAGGCAGGGCCAGCGTGCGCAAATGGTGCAGCGCAGCGGCATTGGCGCCCGGCAGGTAGTTGTCGAAGTCGGGCTCGGGCGCCGGCGCGATGGGCAGCGGGATCTGCTTCATGGCGTCAATGAGCCCGGCGCCACTGCGCCAGCTCTTCGCGCAGCTGCGCTGCATCGCTGGCGTCGGGGCGCTGCAGCAGGTAGTCGGCCAGTTCACGGGCCGCCGCTTCGTGCTGGCCCAGGCGGGCCAGCACCAGGGCCAGCTCACGGCGCTCCGAGCCCACCGAAGGCTGCACGATGACCAGCCGGCGCAACACCCTGGCCAGGCGCGGCAGGTCGTCGCTGCTGCGGTGCACCTCCTTGAGGTTGCGCAGGAGCCGGGTCAGGATGTCGCGCGCGGTGGCGGGCTGCAGCCAGGCCGCCAGTGAAGCCTCGGTCGCCCGTGCGCCCGTGCCTTCCAGCTGACGGCGGAAAGGCAGCAGCCTTTCGTCGAGGTCTTCCCGCGTCAGCGACTGGCCGCTGAAGGGGTCGATCACGACCTCGCCGTTGGGCAGGCTCAGCTTGACCAGGAAGTGCCCGGGGAAACACACGCCATCGGCCTGCAGGCCGGCGCGCTGCGCCATCTCGATATACAGCAGCGCCAACGTGATGGGGATGCCGCGCCGCGTTTCCAGCACCACGGGCAACAGGCTGTTGCGCGGGTCGTAGTAGTCGTTGACGTTGCCGGCAAAACCCAGTTCCTGGAAGAAATAAGGGTTGAGCAGGCGCAGGCGTTGCAGCGGCGCGGCGTCGGCCGGCAGACGGCGACACAGGCGCTCGGCCAGTTCGTCCACCTCGGACAGCACGGCCTGCACGTCCAGATCGGGCATTTCGTCCTGCGCCACGGCAACGGCCGCCTCCAGCAGCGGCAGGCTGCTGTCGTCGGCCACCAGCGCGGCAAAAAAGTCGAGGGCGCTGGGCGCTTCGAAGTGCACGGGTCCGGACATCCGCGGCAGTGTAGGTCAGCCGCGCCGCATGAACTGGCGCGGGCGCAGCCCGCAGGCCGCCAGCACACCGAAGTACAACAGCGCCACGCCGCCCAGCACACCCGCCACCGCGGCCACGCGCAAGGCCCATTGCGGCTGCAGACCCGTCCAGTCTATGCCGTGGGCCGCCGCGCCCAGCGCCGCGCCCAGCACGGCGTTGGCCAGCAGCACCCGCGCGGCAAAACCCAGCCAGCCCGGCTGCGGCTGGTAGGTGCCGGCGCGCAGCAGGCCGGTCAACAGGAAGCCGGCGTTCACGAGGGCGCCCAGGCCGATGGACAAGGCCAGCCCGGCGTGGCCCAGCCAGGGCACCAGCACCAGGTTCATGACCTGTGTGGCCAGCAGCACGCCGATGGCGATCTTCACCGGCGTGCGGATGTCCTGTTTCGCAAAAAACGCCGGCGCCAGCACCTTGATGGCCACCAGGCCCAGCAGCCCCACGCCGTAGCCGCGCAGCGCCAGCACCGTCATCGCCACGTCTTCGGTGCGAAAGGCGCCGTAGTGGAAGAGCACCGACACCAGGCCCACGGGGAAGATCAGCAGCGCCAGCGCGCTGGGCAAGGCCAGCATCAGCACCAGGCGCAGGCCCCAGTCGACCATGCCCGAATAGGCGGCGGCGTCCTGCCGCGCCAGCGCTGCCGACAACTGCGGCAGCAGCACCACGCCCATCGCCACACCCAGCAGTGCGGTGGGAAATTCCATCAGCCGGTCGGCATAGGTCAGCCAGGACACCGCACCCACGGCCACGTGCGAGGCGATCTGGGTGTTGATCAGCAGCGAGATCTGCGCGACGGACACCCCCAGCAGCGCCGGCGCCATCTGCCGCAGCACGCGCTTGACGCCCGGGTGGTGCCACGCGGCGGCGATGCGCGCGGGCGCCAGGCCGATGCGCGGCAGGCAGCCGATGGCGGCCAGCGCCGGCACCTGCACCAGCGCTTGCAGCAGGCCGCCCAGCATCACGCCCACGGCCAGGGCCATCACGGGGTCGTAGCCCCAGCGCGGCATGTGCGGCGCCAGCCACCAGGCGGCGGCGATGACGCTGAGGTTCAGCAGCACGGGCGTCACGGCGGGAATGACAAAACGCTTCCAGGTGTTCAGCACCGCGGCCGCCAGCGCCACCATGGACATGAAGCCGATGTAGGGGAACATCCAGCGCGTCAGCAGCACGGCGGTGTCGAAACGCTCCAGGCCCGAGCCCATCATCCACACCAGCACCGGCGCGCCGGCCACGCCCACCACGCAGGTGGCCAGCAGCACCCAGGCCAGCACAGTGGCCACGGCGCTCAGCAGCAGATGCGTGGACTCCTCCCCGTCGCGCTCCCGCGAGGCCGCCAGCAGCGGCACAAAAGCCTGGGAAAAAGCGCCTTCGGCGAAAAGCCGCCGGAACAGGTTGGGAATGCGGAAGGCGACGTTGAAGGCGTCGGTGACGGCGCTGGCGCCGAAGGTGGTGGCCACCAATTGCTCGCGCACCAGGCCCGTGATGCGCGAGAGCAGCGTCATCAGGGAAACGGTGGAGGCGGCCTTGAGCAGGTTCACGAGGGGGGCGAGTATAGAGAGGGCGGCGGCAACCCCTGCCAGCCTTTGTCAGTGCGTGCTATACTCGACGCTCTTTGCACCTCTACGACCAGTTCCAAGAACTTAAGCGCAACCAAGCATGGCCACCTCGTCCAAAGTCAAGAAGAAGACCGTTCGCCTCGCCTCGGGCCGCAAGCGCGCCCGCCAGGACGTGGTGCTGAACGCCGCCAACACCTCGCTGCGCTCGCGCTTCCGCACCGTCGTCAAGAACGTGCAGAAGGCCGTGCTGGGTGGTGACAAGGCCAAAGCCACCGACAGCTTCAAGACCGCCCAGAGCGTGATCGATTCGGTGGCCGACAAGGGCATCTTCCACAAGAACAAGGCCGCGCGCCTGAAGAGCCGTCTGTCCGCAAAGGTCAAGGCGCTGGCGCTCGCCGCCTGATCAACCGGTCAACCGGTGCATGCTGAAGGGCCCGCAGTGCGGGCCCTTCGTCATTTCGGGGTCGTCTCCAGCACGCGCAGCTGGTTGTCGCGGGCGAAGTTCATCACGAAGTCCCAGGCCATGGGCTCGACGCCCTGCAGGGCCTCGCTGACGATCACGCACTTCACGCCGTCCATCACCTGCGGCACGCAGTAGGGCGAGTAGCCGATGTAGGCCGCGATGCCCCCGACGCCGCCCCCGGGCCGGAAGCAGGACATGGCGCCGGCCAGGCGCTCGGCCCAATCGCTGGGGCGGAAAGTGCGGCCTTCGAGGGTCAGGCCCTGGATCATGAACTGGCGGGGTGTGTTGGGGCTCATCGGCAACGGCGCGCGGGGTGGGTGCGCCGGGTTCAAACGCGGCGGCGCTGCCGGCCCTGGCGAGGGCATCGACGCGGGCCCGCGCGGCGGCAACAGACAGGCCTTCATTGTGCCTTGGGTTTGTTGCGTCGCAGCATGCATTGGATGGGCCCTCTGGCTCAGCATCGGCGCTGCAGGGTGCCGCTTTAGAATGAAAGACAGCCGGTGCGTGACCTTCGCGTCACAGCCCGGCGTTTTCTTCTGGGTCGGCACCGGGCGATGCGCGGTGCCCGTCCGACTGACGAGGAACCACGATGAACGCACCCGAGCCCGTCCTGAACGCCGCCCTCCATGCCGTGCCCGATGCGGCGGTTTCACGCCCCATGCCGCATGTGCTGAACACCTACGGCCGCCTGCCCATCGCGCTGTCGCACGGCCAGGGCTGCTGGGTCTGGGACACCGACGGCAAGCGCTATCTCGACGGCCTGGGCGGCATTGCCGTCAACACGCTCGGCCATGGCCACCCCCAGCTGGTGCCGGCGCTGCAGGAGCAGGTGGCCAGGCTCATCCACACCAGCAACTACTACGAAGTGCCGCTGCAGGAGCAGCTGGCGGCCAAGCTGTGCGAGATCTCGGGGCTGGACGGCGCCTTCTTCTGCAACAGTGGCCTGGAGGCCAATGAAGCGGCGCTGAAGATCGCGCGCAAGTTCGGCCACGACAAGGGCATAGACCGCCCCGAAATCATCGTCTACGAAAAGGCCTTCCACGGCCGCAGCATCGCCACGCTGTCCGCCACCGGCAACCCCAAGGTGCAGGCCGGTTTCGGGCCGCTGGTGGAGGGCTTCGTGCGTGTGCCGCTGCACGACCTGGCGGCGGTGGAAACCGTGGCCCGGAACAACCCGAACGTGGTGGCCGTGTTCCTGGAAACCATCCAGGGCGAAGGCGGCGTGAACCCGGCGCGCTGGGAATACCTGCAGGGCCTGCGCAAGCTGTGCGACGCCCAAGACTGGCTGCTGATGCTGGACGAGGTGCAGTGCGGCATCGGCCGCACCGGCAAGTGGTTTGCGCACCAGTGGGCCGGCATCCAGCCCGACGTGATG
>LNFM01013585.1_pt1 | contig 12335 bp, 12 predicted proteins | sample 596031 | NCBI WGS metagenome assembly LNFM01 (sample SAMN04254537, study PRJNA301005) | activated carbon metagenome | isolation source: dual media filters at the Ann Arbor, Michigan drinking water treatment plant | place: USA: Ann Arbor | reverse complement strand
CGGTCTTGCGGATGCCGGTGTCGAAGGTCTCGGCCGGGCGCCAGCCCAGTTCGCGCTCGATCTTGCGCGCGTCGATGGCGTAGCGGCGGTCGTGGCCGGGGCGGTCCTTCACGTGTGTGATGAGCCGCGTGTAGGGGCCGTCTGCGCTGGGTCGCAGCTCATCCAGCAGCGCGCACACGCGGTGCACGATCTGCTTGTTGGTCATCTCGTTCCAGCCGCCGATGTTGTAGGTCTCACCGACGCGGCCGCGCGCCAGCACGGCTCGGATGGCGCTGCAGTGGTCGCCCACGTAGAGCCAGTCGCGCACCTGCTGGCCGTCGCCGTAGATGGGCAGCGGCTTGCCGGCCAGCGCGTTGACGATCATCAGCGGGATCAGCTTCTCGGGGAAGTGGTATGGCCCGTAGTTGTTGCTGCAGTTGGTGGTGAGCACCGGCAGCCCGTAGGTGTGGTGCCAGGCGCGCACCAGGTGGTCGCTGGCGGCCTTGCTGGCGCTGTAGGGGCTGTTGGGCTGGTACAGGTGCTCTTCGGTGAAGGCCGGGTCGGCGGGGGCCAGGCTGCCGTACACCTCATCGGTGCTGACGTGGTGGAAGCGGAACGCGGCCTTGCCGTCATCGCCCAGGCTGCCCCAGTGCGCGCGTGCCGCTTCGAGCAGCGTGAACGTGCCCTCGACGTTGGTCTTGATGAAGGCGCCGGGGCCGTGGATGCTGCGGTCGACGTGGCTCTCGGCCGCGAAGTGCAGCACGGCGCGTGGGCGGTGTTCGGCGAACAGGCGGTCGAGCAGCCCGCGGTCGGCGATGTCGCCCTGCACGAACGCATGCCGCGCGTCGCCCTGCAGCGCCGCCAGGTTCTGCAGGTTGCCGGCGTAGGTGAGGGCGTCGAGGTTGACGACCGGCTCGTCGCCGGCTGCCAGCCAGTCGAGCACGAAGTTGCTGCCGATGAAGCCGGCGCCGCCGGTGACCAGGATCGTCATGTCGCTCTTCCATAGGTGTCTTCGAACCGCACGATGTCGTCCTCGCCCAGATAGCTGCCGGATTGCACCTCGATTATCTCCAGCGGCACCTTGCCCGGGTTGCGCAGGCGGTGCGTCTCGCCCAGCGGGATGTAGGTGCTCTGGTTCTCGGCCAGCAGCAGCACCTTGTTGCCCACCGTCACCTCGGCAGTGCCCGTCACCACGATCCAGTGCTCGGCGCGGTGGTGGTGCATCTGCAGGCTCAACGACGCGCCGGGCTTGACCATGATGCGCTTGACCTGGTGGCGCGGCCCGTGGTCGATGCTGTCGTACCAGCCCCAGGGCCGGTGCACCTTGCGGTGCAGTGCCTGTTCGCCACGTTGCTCGCGCCCCAGCTGGGCGACGATGTTCTTCACGTCCTGGCTCTTCTCGCGGCTGGCCACCAGCACCGCGTCGGGGGTTTCGACCACCACCAGGTCCTGCAGGCCCACGGCGCTGACCAGCCGGCTGGTGGCGTGCACCAGGGTGTTGCGGCTGTCGCTGACGATGGCGTCGCCGACCGTCGCGTTGCCGTTCTCGTCCTTGGGCGCCACCTGCCACACGGCCTCCCAGGCGCCCAGGTCGTTCCAGCCCGCGGCCAGCGGTTCCATGCGGATGTCCAGCACGCCGGGGCAGGCCTCCATCACCGCGTAGTCCACCGATTCGGCCGGCACCGCGGCAAACTCGGCCTTGCCGGGGCGCACGAACTCGGCGTCGGTCTTGCGCACCGCCCAGGCGGCGCGGCAGGCGGCGGCGATGTCGGGGCGGAAGCGCTCCAGCGCCGCCATCCACACCGAGGCGCGCAGCACGAACATGCCGGCGTTCCAGTAGTAGCCGCCGTCGGCCAGGTATTTCTCGGCGGTGGCCAGGTCGGGCTTCTCGACGAACTGCGCCACGCGGCCGTCTTCGGCGCGGATGTAGCCGTAGCCGGTCTCGGGCCGGTCGGGGGTGACGCCCAGGATGGCGATGGCCCCGGCCGCGGCGCTGGTCACGGCGTGGCGCAGCGCCGCGGTGAAGGCGGCCTCGTCGGTGACGGTCTGGTCGGCCGGGGTCACCACCAGCACCGGGTCGGCGCCGTCCTGCAGCGCCTGCAGCGCCGCCAGCGTGACCGCCGGCGCGGTGTTGCGGCCCATCGGTTCCAGCAGCACGGCCGAAGGCGCCAGGCCCTGCTCGCGCAACTGGTCCAGCACCAGGAAGCGGTGCTCTTCGTTGCCCACCACCAGCGGCGGCGCCACGCTGATGCCGGCGCCGGCCAGGCCCTGCAGCCGGCCCGCGGCCTGCTGGAACAGGCTGGTGTTGCCCGACAGCACCAGAAACTGCTTGGGGAAGCCCGAGCGCGACAGCGGCCACAGCCGCGTGCCGGAACCACCGGCCATGATCACCGGACGTACGTCGATGGAAGTCATGCGTCGAATCCTTTGGGGTTCATGGACTGCCAGCGCCAGCTGTCCTGGCACATGCGCGCCAGATCCAGCTTGGCCGACCAGCCCAGCAGTTGATGGGCCGCCGCCGCGTCGGCATAGCAGGCAGCCACGTCGCCGGGGCGGCGCGGCACGATCTCGTAGGGCACGTCGCGGCCGCTGGCCGCAGCGTAGGCGGCCACCACCTCGAGCACGCTGTAGCCGCGGCCCGTGCCCAGGTTGACCGTGACTGATCCGGGCTGGTTCAGCAGGCGCTGCAGCGCGGCGACGTGGCCTTCGGCCAGGTCGGTGACGTGGATGTAGTCGCGCACGCCGGTGCCGTCCACCGTGGCGTAGTCGCCGCCGAACACGCGCAGCCGCGGCAGCCGGCCCACGGCCACCTGGGCCACGTAAGGCATCAGGTTGTTGGGTGTGCCGCGCGGGTCTTCGCCGATGCGGCCGCTCGCGTGCGCGCCCACCGGGTTGAAGTAGCGCAGGATGGCCGTCTGCCAGGCCGGGTCGGTGGCGCCCAGGTCGCGCAGGATCTGCTCGCCCATCAACTTGGTCTGGCCGTAGGGGTTGGTGGCCGACAGCGGCGCGTCTTCGCGCAGGGGCAGGCTTTCGGGGTCACCGTACACCGTGGCGCTGCTGCTGAAGACGAAGCGCTTGACGCCGTGGCGCTGCAGGGTGCGGCACACCGTGAGCAGGCCGCCCAGGTTGTTGGCGTAGTAGGCCAGCGGCTGCGCCGCCGATTCACCCACCGCCTTGAAGGCCGCGAAGTGCACGCAGGCGTCGATGCGCCGGTGCTGGAACAGCGCTTCCATCGCCTGCTCGTCGCAGACGTTGGCGCGCTCGAACAGCGGTTCGTGCCCGCTCAGTTCGCGCAGGCGCGCCAGCACCTCGGGTGAGCTGTTGGAGAAGTCGTCGACACCGACGACGCGGTGGCCCGCTGCCTGCAGCGCCAGCCAGGTGTGCGAGGCGATGTAGCCGGTGGCGCCGGTGAGCAGGATGTTGGCCATGGGGTAGTGCCCTTACTGGAGGGTGAACTGGGCAAAGCAGCTGAAGCTGTCAGAAGCCACGCGTGCGGCGGTGAGCACGCCGCCGCCGCGGCGGCGGTCGTTGCGGGCCTCGCAGCCGAACAGCAATGCGCGTGTGGGCACCCAGCGTGCGCTGAGCGTGAAGGTGGTGGCGCGTTCGCGGTCGCTGGCGTCCTGCGGCACGCCGGGGTTGTCCAGCGTGCGCACGATCTCGCGCCAGCTTTGCGTCGCGCCGAAGCTCAGCGACACCTTGGCCGAGGCCGCGTAGTCGACGCGCAGGTGCAGCGCGTCGTTGACGCGGCTGTAGTCGGCCAGGCCGGGCGTGTTGAGAACGGTCACGGCGTAGGAGTCCTGGCCGACGTCGCGCGACAGGCGCGTGTCCAGGCGCAGCTTGGCGCTGGGCTGCCAGTTCCAGGCCAGCGCGCCAGTGGTGCCATCGAAGTCGCGCCGTTCGTTCAGGTCGTAGCGCGTGCTGCCCATGCCCAGGCGCAGGTTCAGGCTGCTGGCGCCGCTGGCGGCCAGGCCGGCGCCGAACTCGATGTCGCGGCGCTCGAAGCGGTCGGCCTCGAAGCCGGCGGCGGTGCTGCGGAACTTGGGGTAGCGCCCGCGCGTCTGGCGCCCGAACAGCGAGAAGTTCGCCAGGCTGCTGGGGCGCCAGCGCAGGCCCAGCGCGGCGCTGTCCTGGTTGAAATCGCGCGCCTGCACCGAGTCCAGGTCGAGCGAATTGCTCACTTTGCGCTGTCCGCCCGCGGCTTCTAGTGACCACTCGGCGGCCACGCCCATGCGCAGCACGGCGTCCAGGGTGCGCGTGGTCTGCAGGTTCTTCTGCTGCAGCAGGCCGATCTCCTGCAGGTTGAAGTTGGCCAGGGCCTGGCTGGCGCTGGCCGTGAGCGCACCCGACAAGTTGTGCAGCGTGGCCCAGTCCAGCCCGCCCGCCAAGGTGTAGCTCTCGTTGTCGAAGCTGGTGTTCTGGCTGTAGCGGATGTTGCGCAGCGCGGCGTTGGCGTAGGCGCGCTGCCGGCCCAGGGGCTGGTCGAAGCCGGCCAGCAGCGAACTGCTGGTCACCGTGTCGGACTTGGCCAGGCCCGGCGGCGGGGCCACGCCGTCGGCCAGGCCCAGCAGGTTGGATTCCTGGCTCAGGTTGAGTGAGCCGCCCAGGTAGTAGGGCGTGCTTTCGGCGCGCGCCGCCGTGGCCACCAGACCGGCCACGGCCAGCAGCAACCCGCCCAGGCAGGCAGCTATGTGGCATTTGGGGCGGTGCATGGCGCGAACTCTAGTAGGCGTTGCGGTCGAAGAACACCAGCTTGATGGTGCGCGCGATGATCTGCAGATCCAGGCCCAGCGACCAGTTGCGCAGGTATTCCAGGTCGTACTCGACCCGCGCCTGCATCTTCTCGATGGTGTCGGTCTCGCCGCGGTGGCCGTTGACCTGGGCCCAGCCGGTGATGCCCGGCTTGACCTTGTGGCGCACCATGTAGGCCTTGATCAGCTGGCGGTACTGCTCGTTGTGCGCCACCGCGTGCGGGCGCGGCCCGACGATGCTCATGCGGCCCTGCAGCACGTTGATGAACTGCGGCAGTTCGTCCAGCGACGAGCGCCGCAGGAAGGCGCCGAAGCGCGTGATGCGCGGGTCGGATTTGGTGGCCTGGCGCACCACCGCGCCGTCGTCCAACGTGCGCATCGAACGGAACTTGTAGACCACGATCTCCTCGCCGTCCAGCCCGTTGCGGCGCTGGCGGAACAGCGCCGGCCCGGGCGAGCTGAGCTTCACGCCGACGGCAATGGCCAGCAGCAGCGGCGCGGTCAGCACCAGGATCAACGTGGCCAGCACGATGTCCGATGCGCGCTTGATGAGCCGGTTGGTGCCGGTGAAGGGGGTCTCGCACAGGCCCACCACGGGCACGCCGTTCATGTCCTGCAGCCGGCCCTGGATGATGCTGATGCCGAACACGTCGGGCACGAAGAACACGCTGGCGGTGGTGCCCTGCACCTGCTCCAGCAACTCGACGATGCGCGGCTGCGAGCCCAGCGGCAGCGTCACGTAGACCTCGTGCACGCCCTGGGCGCGGATGAAGGGCGCCACCTCGTGCAGGTTGCCCAGGCGCAGCGCCTTGGCTGCCGGGTCGACGCGCTCGTCGGCGCGGTCGTCGAAGTAACCGATGAAGGACATGCCGATGTCACCGCGCGCCTGGAAGGCGCGCGCCACCTTCACGCCCAGAGCGCCGGCGCCCACCACCACGGCCGAGCGCCGGTTGTCTGGCTGCGCCGCCAGGTGACGCAGCGCGCTGCGGCCGACGAAATAGGCCAGCCACTGCAGCACCGGCGTCAGCAGCGCCCACCACGTCAGGATGTCCGTCTTGAACAGCTGCAGGCTGCGCGTGGCGTAGCCGCACAGCGCCAGGATGACCAGCAGGCCCAGCCACGAACTGGCGATGTCCACGGCGGTGTTCAGCGGCCGGTCCCAGAAGCGGTTGCGGCCGGGGAAGGTGAGGGCGAAGATGAGCAGGCACAGCGTCAGGTCGGAGCGGCCTATGGGCTCGTCGAAGGCCGCCGACACCGCCAGGAACACCAGCACCGTGATCGAGGGCTCCAGGAACGCCGCCACCAGCGAGGTCACCGACTGGGGCGCGCTGTAGAAGGTGCGTTTGTAGCCTCGGTCTTCGAACATCGGTGGGCGGATGGAACGGCGCGCCGTGGCGCACAGCGGCGGGCGCCCGGCAAGGGTTGGGGCTCGCGGCCGCGGGTCTGGCGGCCCGGCGCGTGGCAAGCCGCCGCATTCTCTCGCAAACCCGCAGTCGCCCCGGGGCCCGGCCCGGACGCCGGCGCAAAGGGCCCTGCCTACAATCACACGATGCTGCAAAGTCTTCACGCCTTGCTCGCGCCGGCGCTCGCCGAGCGCCTGACCCTGCTCCTCAACCATGTGCTGGCGGCCGAGGCCGTGGCCACCGAGCGCCTGCGACCGCACGCCGCGCGCGTGGTCTCGGTCAAGCTCGAGGGCTGGCCCTCGCTGCTGCCCGCGCCGCCGACCCTGGCATGGCGCGTCACGCCGGCCGGCCTGCTCGAGTGGTGCGGCAACGACGCCGCGGCCACGCCCGACCTGGCGGTGCAGGTCGACGCATCCAACCCGGCGCTGATGGCCGCGCGCGCGCTGGCCGGCGAGCCGGCCTCGGTGCAGATCGACGGCGATGCGCAACTCGCGGGCGACGTCAATTGGCTGATCCAGAACCTGCGCTGGGACGTGACGGCCGACCTCGAGCGCCTGTTCGGCCCGATGGTGGCGCAGCAGTTGCAGCAGCTGGGCCGCAGCGCCGCCGGCGGCCTGCGCACGGCGCTGCAGGCCGCGTCGCGTCTGGCCGGGCGGCTGCGCTCGCGCGGGTCATGACGCCTTCTCCTGGCGTGCGCGGGGCTGCGATCGCCCTCAATGCCCGAAAGGCCCGCGCCGCCGGGGTCGGCCGGTGAGGCAATTCGGCCGGCTGATCTTCATCGTCATCACCGTCCTGCGCTTCGGGCTGGACGAGGTCGCGCTGTCGGCATTCCCCCAGCGCTGGGTGCGGGCCCTGGTGCGCCTGGTGACGCTGGGGCGGCGGCTGGACGCGCCGCGCGGCGTGCGCCTGCGCCAGGGGCTCGAGCGCCTGGGGCCGATCTTCGTCAAGTTCGGCCAGGTGCTGTCGACGCGCCGCGATCTCATCCCGCTCGACGTGGCCGACGAGCTGACGCGGCTGCAGGACCGTGTGCCGCCGTTCCCGGCGGCGGCCGCGGCGGCGTTGGTCGAAAAGGCCTTCGCGCGCCGCCTGGACGAGATCTTCAAGAGCTTCGAGCCCGAGCCGGTGGCCAGCGCCTCCATCGCCCAGGTGCACTTCGCCGTGCTGAAAGACGGGCGCGACGTCGCCGTCAAGGTGCTGCGCCCGGGCATGCTCGAGGTCATCGACCAGGACCTGCGGCTGCTGCACGTGCTGGCCGGCTGGATCGAGCGCCTGTCGGCCGACGGCAAGCGGCTCAAGCCGCGCGAGGTGGTGGCCGAGTTCGACCACTACCTGCACGACGAGCTCGACCTGGTGCGCGAGGCCGCCAACGCCGCCCAACTGCGCCGCAACATGGCCGACCTGAACCTGGTGATGGTGCCCGAGATGGTGTGGGAGCTGTGCACCCCGGGCGTGATCGTGATGGAGCGCATGCACGGCGTGAACATCGGCCAGATCGAGCGCTTGCGCAGCGCCGGCGTGGACATCCCCAAGCTGGCGCGCGACGGCGTCACCATCTTCTTCACCCAGGTCTTCCGTGACGGCTTCTTCCACGCCGACATGCACCCGGGCAACATCCAGGTGAGCCTGGACCCGCGCACCTTCGGCCGCTACATCGCGCTGGACTTCGGCATCATCGGCACGCTCACCGAGACCGACAAGCAGTACCTGGCCTACAACTTCATCGCCTTCTTCCGGCGTGACTACAAGCGCGTGGCCGAGCTGCACCTCGAAAGTGGCTGGGTGCCGGGCTGGGCCCGCATCGATGCGCTGGAGGGCGCCATCCGCACCGTGTGCGAGCCGCTGTTCGACCGCCCGCTCAAGGACATCTCGCTGGGCCAGGTGCTGCTGCGCCTGTTCCAGACCTCGCGCCGCTTCAACGTCGAGGTGCAGCCGCAGCTGGTGCTGCTGCAGAAGACCCTGCTCAACATCGAGGGCCTGGGCCGGCAGCTCGACCCCGAGCTGGACCTGTGGACCACGGCCAAGCCCTTTCTCGAGCGCTGGATGGACGAGCAGATCGGCGTGCGCGGCATGATCGGCCGCCTCAAGCGCGAGGCCCCGCGCTACGCGCCCATGCTGCCCGAACTGCCGCGCCTGCTGCACCGCGCGCTCGAGCAGATGGGCCAGCCGCGCGAGAGCGAGGCGCTGCTGGCGCTGCTGGCCGAGCAGCGGCGCACCAACCGCCTGCTGCAGGTGCTGCTGTGGGCGCTGGCCGGCTTTGTACTGGGAGCGCTGGTCGCGCGCATCGCGCTGCCCTGGCCGGGCTGATTGGCCCCGCCGCGGCGGCCGGCGCACGCCGGCAGCCTATACTTTCGCCCTTTGTAGTGTCTCCATTCCCATGCCCATTTACGCCTATCGCTGCGCCAGCTGCGGCCACGCGCAGGACGTATTGCAGAAGCTTTCCGACGAGCCGCTCACCCAGTGCCCGGCCTGCGGCGCTGCCGCTTACGCCAAGCAGGTCACGGCGGCGGGCTTCCAGCTCAAGGGCTCGGGCTGGTACGTGACCGACTTCCGCGGCGGCAACAACGCCCCGGCCGCCAAGAAGGACGACGAGGCTGCGCCCGCCGCAGCGCCAGCGGCCGACAAGCCGGCCGAGAAGTCCGAGAAGACGGCCGACAAGCCGGCCGAGAAGGCCGCTGCGGCCGCCCCTGCAGCGCCCGCGCCGCCGCCGGCCACGGGCACTTGATGCCCGCCGCGGCCGTGAAAAAGTACGTCGTCGCGGGGCTGCTGGTCTGGTTGCCGCTGGCGGTGACGATCTGGGTCCTGTCCTTCCTGCTGGGCACGCTCGACAGCGTGTTCGCCTGGCTGCTGTCGGCCACGCAGGCCGTGCTGCCCGAATCGGCGCGTGCCGGCATCGAGCGCCTGCGCCACGTGCCCGGACTGGGCGTGTTGATCGTCGCCGCCGGCCTGCTGCTCACCGGCGTGTTCGCGGCCAACATCGTGGGCCAGTGGTGGCTGCGCCAGTGGCACGTGGTGATGGGCAAGATCCCCATCGTCAAGAGCATCTACAGCTCGGTCAAGCAGGTCTCGGACACGCTGTTCTCCAGCAGCGGCAACGCCTTTCGCGAAGCCGTGCTGGTGCAGTACCCGCGCCAGGGTTCGTGGACCATCGCCTTCGTCACCGGCAAGCCCGGCGGCGAGGTCGCCGGCCACCTGGGCGCCGACTTCGTCAGCGTCTACGTGCCGACCACGCCCAACCCGACCTCGGGCTTCTTCCTGATGATGCCGCGGGCCGACGTGCAGGCGCTGAGGATGAGCGTGGACGAGGCCCTGAAGTACGTCATCTCGATGGGCGTGGTGGTGCCCGGCACCCCGGCCGCGCTGGCGGCTGCGGCGGCGGCTGCCCGAAACTGACGGGGCTGGCCGGCGCACAGCCCCCCGGCCAGCCCTGACGGGCCCGCGCAGCAACCGCCAGTGGCCCGCACCCGTGCTGCCCCCGCCCACGAATACCCCGAACCTTGCCTGGAGTGATCACATGAGAACCACCTACTGCGGACTGGTCAGCGAAGCGCTGATGGACCAGACCGTCACGCTGATGGGCTGGGCCCACCGCCGCCGCGACCACGGCGGCGTGATCTTCATCGACCTGCGCGACCGCGAAGGCCTGGTGCAGATCGTCTGCGACCCCGACCGTGCCGACATGTTCAAGGCGGCCGAGGGCGTGCGCAACGAGTTCTGCCTCAAGGTCGTGGGCCGTGTGCGTGCGCGCCCCGCCGGCACCGAGAACGCCAACCTCACCAGCGGCAAGGTCGAGGTGCTGTGCCATGTGCTGGAGGTGCTCAACCCCAGCGTCACGCCGCCCTTCCCGCTGGACGACGAGAACCTGTCGGAGACCGTGCGCCTGACGCACCGCGTGCTCGACCTGCGCCGCCCGCAGATGCAGAAGAACCTGATGCTGCGCTACCGCGTGGCCATAGAGGTGCGCAAGTTCCTCGACGAGCAGGGCTTCATCGACATCGAGACGCCGATGCTCACCAAGAGCACGCCCGAGGGCGCGCGCGACTACCTGGTGCCCAGCCGCATCCACGACGGCCACTTCTTCGCGCTGCCGCAGAGCCCGCAACTGTTCAAGCCTTCGACCGTTACTACCAGATCACCAAGTGCTTCCGCGACGAGGACCTGCGCGCCGACCGCCAGCCCGAGTTCACGCAGATCGACATCGAGACCTCCTTCCTCGCCGAGGAAGAGATCCGTGCCATCACCGAAGGCATGATCCGCAACGTCTTCCGCAAGGCGCTGGGGGTGGAGCTGCCGGTGTACGCGCAGATGACCTATGCCGAGGCGATGCACAAGTACGGCTCGGACAAGCCCGACCTGCGCGTCAAGCTCGAGTTCACCGAGCTCACGTCGGTGATGAAGGACGTCGACTTCAAGGTCTTCAGCACGCCGGCGCAGAGCAAGGGCGGGCGCGTGGCCGCGCTGCGCGTGCCCGGCGGCGGCGAGATGAGCCGCGGCGAGATCGACGCCTACACGGAGTTCGTCAAGATCTACGGCGCCAAGGGCCTGGCGTGGGTGAAGGTGAACGATGCCGGCAAGGGCCGCGAAGGCCTGCAGAGCCCGATCGTGAAGAACCTTCACGACGGCGCCATCGCCGAGATCCTGGCGCGCACCGGCGCGCGCAACGGCGACCTCATCTTCTTCGGCGCCGACAAGGCCAAGGTGGTGAACGACGCCCTGGGCGCGCTGCGCGTGAAGATCGGCCACAGCGACTTCGGCCGCAGCCACGGCCTGTTCAACGACGTCTGGGCGCCGCTGTGGGTGGTCGATTTCCCGATGTTCGAGTACGACGAGGAAGCCGGCCGCTGGAACGCCGTGCACCACCCGTTCACGGCGCCGAAGGACGGCCACGAGAACCTGATGGACACCGACCCGGGTGCCTGCATCGCCAAGGCCTACGACATGGTGCTCAACGGCTGGGAACTCGGCGGCGGCTCGGTGCGTATCCACCGCGCCGAAGTGCAGAGCAAGGTCTTCAGCGCGCTGAACATCACGCCGGAGGACGCCAAGGTGAAGTTCGGCTTCCTGCTCGACGCGCTGCAGTACGGCGCGCCGCCGCACGGCGGCCTGGCCTTCGGCCTGGACCGCCTGGTCACGCTGATGACCAAGGCCGAGAGCATCCGCGACGTCATCGCCTTCCCGAAGACGCAGCGCGCGCAGTGCCTGCTGACCGGCGCGCCGAGCCTCGTCGAGGAGAAGCAGCTGCGCGAGCTGCACATCAGGCTCAGGAACTAGGCCCACCCCCTACGCGCTTCGCGCGCCCCCTCAAGGGGGCACCGCTGGCGGACCGGCAGAGCCGGATCCGCGGCGGTCACTTGGTGTCGACGACCAAATGGCTTCGGTATACACCGGAGCCCGTCATGCACGCACTCAAGCTCACCCAGATCGGCAATTCCGTGGGCGTGATCCTGCCCAAGGAGGTGCTGGCGCGGCTGAAGCTCGAAAAGGGCGACACGCTCTATCTGACCGAAAGCCCCGACGGCATGCGCATCACGCCGCACGATCCGGTCTTCGAGACCCAGATGGAAGCCGCGCGCGACATCATGAAGTCGCGCCGGGCCGTGCTGCGCGAGCTGGCCAAGTAGCGATGGCGGCCAACGCCGACTGGGTCTGGATCGACCCGGCCGTCATCCTTGCCGTGCACGAAGAGCAGTTGGCCGAGCACGGCGGTGGGGCGGGGGTGCGCGATGCCGGGCTGCTGGAGTCTGCCCTTGCACGGCCACGCAACCTGGCGTTGTACGGTGAGCCTGATGCCTGCGAGATCGCCGCGGCCTACGGCTTCGGCCTGGCGCGCAACCATGCCTTCATCGACGGCAACAAGCGCACCGCCTTCGTCGCCACCGAGTTGTTCCTGGCACTCAATGGCATCCAGCTGGCGGCGGACGATGCCGACTGCGTGATCACCATGCTCAAGCTCGCCGCCGGCGACATCGACGAGCCTACCTTCGCCGCCTGGCTGCGCGAACGCATCGCGCCGCGTTGAGCCCGGGCGGCACCGAGACCATGACCACCACCACCACCCACGACACCACCCGCATCGACGACCTGCGCATCGCCGCCGTTCGAGCCCTCGTCTCGCCGGCCGTGCTGCTGGAAGAGATGCCCGCCAGCGAGGCCATCGAGGACCTGGTCGAGCACAGCCGACAGGCCATCGGCGACGTGCTGCAAGGCC
>LNFM01011170.1_pt1 | contig 12335 bp, 10 predicted proteins | sample 596031 | NCBI WGS metagenome assembly LNFM01 (sample SAMN04254537, study PRJNA301005) | activated carbon metagenome | isolation source: dual media filters at the Ann Arbor, Michigan drinking water treatment plant | place: USA: Ann Arbor | reverse complement strand
GGATCGAGGGGTCCAGCGCGGCCGAGGCCGGGCAGGCCCTGAACATGACGGAAGGCGCGGTCCGGGTGGCCCTGCATCGCGCTTTCAAGACACTGGCCGCCCTTAGGGAAAGGCACCTGAAATGAAGACCGAAGACCTCATCGCGGCTATGGCCGCAGACAGCCGGACAGAGCCGCCCTTGAAGGCGTTCCTGTGGCCTGCGCTGGCCCTGGCACTGGCCGCGGCGGTGCTGGTGGTCTGGGTCTCGCTTGGGTTCCGCGACGATCTTCTGGCGTCGCTGGGTGAGCCCTTATCGGTGATGCGCTTTGTGCTGACTGCCGCCTTTGGCGTCCTCGGGGTCCGGCTTGCACTGATGCTAGCCCGGCCGGAGGGGCGCAGTCTGGCCCGCATCTGGCCGGTTGCGGTGCCGGTAGCGGCCGCGCTGGGGCTTCTGGTCTGGGCCTATGTCGCGACGCCCGCCGAGGGGCGGCAGATGGCGCTGGTCGGCAAGACGATGACCACCTGTCTGGTGATGATCCCGCTTTTGTCGGTGCTGCCCGTTGCGGCGATCCTGGTTGCCTTGCGCAAGGGGGCCACGACCTCGCCCGCATTGGCCGGATTTGCGGCGGGGCTTGGCGGCAGCGGTCTGGCGGCGATGGCCTACGCCTTGCACTGCATCGAGGACAGCCCGCTGTTCTACGTCACCTGGTACGGCCTGGCGATTGGCGGAGTGACAGTGGTGTCGACGCTGATCGGGGCACGGGTCCTGCGCTGGTAGCGCGGGACCTCAGGGCAAGGCCTCGAACCAATCGACCGCCATTTGCGCCCAGCCTTTCGGGATGCTGTGCCCGCCGTCATGCAGGGCGAAGCTGAGGCTCGCCCCCGGGGCGCAGCGGGTCCAGTCCTCGATCGTGTAGATCCCGAGGTTGCGGGTTCCGTCCGGGTCAGCCGCAGGGCAGCCATTGGCCTCGCGCCAGATCCCCATCGCGTCGAAGACATTTCCCTGGACGAAGCCAGGCATGATCTCGCGGCCTTCAAGCGGGACGGTCCGGTCGGCCTTGCCATGGGTGTGGAACAGTCGCACCGGACCAACGCAGGCCTTGGGATGCGGGCGCCAGAAGCTGCCAGCGACCGGGGCATAGGCGGCAAAGGCCTCGGGCTTGGCACAGGCGACGTAACTGGTCATCGACCCGCCGATGGAAAAGCCCGCCAGCAGCATCCGGCCGCGCTGGAGGCCGAAGCGGGCGGTGGCATCGTCGGCGACGGCGGTCAGGAAGGCGGTCTCGTCGCGGGTCGCGGGCCGGTCGGGGTGGAAATCCCAGGTCCGCCCTTCGCCATTGTCGCGCGGCTGGCCATCGGGGGCGATAACGGCATAGCCCCGGCCCAGCATCAGGCTGACCATCGGCTTGTTGCGGATGGTGCCCAGCCCCTCGCCGCCGTAGCCGTGCAGAAGGAGGATCGCCGGGATCGGCCCTGTCACCCCGTCGGGCAGGACAATGTGGTAGGTGCCGCCGGGGATCTTGCAAGCCCCCGCATCTGGCCCGCAGTCGGCACTTGCGGCCCCGGCCATCAGGACCAGGGCCAAAGTGGATGCTTTTGCGGTCATTGGCGTTCCCCCATCGGCCTCAAGAGCCAGCCCAGTCGGGCTTCGCGCTGCACCAACCACGAAAGCGGACTGGTCAGGAACAGGCTTCCAGCGACCGGCAGCAGCCAGGCGTCGACCTGACCCAAGGCGCAGAGGCCGAGGAGAGCCACGCCAAGCGCGGTCTCGGTCAGGTGAAAGCGCAGAAGCGTGGCAAGGCGTGGACGACCCGCCAGATGCGGGATCCAGCCGCCGTCGAACCCGGCCAGGGTCCGCAGAACGGCGCGGACCTGATGGACCATCAGTGCGGGGGCCAAAAGGACCGACAGCGCGATCTCGACCAGAACCGAGGCGGCAAAGCCGGGCAACTGTCGCAGGTGAAGGCCCCGGTCGCGCAAATGTGCCGTGATGCCCAGAAGCTTGGGGCCAAGCAGCATCAGCCCGACGGTCGAGGTCAGGACCGCTTGGTCTATCGAGGGCAGATCCGGAAAGACCGGCATCAGGTGGCTTGTAAGAAACGGATCGGGCAGCGTGCCGCCCTGCCCCGACAACGCCCACAGCGCCAGCAGGGCCAGCCACCATACCGAGGCGAGGTAAGCCATCGCCCCTTGCAGAAGGTGAAAACGCGAGACGATGTGCAGCCCCGGCGTCGCAAGAAGCCGCAGATGCTGCATGTTGCCCTGACACCAGCGCCGGTCGCGCCGCAGATAGCCTGGCAATGTCTCGGGCGTGTCCTCAAAGCTTTCCGAAGCTTCGGGCAGCATCCGCACCCCCCACCCGGCGCGGCGGATCAGCGCGGCCTCGACGAAGTCGTGGCTCAGGATGACCCCCCCACGCGGAGCGCGTCCTGGCAGGTGCGGCAAGCCCGCACTGGCGGCAAAGGCGCGGGTCCGCACCAGCGCATTGTGGCCCAGGAAGTTGCCCTCGGCCCCGGTCCAGAGCGCGAAGCCGCGGCCAAGGTTCGCGCCGTATACCTCGGAGGCGAAGGACTGCATCCGCTGCCAGAGGGTGTGGCCCCCCAGCACACGCGGAACGGTCTGGATCAGCCCAAGCCCAGGCTCGACTGCCATGCGGTCGGCCATCAGGGTGACACTGCCAGCGCCCATGACGCTGTCGGCATCCAGGATCAGCATCGCGTCATGATCCTGGCCGCGCGTCGTGACCCAGTCGCGGATGTTGCCGGACTTGTAGTCGGTATTGGTGGTGCGTCGGCGGTAATGCAGCGTCAGGCCCGGATGCGTCAGCCGGGCGGCGCTGATCGAGGCCAGTTCGTCTCGCGCGGCGTCAGGGTCGCGGGTGTCGGACAGGACATGGAGCGAAAAGCGGTGGCGTCCTTTATCGGACAGCGCGGCCAGAAGGCTTACTGCATTGCCGATGGTCGCCGCCGCAGGCTCGCCATACATCGGCAGCAGGATCGCGACAGACAGCCCATGCAGGGCCTGGACCTGGGGCCGGGGCCGCCAGAAAAGCCCCAGTGCAGACGTGGCGACCGAGAGGACCACCCAGTAGAACGCGAAGACGGTGACGGCCACCAGCGCGGCCTCGGTCGCGGCAAGGTGGCCGTCGACCGTGAACCAGCCAAAGCCGATCCAGGCCAGGGCCAGCGTCACGCAGAGGGGCAGGGTCAGCACCGCAAGCCGCAGCGCCTTTACCGAACGCGGCGAGCGAACACCGGGCGCTGCGGGATCGCTGAACGGTGCACGAAAGGACTGGTCCGGCATCGCAAGCGGCTGGGGTGGCTCGGCCTTGATCAGCGGAAGGCGAAACGCAGCGGTCATGCAGCAACCCAGCGGTTCACCCAGACTTCGGCAACGCGCTGGCCGCCGCGCCAAAGCTCGGCCCGCAGTTCGGCGACAGGCGCACCGCCTTTCAGGGTGAAATCCAGCCGCATACCTCCGGTCGCCGGGTTCACCTGCAGGTGTTGGCTGGAAACCTCGCCCGCGCTGGAGCTGATGCGGGCCTCGATCCGTTCGGGATCATCACCCAGGGCCGGGTGCGGGGCATAATCGACGGCAAACAGCCGCCCGTCCTCGAAGATGCGCGCGCCGGTGCGGGTGGCGATGACCGGGGCGACGGTGCCCTCGGCGGGGCTTTGCGCGCACCAATGCAGGCGGTAGTCGAAGCGCTGTTCGGACCCGGCGGCAAGGGGGGCTGCGGGGCGCCAGAAGGCGACGATGTTGTCGTTGATCTCCTTGTCGGTCGGGATCTCCACCAGCATCACCGCGCCCTGCCCCCAGTCGCCCATGGGTTCAACCCACAGCGAGGGGCGGCGTTCGTAGTGCGCCACGAGGTCGTTGTAATCCCCGGGCTGGCGCGCGCGCTGCATCAGGCCAAAGCCGCGCGGGCTGGTGTCGGCAAAGGCGCTGACCTCGACCGCCTTGGGGTTCGTGAGCGGCCGCCAAAGCGACTCCCCCGCCCCGTTCAGGATCAGAAGGCCATCGCTGTCATGCACCGCCTCGCGGAAGTCGTCGAAGCGGGTGCGGTTGATGTCGCTGAAGAGGAACATCGAGGTTCCGGGCGCGATGCCGATGGTTGTCAGATCGACGCGCGGAAACAGCCGGGCGCTGACGGTCATTTCGGTCGTGTCACCCTTGGTGATGGTGAAGCTGTAGGCCCCGGCGACCGAGGGGCTGTCCATCAGGGCGTGGACAGTGACCTCCGCCGCGCCGGGTTCTGCCGCCTCGATCCAGAAGTCGCGGAAGACGGGGAATTCCTCGGGCCCGTCGGCGGCGGTGTTCAGGGCAAGGCCTCGGGCGGACAGGCCATACGCCTGCCCCCGGCCGATCGCGCGGAAGTAGCTTGCGCCCTGGAAGACGGCGTATTCCTGAAATCGGTTTTCGGCCTCCAGCTCTCCCAGAAGGCGGAACCCGGCGAAACCGGTGCCGTCTTCGGGCAGGGCCGGGAATTGGTCGGTGGTGTCGAAGAGGCGCAAGCCGAACTGCACCTCACGTGACTGGTTCTTTTCGACGGCATGGACGGCGATCTTGTGCGGGAAGTAGAGGCCCGCCACGAAGAACTCGGCCTGCACCGCGCCGGGTTTGCCACGGAAGAGGGTGTGACGGGTGTCGAACCAGATGCCGCGGAAATCGTCGTAGGAGAGGTCAAGCCAGTCCTGGCTGACGGCCGGCGGTGGTGCATAGGGCGCAGCGGCCAGCGCGCGGGCGCGGGCGATGATCATTTCAGGATCGAAGGGGGTAGCAGGGCCAAGCGTGGCACCGGCGGCCTCTTCGGCCCGCACCGGGGCAAACCCAAGCGCCGAAAGTGCGCCGAGAAGGCCAAGGACATGGCGACGGGAGAGGTCGGTCACGGCCGCACCTCGGCCGTCAGAGGGGCGTCGGCTGTCTCGGCAACGGGGACCGCGGCGGGTCGGGGCTGGGCGGTCTTCCAGGGCTTCGACTTGAAGAAGGCGGCAAGCCTTGCGACCGCGATGATGATGGCGAACCCGGCGAGGTTGACGGCCAGCGCCGCCAGCATCCCCCCGCCTGCAAGGTCAAGCACGGCCCCAAGGACCCGCGCCATCACCATCGAAGCCGCGAAGACTGCAAGCGACTGCTGACCGACCCGCATGATCAGGGCGATGACGGCACCCGCGCGACCGCCCCGCCGTAGCCGTGCGCCAGCTGGACCGGCGCAGACCCAGGCGAGGTAGGCCAGTGCAAGGAAATGGATATAGCGCAGGATGCCGAAGTCGGACTTGTCGAACAGGACCGACCATTCCTTGCGCCAGTCGCGCACGAATTCCGAAGCGCCGATGACCTTGTGCCAGGCAAAGGGGACCGAGAGGGCGACTACGGCGATGGCCGCCAGAACCAGCACACGGTGCACTGGTGGCGAGGGCAGCCATCCCGCCATCAGTGCAAACCCGGTGAAGAATACCAGCTGCCAGGCAAAGGGATTGAAGAACCAGGTCCGGTCCGAGGGCTTGCTGAACCACGCTTCCGCAGGCAGGTTCAGCCCTGCCGTGGCCACGACCCAAAGCGTCAGGCTGAACAGGATCGCCAGTCGCACGTCGATCCGCACCAGCGCCATCATCACCGGGATCAGCGCAAGGATCACCAGATACATCGGCAGGATGTCGAAGTAGTTCGGCACATAGGTCAGGGTCAGAAGGCCCAACAGGTTCGGCCCGGTGTTGTTCAGGAACGGGTAGAGGTTCAGCGCCCCGACCTCGTCCCTCGGGAAGGCTTCGGTGGCGTTCAGCGCCAGCATCAGGGCCAGCGTCACGAAGAACACGCCCAGATGCACCCAGTAGACCTGCCAGATGCGGAAGCCGATCTGCAGCGTCCCCATCAGCCAGCCCGCGCGAGAGAAGACCGCGCCGAAGGCCAGGGCCGAGGCCATGCCCGAGCAGAAGACGAACATTTCGGTTGCGTCGGAAAAGCCGAACCGGGCGGGGATCCACAGGGTCCAGGGGTTGCCGGTGATGTGGGCGATCAGGATGATGAACATGCCGAGACCCCGGAAGAAATCGAGCCGGGGATCGCGTTGGGCTTTGGGCGCGCTCACCTTACACCGCCTGGGCGCGGGCAGAGCCGATCAGGGTCAGACGGGCTGTGGAATAGCCGTCGGCCATCCCGGCGCGACGCGCCATGCGGTCGTGGATCAGGCCTTCGGCTGCGTCCATGTAGCCTCCACGCAGGGCGGCTTCGATGGTGATGCGGTCAAAGACGTCGCGCTGCGCGTGGCTGCCGCCGATGGATTGCAGATCGGTCCGCCCGGCGCGCAAGTGCATCCAGGCGCTGGAGTATTCCCCGCTGGAAAACGCGTGCAGTCCCTGCGCGATATGGAGGCCGGGGTGCGAAATGACCGCCTGCGCCTCACCCGCGCTGCGCGGGGTCGCCTGCATCCGGGCGATCAGGGCCACGGCGGCCTGGTCGCGCGCTCCACCGCAAAGCGCCAGCATGTAGTGCAGGTCGGCAAAGGCCAGGCAGCCATCGGTCGCGCGGCGTTCCGCCAGCACGGCAAGCTCTTCCCAGCGGTCGCCGGCGGATACGCCCTCCAGCTCCAGCCGCGAAAGAAGCGAGGCGGCATTGGCGATGTCGCGGTAATCGTCGGTCTTTTCGGCCCGGATGTCGGCGTCGTAATGCGCCAGCGCCGCATCAAACTCACCCAGGTCCAGATGCATCAGCGCGCGGTGCCACCAGACGTGGAAGCGAAAGTTGTTGCAGTGCGCCCAGGATGCTTCGCGCCCGGTGAGCCAGTCGAGCCCTGCGCGGGCCTTTCCGGTCATGTCGTAAACATGCGCCACGGCATGCAGGCCCCAGGCGTCGTCGGGAGCAAGCTCGACCCCCGCCCGCCCGGTGCGTTCGGCGCGGATGTAGTCGCCGGTCTCTTCCAATGTGAAGGCGTGGCAGCCCAGCAGGTAGCCGCGCGCCGGATGGTCGGCCCAGGCGTTCAGCACCCCTTCGACCGAGGTGCGCATCTCTTTCGGACGGCCCATGACGAAGTGGATCGCCTGCACCATCTTCATCGCCAAAGCATCGCGCGGGTTGAGGTTGAGTATCACCTGCAACCGCGCCGCCGCGCGGGTGGGACGCCCGCTCAACCAGTCGCCAAGCGCATGGACAAAGGCGATTTCGCGCATGGTGGCCGGGGCGCCTGCAACGGCGGCCGCATAGGCCTGATGCGCGACAGCCACCATTTCCGCCCGGCCGAGAAGAAGGCAAGAGAGCCCGCGGATCGCCTGCCCCAGCGCGAAGTCGGGGGCAGCGGCAAGGACCCGGCTCAGGTCCGGCCCGGTGCTGGCAGCATGGGACAGGATGCCCAGGATGACCTTGTTCCAGTCGCCGATCACGGGGCTGGGCAGCGATGTGGGCATTCCACTCAGGTCATCAGAAACCGGCATCGGCGAACCTTCTCGCAAGCATGACAGCGGGCCTGTGCGAAGGGTCGCAGAGGCGTTTGCGTCAGCCGGTTCGCTGGTCGCGCGAAGTTTGTTACGACCCGCGCGGCGGATGTCAGGGGGATCACGCTGGCGTGAAGGGACGTGCTCTAGAAGGCCCCATCATAGGCACGGCGCGGGATGCGCGCGGCGATCAATGTAAAGCGCTCCCGCGTGAGGGCATCGGTTGCTTCACGGGCCAGCGTCTCGGGGTCCGTCACCTCGACCCCGCGGCCACCGAAGGCGCGGGCCAGGGCTGGGAAGTCGGTGCCTTTGCCCGGACCGCCGAAATCGACCCCCAGATTGGGGCGCTGGGTGCCGCGCTGCTTCAGCTCGATGAGCGAGAGGCTGTCATCCACCAAGACGCAGATAATGATCGGGAGGCCGTGCGCGGTCAGGGTTGCAAGCTCTCCGGCCCCCATCTCCAGCCCCGCATCGCCTACGAAGGCCAGGACCGGCACCGAGGGACGACCAAGCTTTGCGCCAGCGGCCAGGGGGACCGCGCAGGCCATGGTGCAAAGGCCCGAGGATTGCAGCATCTGGCGTGGGCCCGGGCAGTCCCACATCTGGCTGACGAGAATCCGGTGCGCGCCGCTGTCGGCGGTGATCAGGGTGTCGGCGGGCATGACCTTGTGGAGGGTGGCGAACACCTGATGCGGCCCCCAATGATCCGGCGCAGTGAAGGCGGTCTTCAGGTCGGCGCGCGCCTGGGTTGGGGCTTTGTCAGGCCAGCGTTCGGGGGCGCTGTGGGAAAGGGCGGGCAAGGTCTCGGCCAGGCTGCCGATCAGCGTGATGTCGGCCCGGTGCATCCCATGGTCGCGGGGGATGGGGGCGATCTCGATCACGTTCTGGGCGGGTGTCCAGGGGTGGCGCCAGCCGATCCGCATCTCGATAGGGTCATAGCCCAGAAGGAGGATGCTGTCGGCCTTCGCCATCAGCGGCATGAGGGTGCGGTCGGCCTTGGGCGACAGGCCTGCACCGCCAAGGCTGAGGGGGTCGGCCTCATCCATCAGCCCCTTGCCCTTGTAGGTGGTGATCAGGGGAATGGCGTGGTCGGTACAGAAGCGGCGAATGAGGTCGCCTGCGCCTTCGTTCACCGCATCGACTCCGGCAATGGCCAGCGGTCGTTGTGCGGCTGTCAGGGCAGCAAGTACGGCGGAAAGATCAGCCGCAGGCGGCAGACCTGGGCGGGCCGGAGGCACAAACGGAATGTCCGCCTCGTCCGTTTGCCCTTCGGCCACGCTGATCGGCACGTCGACATGCACCGGACCGGGCTGACCAGAGGTCGCCAGCGCAATCGCTTTCGCCATCCCTGCGCCCACTGCGCCCGCTGCCAGGCGGAAGCTGCCCTTGACCACCGGGCGCAGCATCGCTTGATGGTCGAAGACCTGATGGGTGTATGTCTCGGCCTCGGCCGCATCGACGCAGCCGGTCAGGAAGATCAGCGGCACGCGGTCCTGCATGGCGTTCGCCACCACGTTCACCGCATTTGCGACCCCAGGCCCCAGAGTCGCGACCAGCACCGGCAGCGCACCGGTCGTGTGCCACAGCCCCTCGGCCATGAAGCCGCCGGAGTTTTCGTGCTTTACCAGCAGAAAGCGCAGACCGGCGGCGTCAAGGCCCTGCATCAGGGCAAGGACCTCGCCCCCTGGAATGCCGAAGGCATGGGTCGCACCCGCCCGTGACAAGGCCAGGCCGATGATGTCTGCGCCTGTCATTGCGGCCCTGGTGGTCATGCGTCCGACTTTCCTTCGATCACGCCTGCAGCGGCAAGGTCCCGCAGAGCCTCTGCGTCCAATCCAAGCTTGCGCGCCAGAACGGACATCGTATCCTCGCCCAGCATCGGCGGGGCCTTGGCATAGCTGACAGGGGTTTGCGACAGGTGCAACGGGTTGCCGATCAGCTCGACCTTACCGCTGCCTGCACCGGCATGATCCATCCGCACCCGCATCCCGCGCGCCGCGACCTGTGGGCTGGCGAAGACTTGCGCCAGATCGTTGACCGGGCCAGCCGGGATCGTCTCGGCCGCGCAAAGTGCCAGCCACTCCGCCGCCGCGCGGCCAGCGGTCACGGCGGACAGAAGGGGCATAAGGACCTGACGGTTGCGAACGCGGGCAGCATTGGTGGCAAAGCGGATGTCTTGCGCCAGCCCGGGAGCACCCGCCAGGGCGACAAAGCGGGCAAACTGGGCGTCGTTGCCGATGGCCAAGATAAAGCTGCCGTCGCTGGCCGGGAAGGTGCCGTAGGGCACGATGGTCGGATGGTCGTTCCCGCGCCGGGGCGGGACCTCACTGTCGGTCAGATAGCCCACGCCCTGGTTGATCAGCATCGCCACCTGCGTATCCATCAGCGCAAGGTCGATGTGCTGGCCAAGGCCCGTCTGATGCCGCGCCTGGACGGCGGCCAGAATCCCAACAGTTGCATACATGCCGCACAGCACATCGGCGATGCCGACCCCGGCCTTCATCGGTGGGCCATCGGCCTCGCCCGTCAGGCTCATCAGCCCGCCCTCGCCTTGCACCAGAAAGTCGTAGCCCGCACGATGGGCGTTCGGACCGGTCTGGCCAAAACCGGTGATCGAGCAATAGATCAGCCCCGGGTTCACTCCCTTCAGAGTGGCATAGTCCAGCCCGTAGCGCGCAAGATCACCCGGCTTGAAGTTCTCGACCAGAATGTCGGCCTTTGCCGCTAGCGCCTGCAGAATGGCCTGCCCACGCGGATCTGCAATGTTCACCGCGACCGAATGCTTGCCCCGGTTCGCCGACAGGAAATAGGCACTGTCCTGAGTCTCGCTCCCCTCGGCATCCAGAACGAAAGGGGGGCCCCAGCCACGCGTGTCGTCCCCTGTCCCGGGGCGCTCGATCTTGATCACCTCGGCCCCAAGATCGGCCAGAAGCTGCGTCGCTGTCGGCCCCGCCAGGATGCGCGAAAGGTCAAGCACACGCAGGCCCGCAAGGGCCTGCGCTTTGGGCGAAGCGGTCAACGGAACCGTCACAGGTCGCCGCTGCTCAGTTCGACACGGGCGCGGCCGAGGTGAAGCTCGGGATCTTGTCGCTGGACGCCGCCTGCGGTTCCAGTCCGTCCCAGTTCTTCTCGGACTTCTTCAGGTTGCCGGGGATGTCTTCTTCCCAGAAGCCGACGACGTTTTTCGTGATGTTGAGGTAAAGCTTGCCGTCGACAATGCGCCACAGCGTCGGGTTGCCGGGCACCTTGCCACCCTTGGCCACGCCGTAAGCGCAGTGGCCGTCATATTGCGGGACAAAGGCCGCCGGCTCGGCGAGGAAACGGTCACGGTTCGCCTCGGTCGAGAAGGCGAAGGTCGCGCCGTTGTAGTCGGCGGTAATGCTCGCCTGGCCGGGCAGCGGCGATTGTTGCGGCTGGCCGACCTTGGATTGCGGCAGATCGAAGTACGACACGACATCATAGCCCGAGACCGCAAAGCCGGTCTTGTCGACATACTGGTCCCCGGCAAAAGCGCTGCCGATCATGGCGGTGGTGAAGGCAATGGCGAGGGCGGTCATCTTGAACATCGGGAAGTCCTTTCCTGTTGCGTGCTTCCCATTCGCGCTGGCCGGGATCAGCCTTACATGTCTTTCAGCCACCTCGCGCTGACGTGATGGGCTGGACCGCGTGGCCTACGATCCGCCCAGTTGCTTGCCGATCGCCGCGCACAAGGCCCCGCGTCGCAGTTTAAGGAACCGCCGCGCACCGGCCTCGGTCGGGTGGTAAGGATCCTTGACCTTGCCCGAGCCGCCACGCCGGAAGTTCGCCGCATTGCCCTGGTTCTCGGCAATCGTCTCGGCGGTGAAGCCCCGGACGAACGTGCACTGCCGACCTGCCTTGGCGAAGGCCGCCTCGATGTTGTCCTGCGCCTCCTGACGCTCCCTGACGGCCTTCTCCTTGAATGGCGGGGCCGAGGTCATGAAGATGCAGGGCTGGTTCTGCGGCAGGTCGGCCGTGAGTGCCCGGACGTCCTGCAGCGCGGCTCCGGGGTCACTGGCCCAGCGTTCGGTTGCATTGCCCATCATGAAGAAGATTACCAGATCCGGCGCGTAATAGCCGTCGGCGAACACCGCCTGCAGCGGGGACATGCCTGCACGGCAGAACTGGAACTGCGCGCCTTTGCCGATCTGGATATAAGGGTTCTCGCCTTGGCCCAATGTCCCGTAAGCCCCGGCGTTCACCTTCCATTTCGGGTCCACATCGCAGATCGCGCCCTTGGTCGACTTCGATGTCCCGGTCCAGCTGGTTATCGCGCTGGATCTGACGCCGATGACACCGGTCGTTGCGCCTGCATCCAGCCCGCAGCTGCCCGCCATGCCGGCCAGCAATTCAAGAAAGGCCTCTCCCGCGCCGAAGGTCAGCTGTGAATCCCCAAGGATCAGGATATCGGGCGCACCCTTCGCCGTGCCCTCGGCTTGGCCGATGCCGGTCAATGCAGCCAGGCATGCAACAGTGCAGACGGTCTTGAGGAACAATTCGTTTTCTCCAGGTAGCGGACAGGGGCTGGACCAGTGCCCTATTCGTCAAACGCGTCAGGCCTGTTACAGGACAATGGTCGTGTACGGTGTCTGGCAACAGTGCCCCTGTTGCTTTGCCAATTCCGGTGTGCTGCAGCAGAGAAGAATGAGGGGCCGCTTTTTGCACATGGCGTCCTTGCGTCCTCACCGCCGCTCTCGTTGAGTGGCGCGGCCTTCTCGCTGCCTGACCCGAAGGCGGGGTTGGGGTAACGGAATCTGGTTCGCATTCGTCTGATGGTGTGGGCGGCTTCACCCCGACGGCATCGCTATGTGCCATGCTGGCGCTGTAGCAGCCCGACGCGGCCAGGGCGATGTCGAGCGTATTAGTGACATCCTCGGCACGCATGGTGCCGCAGAGTTTCCAGCCGACGAT
>LNFM01024307.1_pt1 | contig 12336 bp, 16 predicted proteins | sample 596031 | NCBI WGS metagenome assembly LNFM01 (sample SAMN04254537, study PRJNA301005) | activated carbon metagenome | isolation source: dual media filters at the Ann Arbor, Michigan drinking water treatment plant | place: USA: Ann Arbor | reverse complement strand
TTTCCGGTGAAAACCCATGGATATCCGTCACGGCCCTGGGGCGGTGCGGACAACGATCCTGCGTCTGGGGATAGCCCGGCGACCTCGCGCCGGACCGGAGGGTCAGCGGCGGTTGCGGTGCCGGGCGGAAGTGACGAAGGCGTGCGGCTTCCGGGTGGCTGTTTCGTCCTTGCGGGCCGGAATCAGCACAAGGCGGGGACGTACGGACACCAGCCGCGCCATGCAGCGGGCTGTCAATGTGAGCCAGTATCCGATTATTGTTGCCATGTCCTGATGGACTGCGGTTTTCCGGGAAAGTTCAGTGCTTCGGGGCAGTGGCTAATTAAACGTGGGGTTGATTTCGTTTTCATCTGTCGTTGGTGCAGGGGGAGTTTGAAATCAACCGGATGACAGCAATAGTCGCGCAGGCGATTTATAACTTGCCGTGCCGTTTCAAATTGGCAAGCAAGGCCTTCCGGGTTATTTCAGATTCAGGGGCGCGTTGCGTAAACGCCGCAAGATCTTCCAAGTCCTCATTCATCATCTGCCGGACCGCTTCGTTTACCAGTGCTGACATGGATGTCCGACAGTCGGTGGCGCGAAGCCGCAGCGCTTGATGAATTTCAGGATCAAATTAAATATTTGATTTTATTGATAAAATTGTCATGTCGGATTTTCCTTCTGAGTAACCGACATCTTGGTATCTGAGCTTTGCGGCGTCAAGCAGGGGGTCACGTAAACTCGGATGCTCAAACAAGACGCCCTGGAACAGTAGTCACCATGACAGCCAATGATTTCTCCGATCCCCGCTACCTGATCACCATTTCCGAACTGGCTTCCCGCCTCAACGACGTCACGCTGATCGACCTGCGTCCCGCCGAAGACTTCGCTGTCGGCCACATCGCCGGCAGCACGCATGTCGACATCTACGGCGTCAGCCTGAATGATTCATCGGAAGCGCCGCTCAATTCATTCCTCGCGATTTTCCGCGTGTTGTTCGGTTCGCGCGGCGTGCGCGCCGACCGGCCGGTGGTGATTTATGACCATGAATCGGGCGAGCGGGCTTCGCGGGCGGTGTGGCTGCTGGCGGTGCTGGGGCATCCGGATGTGCGGTTGCTTGACGGCGGCAGCGAGGGCTGGACGAGGGCGGGGCGGAAGCTGGCGCGGCTGAGCGCAGCGCCGCCGCCGATGGATCCGACGCAGGCGCCGCCGACACCGCCGCCGTTCCGCGGCACTATGAATATGGATTTCCTGGCGACGCGTTTCGATATCGAGCGCGCGATTGATGATCCGGGCTCGGTGATTGTCGATGTGCGCCGCGAATCCGAATACCGCGGCAGCGAAAAACGCGCCCGCCGCGTCGGCACGATACCCGGCGCGGTGCACCTATTCTGGCGCGACCATCTGGATGCGCACGGCGCCTTTCGCGGTCCGCAGGAGATCCGCGCCCTGTACGAGGCAAAGGGCATCACGCCGGACAAGACCGTGATTCCGCTGTGCCACGGCGGTTACCGCTCGGCCAGCACCTTCATTGCGCTGAAGTCGCTGGGTTACCCGAAGGTGCGCAACTATGTCTCGGCCTGGGGCGAGTGGGGCAACCGCGAGGACACGCGGATCGTGATTCCGCACTGAGACCGGTCCGGCCTGGGGTGCCGGGATGCCCGCCTTACCGTTTTGTAATTCCCGGCGCAGGCCGGCATGGGGTATGTTCGGGGACTGTGCCGGGCAGCGTCGCTGCGGCAATGCCGGAAACATTCCAGTCCGATGAAAATTCTGCTGATCGAGGACGACGACCAGACCGCGAAGTTTGTGGCCAAGGGGCTGCGCGAGCACGGCCATGCGGTCGAGCACGCCGCCTGCGGGCGTGACGGGCTGTTTCTTGCGACCGGCGGCGGCCACGACGTGATGGTTGTCGATCGCATGCTGCCCGCAGTCGACGGCCTGACGATCGTGAAGTCGGTCCGCGGAGCGGGCATCCGCACGCCGGTGCTGCTGCTGACGACGCTGGGCGGCATCAATGACCGCGTTGACGGTCTCGAGGCGGGGGCCGACGATTATCTGACCAAGCCCTTTGCCTTCGCGGAACTGCTGGCCCGGGTCAATGCCCTGGCCCGGCGCCCGCCGATGGCGGGAGAGGCCACGACGCTGCGGGTCGGCGATCTTGAGCTCGACCGGCTCAAGCGCAGCGTGGTCCGCGCCGGAAAGCGCATCGAGCTTCAGCCCCAGGAATTCAGGCTGCTCGAATACCTGATGCGCCACGCCGGACAGGTAGTCACCCGCACGATGCTGCTGGAGAACGTGTGGGAGTTCCATTTCGATCCGCATACCAGCGTTGTCGAGACCCACATCAGCCGCCTGCGCAACAAGGTGGACCGCGATTTCGACGGTGAGCTGATCCGCACCGTGCGCGGCTCGGGTTACGTCCTGGATGTCGCCCGCTAGTTTCCTGCGCAGCACCAGCTTCCGCCTGCTGGCGTGGTATGCCGGCATATTCGTGGCCTCGGTTGCGGTGCTGTTCGTGGTTGTCTACTGGATCACGATTGCCGCGCTGGAGCAGCAGCTCAGCGATTCGGTGGAGCGTGAAAGCCAGGTGCTGACGGAGCTCTACCGCAGCGGCAACACGGACCGCATGGTGCGCGCGATCCAACTGCGAATGATGGACCTGCGGCCGCCGCGGCGTTATTACCTGCTGCAGAACCGCGCCGGCGAACGCATGGCCGGCAACCTGCCGCAGATGAGTCCGGTTGAGGGAAACATTTCCCTGCCGGTGTCGGCATTCACGGCGGATCCGTCGGTGCAGAGGGAGGATTCGTCGGAGGAATATCCCGTGGTGGCCGTCGGCACCGTGCTCGACGGCGGCGAGTTCCTGCTCGTCGGCGAGAGCCAGTTCCGGGCCGTGAAGGCGCGCGAGGCGATCATCCTCGCGTTCGGCTGGGGTTTCGCGATCACCGTGCTGCTGGCGGGCGGCGGCGGTGTCGCGCTGGGATCGGGTTTCCTGAGGCGCATCGACGAGGTCAACCGCACGGCGCGCTCGATCATGGACGGCAACCTGTCGATGCGGGTTCCGGGCCACGGGGGCGATGACGAGATGGACCAGCTGGCGCTCAACTTCAATGCCATGCTCGACCGGATCGAGGCGCTGATGAGCAGCATCCGGCAGGTGTCCGATGACATTGCGCACGACCTGCGTACGCCGCTGAGCCGGTTGCGGCATCGCCTTGAGGCCGCGCGTGAAAAGGCGGGTGGCGAGGGCGCCGCGATCATCGAGCAGTCGATCGGGGAACTGGATGCCATACTCGACACGTTCTCGGCGCTGCTGCGCATCGGGCAGATCGAGGCGGGCGCGCGCCGTGCCGCCTTTGCCGAGGTCGAACTGGATCGTATTGTTGCCACCGTCGTGGAGGCATACGCGCCGGTTGCAGAGGACCGCGGCCAGCAGTTGCAGACCGATCTCCGGGCGGTTACGGCCGTCCGGGGAGACCGCGAACTGCTGACGCAGATGGTGGCCAACCTGATCGAAAACGCCATCAACCACTGCCCGGCAGGGGTCGTGATCACGGCGGCGCTCGAATCGGCGGCGGGCCAGTGCGTGTTGAGCGTGGCCGATACCGGTCCCGGGATTCCTGCGGCCGAGCGCGATTCGGTGCAGCGCCGGTTTTACCGGCTGGAACGCAGCCGCACCACGCCGGGCAGCGGCTTGGGACTGGCGCTGGTCAAGGCTGTTGCCGATCTCCATGGCGCCGCGATCACGTTTGCCGACAATCATCCCGGGTTGCGCGTTTCGATCCGGTTCCGCGAGCCCGGGGTTCGCGCGGGTGATGCCCGCGGGTCGCGTGTGGAATGACGGGGTTGCGACAGTAAGTTTCGCGCAAGTTTCAGCGCCTGCGCGCAGCACACCCGGCCCGCAGGTTTACCCGTGCTTTACCCGCGGATTACATGTTCGTAAACAACGTGTTTTTCCGGGAATGCGATTTATTGTGCGTGCGTCAACTCGATGTTGGCGCACCCCAACCCCCGTTATTCAGGAGAATCACATGAATCGCAAAACCCTTTTAGCCCTGTCCCTGGCCGGCGTGTTCGCGCTGCCGCAGACTGCCGTGTTTGCCGATGACGGCAAGCAGGAGGCGCCGAAGCCGGAGCTGATTTCGCAAAGCGACGAGAAACCCACCCAGCCGGCGCCGGAACTGATTTCGCAGAGCGACGAGAAACCCGCCCCGCCTGCGCCGGAACTGGTTTCGCAAAGCGAAGAGAAGCCGACCCAGCCTGCGCCTGAACTGGCTGCCTGATCGACGGGGCCGCACACTTTCCCCGGTGTGCGGCCCGGCCCGGAATCTCTGCTGATTCCGGTGCTGCCACCGGCTACGTTTGCCGGTGGCTTTTTTTTGGCGGTGATTTCCGCCTTGTGCCGCTGGCGATTGGGTTCATCAATCCGGCGGGCGTGTCAGTGTGATCCGGCGCATTCCCGGCGCATGCTGTTGCGGATGCAGTGCATGTTCCTTATATACTGGCGCTCCGACAGCACAAGGAGCAGTACGTGTCCCCGTATGTCTTGCCCGGTATCGAGCCATGAACCTGTTGCTGTTCATCGGCGGCCTCGCAATACTCGTGCTCGGTGCCAATCTGCTGGTGCGCGGCGCCTCGAAGTTCGCCTTGTCCTTCGGCATTTCGCCGCTGGTGGTGGGGCTGACGGTGGTGGCGATGGGCACCAGCGCGCCGGAGGTGGCGGTGTCTGTCGGGGCTGTGCTCGACGGCCGGACCGACATCGCGGTCGGCAACGTGGTGGGCAGCAATGTGCTGAACGTGCTGTTCATCCTCGGCCTGAGCGCGCTGATCGCGCCGCTCGCGGTCAATGTGCAGGTGATTCGGCAGGAGGTGCCGATCGTGATCGGCGCCAGCGTGCTGCTGCTGGTACTCGGACTGGACGGCCTGCTGTCGTTCCGGGACGGCGCGCTGCTGTTTGCACTGCTGGTTGCCTATATCGTGTTCGTGGTGCGGCAGTCGCTGCGGGAGACACAGTCCGCGGACAGTTATGACAACGAGGTCAGGCCGGCGGAGCCCGGGGCCTGGGATGCGGCCTGGCCGGCGCAGCTCGGGCTGATCGCGGCGGGGCTGGCCTGCCTGGTTTTTGGCGCCGACTGGCTGGTGACCGCGTCGGTGGCTTTCGCCCGCGCGCTGGGGGTCAGCGATGTGGTGATCGGATTGACGATTGTTGCCGCCGGCACGTCGATGCCGGAAATCGCGACCTCGGTCACCGCGGCATTGAAGGGCGAACGCGACATCGCGGTGGGCAATGTGGTGGGCAGCAATATTTTCAACATCCTCGGCTGCCTGGGTGTATCGGGCATGGTGGCCTGGGACGCCGGGCTGGCGGTGGCGCCGTCGCTGCTGGCTTTCGACCTGTGGGTGATGATCGCGGTGGCCGTGGCCTGCCTGCCGATATTCCTGACCGGGCGCGAGATCGCGCGCTGGGAGGGCGCGGTGTTTATCGTCTACTACGCGGCCTACGTCGCTTACCTGATCCTCGCTGCGCAGGACCATGACGCGCTGGAGCAATTTTCCGGCGTGATGATGGGTTTCGTGCTGCCGCTGACGGTGGTCACGCTGGTGGTGGTGCTGCTGCGCCGGCCGCCGAAACCGGAAACCCGGACAGCGGGCGACTGAGGGGTATGAACGCCGAGCTCGCGTTGCGGATACTGTCGCTGTGCGTGCTGCTTGCCGCCGCGGAAACACTGCACGGCATTTTCCGCGCTGCGGTGTTGGTGCCGCGCATCGGCAAGAAGCCGGCGCTGAAGGTCGCCATCGTCAGCGGTTCTCTGCTGGCCTTTGCGCTCTGCTGGTGGCGGGTGCCGGCGATGGGTGTCACTGCAACGCTGCCGCTGCTCGGGATCGGCTTCGTGCTGGCGCACATCCTGCTCGGCCGCTGGCTGCTGAAGCGGCCGTGGTCGCGGGCCTTCGAGGACTTCAATCCGGCGACCGGCAACTACCTGCTGTTCGGCATTGTGCTGCTGGTGTTTTTTCCCTGGCTTGCAGTACAGTTGTAACCGGTCTGATATTCGAACCGGCATCGCCATGGCCCGTAAAACAAAACCTCAACCCTTTATCCAGCATCATCGCGACGGCTCGGTCCGGGCTCGCGGGCAGGTGATCGACCGGGTGGCGACCGGGTACTGGGAATGGTTCCGCAGGGATGGCACGCTGATGCGTTCCGGCCATTTCGAAGACGGAGTGCAGGTCGGGCAGTGGACGACCTATGACCCGTCCGGCAAGCCGTACAAGGTCACCGACAAGAAGGACGGTGCCGGCAGCCGGGAGCGCACCGTGTTGGCCGCGGAATAGCCGGGTTTGCACGCCGCGGCTCGCTGAACTTCTTGTCAGCCGGAACCGACATGCCGGGACTTCCACCCACCCCCGCAGCCTGGAGTTTCACGATTGCCGGCCTGGCCTGCATGCTGCTGTCCTTGTGGCTGCAGTTGCCGATGTGGCTGGTCGTTTTCGGCGCGCGCAGCGTCGCGCCCGGTGGCGGGGAATACATGGTGGCGCTGTTCCTGGGATTGCCGGCGCTGCTGCTGGCTTTCGTGCTGCTGGGCATAACGGCGGCGAAGGCGGCCTGGCGTTCGTCGCTGTCCTGCACGGCTTTTGCGGCCTCGCTGCTGCCGCTGGCCGGCTGGATGGTGCTGCTGTTCCGCGACCTGGCGCGCTGAGGCGGCTGCACCGTTCGTGTTATTTCCGCTCGAAGCGGTCGAAGGCGTAGAGCAGGGCGACTACGGCCGCCGAAACCGGCGGTCCGGCGAAGGGATGCAGCAGGCAGGCCAGCACCGGCGCGACGAGGATCAGGTGGCGCAGCGCCCAGCTGTACATGACGCCGGCGCGGCGCACATAGGCGGCGCCGGTGGGCATCCAGCGCTGGCGTTCGGCCGAGCCCACGGGGATCGAACTGATGAAGCTGACGTGGTTGTAGTAGCGGATCGCCATCGCGGAGGCCACCAGCGAGGCGAACAGCAGCACCATCAGCACCAGTTCCAGCGTCATGCGCGGCGTCAGCTGCGGGATGCCGACCACGGCCTTGCCGAAGGTCGCGTTGAGCGAGGGCGCCGCCAGCGTCACGGTGCCCATCAGGCCGAGCACGGCCGTGGAAGCCAGCATCGTCGCCGACATCAGCGAGTTGCGCAGGGCCTGCACGGCGAGGATTTCCGAGCCCGGCTGGCGCGAGACCGATTCGAACCATTGCTCGCGCAGCGACGCGTGGGCGGTCCTGGAGATCGCGGCGGGGTTGCGCCGGCTCATGAAGAACTGTGCCAGTTCGTAGATCAGCAGCATCGCCACCGTGGTCAGCACGGCGAGCCAGGTCGACAGGTTGTTCAAGGTTGATTTCTCCGCGGCGCCCGGGACTTTGATCCCGTGGCGCCAACATGTTCGAGAACTTCGAAGATCACCATGCCCGCAATCATGGCGGCAACAAACACCAGCGCCTTCATTTCACCCATGCCCAGCGCGACCAGTCCGGGGCCGGGGCAGAAGCCGCCCAGTCCCCAGCCGATGCCGAACAGCAGGCTGCCGGTGACCAGCCGGCGGTCGATGTCGCGGGCGGTCGGCAGGTGCATCGCGCCGCCGAGGAAGGACACTGTGCGTTTGCGGGCCAGAAAGAAGGCCACGGTGCCGACGGCGATGGCGCCGGCCATGACGAAGGCGAGGGAGGGATCCCAGTGTCCGGCGATGTCGAGGAAGCCCAGCACCTTGGCCGGATTGGCCATGCCGGAGAGGATCAGGCCGAAGCCGAAGATGAGGCCGGAGAGCAGTGCGGTCAGAAAGGTCATGGTTCAGCCGCCGACCAGGTGGCGCAGCACGTATACCGTCGCGAAACCCGCGCCCATGAAGGCCGCGGTGGCCACTGCGGAGCGGGGCGAGAGCCGGGACAGTCCGCAGACGCCGTGGCCGCTGGTGCAGCCGGCGCCGTAACGCGAGCCGATGCCGACCAGCAGGCCGGCGGCGATCAGCATGCCGTAGCCGGCGTCGATGTCAGGTGCGGGCAGCGTGAAGGGCAGTCCGTAGAGCAGCGGCGCGCCGAGCAGACCGAGCACGAAGGCGACCCGCCACTGGCTGTCGCCCTGCGGCGGGCGCAGCAGGCCGCCCAGAATGCCGCTGATGCCGGCGATGCGGCCGTTGAACAGCAGGAACACCGCCGCGGAAATCCCGATCAGGATGCCGCCGGCCAGCGAGGCCCAGGGGGTGAAGGCGTTCCAGTCGAGGGTCATTTCTTCTTGTCCTGCTTTTGTGGACAGTAAATCCGGTACAAGGTTTCCAGAATGTCGAGCATCCGCGGGTCGCGGATGCTGTAGTAGATGTTCTTGCCGTCGCGCTCGGCGTTGACGACGCCGTCCCGGCGCAGCACGCCCAGCTGCTGCGACAGCGTCGGCTGGTGGATGTCGAGTTCTTGCTCGAGTTCGCTGACGCAGCTGCGGCCCCGGGCGATCTGGCACAGCAGCAGCAGGCGTTCGCGGTTGGCGAGGAGCTTCAGTGCGCCCACTGCCTCGTCGGCGGCGCCGCGCAGCACCTCGGGGTCTATGGCCTGTTTGCCGGTTTTCATGTGGGCCTCTAAATATCAGTTGACAATAATATATATAAAAATATAATGTATGTAAATATATTATTTCCGCAGGAGGCAAAACGCCATGACCGCGAACATCGAAGCCTTTTTCGACCCGAAAACCTTCACCGTGACCTATGTGGTGGCGGATCCCGCGACCGCGCGTGCCGCGGTGATCGATCCGGTGCTGGACTACGACTTCAAGTCGGGGCGGACCTCCACGCTGTCGGCGGACCGGGTGATCGGGCATGTCCGCGGGCAGGGCCTGCAGCTCGACTGGATCCTCGAGACCCATGCCCATGCCGACCACCTGTCGGCGGCCCGCCACATCCAGCAGCAGCTGGGCGGGCGCATCGCCATCGGTGAGCACATCCGCGAGGTGCAGGCGACTTTCAAAAAACTGTTCAACCTCGAGCGCGGTTTTTTGCCGGACGGCAGCCAGTTCGAACAGCTGTTCCGCGACGGCGAGCGGTTCCGCATCGGAGAACTGGAAGCGAAGGCCCTGCATGTGCCCGGCCACACCCCGGCCGACATGGCCTATCTCGTCGGCGACGCGGTATTCGTCGGCGATACGATGTTCATGCCGGATGTCGGCACCGCACGCGCTGATTTTCCCGGCGGCGACGCGCGGCAGCTCTACCGCTCGATGCGGCGACTGCTCGAACTGCCGCCGCAGACTGCAATTTATGTCTGCCACGACTATCCGCCGGCATCCCGCCAGCCGCAGTGGAAAACCACTGTTGCGGAACAGCGCGCGTCGAACATCCATGTGCGCGACGGCATCAGCGAGGACGAGTTCGTGAGGATGCGCGAGGCGCGTGATGCGACGCTGGAGATGCCGACGCTGATCCTGCCGTCGATCCAGGTCAATGTGCGCGGCGGCCGCCTGCCGCCGCCGGACGACAACGGCATCGCCTACCTGCGCATTCCGCTGAACGCGCTGTGACGGACAGACCTGCAAATCCGGTGATGCTGACGATCGCTGATGACGTTTTTCCGGCTCTCCAAAAGGTGAATCATGTTGCGTTTTGACGTTCCGCAGGTCTGGTCCAACGTGACCCGTTGGGAAGCATTCATCACGTCCACCGTCTGCGTGCTGGCGCTGGCGATTTCGCCCTGGCTGATGCTGATCCTGGTGGTGCAGGGCTTCATCCGCGGCTTTTTCGGCCACCAGCGCTGCCCGGCGCACCTGCTGTGGAAGAGGGTGGCCGAAGCGAAACAGTGGGGCGGCAAGAAGGAAAATGCCGGCGCGAAAATGTTCGCCAACAAGTTACTGTTCATCGTCAGCTCGATCGCGGTGATCCTGTTCGTATCAGGCAGCGCGCTGTGGATGGTGCCGACGGTCGCGCTGATCGTGTTCTCGACGCTGGAATGGGCGTTGTCCTTCTGTGTGGCCTGCTGGGCCTACGGCTTCTGGTACCAGCATTTCCCGCCGAAAATGGGCTGAAGGCGCGGTGCGTTCCATATGCTGATGCATCGCAGCCCCGGCCGCGGTGCCCGCGCCTATAATCGGAGTTACAGCCCGTGCATTCAGGATAGAGGACCCGCCATGCCACAGATCGCCGCCTTCGATGACGTCAAAGCCCAGCGCAAGGAGCGCCAGGTGCCCACCGGGACCGCATGGCGGACCAATTTCATCGACCCCGAAGAAAACAATCCGGCGAGCGCGCAGGCCTTCCTGGTCGAGGGCACGCCGGGGCGGGTGATCAAGTCCCATTTTCACGATCATGACCAGTACCAGGTCATCGTCATGGGCGACGGTGTGCTGGGCAAACACCAGCTGCAGGTCAATGCGGTGCATTTCTCGCGCCGCCACACGCCGTACGGGCCGATCGTGTTCGGCGAAAAACACATGGGATTCCTGACGCTGCGCGCGCACCAGGACGGCGGTGCGCAGTACCTCGATGACCCGGAAAAAATGGCCAAGCTGAAGTCGGTCGGGAACCGCAAGCCCTGGCAGGCGACCGAGCTGCCGAAGTTCGAGCCGGTGCGTGAAGGCGCGGCACTCCATGCGTTCGAAGAGATCAGCGATGACGAGGGCCTCGCCAGTTTCTCGATGAGCGTGGCGCCGAACGCGAAGGCGCTGGCGCCCGATCCCTCCGGCAGCAACGGCCAGTACCTGATCGTCGTGCGCGGCAGCCTGCATTACGAAGGCAGGGAGTACAAAGCCCTGTCGGTGGCCTTCATCAAGCCGCAGGAGGGGCGTTTCGAACTTGTTGCCGGCGCGGAAGGGCTGGATGTGCTGGTGCTGCATTTCCCGCGCGCGATCGCCGAAGCCGCAGTCGCGCCGCGGGCGGCAAAGGGCGCGCCGGGCACGCGGGTGTGGCAGTGCATGCTTTGCGCCTTCATGTACGACGAGGCGAAAGGCATGCCCGACGAGGGCATCGCGCCGGGCACCCCCTGGGAAGAGGTGCCGGAGACCTGGTTCTGTCCGGACTGTTCGGCGAGCAAGAGTGATTTCCAGATGGCACTGGTCGGATAAGGGCGGAACGGCTTTTTGCATGTCCTTCAGGATCGATGACACGCCCGCCGCCTGGTCGGCCGCGGAACTCGACGCCGACCGGCGCTGGACCTTCACCCTCGATGAGCGCGCGCGCTGCGACCTTGTTGCCGCGCTGACCCGCGCGCTTGATCCCGAAAAAACACTGTTCGATTACCAGCGCGGGGATTTCGACCTCGGCGCGGCGGAGCCGGTGCTGCGCGCGGCGCTGGTGCGCGGGCTGCCGCGCGAGGGGCTCGACGAAAAGGATTTCGAGATCCTGACCTGGGGCATCGGCCTGCATTTCGGCGTCGGCCGGCCGCAGGGCAAGCAGAGCCATTACATCTCCGCGGTGCGCGACGCGGGCAACAACTACCGCACGGGCACCGGCCGCGGCTACAACACCAATGCCGAGCTCGATTTCCACACGGATTCCACCGACGTTGTCGTGCTGAGCTGCTACAACCGCGCGGCAGAGGGCGGCATGAGCATCACCACCAGTTCGGTGGCTGCCTTCCACGCGATGCGGCGCGAACATCCGCAACTTGCGGAACTGCTGCTGGAGCCGATCCATTTCAGCCGCCAGGGCGAACAGGCGCCGGACGAGGCGCCGTCCTACCCGCATCCAATCTTTGATTCGGTCGACGGTCGGCTCTGCAGCAAATGGAACCGCAACCGCGTGACCTCGGCGCAGAAGATCGAGGGTGTGCCGCAGCTGTCGGCGAAACAATGGGAGGCGCTGGAGGCCTTCGACGCGCTGGTGCGGCGTCCCGATCTCGCGCACAACATGTGGCTGCAACCCGGCGACCTGCAGATCATCAACAGCCATGTCACGCTGCATTCGCGCACCGATTTCACCGACCACGATGATCCCGCGCAGAAGCGTCTGCTGTTCCGGCTGTGGCTGGCGCCGGCCGACGGCCAGCGGCTGCCGGAGAGCTGGCGTGTGCTCTACAAGTCGGTGGAGCCGCGCACCGTGCGCGGCGGCATCATCGGCCAGCAGTACGACGCGGCGCGCAAGGCCTACGAGCAGCGCCAGGCGGCGGCACTGGGCATGCAGGTAATTTCATAAAAATATCAATAAAATAAAATACTTATAGTATATCCCGGCTCAGGCCAGCTTGATCGCAACGGCCCCCGCCACCACCACCAGCACCGCCACCCAGCGCAGCGCGCTGATCCGCTCGTGCAACAGCGTTGCCGCGAGCAGCGTGCCGAACACCACCGAGGTTTCACGCAGTGCCGCGACCAGCGCGATCGGCGCCTGGGTCATTGCCCACAGCGCCAGCGCGTA
>LNFM01011169.1_pt1 | contig 12336 bp, 14 predicted proteins | sample 596031 | NCBI WGS metagenome assembly LNFM01 (sample SAMN04254537, study PRJNA301005) | activated carbon metagenome | isolation source: dual media filters at the Ann Arbor, Michigan drinking water treatment plant | place: USA: Ann Arbor | reverse complement strand
TCCAGTTCGCGAAGCCCACGAAGGCCGGCATGATGGCGCCGAACACCATGATCAGGCCGTGCATGGTGGTGAGCTGGTTGAACAGCTCGGGGTTCACGTACTGCAGCCCGGGCTGGAACAGCTCGGCGCGTATGCCCAGCGCCAGCACGCCGCCCACCATCAGCATCGCAAAGCTGAACAGCAGGTACATCGTGCCGATGTCCTTGTGGTTGGTGGCAAACAGCCAGCGGCGCCAGCCGTGCGGATGGCCGTGGTCGTGGTCATGCCCGGCGGCGTGGCCGTGGTGGTCTAGGACTGCGCTCATGTGGTGATTCCTCGGGGCCTGGTCCGGCGCTGATTACTTGCGGGCGGCAACGACTTCGGCGGGCTGCACTGCCAGGCCGGTCTGGTTGGTCCACTGGTTCTTGGTGAAGGTGATGACGGCGGCAAGCTCGGTGTCCGACAGCGTGCGCCAGGCAGGCATGGCGCCGTTGTTCTGGCCGTTGAGCAGCACCGCGATCTGCTTGCTGGCGTCGGCGTCCTGCACCAGGGCGGCGCCGTCCAGCGGCTTGATCGGGCCCAGGCCCTTGCCGTCGGGCTTGTGGCAGGCGGAGCAGTGGGCGGCGTAGACCTTCTCGCCGCGGGCCACCAGGTCGGCCAGCTTCCACACCTTGGCCGGGTCGTCGGCGGCGGCGGCCATGGCCTTCTTCTGCACGTCCACCCACTGGGCATATTCAGGCTGGCTGAGCACCTTGACGTGGATGGGCATGTAGGCGTGTTCCTTGCCGCACAGCTCGGCGCACTGGCCGTAGAAGTCGCCGGTCTTTTCGGCGCGGAACCAGGTGTCGCGCACGAAGCCGGGGATGGCGTCCTGCTTGACGCCCAGCGCCGGCACCATCCAGGCGTGGATCACGTCGTTGGCGGTGGTGATGATGCGCACCTTGCGGCCCACCGGCACCACCAGCGGGTTGTCCACCTTGAGCAGGTAGTCGTCACCCACCGGCTTGCCGGCGTCGGACATCTGGCGGTGCGCGTTGTCCAGCGTGGACAGGAAGGCGATGCCCTCGCCCTCGCCCTTGAGGTAGTCGTACCCCCACTTCCACTGGTAGCCGGTGGCCTTGATGGTGAGGTCGGCGTTGCTGGTGTCCTTCATCGCCACCACGGTGCGCGTGGCCATTGCGCCCATGGCGATGACGATGATGAAAGGCACCACGGTCCAGGCGATCTCCACCGCCACGCTCTCGTGGAAGTTGGCGGCCTTGTGGCCCACCGACTTGCGGTGCTTGAGGATCGAATAGAACATCACGCCGAACACGGCGACGAAGATCGCCACGCAGACGACGAGCATGAAGTTGTGCAGCCATTGCTGCTGCTCGGCGATGCGCGTGACCGCCGGGTGCAGGTCGAGCTGGCGCACGGCCGGGCCGCCCGGCAGGTCATTGACCGCCTGTGCCAGCCCCGAGGCCAGCGCCGTACCCCCGGCCAGCAGGGCGCGCAGCGCGGGCTTGACGAGGGATTGCCGCAGGGCTTGTGTCTTCATCATCGTCTTCGTCTTCTCAGTTCGAATCGTTCACGGGGCCCACCGACACACGGCGCAGTGCGCGCCGCAGTTCCTGCGCCAGCACGGCACGCGCCTCGGGCCGCAGAAAGCGCCCCACCCGCACCATGCGGCCCTGGCCGCGGATCTGCACCAGCGAGCCCTGGCCGGCGGCCGGCTCGACCGTGGCCCATTCGGCCGCGAAATCGGTGTGCGCCACGCGCCGGCCGGTGCACTGCTCGACCAGCAGCAGGCGCCCCACCAGGGTGAGCGTCTCGCTGTCGCCGGCATGGCGCGCCGCCAGCCCGAGCAGCAGCCCGGCAACCAGCAGGTCCAGGCCCACCCAGGCCAGCGCCGCGCCCTTCCACACCAGCAGCAGCGCCAGGGCCAGCAAAAGGCCGCACAGCAAGGCGCAGACGTTGCCCGCCTGGCGCTGCCAGGGGGCATCGGCCGGCGCCAGGCGCCATTGCAGCGCCTGCGCCGACCCCGGACGCCCCGGCAGCGCGATCGCCTGCCCGAAGGCACGCGCCACGCGTGCCGGCGTGGGCCAGGAATCTGGTGCAAAGGTGACGGACATCAAGGTTTCCGGCAGTGAAAAGTGGCACCCGGGCGAGCTGACCGGTGGCAAAGCGGCGGATTCTAGCCCAGCGTTCTGCGGCACCAGCAGGGGTATCAACCCGGTTTCAAGCGGGCCTGCGACCGGCGCGCGCCATGCTGCGCAGGTCTTCCAGCGGCACCGTGGTCTGTGCCGCCACGCGCGGGCGCGGGGGTGGCTTGAAGGCGTGACCGTAGACGATCTCGAAGCTCAGCGGGATCCGCCCTGCCGCATCGGCCCGCGCCTGCAGCGCCGCGGCCAGGCGGGCGCGCCAGCGCGGCGTGCGCAGGCCGGGGTGGCGGCGTGGGTCGGCATTGCCGCCCAGGCCGCGCAGTTCGACCAGCAGGGCGTCGGCGCTGGGCCAGCTCAGGGTCACGGTCTCCTGGTCCATCACCGGGTCGGCAAAGCCGGCGGCCACCAGCATGTCGCCCAGGTCATGCATGTCCACCAGCGGGGCAAAGGGCGCCGGCCAGCCGGCCGCGGCATACAGCGCGCGCAGTTCGCCCAGCGTGCCCGGGCCCAGGGTGGAAAACATCAGGAAGCCGTCGACGACGATGGCGCGCTGCCAGCGCCGCAGCAACGCCTGCGGCTCGGCCACGGCGTGCAGGTGCATGTTGGACCACAGCAGCTCGGCGCCGCCGGGGGGCGGTTCGGCGCCATCGATCAACACCGGCGCATGGCCTGTCCAACGCTGCGGCGACCACCAGGGCCGGGCCAGCGCCTGCGCCGTGGCGCGGCGGCGCTCGCCATCGGGCTCCAGGCCCAGCCACTGCGCCTTGGGATAGGCCTGCGCCAGCAGCGCCTGGCTGGCGCCCAGAAAGACACCCCAGTCCAGCACGCGCGGCGGTTGCAGGCGTATCAGCGGCAGGCGCTCAGTCATGCGCCGCGCCACCTCGGCGTGCAGCCAGGGCGGCGTGCTGGCGCGGTTGAGGCGCCTGAGCTGCAGCGCCAGCGCCGCTTCGCACACCGGCCGGCGGGCGGGCGCTGGCGGGGTGGCGGCGTCTTGTTCGGGCATGGGCGGGCAGTATATTGAGCCGATGTCCCGCCCCCTGCGCGTGTTGCCCTGCCAGTGCGAGGTCTGCCGCCAATGGGCCGGCGCCGCGCTCTGCGGCGACTGCCTGGCCCGCTTTGCCGCGCCGCGCCCGCGCTGCCTGCGTTGCGCCCTGCCGCTGGGCGCGCCCGCCGCAGCCTGCGGTGAATGCCTGCGCGAACCGCCGCCCTTCGAGGCCGCGGCCTGCGCCGTGGACTACGCCTTCCCCTGGGACCGCCTGATCGCCGACTTCAAGTTCAACAGCCGCCCTGAACTGGCCGGCCCGCTGGCCGAACACCTGGCCGCGGCCGCCGCCAGCCTGGCGCGTGCCGACTGCGTGCTGCCGGTGCCGCTGGCGCCCCAGCGCCTGGCCACGCGCGGCTACAACCAGGCCTGGGAGCTGGCGCGGCGCGCCGCCGCCGCGCTGCAGCTGCCGGCGCGCGCCGACCTGCTGCTGCGTCCGCTGGACACCGCGCAGCAGGCCGGCCTGACGCGCGCCGAGCGCCAGCGCAACCTGGGCACCGCCTTCATGGCAGACCCGCGCCAGCGCGACGCGCTGCGCGGCCGCCGCCTGGCGCTGGTGGACGACGTGATGACCACCGGCGCCACGCTGCGCGAAGCGGCGGCGCAACTGCTGCGCGCCGGTGCGGCCTCGGTGCAGGTGTGGGTGTTCGCGCGCACGCCGGCACCGGCCGATTGAGGCGCCGCCGGATGTTCAACATCGTCCTGGTCGCGCCCGAGATCCCGCCCAACACCGGCAACGTCATCCGCCTGGCGGCCAACACCGGCTGTGCGCTGCACCTGGTGGAACCGCTGGGCTTTGCCATGGAAGACAAGCTGCTGCGCCGCGCCGGCCTGGACTACCACGAGACCGCACGCGTGCGCCGCCACGCTTCCTGGGACGCGCTGCTGCAGGCCGAGGCACCCGACCCGGCGCGCTGCTTTGCCTTCACCACCCGTGGCGCGCAGGCCTTTGCCGCGCAGCGCTGGCGGCCCGGCGACTGGCTGGTGTTCGGCAGCGAGACCGCCGGCCTGCCCGACGCCGTGCGCGAAGCCTTTGCCCCGGCGCAGCGCGTGCGCCTGCCCCTGCTGCCCGGCCAGCGCAGCCTGAACCTCAGCAATGCGGTGGCGGTGGCGGTGTTCGAGGCCTGGCGCCAGCAGGGCTACGCCGGCGGCGAGTGAGCGGCCCCAGGCGCTTCGAGGGGTCAGGATTCAGCGCGTGACTGGCGCGCCATCAGGCGCGTCAAGGCCTCGGCCGGCGGCAGGCGGCCCTGCAGCACGTCGACCACGGCCGCGGTGATGGGCATCTCCACGCCCAGGCCCTGCGCCCGCGCCAGCACCGTGGCGGCGGTGGGCACGCCTTCGGCCACGTGGCCGAGCGAGGCCAGGGCCTGCGCCAGGCTGTGGCCGGCGGCCAGCAGCAGGCCGACGCGGCGGTTGCGCGACAGGTCGCCGGTGGCGGTGAGCACCAGATCCCCCAGACCCGACAGGCCCATGAAAGTCTCGGCGCGGGCGCCCAGCGCCAGACCCAGGCGCGTCATCTCGGCCAGGCCGCGGGTGATCAGCGCGGCGCGCGCGTTCAGGCCAGCCTGCGGCATGCCGTCGACGATACCGGTGGCGATCGCCAGCACGTTCTTGAGCGCGCCGCCGACCTCGACGCCGACGATGTCGCTGCTGGTGTAGACGCGCAGCGCCTCGCTGTGGAAGGCGGCCACGGCGGCGGCCGAGAGTTCGGCGTCCTGGCTGGCCGCGACCAGCGCCGTGGGCTGGCCGCGCGCCACTTCGAGTGCGAAGCTCGGCCCGGACAGCACGCCCGCCGCCGCCCCCGGGCGCAGCTGGCGCGCCAGTTCATGGCCGAGCGCGCCGCTGCCGGCCTCGAAACCCTTGCACAGCCACAATGCGGCGCGCGCGTCGGGCAGGCTGGCCAGCTGCTCGCGCAGACCGGCCATGGGTGTGGCGATGACGGTCAGGGCTTCGGTCAGGCCCCCTGCGGCGTGCGCCAGGGCCCGGTGGCGGTCGGCCGTGACCTGCAGCGCGGCCGGCAGTTCGACCTCGGGCAGGTAGCGCAGATTGCAGCGCTGCGCCTGCATCTCGGCCGCCTGCGCGGCATCGCGCGCCCACAGCAGTACATCGTGCCGCGGCGCGGCCGCCGCGGCCAGCGCCGTGCCCCAGGCTCCGGCGCCAAGCACCGCGATCTTCATCGCCGGACGCGGCTGTCTGTCAGTTGGCGCCGGTGATGATGCGCGAGCCGCCGTTGCCCTGGGCCGCGGCCTGGGCCTGGGCCTGCTGGGCCTCGAACATGGCCTGGAAGTTGACTTCGGTCAGCAGGATGGGCGGGAAGCCGGCGCGCGTGCAGACGTCGGAGACGATGGCGCGCAGGTAGGGGTAGATCATCTGCGGGCAGACGATGCTGATGATGCCCTGCATCTGCTCTTCGGGCACGTTGCGGATCTCGAAGATGCCGGCCTGCTTGGCCTCCACCAGGAAAAGCACCTTGTCCGCCACCTTGGTGGTGACGGTGGCGGTGACGGTGACCTCGAAGACGCCGTCGGCCACCGGAGCGGCAGCCATGCCCAGGTTGATGTCGACCTGCGGCTGCGCCTGCTCGAGCAGGATCTGCGGCGAATTGGGCTGTTCCAGCGACAGGTCCTTGAGGTACATGCGCTGGATCTGGAAAACGGGATTCTCGTCGGCCATGTCGGTTCCAAGAGTGACAAAGCCCGACGCCGCCATGGCGTCGGGCCGCAGCCCATGATTATGGGTGAGCCGCCCGGGCCGGCAGGAAGGCCTGCGGCCGGGGCGTCGTGATCAAGTGCCCAGCAGGGCGGCCAGCTCGCCGCGATGGTCGAGCTCGTACAGGTCGTCGCAACCGCCGACATGGGTGTCGCCGATGAAGATCTGCGGCACCGTGCGCCGGCCGGTGAGATCCATCATGCGCTGGCGCTCGGCCGGATGCAGGTCGACGCGGATCTCCTCTATCGCCTCGACCCCGCGCTGGCGCAGCAGCGACTTGGCGCGCATGCAGTAGGGGCAGACCTGGGTGGTGTACATCTTGACCGGTGTCATGCGCAGTCCCGTGGTGGCAGCGCGGCATTCTCGGGTTGCCGCCAAGCCCGCACCGCCTTCAGGCGGATTTTTCGATCGGCAGCTGCGCCTCGCGCCAGGCCGCGGTGCCGCCGGCCACCGCAACGGCTTTCTCCCAGCCCGCCTTGCGCAACTGTGCCGCAGCCCGGCCGGCGCGCGCGCCGCTGGGGCATATCAGCAGCACCGGCACGGTCTTGTTGCTGGGGATGAGCTTGGAGCCCTCGAGCTGGCCCAGCGGCACGTTGCGCGCGCCCGCGGCATGGCCGGCGGCGAACTCGGCGGGCTCGCACACGTCGACCAGCACGCCCTTCTCGCGGTTGATCAGGCGCACGGCTTCCGAAGTGGGCACGCTGCCCGCGCCGCCGCCGCCGCGCATCAGGGGCATCAGCAGCAAGCCACCCGATAAGGCAGCCACCATGAACAGGTACCAGTTGTCGACTAAGAAATTCAAGTGACCCGCCGCGCTCGTGCAAAACCGCGAATTATAGAATCCCCCCCATGCACAAGCTCGTACTCGTTCGCCACGGCGAAAGCACCTGGAACCTGGAAAACCGCTTCACCGGCTGGACCGACGTGCCGCTCACCGACACCGGCGTGGCCCAGGCGCGCCAGGCCGGGCGTCTGCTGCGCGAGGGCGGCTGGGAGTTCGACGTGGCCTACACCTCGGTGCTCAAGCGCGCGGTGTGGACCCTGTGGCACGCGCTGGACGAGATGGAGCGCACCTGGCTGCCGGTGCAGCACGACTGGCGCTTGAATGAACGCCACTACGGCGCGCTGCAGGGCCTGAACAAGTCCGACATGGCCAAGCAATACGGCGACGAGCAGGTGCTGGTCTGGCGCCGCAGCTACGACACGCCGCCGCCCGCGCTGGAGCCGGCCGACCCGCGCAGCGAGCGCAGCGACGTGCGCTACGCCCGGCTGGCGCCGCAGCAGATCCCGCTGACCGAATGCCTGAAGGACACCGTGGCGCGCGTGCTGCCCTGCTGGAACGAGCGCATCGCTCCGGCCATCCTGGGCGGCCAGCGCCTGCTCATCGCCGCCCACGGCAACAGCATCCGCGCGCTGGTGAAGTACCTCGACGGCATCGGCGACAACGACATCGTCGGCGTCAACATCCCCAACGGCATCCCGCTGGTCTATGAGCTCGATGCCCGGCTCAAGCCGATCAAGAGCTACTACCTGGGCGACGCCGAAGCCGCGGCCAAGGCGGCGGCAGCGGTGGCGGCGCAGGGCAGGCGCGGCTGAGCCTCAGTCCAGCAGGCCGTACACCTGCTCGGGCAGCACGCGCGGCAGCGCGGCGCGGTCCAGCGCCGGGCCGGCGATCACGTATTCGGGCAGGCGCGTGTCGCGCCGGGGCGAGCCGCTCAGCGGCTTGCCCGTCGCACCGATGAGCGCGGCCACCACCACCGGCCCGCTGGCGCTGGCGCGCTGCAACACGATGCCGGTTTCACCGTTCTTCATGCGCACGAAATCGCCCGGGGGATAGACCCCCAGGGCGCGGATCAGCGCGCCGGCAATGGGCCCGCCCTGCTCATCCTTGAACAGCTGGCCCGCCGCCGCCTGCGGCAACAGGGCCGGGCGCAGCGCGCGCGGCGTGATCTTGGCCATGTAGACATCGGCCGCGCGCAGCACGTGCGCCATCTCGCCCACCGTGGCCAGGGCGCGCGGATAGCCGGTGCCGCCGTCGCGCTCGTGGTGGTCTTCGATCGCGCCCAGCCAGTCGGCGTCGGTCACGCCGGCGTCGCGCAGCAACTGCGCCGACAGGTGCGGATGGGCGCGGATCTGTTCCATCTGCTTCTTGGTCGGCGGATCGGCCTGCTCGGCCATGCGCGCCTGCAGCTCCAGCGTGGAGGCGTTCATGGTCAGCGCGGCGCGCACGGCATTGCGCTCGCGCGCGGCCGGCCAGCCCAGCTGGCGCGCGGTGAGCAGGACCACCAGCGCGCTGCTCATCGCATGCGTCAGCGCGTACAGCGCAAAGCGGCGCTCCGGCGGGCGCACGCACATGAACAGGGCGGCGTCCAGGTGGCGCTCGACCAGCGCGATCGAGGCGTCGGTGAAGGCATCGAACTGCGCCGGCCAGTCGTCACCGGCACCCGCGGGCGCGGTCAGGCGGCGCAGCAGTTCGTCCAGCAGCCAGATCTGATGCTCCACCGCGTCGAACCAGCTCAGCTGGGGCGCCGGCGACCCCTCTTCGTCGAACCCGGGCAGGCCGCGCGCGAAGCGGAAGGCCTCGGCCTCGGCGTAGTCGACGCAGGCACCGCGCTCGACCAGCGCCGCCACCTGGCGCGCACCCTGCACGCGCTGGCCCACGGCCAGCAGCAGGCGGCCGAGGTTGTCGAGCACCCGGAAAGGCAGCGGCTCGCCCGGCTGCAACTGCTCGATCAGCAGCGACAGGGGCACCGGCGGCTTCATGGCAGCGCCGCCAGGGCCGCGGCGATGAGCGGCACCACCGAGACCACGTTGCTGGCATGCGGCACGCAGTCGCTGCTCCAGACATGGCGCACGCCGGCGGCGCGCACCGCGGCGAAGGCGTCGCCCACGAACAGCGCGTGCGACACCGCCACGTCGACCGTGGCCGCGCCCTGCGCCAGCGCGCCGCGCGCCGCCGCCACCAGGGTGCGGCCGGTGCTGGCCACGTCGTCCAGCAACACCACGGCGCGGCCGCGCACGTCGGCGTCGGGAAGGGCCACGTCGACCTCGCGGTCGCCGTGGCGCTGCTTGCGGCACACGGCATGGTCCAGGCCATGGGCCAGCGCGGCGGCGTGCACCCACTGGCCGGCTTCCTCGTCCGGCGCCAGCAACAGCGCGCGCGGCACCTGCTGCGCCACCCAGGCGCCCAGCAGCGGCGCCGCCGACAGCGCCAGGCCGCGCCGCCCTGGCACCACCTCGTCCAGCGTGGCCACGCGGTGCAGGTGCGGGTCGACCGTGATCAGCGCATCGAAGGCCGCGGCCAGCAGCCGGCCCAGGTGGCGCTGGCTGACCACCTCGCCCGGCGTGAAGGCCATGTCCTGGCGCATGTAGGCCAGGTAGGGGCTGACCAGGGTGAGGTGCTGCGCGCCCAGCTCGCGCGCGCCGGCCGCGGCCAGCAGCAGCAGCGCCAGCTTGGCGTCGGGGTCCTGCAGGCCGCGCAGCACGGTGGTGCGCGGCGGCAGTTGCGGTGGCAGGCGCAGCCGGGTTTCGCCGTCGGGAAAGCGGTGCCTGCGCACCAGGGCCAGCGGCTGGCCCAACGCCGAGGCCAGACCCTGGGCGAGCGCGGACTCGTCTTCGAAGGCGAGCAGCATGTCAATCCTTCAGGCGGGCAGCGATCAGATCGCGCAAGTGTGAGGCCAGCGCGCGGCGGTCGGCCTGCTCGTCGGCCACGGGGGGCAGCAACTGCACCCGCACCCTCAGCCCGCGGGCCGCGGCCACACGCCACATGCTCTGCAGCAGCGTAGTCTCGCCGATGAAGCTCGCGGCCGGGCTGAAAGCCGCACCGTGATCGTGGAAGCGCAGCACCACCGGCTGCACCGGCATCCCGGTGGACACCGCCGCCTGCAGCAGGTTGGCGTGGAAGGGCAACACCTCGTGCCCGGCGCCGGTGGTGCCTTCGGGGAACACGCCCACCGTGCTGCCGTCCTGCAGCGCCTGCGCCACGGCGTGCACCACGCGCACCGCATCGCGCTTGCGTTCGCGCTCGATGAACAGCGTGCCGGCGTTGCGGATCAGCCAGCCCAACAACGGCCAGCGCAACACGTCTGACTTGGACACGAAGCGCACGTGCGGCGCCGCGGCGTGGATGGCGGCGATGTCCAGCCAGGACACGTGGTTGGCCACCACCAGGGCCGCGCCCGGGTGCGGCGTGCCACTGATGTGCAGCTCGATGCCCATGGCGTGAAACACGCCGCGCGACCACCAGCGGATGCGCGCGTGCCGCGCCGCTTCGTCGTAGCGCGGGAACTGCGTCATCACTGCCATGCCGTGCAGCAGGTGCAGCGTGACGCGCGACAGCCGCCAGGCCGCCAACACGCTGCGCATCAGTCGGCCGTGTAGGCCAGCGTGCCGGCCACCAGTGTGGCGCGCACGCGCCCTGGCAGCGCCATGCCGGTGGCGGCAAAGGCAAAGGGCGTGTGCTTGCCCTGGCTGGCCAGCGCGCCGGCGCTCACCGTCCACTCGGCCGCGGGGTCGAAGACGCAGACATCGGCCACGCCGCCCTCGACCAGGCGCCCGGCGCTGCTGGCCAGCGAGCCGATGGCGTCACCCAGCACGCGCACCGGATCGCAGCTCACGCGCGCCAACGTGGCGGGCAGGCTCAGCCCGCTGTCCTGCCCCCAGCGCAGGGCCAGGCTCAGCAGCAGTTCCAGCCCGGTGGCGCCGGGCTCGGCCTCGCCGAAGGGCAGGTTCTTCATGTCCTCGGCCACCGGGTCGTGGTCGGAGACCAGCGCGTCGATCGTGCCGTCGGCCAGCGCGGCGCGCAGCGCGTCGCGGTCGGTGCCCTGGCGCAGCGGCGGGTTCAGGCGCATGTCGGCGTTGAAGTAGCCGATGTCCACATCGGTGAGGTGCAGCGAATTGATGCTGACGTCGGCCGTCACCGGCAGGCCCTCGGCCTTGGCCGCGCGCAGCAGCGCCACGCCGGCGGCGCTGGACAGGCGGCACAGGTGCACGCGCGTGCGCGTGGCGCGCACCAGGTCGAACAGGGTGTGCAGCGCCACCGTCTCGGCCAGCACCGGCACGCCCGACAGGCCCAGGCGCGTGGCCACAGCGCCGGCCGCGGCCACACCCTTGCCCAGCCAGGCGTCCTGCGGCCGCAGCCACACGGTGTAGCCGTAGGTGCCGGCGTACTGCAGCGCGCGCATCAGCACCAGGGTGTCGGTGACGGCCACGTCGGCCTGCGAAAATCCCACGCAACCGGCCGCGCTGAGCTCGGCCATCTCGGTGAGCGCATTGCCCGCCAGCCCGCGTGTCAGCGCACCCAGCGGGAACAGCCGGCAGCGCGACAGCTTGCGCGCGCGGAACTTGAGCATCTCCACCAGGCCGGGCTCGTCCAGCACCGGGTCGGTGTCGGGCGGGCACACCAGGCTGGTCACGCCGCCGGCGGCGGCCGCGGCCAGTTCGCTTTCGAGCAGGCCTTCGTGTTCGCGCCCGGGTTCGCGCAGCCGCGCCGCCAGGTCGACTAGGCCAGGCGCCACCACCAGGCCGGTGGCGTCGATCACGCGCTCGGCGCCGAAGTCCAGGGCGCCGCCGATGGCCACGATGCGGCCCGAGGCGATGGCCAGGTCGGCCACTTCGTCGCGGCCGCTGGCGGGGTCGATGACGCGGCCGTTGCGGATGAGGATCTTCATGCCTGGTTCCCCGCGATGGTGCTCATCACCGCCATGCGCACCGCGATGCCGAAGGTCACCTGCGGCAGGATCACGCTGTGGTTGCCGTCGGCCACGGCCGAGTCGATCTCGACGCCGCGGTTGATGGGCCCGGGGTGCATGACGATGGCGTCGGGCTTGGCCAGCGCCAGCTTCTCGGGCGTCAGGCCGAACTTCATGAAGAACTCGCCGGCGCTGGGCAGCACGCCGCCGCTCATGCGCTCGTTCTGCAGGCGCAGCATGATGATCACGTCGGCGCCGCGTATGCCCTCGGCCATGTCGTGGCACACGCGCACGCCCATGCCGGCCAGATCGCCCGGCACCAGGGTCTTGGGGCCGACGGCGCGGATCTCGGGCACGCCCAGCGTGGTGAGGCCGTGGATGTCGGAGCGCGCCACGCGCGAATTGACGATGTCGCCGACGATGGCCACGGTGAGCTGGCTGAAGTCGCGCTTGAAGTGGCGGATGGTGTACAGGTCGAGCAGGCCCTGCGTCGGGTGCGCGTGGCGGCCGTCGCCGGCGTTGACCACGTGCACGTGCGGCGCCACGTGCTGCGCGATCAGGTAGGGCGCGCCGCTTTCGGCGTGGCGCACGATGAACATGTCAGCGTGCATCGCCGACAGGTTGGCGATGGTGTCCAGCAGGGTTTCACCCTTGGCCGTGCTGCTGCGCGCGATGTCCAGGTTGATGACGTCGGCGCTCAGGCGCTTGGCCGCGATCTCGAAGGTGGTGCGCGTGCGCGTGCTGTTCTCGAAGAACAGGTTGAACACGCTCT
>LNFM01011168.1_pt1 | contig 12336 bp, 10 predicted proteins | sample 596031 | NCBI WGS metagenome assembly LNFM01 (sample SAMN04254537, study PRJNA301005) | activated carbon metagenome | isolation source: dual media filters at the Ann Arbor, Michigan drinking water treatment plant | place: USA: Ann Arbor | reverse complement strand
TAGCACCTCAAGCTAGCGCGTCTACCAATTCCGCCATGGCCGCGCCGGTTCGATGGCGCGGGGGATACCAAATCGCCCCCCCAGTGGCAAGGCGGGCTTGCACGAAGACCGGGAAGTGCCGATTTTGCCACAATGAACAGGCTCGAATGGCGCATCTCAGACAGCCCCGTCCCCTATGACGAGGCGCTCGCCGTCATGGAAGTGCGCGTCGCCGACATCCGCGCCGGACGGGCGGGCGAAATGGTCTGGCTGCTGGAGCATCCGCCGCTCTACACCGCGGGCACGAGTGCGCGGACCCAGGACCTGCTGCAGCCCGCGCGGTTTCCGGTCCATGTCGCCGGCCGCGGCGGCCAGTACACCTATCACGGCCCCGGCCAGCGGGTGGCCTATGTGATGCTGGACCTCCGGGCGCGCCGCCAGGACGTGCGCCGCTACGTCGCCGACCTCGAGGAATGGACGATCCGCACGCTCGGCCGCTTCAACGTCAAGGCGGAACGGCGGGAAGGCCGCGTCGGCGTCTGGGTGATGCGCCCCGACAAGCCGCCCCTGCCTGACGGCACGCCGCGTGAGGACAAGATTGCGGCCATCGGCGTGCGCATCCGCCACTGGGTGGCGTTCCACGGCATCTCGATCAATGTCGAGCCCGACCTGTCGCACTATGCGGGAATCGTTCCCTGTGGCATCGCCGACCATGGCATTACATCGCTGGTCGATCTCGGCCTGCCGGTGACCCTGGCCGATCTCGACGCGGCGCTGGCCGAGACCTTCCAGGAAGTGTTCGGCGAAATCAGGCCGTCGGCCGCCGCGTAAAGCCGACGGCATCCACCCGCGCGGGCGTCGGGCCGCGACAGCAGGCTTCGATCGGCGCTCGTTCCGACCCTGCGCCCCGGCGGCATCGCCAACGGACGCCCCCGAAATAAATGAAATAAACGAAACAACTGAAACGAACCCGCCCCGCGAGCGATTCCCGGGTTGAGGTGCTTGGGTACCGCGAGAATCGGTGCATGGATCTGCTGGACAACGTCGCTCGGCCTGCGCAAAGCCGCAACGCGCAGCCAGGACGCCACCCCCAGCTGCTTCCAACCGTCAAATCAGATGAGTGCCAGAACGACTTCGCAGAAGCGCGATACGCTCGAACCTGGAGTCACACCGCTCCAGCCGCTCTCGACGCGGCGCTGGCCGAAACCTTCGAGGAAGTGTTCGGCGAAATCAGGCCGTCGGCAGCCGCGTAAAGCCCGACGGCAGGACATCGAGGTCGACCGGTTCGACGTCGACGGCGTCCACCCGCGCGAGCGTCGGGCCGCGGCGGCAGGCTTCGATCATCCTGCCCACGGCGTCGTCGTCCCCGCCGATCAGCGCCTCGACCGAGCCGTCGGCGCGGTTGCGCACCCAGCCGCTGAGGCCGAGCCGCTGTGCCGTCGCCATCGCCCAGTCGCGGTAGCCCACGCCCTGGACCCGACCGGTGATCGCGAGACGCGCCTGCAACGCCATCCCGCTCAGGCGAACTCGATGATCTTCTGGTCGACGCGCAGGCTGTCCCCGGCCTTGGCGTGCAGCGTCTTGACCGTGCCATCCCGCGTCGCGCGCAGCACGTTCTCCATCTTCATCGCCTCGACCACGGCCAGCGCCTCGCCCGCCTTGATCTCCTGCCCCTCGCTCACCGCTACGGAGGCCAGGAGACCCGGCATCGGCGAGAGCAGGAACTTGGAGGTGTCGGGGGCCGCCTTGACCGGCATCAGCGCATAGAGCTCGGCCTGGCGCGGCGTCAGCACCAGCACGTCCGCCTGGCCGCCCTCATGCGTCAGGCGCCAGCCGGAGCCCAGCGTATCGATCTGCACCACGACCGGATGCTGGTCGACGCTGGCGCGCATCAGCGGCTCGCCCGGCGTCCAGTCGGATTCGATCTCGATCCGGCGGGCGTCGATGTCGACCGCGAATTCGAGGCCTCCGCCACTCACGGACACCGGCATCGCCGTGCGGTTGAGCATGACGACGCGTTCGGACTGCGGCGCGCCCGACCGATGGGCGTGGATGCGATCCACCACGGCAGCGACCGCCGCCAGCACCGCCGGATCCTTCGGCGGCAGATGGGCCGCCGTGAAGCCGCCCTTGAACTCCTCGGCGATGAAGTTGGTGGTGAGCTTGCCCGCCCGAAAACGCGGATGCGCCATCAGCGCCGCGAGGAACGGCACGTTGTGCGACACGCCACGGACGTAGAACTCGTCCAGCGCGCGGCGCATGCGGTCGATCGCCTCGTCGCGCGTGTTCCCGTGCGTGCAGAGCTTGGCGATCATCGGGTCGTAGAACATCGAGATTTCGCCGCCCTCGTAGACGCCGGTATCGACGCGCACATCGGGACCGGCCTCGGGCTCGCGATACTTCACGAGGCGTCCCGTGGAGGGCAGGAAGTTGCGGAACGGGTCCTCGGCATAGAGACGCGCCTCGACCGCCCAGCCCTGCAGCTTCACGTCCTTCTGCTGGAACGGCAGCCTCTCGCCGGCGGCCACGCGGATCATCAGCTCGACGAGGTCGAGCCCTGTGATCAGCTCGGTCACCGGATGCTCGACCTGCAGGCGCGTATTCATCTCCAGGAAGTAGAACTTGCGATTCTTGTCGACGATGAACTCGACGGTGCCGGCGCTCTTGTATTTGACCGCCTTGGCCAGCGCGACGGCCTGCTCGCCCATCGCCTTGCGCGTCTTGGCGTCGAGAAAGGGGCTCGGCGCCTCCTCGATCACCTTCTGGTGGCGGCGCTGGATCGAGCACTCGCGCTCCCAGAGATAGATGCAGTTGCCGTGGCCGTCGGCGATCAGCTGGATCTCGATGTGACGCGGCTCCTCGACATACTTCTCGATGAACACGCGATCGTCGGCGAACGAGGCCTTGGCCTCGTTGGTCGCCGAGCCGAAGCCTTCATGCGCTTCGGCATCGTTGTAGGCGATGCGCATACCCTTGCCGCCGCCGCCGGCCGAGGCCTTGATCATGACCGGGTAACCGATCTTCTGGGCGATCTTCACCGCCTCGTCGGCATTGGGAATCGCCGCAAGATAGCCGGGGACCGTGCTGACCCCAGCCGCCTGCGCGAGCTTCTTGGACTCGATCTTGTCGCCCATGGCGTAGATGGCGTGGGCGTCGGGACCGATGAAGGCGATGCCGGCCTCGGCCAGCGCCTTCTGGAAGGCTTCCTTTTCGGAGAGGAAACCGTAGCCCGGATGCACCGCCTGCGCGCCGGTCGCCTTGCAGGCCTCGACGATCTTGTCGATCAGCAGGTAGGACTGCGCCGAGGGCGGCGGTCCAATCAGCACCGCCTCGTCGGCCTCGCGCACATGCAGCGCGTCGGCGTCGGCTTCGGAGTAGACCGCCACGGTCTTGATCCCGAGGCGCTTGCAGGTCCGGATGACCCGGCAGGCGATCTCGCCGCGGTTGGCGATCAAAATCTTGTCGAACAGCGGTGCCTCGGCCGCAGCCTTCGGGGCCGGCGCCTTCTTCGCAATCGCGACGCCCCTTGATGCGCTCGTGGGCGCTTTCCGGGGCGCGCTCTTGGCGGCGACCCTGGCGACCTTCTTCTTGGCGGCCATGCTCAGATTCCTTCTTTTCTGCGATCGAAGAAGCCCCTGGCCCACAGTGAGTGAGCGCCGATCAGGGGCAACCAGACGATGAGGACCCAGAGCCACCACGGATACTGGCGGCTCACGATGAAATTAAGCGGGATGATCACGAGCAGCGCGAGAAGCCCGACCATCAGGTGCTTGCGCACGGTCCGGCCGCGCCTCATGCGCTCCTCGGGAGACAGATGCACGGCGTCGCCGTCACAGAGGCACGTTGCCGTGCTTGCGCCACGGATTCTCGAGCTTCTTGGTCTCGAGCGTGGCCAGCGCCTTGCAGATCCGGCGGCGCGTGCCGTGCGGCATGATCACGTCGTCGATGAAGCCGCGGTTGGCCGCCACGAACGGGTTGGCGAACTTCTGGCGATATTCCTCGGTGCGCGCCGCGATCTTGCCGGCGTCGCCGACGTCGGAGCGGAAGATGATCTCGACCGCGCCCTTGGCGCCCATCACCGCGATCTCGGCGCCCGGCCAGGCATAGTTCACGTCGCCGCGCAGGTGCTTGGACGCCATCACGTCGTAGGCGCCGCCATAGGCCTTCCGGGTGATCACCGTGACCTTCGGGACGGTGGCCTCGGCATAGGCGTAGAGCAGCTTGGCGCCGTGCTTGATGATGCCGCCGAACTCCTGGGTCGTGCCCGGCAGGAAGCCCGGAACGTCGACGAAGGTCACGATCGGGATGTTGAAGGCGTCGCAGAAGCGCACGAAGCGCGCCGCCTTGCGCGAGCTGTCGATGTCGAGGCAGCCGGCCAGCACCATCGGCTGGTTGGCCACGAAGCCCACCGAGCGGCCGGCCATGCGGCCGAAGCCCACCACCATGTTGGCGGCCCATTCCGGCGACAGTTCGAAGAAGTCGCCCTCGTCCACGACCTTCAGGATCAGCTCCTTGATGTCGTAGGGCTTGTTGGGGTTCTCGGGCACCAGCGTATCCAGCGAGAAATCGTCGCGATCGACCGGGTCGAGCGTGGCGCGGACCGGCGCCTTCTCGCGATTGTTCGAGGGCAGGAAGTCGACGAAACGGCGAAGCTGCAGCAGCGCCTCGATGTCGTTCTCGTAGGCGAGATCGGCCACGCCCGACTTCTGGGTGTGGGTGAGCGCGCCGCCCAGCTCTTCCTGGGTCACCGTCTCGTGCGTGACGGTCTTCACCACGTCGGGGCCGGTGACGAACATGTAGGAACTGTCCTTCACCATGAAGATGAAGTCGGTCATCGCCGGCGAATAGACCGCGCCGCCGGCGCAGGGGCCCATGACCATCGAGATCTGCGGGATCACGCCCGACGCGAGCACGTTGCGCTGGAACACGTCGGCATATCCCGCCAGCGAGTCGACACCCTCCTGGATACGCGCGCCGCCCGAATCGTTCAGGCCGAGCACCGGGGCGCCGACCTTCATCGCCATGTCCATGACCTTGCAGATCTTGGTGGCGTGCATGCCGGACAGAGCGCCGCCGAACACCGTGAAATCCTGGCTGAACACATAGACCAGCCGGCCGTTGATCGTGCCATGGCCGGTGACCACGCCATCGCCCGGGATCTTCTGGTTCTCCATGCCGAAATCGATCGAGCGATGCTCGACGAACATGTCGTATTCCTCGAACGACCCGGGATCTAGAAGGGCGTCGATTCTCTCGCGCGCCGTCAGCTTGCCCTTGGCGTGCTGCGCCTCGATACGGCGTTCGCCGCCGCCCAGACGCGCCGCTGCCCGCCTGCGCTCGAGTTCTTCCAACATTTTCTGCATCTAAATCTCCGGCCCTCGGTCAGTTTTCGGCCAATAACGCGATCACGTCTAGCGCAGGAATCGCTTCTCGTTTTCCTTCACCGTTCCCATTCCCTGCAAATCGAATACCTCGTCGACCGTGGCAATACTCGCCTCGACGCTGTGAATTCCGCCGTCCTTGCGGATCCGGGCGAAGGTCGCCCGCATGGCACCGACGGCAGCCCGGATCGCATGGTTGCCCCAGATCAGCAGACCGACCTTCTCGAGTTCGCGCACCCGCGCTACCGTCATCTGCGGATACGCGGTCGGCACCAATGCGATCGGCACCTTGCCGTCCCATGCCTTGATGAAGGCCTCGATTTCATCCGGCGTCTTCTGCTTGGAATGGACCAGGATCAGGTCGGCGCCCGCGGCCTCGTAGGCCCGAGCCCGCTTCAGCGCCTCGTCCTGGCCGAGACCGGCGATCAGCGCCTCGGTACGGGCCACGACGACGAGGTCGGGATCGCGCCGGGCGGAACGCGCCGCCTCGATCTTGCCCTGGAACTCCTCGATGCGGACCATGTCCTGTCGGCCGTCGGCGATCAGGCTCGTGACCTTGGGAAAGCTCTTGTCCTCCATCACGATCGCACCGACACCGGCGCGCTCATACTGCTCCACCGCATGGAGGACGTTGATGGCGTTGCCGAAGCCGGTGTCGATGTCGGCCACCACCGGCAGGCCCGAGCGCTCTGCGATCGCGCGCGTCATGTCGAGATGCTGGGTCATCGACACGATGCTGACGTCGGGCACGCCATACAGGGCGGACAGCTCGAAACCCGAGGCCCAGATCGCGTCGAAGCCCGCTTCCGCGGCCAGCATCGCCGACAGCGGGCTGTGCGCCGCCATCGCCTCGACGAGCCCCTTCTCGGCCATGACCTTCCGCAGCCTTGTGCCCGCTCCCATGAGTCCTCTCAGCCGCGCAGACGCGCGTTTTCCAGAAGTGAAAGAAAGCGCGCGCACGCCTCGATGTCCCGACGCACGCCCTCGCGCTGCTTCTCCGCGATCGGGTCGTCGCCCCAACGATCCACCTGGTAGAGCTCGTCCATCTGGGCGGCGGCAAAGGCGGCGGCCGCATCGAGCCGCCCCTCCGACACCGCCAGCGCGATCACCACCGATCCCGTCGTGTGGGTGAGATTGTAGAGTCCCGACAGCGCCAGATCGCCGTGGGCCGACACCGCCTCCTGCAGCCTCGCCTTCGCCTCTTCGGATTGGTCCACGAAGCCGATACCGTCGGCGGTGAGCAGCCCTGCGCCGTGCCGCTCGGCCGCCCATTCGAGCAAGGGCTGCCACAGCTCCAGCTGCAGCTTCACCAGGCTGTCCGGCGCGGTCGCGCGATAGCAAAGGAGATCCGAGCCGGCATACTTCGCCGTATCGGCGATCACGTCGGCGCGCCGCGACACGACGCGGTCGATGCCGGTCGCGGCAAGACGCGTGAGCGGCAGGTGTGCGGCATTGATCTCGACCTTTTCGGGCACCGCCGCCCATTCGGCAGCGATGGCCTCGGCGAGTGCCCGGGTCGGCACGACCAGGATCGCCTTGGCGGGCGTCCGCATGGGCTTGCCGTCGAGCAGAACGCGAAAGCCGCCCTCCCCTTCATCGACGCCCGTATCCTTGTAGAAGCGCTTCATTCAGCTCCCGGTCAAATCACGATGCGGAATTCACCGTTCTCCTGTCGCATCGTGGCGTCGGGATTACACGCGGTGCGGGGCCGCCGACAAGACCGCGGTTAGCGGCCCTGACTGCGCTGCGGACCGGGGGTGCGCGCTGGCGGCCGGGAGGCCCGCTGACGGACGTCGGACGTGGGCGCCGGCATCTGGGCCCGCAGACCGGGCCGCAGGGCCTCCACGCGAGGCGCCAGCACGGCGCAGGCGTTGGCGCCGGCCTGCCGGCCCGCCTGCGCGACCTGTGCCACGAGGCTGGGAATCGGGCCGCCGCCGACCAGCAGCTTGGAGAGGTTGGGATCGACCGCACTCGCCGTGGCCTTGCCGGCGCCGCCCTTGATGCGCATCGGCACGGCGAGGGCCGCGTTCTGAGGGTCGCGTGCCTCGGGCGCCAGGATGAACTCCCAGCCGTCGGTGCGCAGGTGGAAATAGCCACCGCCGACCAGCACGCCGCGCGGCGTGTCGACGACCAGGCGCCGGAGGTTGGCGACACCGCTGCTGACCTCGAAACGTCCGGCGATGCAGTTGAACGGCACGCCGGCATCGGTGCCGCCCAGCAGCCGCTGCGTCTCCGGCGGCCAGTTGGCGAGCTGGCTGTGTGGCCACAGCCCCTTGCCCATGGCCACGTCGATCGAGCCGTTGGCCGAGTTCAGGGCATCGCGCGTCGTGCGGCCACCGCCGCGCAGGCGAAGGTCGATATCGGCGACACCGTCGCGCAGGCCGAGGTCCAGTCCCAGCAACGTCGAGAGTTCCCCGAGCGAGACCCGATTGGCCGTGGCCGTCAGCGTGGTCTGCCCGACGCGGCCTGCCGGGTCGTAGACGAGATCGACGCCGGCGGAACCGCCGCCGACGGTGGCCGCCGCGCGGAACGTGAAGCGCGTCTCCCCCGATGCCAGCGTCACCGACGCGTTCTGCATCTTGGCGCCGAGGCCCACCACCTCACCCAGCCTGACGGTGACCGTCAGGGCGGAGCGGCCGAGCCAGTTCGCGACGAACGGCAGGGCCGGGATCAGGCGCGGCGGCTGCATGGGGGCCGTCGCGGGCGCGGCCGGCGCGGCCATCGCCGGCGGGGCCTTCAGTTCCGACACGTCGAGGCGCGTTATGTCGGCATTCAAGATGATGATCGGGTGGCCTTTGCGGTCGACGCGGAACAGCGCCTCGCCGGCGGCCTCGCTCGAGCCGACCTTCAACGACGTGACCTCGACCTTGAAACCGTTGCGCTGCGTCGAGGCCTTGCTGTTCATCACATAGGGACCGCCCGCCGGAACGGGCAGACGGATGTACGGTCCGAACACCGAAACGTCGGGGCCTTCCGAGTTGATCTGCAACGAAGTGCCCTTGGCGTTGACGCTGCCCTTGATCGAAATCCTGCCGCCGTCGAAGCCGCCCTGCAAGTCGATGTTGCCGGGCAATCCGGCCATCCAGCCATTGAACGACCCGGCCGTGCCCGTGAGCTCCATCGCCACGCCCTGCGCCACGCCGAACCGTCCCTCGACCTGCAGCGTCTGGTTCGGCGCCGGCGACTTCAGGGTCGCATTCGCAATCTCGACCACGACGGGAGGCCGGCTCGCGCCTTCCGAGACGGTCAGCACCGAGTCGCGGACCTCGATGTTGCCGATCCAGGGAAAGGCCGGGGAGGTACGAAGCTTGAGCGAACGGTTCTCGCCGGGATGCGGCCCCGATCCATCGGGCGGCGGCAGCATCTCGAGGTTGCTATCGCCCACCTCGTTGCGCTCGACCAGGATGTCGGCGCCCTCGAGCAGGATACGCCCGATCTTGACCTCGCCCAGAAGCAGCGAAAACGGGTCGAGAAACAGCGTCATGCGGCGTACGCGCGCCAGCTCGGGCCGGGATCCCCAGGCCGCATTGGAGAGCGTGACGCCTTCGGCCACCATGGCCGGCTCGCTGCCGAGCTTCACGGAGAGCGGCACGCGGGCCGCCAGTTCGCGCCCGGTGACCTTGCGAACCTGTTCGGTCATGCGCGCCTGATAGCGCGAAAGGTCCCTGGTCGCGGCCCAGACGACTCCGACGACGGCGGCGATCGGCACCGCCACCGCCGCAATCACCGCCACGCGCTTCCAGGGAATCCGCATCCCGACCGATTCTCGCTCAAACCCCGTCCGTCGAAAAGCCAAATGCCTCGACGGTGCGGCGGAAGTGAGGTGGCGGCTCGGCTTGGGCCTTGAGTTCACCCTTGCCCGACGGATGCGGCAGCGAAAGCCGGCGGGCGTGAAGGTGGAGCCGGCGAGAATCGGCGACCGCCGCCAGCAGCGCTTCCTCGCCGCCGTACTTGCGGTCTCCGAGGATCGGGCAACCGATGGCGGCGCAGTGAACGCGAAGCTGATGGGTCCGGCCGGTGCGCGGCCACAGCGCCAGCAAGGCGGCGCGGTGGCCGGCCCGGTCGATCTCGCGGAAGTGCGTGAGCGCCTTCTGGCCGTTCTCCTCGTCAACCTGCATCAGTTCCCTGTCGAAGGCGCCCGGCCGCTTGGCCAGGGGCAGGTTGATTGCGCCCTCCTTCTTGGGCGGCACGCCGACGACGATGGCCCAGTAGAGCTTCTCCGTCTCGCGGTCCCGGAACGACTCGGCCAGCCGCTTGGCCGCCTGGCCGGTCCGCGCGATCAGCAACAGCCCGCTCGTGTCCTTGTCGAGCCGGTGGACCAGGCGCGGCCGCGGCTCGAAGCCGAAGCGAAGCGCGTCCAGCATCCCGTCAATGTGCTTCTCCGTACCGCTGCCGCCCTGCACCGCCAGCCCCGGCGGCTTGTTCAAGACGATCACGTGATCGTCGCGATGGATCACCATGCTCTGGATCTCGGCGGCGTCGCGGTCCGAGACGGTCGACGTCGCCGAAGCCTTGGGCTTGGGCGGCGGTGAATTCGTCACACCCGGCGGCAGGCGAACCGACTGCCCGGGTTCGACACGGTCCTTGCCCTCGGTCCGCTTGCCGTCGATCCGGACCTGGCCGGTGCGCAGAAGCTTCTGCAGCGCGCCGTGGCTCAACTCGGGGAAGTGGCGCTGGAACCAGCGGTCGAGGCGCATCCCGGCTTCGTCGTCGGTGACGGCGCGAGTCTGGACCTGGGTCTGTCGGCTACCAGCGGTCGCGGGGCTTTGGCTCATGGCGCACAAACTACGGGACAAGCTACACAGGGTCCATGGAATCGGTGTCCTTCGACACGCTGACGTTCGACCATCCGACGGCCTGCCGACCGGCGCGAATCTCCGCGACCCTGCACATTCCCCACGGGAGGTCCGGTCCGGTGCCGTGCATGGTCATCCTGACCAGCAGCGCCGGCGTCCAGCGGCACCGCGAGCACTATTACGCCGACCTGCTGAACGCCGCCGGCGCCGCGGCGCTGATCGTCGACAGTTTCAGGAGCCGGGGCGTTCGCCGCACCGTGGCCGACCAGAGCCTGGTCTCGGCGGCACAGATGGAGGGCGACGCCTTTGCGGCCCTCGCGCTGCTCCGCGCCGACCGCCGCTTCGATCCGGAGCGGATCGGCATCATGGGCGTCTCGAAGGGCGGCGTGGCGACGCTCAACGCCGCCCTCGCCGTGCGCCAGACGTGGCGACGCGGTTTCCCGCACCTGTTCGACATCCACGTCGCGCTCTGCCCCGGCGCGACTGCCCAGCATCGCGACGCCACCACACACGGAAGGCCGATGTTCCTCATGCTGGCCGCCAGGGACGACTACACGCCGGCCGAACTGGCGATCGAATACGCCGAACGCATGCGCGCGGCCGGCAACGACCGGATCCGGGTGAAGATCTATGGCGGCGCCCATCACGGATGGGAATCTCTGGGGCCCGTCTTCGACATCAAGGACGCCGAGAACTGGTCGTGCTGCCGCAACATCATCGAGGATGACGGACGTCACTTCGTGCCCGCGCTGGGGCGGGCGATGGACGAGCCGGAGTTCCAGGCCTGGGCGCGACGGCACTGTGTCACCCGCGGCGCCCGTGCGGGCGGCGGGACGGCCGATCTGAAGCAGCGTGCCAGCGCCGACCTGATTGCCTTCCTGGCCGTTCACGGATTCGTGCGCTGATGGACGAATCAGCCGATTCTCATTATACTTGAACTGTGAATCGATCGCATTTTGTCGCCGCTTTCCTGGCGTTCGCGCTTTCCTTTTCGGGAGCATCGTCCTCCTACGCTTCGGGCGTCCTGTGGACCGGATCCGGCCCCGCGACGGCACGTGCCGAGGCCCTGCTGAAGGCACTGCGCAGCGCCGGAGATCACGGGCTGGAGCCCGCCTGGTACAACATCTCCGACGTCGAGAGGGCGATGGCGCCGGGCGCCGATCCGGGCGCTGCCGAAGCCATGTTGTCGGCCGCCTTCGTGGCCTATGCCAGCGACGTCTCGACCGGCCGTGTGCGGGCCAACCGGGTCGACAAGGACATCGACATCATCCAGCGCAAGGCCGACAGGGCCGAGCTGCTGCAGGCCGCCGCCGACGCGCCCGATTTCGCGGCCTATCTCGCCGCACTGCCGCCGAAGGGCGACTATCCGGCGCTGCAGAAGGCGCTGGCGGCCTGGCGCGAAAAGAAGACCAGGACGACCTACACCGCGATGCCCGACGGCAGCGCGTTGAAGCCCGGCATGATCGACGCCCGCGTGCCCATCCTGCGAACGCGCCTGGCCGAACTCGACTTCACGGTGCCGGCGGCCGGCGCCGTCGCCGACCTCTACGACGAGCCTCTGGTTGGCGTGGTCAAGTCGTACCAGGAGATGAAGGGCCTGACCGTCGATGGCGTGATCGGCGCCAAGACAGTGCGCTCGCTCAACACCACGATCGACGAGCGCATCCAGCAGATCGTCGCCAATCTCGAGCGCCGGCGCTGGCTGCCGGAAGATCTCGGCAGCCGCTTCGTCTACGTGAACACCGGCGACTATTCGATGATGTTCGTGAACGAGGGCAAGGTCGCCTTCCAGAGCCAGGTCATCGTCGGCACGCCGAAAGACCCGACGCCCGAGATTCAGTCGACCATGCGCGGCTTCCAGACCAACCCCTACTGGACCGTACCGCCGTCGATCGCCGGCGAGGAGTATCTTCCGATGCTGCGGCGTGACCCCAACGCCCTCGCCGGCAACGGCTTCAAGATCTTCGCGAGCTGGAGCCACGACGAGGAGCTCGATCCCAACACGATCGACTGGAGCTCCATCCATCCCAAGGCATTCCCGTATCGCATCCGGCAGGATTCGGGGGCATCGAACGCGCTGGGCTACATCTTCTTCCCGTTCAACAACAAGTACGGGATCTACATGCACGACACGGCGAGCCGCTGGCTGTTCACCGAGGGCAGCCGCAACTTCAGCCATG
>LNFM01011167.1_pt1 | contig 12337 bp, 13 predicted proteins | sample 596031 | NCBI WGS metagenome assembly LNFM01 (sample SAMN04254537, study PRJNA301005) | activated carbon metagenome | isolation source: dual media filters at the Ann Arbor, Michigan drinking water treatment plant | place: USA: Ann Arbor | reverse complement strand
AAATCTTGCGTAGTAACAAAATCTTACCGACCAAAAGGCCCATGCCTCAGCAGCTTTTTAACTCACCGCATTCCACTCTGAATCGTGAAGAACCGGAAGTATCGGGCCGAAAATTGGATCCGCCCCTAGCGAATGTCCTAAGCCGGATACTTCAATAATTTCAGGCTTTCTCGAAAAGCCGACCGCGACCCGATTGATTTCATTTCTCTGACGATTGAAATCAGTTTGCGCATCCAAAGTGCCATTCAGGTAGGTAATTCGGCCATTGAAATCAGTCATGTTTCCGATGACTGACTGTCCATCAGAAAAAAACATCTTCCACCAACGATAGGAAGCCTGGGTGATTCCGTTCATTCCAAAGGGCTCTGTATCGGAATGACTGAGGGCTTCTGACTTAACGGATTGGTAAGACTTTTCCAAGTGTTCATTAATGCCGGTTCTCGTCCAGAAGTCCGTTGGCGATAACAAAGCCTCGACAGGAAGTTGGTAAAGGTAATTTGATTTTTTCGAGTGGCCGATTCTAACTTCTTCGTTATCAACCGTTCCATTGGAATCGAAATCAAACTCAAAAAGAGCCGATGAAAATCGCTCGGTCATTTGCCATTGAATTACACTTTGCGGACTTTCTGCGAGCCCGCCCATAAATACGGCCGCATGTGGACTGATTTTTCTATCGGCAATGAGGTAAGAGAGATTGAGTGCCCCCTCCGAGTGACCGAACACGAGTATTTTTCTATCCAGCAATTTCGGATGAGAAATAGCAAAGCGGTAGATGGCCTCAATATCTTCTCTGATATTCTCAGGAGTAACACCCGCGCGAATGTCATTATCAAAGCAACTTTTCACAAAATGGGACAACAGTTCCTTCTTGTTCAAACAAGATGGACACGCGGGCGCAGTCCGCGAACTACATTTTACGCCACGGTAATCAAATCGAACGACCGCAAAGTTTCTGGCCGTAAGGGACTTTGAAATTTCTCTGAAGATGAGATCTTGATCCGTATCTGTTTGTCCGAACTCAACATCTCTGTCGAAAAGCCCAGTTCCCGGAACCAGAAGAACAACACCTAAGAGCGCGCCCGCTGACGGATAATCGATCTGTCCCGCAAGCTCAGCCCCATCGACCGCGCGCAGTCGAAACTGCTCTTCAGCAGCCAATCCAGTTTGGCTCAGAAGCAGCGATATCAACAAAACCACTTTATAAAGAATATTTTTACCCACGCATCCCCTCAGGAAGGCTGACCTGGTATCATAGATTTCAAGTTTTAGAAAGCAAACGCCGTTTTGGTTCGTTTGATGTACCGGAAATGAGGACCCGCAGTGCGCTTGAATTTGAAAACTATCTTTTTGTTGGATGGAATCGGCGCGGCCATCAGCGCGGTGTCGACCGGTCTTTTGCTCCCGCTGTTTTCAGAGGAACTCGGGTTGTCTGTGCGGACTCTTTACATGCTGGCGGTTTTTCCGCTCGCCTATGGTATTTACTCGCTCTCGTGCTACCGGTTTGTGAAAGAAACGAAACCGTGGATGTTGATGGCGCTTGCGGTAGCGAATCTCGTCTACTGCTTAATCGCGGTCGTCCTCATTTTATTCTACGAAGGCCTCACCAGCTGGGGTCAGGCCGTTTTGGCGATAGAAATCGCAGCCATACTTGGTGTGGTGGCGATCGAAGTTAAGGTTTATCGCGAGATCACTTTAGACAAGTGATCGGTATCGGCGACAATCTAATACCTTGCTCGGGTTAAAGCGGCGTGACCGACGTTTTCCCATTTCATTTCTTCGGTCAGACCGTGATTAAAATGCCCACGAGTAAAATCCTTGTGTTTCCCATGGCGCTATCATCAGAAACCAAACGCATTCGTGCAACTCGAACTTGATGACGGGCCCTGGGGCCCGCCAGAGAGGCAGCTTACTTCATACAGCTGAGGGCGGCGGCCGCTGTGAGAACCTGCATGTCTTTCCATTCTGGTGTCGTGGTGCTCTTGTACGCGGCCTTCAAGTCTTTGGACTTAAGACATTCGGTCGGCGCTTGTAGTTTGTCCATTTGGTCGGCGTTGTGGACGACGTTTCGAATGCTGCGAGGCTCGAGCGGATAAAGGAAAACATCTTTTTCTCGCATCTTGTAGGTTTCAACGACGCTCGGTTCGAGATCGCGATACGCTTCGATATGAGGTTTGATGCCGGTCGTTTGATTGCTTGAGCCTGAGGGTTGATAAAACAAGCCGCCCGTCTGCCAAAGTTGAAAACGTCCATACGATGAGCGAATCGACTGAAAAGATCCTTTTCCGTAGGACGTCTGGCCGACGATCAAGGCGCGATTCAAATCCTTAAAAGCCCCCGCAATCATCTCGGAGGCACTTGCAGAATCTCCGTCAATTAAAACGGCAAGCTTGCGTTTATAAATTCGGTCGCCCGAGGAAAAGATTCCGGAAAGTTCGTTGTCAGCAAGCTCGATAACGCGCGCAAGATGCTCGAGCATTTCAGGCGAGCGAAGTGTTTCTAAAAAATCCTGGTACGAGGGTTCGCCGATATTAGTTCCGGCCTCTTCTATTAACTGACCGACTTCATGCTCTAACATCATTTTCGCACGGTCCAACGCTGGGCCCATGCTTGCGGGCGGAAGTGGTTGGCGACCTCGGCCATCTTGGTAGGCGATGGCTTTTCCGGGGCCGATGAAAAGTCCTGCCAGGCACTCGGCGATGGGGATAGCTCCGCCGCCGTTGCCACGTAAATCTAAAATTACCTGGTCGACCATCTGAGCATTGAATTTCTTAAGAACTTCAGAGACGTCCTCGCAGGCTTCTTGGTACATAAAGTTTTCGAGCCGAACCATGCCGACACTCGTTGGGCCCGAACCAAGAATGGAGTGACTTACGACGGGTGTGACAACCTTCTTACGGGTTGTGGTTACGATCATTTTTTTACCGTTGCGTAAAATCTCTAGCTGAATGACTCCGTCGACCTCTCCGCGAATTTTCTTTACGATCAAGTCGCTACGTAGTCCCCTGAGAGATTGGCCGTTGGCGCTCAAGATCGTGTCGTCTGACAAAAGCCCGGCTGAATCAGCTCCGGAACCTTTAAAAACTTTTTGGATAGTCGCTCCAAGGGGGGATTCAACAAACTGGACTCCGAGACCGATGAACTCGTCCTCTTTAGAGTCGATCGACTTTTTGGTGTCCTCGGTCGATCGCCAGTCCGAGTGCGGATCAACACTGATGTGCAAGTACTCGTTGATGGCTCCCATCCAAACATCTTCGTCCAATTTCGACGGATACGTCTGAGTCAGATAATTTAGGATCTCCGCAATGACATCGTTGGATGCGATTTTGAAATGGTAGAAAGCCGGCTCGAAGTCGTTTCGAAATTCGTTTTTTGCTTTCTGCCGAGCTAAGAAAACTTGTTTCAGAAGTGACGTATTCAAATCGACGTTCGCCGCGGTGACCTCGCGGGCCTGACGAATCAATTTCAGATTGTTGGCGTTCATGGCCAGCTGAGATTTTCCAACCTGAAGAAGGGCGTTGCCGGTGGTTTGAGTTTTCAGATTGAGTTCAGAGTCGACCGCGGCCGCTAAAACATCTAGTGCAGCGATGCACGCGAGGTAATGGCGTTGGTCTTTCGCGCAATTTTCGCGATTTACGTAAGTTTTGAAATACTCGAGATCGACAACATTAGCGCGCGACTCAACGGCCGAAAAAGCCCCAACGGAAAGAACAGTCAAAACACCCAACCACATTTGCATTGTATCCCCTCGCTCGAAGAGGCGTATTAACACGAAAAACGAGACGGCCAAGAAGTGAGTCCGACACATCTTTCGATTGAAACGATAAGGGGGCCTTATGCTCTCTGAAATCTTGTGTAAATTCAAGATCTTGTGCGTGTTCGAATGAGACCAGCGCCTGCGGTCAGAGCAGAGCGACCGTGAAAAAAACAGAGGGTCCAGATGCGCGATCTCTCTGACCCGCAGGAGAAGAGTCTCTGCGACGCCGCCAAACCAGTCCGCAGATTTTTTCAATCGCGCGAGGATGCCGGCAGCAGGAGGTCTTCAAGGAAAAAGGCCGACAGCTCGGAGCGACCCGAAATTCCTGCCTTGGAATAAACAGCCATCGACTGAACGCGCGCAGTCTTCTCGGTGGTGTTCCTTATTTCGGCCACCTCCTTAAGGCTCAGTCCCTTGAGAAGGAGGAATGCGACTTCTTTTTCCGCAACAGTGAGCTTCCATTTTGAAAGCTGCTGATCGATTGCGACAGCAAGCCCGTCCACATATTTTCGGGAGTCCGCACGCCAAGCTTCGGCGTCGCGCTTGAAGGCAGAAAAATCCTCGATCTCTTTTTGGAGGCGATGACGTAGAGTGACGGTTCCGCGCAAGAGATAGAAGACACCGGCAAGAGCCATCGTGCCAATGGCTCCTTCCGTCAGTATGTGCCAAAGAACAACGCCTTCGCGTGAATCCGTATAGATATCAAACCCAACGAGAACCGCCACGACACAAAGTATCCCCGCGATAACAAATCGTTCATTCTGCTTCATCGGTCCAACTTCTCATCGTCGCCTCTGTCGTCGTTACTTTCAGTGTTCTCCGTCACATCGCCGCTGTCGCCTTCTTCATCAGCCTCCTCTTCACCAAGCTGAAGATGCGTACCGAAAAAGTCGAGTGTCCGAGCTCGGCTGTCAAAGTTTCCCGCAAGATAGGTCGCAAACGTTACGACGAACCCGACAAAAATTAGAGCAACCACAGGTCTCGAGCTCGAAATCGTCTCCGACTCCGGAAGATCCATTTTTGCACCGTCAACCATAGATAAGGCAATGCCGTCCCTATGCCGAAGCGCGTGTAAAACAACACCCGCGATATGCATCAAAACAACAACGAAGAAGGCGTTGGCCATTAACTCATGAATGTCTTCAAAAGTTTCCTTTTGCCCGCGACCCATGAGGTACCCAGTCAGTCCAAGCCCCAGCGCCAGAGTAAACATGATGATCGCCGCCCAACTGGATGCGGGATTGTGGCCGGCCCATCGGCGCTTCCCGCCGGAAACGATCCCCCGGAAGTACGCGACGAGGTCTTTGGGATGAAGCGCAAAAGAACTAAATCTTGAGTGCCTTGTTCCGACGACGCCCCAAAGAAGTCTGAAAAAAACAGTGAAGCTCAAAAGCAAACCCAACAGCATGTGATAAGAGAAAGTAACCGAATCATCGTCGATGGTTTTGGCGATAAAAAATGCGCCGGCAAAAAGACCAGCGAAAAGCCAGTGGAAGATCCGCGTCGGTAGGTCATAAACAAGTTGGTTTCTCATATTTGCTCCCTTTGTCTTTGAACACCATCGTCATTCTTAAGGGTTTCGACCATTGGGCAGATGGCTTATGCCATGAAAATCGGGCACTTAGGTCGTTCGCTCCATAGCCAAAGTTTAATGGCTGTCGATACTGTTCAGAGTGCGCGGGAATCAACTCGTTGCACGACCTAGGAGTTCAGGATGAGAAATCTAATTTTAGTGGCCGCGTTAGTGATGGTGGGTGGCGTTGCCCATGCGAAAAAGAATTGTACCGATCAGCCCAAAGAAAAGTGGATGAAGGAGGCGGACTTCAAAAGCCGAGTCGAGAGCGCGGGCTACAAGATTCGAAAGTTTAAGCAGCCCGGAAGCTGCTATGAAATTTCCGGCACCAACAAGGACGGGAAGAATGTCGAGGTCTATTTCAACCCTGTTGACGGGTCGGTGGTGAAAGAAGAAATCGAATAGGACCACTTCTTGATGTGGGGCCGACGTCCTTGGCGGTCGGCCCGGTGTTGACGATGATCCAAAGTGTTCCTCGGTCTCGACTTAAGTATCGATAATTTAGAGGTTCAGTTAATAGAGGTTCGGACTCAGCTATAGTTAAAATCTGGGGAGAAACCTTATGATTTCTGAGTTTTGGCGACCGGTCTTCTTTTGTGGTGCGGTGTTCTCATTAACGACGTCGATCTTGGCGTGGAGTTCGGCATCTGGTGCGAGTGGGGGCGGGGACTGCGGCATTCAACTGGTGAACAACGTCGCAAACTGCATCAGTGCGAAATCTACATTTTTAACGACAAAAAATTTAACGTACGCAGGAATGGCCATGAGCTCTGTTGGCGGCGTCGTCGGTGTTAATCAGTTAAGAAAGAACTTTGCCGATTACCTTCTGGCGAATCGCGACGAACTGATTCGGTTGGGAGCGAAACAGGGCCAAGTCGACTGGGCCGAGGATTGGAAAAAAGATGCCACCGGAGCACGCGTGGCTGAAGCCGAAAAAGAAGTCGCAAAGTTAAAGCAGCACTTGTCCGAGGGTAAAAAAGTCGTCGGATGGCCCGGAGATGGAAAAAACCGATTTCCTCCGCGCCTAAAAGAAGTCGACGGAGTAATTTATGACATCGCTAATATTGCGGATGTTGATATCGATAAACTTCCCGAGAAATTTCACGGCGACAATAGAAAGTCCGCGCAAGTTGCCATCGACGAAGCCATTGAGCAGCTAAAGCAGGGTAAGCCCCTCGATCAGAAATGGCGGATGAGCACCGGCTCAAAAATTCACGACGCGTGGCTTGTGAGTAATTCTTGGGCGAAGGATCACCCGGTCCAAGGGAAGTCGTTCGATGAGATGGTGCGAATGGCCGAAAGAGATCCTGATTTGAAACTTCGCGCTGAAGCAAAGGCCAACGTGGCTCTTGATCTAAGGCGTATTGAAGGTGTCTCGGTCGCAATGTCACAACACGCAAGGGCAAAGGGAGCTGCTGGCGTCGCGCGCCTCGCCTTGGGTCGAACCGCCGCTGCTCGCATCACCAAAGCATCGGCTGCGGCCCTAGGGCCCGTCATTGGCGCGGGGCTTTTAGCCATTGAAATCGGTGGGGACACGCCTTTTGATCCATCGGCTTGCCTCGCGGATGATAAGCAACTTCCCGGAGGAAAGTCAGACGCCATTCCGGGACAAAACTTTCGAGTGAGAGATATTATCAACGTCTCTTACCGACGCGGGTGCTATCCACAAGAACCTGATCCCACGGCCGATGACCGCGTTTTGAAATTCCTCATTGCGTCTGATGAAGAAAAAGAAGCGGCGCTGCGAGTGCCCGAGGTCTGCGAGTTCTACAAAGCCGTGAAAAGCAACACGTGTTCAGCGGCAAAGCTCGATCTAAAAAGCTCGACGTGTAGCTATGAAAAAGGAACTGCAGATCTAATTCTGACCGGAGACGACGGAAAGAAGTCCAAAGTTGAAATGAAATTCGATGCCACCGGCAACATTCAAAACGTGCGTGGTCGCGGACTGAATGGTTACGCTCACGATGCCGCAGACGACACCTGGGCCGCCTACTCGGTCCCCGTAGGTCTACGAAAAGGTGTCGAACCCCCAAATTCGGCGTGGGTTCGCTACGACAGCAACAGCCCGATGGTCGGCGGGCAAAAGCAACTCTTCGATCGCTTCGAGAAAAGTGAAGGCTGGAACATTGCCGCGAATTTTGGCGAGATCGAAAAATTCGCGAATAGTTGTGCTAACCCCAATAGCAATGCGCCCGGTTCGAAATCGAACATCAACGATGTCATTCGGTAGAAGTTTTTAGAGCGTTGGCTTAGCGGCGTATTTGAGCGTCGCTTTCGCGCGAATTTTTATTCGGCCGTGAAACTTCGGGTTTACCAAGCGCGACTGAAGCCACCCCAACATCAACAGCTTTCGCGCGATAATTAAATCTTGAAGCAAGGAAAGATCTTGGTCGGAAACTTTCACCTGACTTGCGTAGCCTGCGATGAGTGCCCTTTTTAGCTGGGGGTAAAGACCGAAGCGATTGTGATCTTGCAGTTGATGCTCGAGTGCGACCAACGGGATTGCCAGATCGTAAATATAGAAACCAAAACCGCAGTCATCGAAGTCGATCGCAGCAATAGCGCCACCTTGAACTTTTAATAAATTCCCAAAGTGCAAATCTGCATGGATCAGTCCCATTTTTCGAGGCTGAGAGCGTTCGTAGGCTTTGAGCTTCGTTAGAATCTTCTTTCGAAGTGACGTCAGCTTCTTCTGGTCAGAGACGGGCACACCATTGAGCTGATCAATTGATCCGAATTTCGCCTTTGAGCCAACAAGGCCTTCACTTGTCCAATAGCGCCGATGTCGACTGCGACTCTTGCGTCCGACATCTTGAATTTCAGCAAGCAAAACGCCGATTTTGAACATGTCTTTTTCAGAAATGGATTTCGAAAGAAAACGCCCGTCGATCCATTGAAATAAGTCACAGTGACGTGTTCCCGCTTGCGGCGTGGAAACTGAAACAAGAGAAGCTCCACTTCGGCTGGGGATAACTTCCGGCACCTGAAGGCCCGAGCGCCGCAGACTCTTTAGCCAGCCAAGCTCTTCATGAAGAGCCGAATTCGAATGATAGTCGTTTCGATGAACCCGTAAAAGATACTTTGAGCCGTCGGTAGCGATAACTTTAAAGGTCGCGTTCTCGCCATGATTGATCAGTGAGAGCGATTTTATTTTAATAGAATAATCTCGAAGAGCCGCTTGAGCCAATTCGCGCAAGATTCGTACTTGTCCCCGATAAGATGACTCTTCAAACGGCTTCAATAAATTCATCGGTGCGCCTCTCGAAGCATGCAGATAAATTCTTGCGGCCGCTTTCGGTACTCTTTGAGTCGCTCTTGAAGAAACGTCGGTGCGAGGGATTCTTCAATACGACGAAATCCGATGGCTGCATAAAAGTTTTCGAGATGGGCGTACGGTATACAGTAGGTCGTCGAGACGCGGTTTTGAATTAAATAGGATTCGAAGTATTTCAGAAGCTTACGGCCAAAGCCTTTGCCTTGAAACTTTTCTGCAATCCGCATTGTACGAAGCATGGGAGTTTCCTCTTCCACGCAGAACCTGACGCTTCCCACAATTTCTTCGTCGATCAGTCCCACAAAAAACAAGTCATCGCTCCGAATAGTAATTCCGTTCCCTTCGGCTTGGTAGAGGGGGCTGACAAGAGGGCGGGCGTCACTACCGCGAAGTTCTCTAATTCTGAATTCAGTCATTCCCTCAGAAATACAACAGGGGGGCTGAAGGTGCGAGAAAGAACTGATGAAGAGAATCCTTGAGAAAGTCCCAAGTTCCGGCGACACTCGGTCAAAATCTCAAATGAGGCACTTTTAAATGGCAGACATTATCCCACCCAGGCCTCCGGGCTCGACCCGCATCACTCTTCAGCTGGAACGTGCGGAAACGAGACTCGACAATGTTTTACTCGCCGCACTTCGCGAGCAAGACGAGAACGCGAAACTGAAAGCGATTTCCAGGGTGGCCTACAAAGAGCTTTTCAACAAAGGTAAGGTCACGATCAAAGGTCAGCGCGCGCGTCCGTCTTCGGGGGTTGCTGCTGGAACTACATATGTCGATATTCTCGAATAGCTATCGGCCAAAGCCGAGGGCCCGCCGATGAGTCGTAGTGATCGAAATAATTCCACTGACTTCGGCGACATTGAGATCTGATTTAAATCGCCCGACACCGATCGTAACATCCCAAGCACCAAAACCTTCCAAAGGCTCGAAGTTCGCAAGATCCGACCGGACGAAGAGGTACTGACCTTCTTGTTGCTGCCCGGATCGATCCATTCGCGCGTGTTGAATCAACACTCCGACGGCATTTTCTGAATTCCCAAACGTCGAATCCAATGAAACCTCGCGACCAAGGGCAACCGTAAGGAAATTCCCAGTTTCTCCACCGGGCGCCAGAAGAACGGCGGTTCCTAGTTCGTACACAGGGCGAGTCGACGCTGAAACGGAATCATAAAACGTTCGTGTCCAACGAATCGAAGAAAAAAACTTTTCGTAGCCCAGGTAGTTTTGAAAACTAACATCGGTGTAATTGAGATCTCCCAGACACTCGACTTGATCGCAGTCTTGTCCCTTGGTTTCAACGAACCTTCGACTGACTGTCCGTTTGATGTCGACCCCAAGAATGGAAATTGGAAAAATCTCGACGCCGACTTTCCCCTCAATCACCGAAGGTGATGCGACGCCGGTCACGTAAGGCCGAACGAATCCATACAGTGGAGTCGCCGAATCGCCCCAAAATTTCATTCCGTAGCCAAGGGTCGTATTGATGGAAAGTGCGGGGGCGTAGGTTCGGGCAAGAACTGTCGTCGCACTATCAAGGTCGGCCAAAGCGAAAGGGCTAAAGCTGAAAAAACATCCGATCGTGAAAGGGACCGGGCACAAAAACCGGTTCGCAGAGAATTTCATGCTGTCCCCATTTTGTTCTGATATCGCCTCGACCTAGGTCGTGCGATGATTGAATGCTTATCAAGAGGTACGTACTCTGTTGTCACTACATCGGAGGGCTACATCATGTCTCTATATAATGCTCAAACTGTGTGTCGCGCGTTTGCTATCGCGCTGACGGCCGTCGGATTTCTTTTTTCCAACGACGCGTTCGCACAGCAAGCAAAAGTCGTAAAAGTTCAAGGCCGCCGCGCCATTGTTCAGTTTCCCGATGATGCCCGTCCGCGAGTGGGTCAAGTCATCGACCTTACTGCGGGTGGGACAAGCATTTCTGGTGGCGGTTCTGGAAGCACCGGGGATCGCTCGATGATTATCGGTGGATCTGCGGAACTTTCCAATCTCACACAGTCTGGGGCCTCCAGCAGTACTACCGTGTTTGCCGTTGATGCTAGGTACGGATGGAACGACGGCATTATGGAGTACGGTGCCCTTGGTGCGCTCACTTATATTTCTTTGACGGGTGCAAGTCGCCGCAATATTTCAGCAGGTGGATTTTTCGATTACAATTTGGTACCCAACACGCCTGGGACCGAACTTGTTTACGGGGGCGCTGCTCTTGGAAAATTCGGTCAAATTTCTTCCACATCAGGAACGGCAGAAATCAGCGGCACATTGATGACGATTGAAGTGGGCGGCCAACTGAAGTGGTTTCCGCTGGGCAACACCGTCGCTATTCGCGGTGACGTTCTTTACCGAATGGAATCAGTCTCTGACACGGTGAAGGCGCTTGCGAGCGGATCGGGCCTTGTCGCTAAAGCCGGACTTTACGTTTACTTCTAAAACTTAGGTCTCACGCGAGATCAGGGCGAACAAGCGTTCATTGCGAGAGCGGATCTTTAAGATCCGCTTTTTTGCGCGCGCTGGAACTTCGAGGTCGTAGACCAAAAATTCGAAGACGAACATTTCAAGATCTAAGATACGGCGTATCGCTTCAAGTAGACGTGTTGATCGAAATGAACCCGCCACACATTGTGTCCAATCGAACCAAAGCATATTCAAATCGCCCGCCGAAGAGCCGCGCTCTTTTCTCTGCGAGCGTCCTTCGCGGGCCAGGCCGCGAGCGCTCCAGGCTTCGGTCACACTTTTCAGTTCAGGCATTACGGCGGCAGATAGCCGAAAGCGGCTGATATCTTCGCTCGTTAAAGTTTCAGCCAATGCGTCTGTTACCGCCGTCTGCGATTTCTTAGCACTCGTCCGTGGAGCTTTTCGTGAACTTACTTTTGAGAGTCCAATCGCCATAGCTTAAACCTCCGCCGATGTTTCGCTATTTGAAGTCGTCTCGAGAGACGCTGTCTCTGCGCTGGTCTCGCCCAGCTTCGCCTGATCTAAAATCAAATCCAGTTCAGCGCCAGGTTTTGAAATTCCCAATGTCTGACCGATTTCGACAAGGAGAAGCCTCATCTCGGCGGCCGGTGCCGACGTTGCCGCATACTCAGGTATTGAAACGCGCATTGCCGTCGCTTCCTCACCATGAAGACTTTCGCGAATCGAACGAACTGTGCAACGGGTGGGGGTTTTTGCGGTGGGCTCATCAAGATTGGCTCGGTACCATTGAAAAATTTCACGCGAAAGCCGTCGGTTGGCTACGACGCGCGTCGGAACAAATGTATGTTTGAACTCAAGGCGCATGTCTCGCTTGAACTCCGAAATCAGGGCACGAAACGTTCGAAGGTTTCTAAAATTATTGATTTTACTTTCGATCGGCGAAATCAAAACGTCGCTGGCGACAAGGGCGTTGTTGATCAGGCGATTCCAGTTTGGCGAGCAATCCATGAGAATCAAATCAAACCGCTGCTTTAAGGGCTGAATGACATTCTCTAAGAGCCAGTACTCGCGGCGATTGCGGCTGAGAAGACTTTGATCAAGAGCCACGAGCTCTGGAGTTTCCGGGATAAATGACAGCGTCGGAATTTCTGTCGCGACCAAAATTTCGTCAAGAGTGGCTTGGCCGACAAAAAGATCCGAGAGGCCTTTCAATGAATTCAACGTACGAAGTGCTTCTTCCAACGATTCGTTTTCGTCGGGTCCTTCACTGCCAAGCGTTTGAGTGATATCGCCCTGCATGTCGAGTCCG
>LNFM01011166.1_pt1 | contig 12337 bp, 12 predicted proteins | sample 596031 | NCBI WGS metagenome assembly LNFM01 (sample SAMN04254537, study PRJNA301005) | activated carbon metagenome | isolation source: dual media filters at the Ann Arbor, Michigan drinking water treatment plant | place: USA: Ann Arbor | reverse complement strand
TGATTCTATGGGATAATTCATCGCCCCCTATGGAGTGGGGATTAATTCCCGCCTTCGAGGATTTGCCCCAGGCCGGCGGCCTTGGCCTTGCGCGCCAGCATGGCACTGGCGCCGAGATATTCCAGCGAGGTGCCGCCGGACAGGAAGATGGTGATGTCATCCACCGCGCCGCGGGGTTTGATCTTGCCGGCGATCACCGAGCCGATGTCGCCGAGCACGATATCGCGCGCGATGGTTCCCGCTTTCAGCGGAATGATCAGCTCCCCCTTTTCATGAAAGGCCTGGTCGAGATCGTCGACGACGATGCGTCCGCGCTTGAGCACGGCCTCGTCCACCTCGCGCTGTTCGGGATAATGCGCGCCGATGAAGCTGCAATGGGCCCCGGCTTCGATCCAATCGGCCTCGATCACCGGCGTCTTGGAATTGGTCACGGTGACGACGATGTCGGCGCCGGCCAGGGCGGCTTCGGCGCTCGTCGCGGCCAGCACGGTCAGTTGCGGAAATAGCCGGCGCGCCCAGCCGGCGAAAGCGTCGCGGCCTTCCGCGCTGCGGCTATAGACGCGCACTTCGCGGAGCGGCCGCACCGCCATCAGGCCCATGAGCTGCGTCCGCGCCTGATCGCCGGTGCCGATCAGGGCGGCGACGGCCGAATCTTCGCGTGACATATGCTTGGCGGCGATGGCTGCCGTCGCCCCGGTCTTCATCGGGCCGATCTGCCCCGAATGCAGGATGGCCTCCACGTCGCCGGTCACGGCGGAATAGGCGGTGATCCATAGATTCATGCCGCCGCCGTAGCCTGTCGAATACATCGAGCAGCCCATGACGCCGACGGTCTTGAGCAGGCCGCCGCCGAGCTTGAGCGACCCGGGGCGTTTTTCGCCGGGGCGCTCCATCCAGAAATTCTGCCGCGGCAGAATTTGAAAGTCGCCGGTCCCCTGGTCGCGATAGGCGGCTGCGACCGCCTCGACATAATCGGCCATGGTGACGGTGCCGCTCTCGTGCAGATGGCGGATATGGTCGTCGTTGAGAAAGATCGTCATGGCCGCGCGGCGCTCCCCTGCTCTTGTCGCGAGGGGGACTATCCCGCGCAGACCGCGAGATCGCAAGGGGCGCAAAACGAAACACCCCCGAGCTGTTGCTCGGGGGTGTTGGGGGCTGCAGCCGACCGGAGGATCGATGGCGGCTGCGACCAGTTCTCGGGCGAAGTTGCGTTACGCGCGGCCCGCTTTGTGCAACTTGGGGTCCTCGCCGTGCGAATGGCTTTTGCCTTCCGCTTCGGCGCGCTTCAACTCCGCGCCTTCCTTGCCATCGAGCGCTTTCTTCGCGTCCTTGGCCTGCTCCTCGCTTTTTCCGGCGGCGACCGACTTGGCCACGCCTTTGTTGTAGTCGCGCGCCGCCGTATAGCTGCCTTCGCCTTCGATCTTGCTATTGGTCATATGGCTCTCCATCGTTTTGAAATTCAGAACATCGTCATTGTCGAGAACATGTGCCGCGAAATGCCAGTGAACGAGATGACGCAGGAAAGTCTCGACGAACTTCGGCCGTTCATTCTGATAGTCGAGATAGTAGGCATGCTCCCAGACGTCGCAGGTCAGTAGCGGCTTCTGGCCCTTGGCGATGGGCGTCATGGCGTTGGCGGTCGTGACGATGGCGAGCTTGCCTTTCTCGTCGATCAGCCAGGCCCAGCCGCTGCCGAATTGGCCGACGGCGGCCTCCTTGAACTTGGTGCGAAATTCGTCGAGACCGCCGAAATCGGTCTTGATGCGCGCGAGCAGATCGCCCTCCGGCTCGCCGCCGCCGTGCGGCGACAGGGAGTGCCAGAAGAAGGCGTGATTCCACACCTGCGCGGCGTTGTTGAAAATCTTCTTCTCGGCGCCATCCTTGGCATCGGCTGTGGCGCGGATGATCTCTTCCAGACTCATGTCGGCGAACTTGCCGCCTTCGATCAGCTTGTTCAGCGTCTCGACATAGGTCTTGTGATGCTTGCCGTGGTGGAATTGCAGGGTGCGCGCGGAAATATGCGGCTCAAGGGCATCTTCCGCATAGGGCAGCGCCGGTAATTTAAAGGGCATATCTCTCTCCTGGCCGTCTGAAAAAAGAGGAACCCGAGACCCCCGCGTAGAGGCCATTGGTCAAGGTTGGGGTCTGGGGTTCCTCGCCCGACATCCGCAAAGCGAATGCTAGCAACGGGGCTATTCAATGAACGGTCACGGACCATGGCCGTTCCTCAAGCTTCGCTGGAGCGGCCGATTAGGAAAAGATAGCCAAATAGGTCTTCGGGGCGATCACAGCAAAAGGGCCGGGGATGCCCCGGCCCTTGTCTAATGGGTGAGTCTGCTAGGTGCGTTAAACCTCTTCAGGGCTTGGCTCCTTGCTCCTTCGTCAGATCGCGCATGATATGGCCTTCGAGGGCGGCGACGAGATGCTTGGCGACGGCCGGCGGCGTTGCCACCACCTCGGCCACGACCGCCTGCAATTCCTCGCCACTCATGGGATTGAGATCGAGGTCCATCTTCTTGGTGTCGGCGAGAAACTGCTTGTCTGCCATCGTCGCGTCGAACGCGCGGCGCAAGGCGGCAACGCGGTCGGGCGGCACCCCCGGCGTGGTGTAGAGCGGCCGTCCGATGGCGGTGCCGGAAGACAGCAGCTTCAATGCCGCGCGATCCTGCTCGTTGGTGGCGAGATCCATCAGCAACGGCACGTTCGGCAGGTCGTCGGCCTTTTTCAGGCCGATCTGCACGATGATGTCGACCTTGCCGTCCTTCAGCCAATCCGCCTTGGTCGACTTCCACGATGCCCAAGCATTCGAGCCGCGCCCCTGCACCTCGCCGCGTTCCATGGCGAGATTGATGTCGGCGCCGCCGGGATAGCCGGTGATGATCTTCATCTTGGTGCCGAGCAGGTTGTTCATCACTTGCGGATACTGCGCCGAAGTGTTGGGACCGGTCGCGCCGACGATGGTTTCCTTGTTTTTCAGGTCATCGACGCTTTTGATGCCCGCCGTGTGCCAGAAGGCCAGCGTGTTGATGTCGTTGTTCGGATTGCCGATCCAGTTGAATTTATTGCTGTCGAACTGCAGCGGCTCGCCGAGCGCTTGTTGCACCGGCATCGATTGATCGGTCGCGCCGATCACCGTGCCGTCCTTGGCCGCGACGGTATAGACGTAGGCAGCCGCCTTGCGGCTGCCGGCGCCGGTCATCTGTTTGGGCACGACGGTCGGCTGGCCGGGGATATGGTTGACCATGTAGCGCATCACCGTGCGGGCATAGACGTCGTAGCCGCCGCCCTGGGTGAAGCCGATGATGAGGTCGATGCTCTTGCCCTTATAGAAATCGGCGACCGGATCGGCGGCGGCCGGGCTGGCCAGCGCAGCGACGAAGAGGCCGGCGAACAGGCGGCCTGACAGGGAACGGACTGCGGGCGGGACGATGTTCGGCATGGCAAGGCTCCCAGTTGTAGGCGGGCCCTTGAATTTATGTGGGCGCCGCATTGCGCTTGTTGCGCTTGACGAAACTCTAGGCCGGGTGGGGGGCGGCCTGTCAAATCCTAACGGCTGTCGATGTGACGCATTCACGCCTTGGGATAGGTTTCCGTAGGATTCTCATGGGTCTGCTGGACATCGGCCTGTCGGCTGCGGACAATGGCGGCAACAATTGCGTCGCAAACGGCGCGTAAATCCAGGGAGACCGTCATGACCCATCATGGCCCGACCATCGCCGACATCCTTGCCGGCAAGACCGCCAATGCCATGCCGTCGGATCGCATCCTGCCGCAGACCGAACTGCGCAATTATTTCCAGGCGATCGACAACATGATGAAGGTCTTTGCCATCCGTCCGGATGACAAGGTCCTCTTCCTCACCGATCCGTTGCTCGATCGCCGCGTGATCGATGCCATCGCGGGGATCGCCCGCGGGCGCGGCGTACAGACCCGCGAATTCATGGCGCCGACGACGCAACTGACCGATTGCCCGGACGAGGCGCGCGCGCTGGTCGAGGACGCGACCTTCGTCATCGGCAGCTGGTACGCCTCGGTCAATGCGCCGCTGTTCATGAAACTGCGGAAAGAGAAGGGCCAGCGCTGGGTCAAGATCACCTATTTCCGCAATCTCGACGTGTTGCATACGCCGCAGGCGCGCTTCCCGGTCGAGTTGGTCGGTGAAATCACGCGGGCCAATGCCGCGACCTATCCGCGCGGCACCGACTTCGACATGCATTTCAGCGACGCGCGCGGCTCGGACGTGACGATCCATTTCACCGCCGAGATGACCGACAATCTGCTCAGCGGCAATCGCTGGCGCGGCAAGACCATGGCCGACGAGCCCGGCTGCTACGTCCATTATTTGCCGTCGCACGGGCCGAACATCTATGACCGCGAGACCTTCAAGCGCGTGCCCGGCGCGGCAGCGAAGATGGAGGGCATCCTCTATCCGCAATGGGCCATCGGTTTTCCCAAGCCGTTCGAGGAGAAGATCGGCATCGAGTGGAAAGACACCGAGGTGATGAAGGTCCACGGCAAATCGCGCGAGGCCGACATCCTGCGCGACATGATCGTCGGCGGCAAGGTCACCGAGCTAGGCTGCGGCCATAATCCGAAGGCGCCGCGCTACGCAATCTATCCCGCCGGCTCGAACGCCGCCGGGGCGCTCCATTGGGGCATCAATTACGCGACGCCGAGCAATTACATCCGCCGCGTCATGCCCAATTGGGAAGAGCCGCCCAAGCATATGGACCTGGTGACGCTGGATAGCACCGTGAAGGTCGGCAATCGCACGATGATCGACAACGGCTTTCTCATGGCATTGCGCGCCCCTCAGGTCGTCGAGATGGCGAGCAAATACGGCGATCCGGTCGAACTGCTCGAAGCTTTTGTCGAATGACCGCGTTGCGGTCGGGCGTCGAATGACCGCTGCTTGCTCGGTCTGAGGGATCTACTCTCCGATATTAGGGCCGTGAACGACGCGGTCGAACGGCTTGCCGGCGAGGAACAGCTTCAGGTTGTGGCTGACGACATCGAACAAGGCGTCATTGTTGTCGGCGCCGGCGCCGGCGATATGCGGCGTCAACACGACGTTCTTCATGTCCCATAGCGGGCTGTCGGCCGGCAACGGCTCCGCTTCCGTCACGTCGATCCCCGCGGCGGCGAGCGGTCCCGTTTGCAGTGCGTCGATCAGTGCCCGCTCGTCAACCAGGGCGCCGCGCGCGATATTGACCAGAATCGCGCCGGGCTTCATTGCGGCGAAGGCCTTCGCATCGATCATATGATGGGTCGTCGCATCATGGGCGGTGGCCACCATGACGACGTCGGCTTCGCCGAGCGTGGCATGCAGTTGTTCGCGCGGGCGGATTTCGTCGACGTTGGCTGCGTTCGCCTGGCGGCTGACGGCGATCACCTTCATGTCGAAGGCCTTGGCCTTGCGGGCGATGTCCCGGCCGATTGCGCCGAGGCCGATCAGGGCCAGGGTCTTGCCGCGCGTCGTGCTGAGCGAGGTGTGGATCTCGTCGCGAATCCAGCGGCGCTGCGGGCGTGCGGCCATGCAATCGTTGAGGCGCCGCATGACGGCAAGGAGCAGGGTCATGCCATGGGCAGCGACGCTATGGGCGTGCATGCCGCCGCCGTTGGTCACCGGGATGCCCTGCGGCACGCCGCCCTTGAGCGCGTTGTCGATGCCCGAGGTGGTGAATTGCATCCAGCGCAGCGCGGTGCCGTGGGTGCAGATGTCGCGTCCGACGGCGGACGAATAGATGCGGTTGGACGTGACCATGACCTCGACGCCCTTGAGGTTCGCGGCGATGTCTTCCGGCTTGTCGACGCGCAGGATTTCCACTTCGGGAAAGGCCTGTTCGATCCGTTCGATCAGGCGGCCGTATTTCGTCGGAAAGAACATCAGCTTCACGACCGTTTCTCCCTATGGACGGTTTCAGCAGGCGGCATGTCGCCCGGATTTCTTCAACGCTAACCAGGAACGCGGGCTCGCACAAGCCGCCCGGGACCGCTTATGCTGCGGCACTGATCACTCTTTAAGAGGAGCCGTCCCATGATCGAAGCGCAGCCATTGGATCAGCATGTGCCGACCGGCAAGCTGAAGGGCCGCACCGCCCTGATCACCGGCGGCGGCGGCGCGATCGGCGGCGCCATCGCGCGGCTCTACGCCATGGAGGGCGCGAATCTTCTGGTCTGCGATGTCGATGCGCAGAAGGCCGAGGCGACGGCGGCGGAGATCGTCAAGGCCGGCGGTCGGGCGACGCCCTGTCCGACCGATGTCTCCAAACCGGAAGATTGCGCCCGCGCCGTCAAGCTGGCGGCGGAAACCTACGGCAACATCCGGATTTTGGTGAACGTCGCGGCGGCGGTGATTCCGGACGGCACGGTGGTCGATCTGGCGTTCGAGGATTGGAACAAGGCCTTCGCGGTGAACCTGTCCGGCCCCTTCCTGATGTGCAAACACACGATACCGGAGATGCGCAAGGCCGGCGGCGGCAGTATCGTCAATATCGCCTCGCAGCTCGGCCAGCTCGCCGTGCCGAAACGCTCGCCCTATTGCAGCAGCAAGGCGGGCCTCATCATGCTGACGAAGGCCATGGCGATCGATCATGCGGCGGAGAATATCCGCGTCAATTCCCTGTCGCCCGGCGCCATCGACACGCCGCGCGCGCTTTGGCGCTACAACGGCGATCTCGCGGCGGCGCGCAAGGCGCGCGGACCGATGTATTTGCTCGGCCGGCCCGGCAAGGTCGAGGAGGTCGCCTATGGCGCGCTGTTTCTCGCCTCGGACGAATCGTCCTTCATGACCGCATCCGACCTGCTGATCGACGGCGGCTACATCGCGCACAAGACGCTGGAGACGAAAACGGTCGACGGCCCGCGCGTTTAAGGGCTTGTGCGCTGGAGCGCAGGGGCCGCCGTTCGCCCGTCAGTTGGCGCCCGGCTTCGCGCCGGCCAATTCCTTGGCATCGCGCGAGTGGGTCACTTGGCGGACCTGCTCGAGCAACGCTGGCGGCGCGTCGATCAGATCCTCGATGATCTGCTGCAATTCGGCGCCGGTCATCGGGCTGATTTCCATGCGTTGCTTGTCCGCCTCGGCGATAAACTCGGGGTCGGCGAGGGTTGCGTCGAAGGCCTTGCGCAGCGCGGCGACGCGGTCCTTCGGCACGCCCGGCGTGGTGCCGACGGGTCGGCCGACGGCGACGGCCTTAGAGACGTAGTCGAGGATCGCCTTCTGCTCCGGCGTTTTCGCCAGATCGCGCATCAGCGGCACGTCGGGCAAATCCTTTTCCTTCTTCATGCCGGTCTGGACGAGCAGATTGATCTTCTTGTCCTTGACGTAATGCGGCGTGACCGAGACGTAGCTCGCCCAGGGGTTGGTGGCGCGGCCTTCGAGCTCGCCGCGCTCCATGGCTAGATTGATGTCCGGCCCGCCGGGATAACCGAAGATCACCTTGAACTTGGTGCCCAGCACATTGTTGAGCACGGCGGGAATCTGCGTCGAGATCGAGCCGGCGCCGGTGGCGCCGATCACCGTCTCGCGCTGCATCGCGTCTTCGATGGTCTTGGTCGGCGACGTGTGCCAACTGATCGTGATCTGGTTCGAATCGCTCATGTTGCCGAGCCAGTTGAAGCTCTTCATGTCGGCCTGTAGGCCCTTGTTGAGGCCGAGCGCTTGGTCCATCGGAAGCCCTTGGCTCACCATGGTGAGATAGGTGCCGTCCTTCGGGGCGGCCTGAGCGATGAAGTTTGCGGCCTGCAACCCGCCGCCGCCCGGCATATTGACCGGCAGCATGGTCGGATTGCCCGGGATATGCTTGACGATATGGCGGCCGAGCAGCCGCGAATATTGATCGTAGCCGCCGCCGACGTTGGAGCGGATGATGAATTGCATCTGCTTGCCCTTGTAGAAATCGGCGACGGGATCAGCGGCGGCGGTTCCGGCAAGCGACGCAATGATGCAAGCGAGCAGGCAAGCGGATGCTTTCATGACGACCTCCCTAGCAGTCGTTATGCCGCGCGCGCCATGTGGTGATGCGGGTCGCGGGCGGCTCCCAAACGCGGCGTTTTCGCCGTCGTTCCGGCAAGCCTAACACGCTCTGGCGCGCCGCATGATGCGATTGCGCGACAGGTGAGGTGCCGAGTTGAAGGTCAACTGGTCAGCGTTTGCGCCGCGAAGAGCCGCTCGGGCGGGTAGGCTTCGCTGATAAGCCCTTGATCGTGCGAGTATTCGATAAAGCGCACGAGATTGCCGCGGTTGGCTTTGAAGCCGATCGGCCAGGGGTCGGCGGCGAGCGTCGCCCGCTCATCCTCGAAATCATGACGGCCCCAGAGCAGCCGCGAGAAGTTCGGGTCTTCGTAATAGGACGCCGAAATCTCCTTGGCCTGGGCATAGCAGGCCATCAGCGCATCGGCGAGCCAGGGATGACGCTCGTTCAGCTCTTCGCGGAAGGCCAGCACATGCATGATCGGGAAATAGCCTGTCTTGCGGAAATAGCGTAGCTCCTCGGCGCGTGTGTCCTTGAATAGGCGGCGGGCCGGCACTTGGCCCGACATCACCGAATGGGGCGGGTGCGGCAGGAAGAAGGCGTCGATGGTGCCTTTCGCCAATTCCGCGCCGAGGTCGCTGTCGGCGGGCAGGGTGGTGATCTGTACGCCGGGCTTGGGCGTGAATTTCACCTTTTCGCCGGTCGTGGTGAACCAGTGGATCTTCTCCCAAGGCACGCCGTACTCGAACTTCAAGTCGCCCTTGGCGAGCAGCGACAGCGTCGTCTGAAACGAACTGATGCCGACCTTCTTGCCGATCAGATCCTTCGGCTCCCAGAGGGACGAATCGCGATGCACGAACATCTGGCTGGCGCTGAACAGGCGGCGCGGGAAGACCGGCACGGCGGTCAGCGGCACGCTGCGGTTCTTCGCCATCAGATAGGTCGACATGGAAAATTCGCAGACGTCGAAGGCGCTGTCGTGAATCATCCGCTCATGGCGGTTGTTGCCGTCGCGCAGGTTGGCGGTTTGGCCGACCTGAAGCACCTTGAGCTGGAGCCCCGGCGGCGGCTTCACCGTGCCGTCGAAAAAAGGAAAATGGCGGTCGTAGCGTTCGAGCGCGATGCTCAGCGTCAGGTCGGACAAGACGGCTCTCCCTTAAGCCGCTTGATGCGGCCTTGCGGGAACTGTGGGCTAGGCGGAAGCGGGCGTCAATCGCGCGCCTTGCCCGTCGGCGGCCTATTTGTCGCCCGGCCTATTTGTCATAAGGCCGCAGCATCATCACCCAATCCTTGTTGATCAGGTGAATCTGGTTCTTGTCGTCGATGAAGGGAAAGAAGCGCGGCGTGGCGTTGAGCAGGTCCTGGATGCGCGAGGTCGCATCGATGAAGACATGGCCGACGAGATGGGTGCCGTCGCTGAGCGTCAGCTCCGCATGTTCGCGGATTTTTGGAATCTTGGCGGCGCCGAAGGCCATGGCCTGCTCTCCGTGGGGTGAGGGACATAGCATTCTGCCCCACCGTTTCATTTAACGCAGCCCTGTTAAAAAACCCCTAAGCCGCGTTGCGCCGGCCTAGTTGCGCCAAGGGGGCCCGGCTGGTTCAATGCCGGCCGACAGAAAAACAGTATCACAGGAGGCAGTCGTGAAGCTCAAGGATCAGGTCGCCGTCATCACCGGCGCCGGACGCAATATCGGCGAGGAGACGGCCAAGTTGCTGGCCGCCGAGGGCGCCCGCATCGCCGTGGTCGACATGGACCGGGGGCGGGCCGACAAGGTTGCCGCCGACATCCGGGCGGCGGGCGGCGACGCCGGAGGTTTCGTCGCCGACGTGTCGGATGAAGCGGCGGTGCAGAAGCTGGTCGCCGACGTGATGGCCAAATGGGGCCGCATCGACATCCTGGTCAATAACGCGGCCTATTCCGACAACAAGACGATCTTCGAAATCACCAAGGCCGAATGGGACAAGACCATCGCCGTGACGCTCACCGGGCCGTTCCTGGTCGGCAAGCATGTGGCGCAAGCCATGGTGAAGGCCGGCAACGGCGGTAAGATCGTCAATGTCGGCTCGACCTCGGGTTTTCGCGGCCGGCCGCGCGCCATCGCCTATACCTCGGCCAAGGGCGGCGTCGCCAACCTGACCCGTTCCATGGCCATGCAGCTCGCGCCGCACAACATCCGCGTCAACGGCGTGATCCCCAACAAGATCGGTTCGCCGGTCGGCAAGGACACGTTCGACCCCACCCGGCCCGTCACCAACCTGCGCGGGCGCAACGGCGAACCCATCGACCTGGCCAAGGCTGTCTTGTTCCTGGTGTCGGACGATTCGGACTTCATCGTGGGCGATCTTCTCTTCGTCGACGGCGGCTATTCCGTGATGATGGAATAAACTTCTAGAATCGTTGGCAAATTCACCGTTTCCCGCAGTGCGGCGGATAGCTCTCGGCGGGTTTCTTAATCTTTGAGCCTTATGAAACCTGGCATGGCGGGCTATTGATGCCCGCCCTGTCGGCAGGGTATATTGCGGCGCAATATAAATTTTGTGCGCCGCAGCATGACCCTGGCGGCACCCCCGACCGGCCTTGATATCGGGCCGGCCCGAGCAAGGAGAAGACCATGGCCGCGACCACTCTCGCCACCGAAAGCGCCTACCAGGGATACGCGATCGAGGAATTGAGCGTCGGCATGAGCGCTGAATATGTCCGGACCGTCAGCGAGGCGGATATCATCGCCTTCGCCAAGCTGTCGGGCGACAACAACCCGGTGCATTTGGACGCCGCGTTCGCCGCCAAGACCATGTTCAAAGGCCAGATCGCCCACGGGATGCTCAGCGCCGCCTTCATCTCCACCGCCCTCGGCACCAAGCTGCCGGGCTATGGCTGCATCTATATGAGCCAGGACCTACGCTTCAAGGCGCCGGTGCGCATCGGCGATACCGTCCGCACCGAAGTGACGGTCAGCGAAGTGATCGCGGAAAAGAAGCGCGCCGTGCTGCTGACCAAGTGCTACGTCGGCGACAAGATCGTCCTCGAGGGCAGCGCCATGATGATGGTGCCGGCGAAAGCCGACCAGGCGCCTGCGCCGCTGCCCCAGGCGCAATCTTTCGCCTAAGCCGCATCAAGCCGAATTCCTCAATACATTCAGACGTTTCCAGGTTATAACGGCGGCGCGTCATTTGCCGACGCCGCCGCCGTTCGATAACCGCTAGTGTTCGCCGATGCGCCTGTTTCGCCATTATGACGGTTTGCCGCCCGACGCCACCGGCGCCGTCGTCGCCATCGGCAATTTCGACGGCGTGCATCGCGGCCATCGCATCGTCATCGGCGCGGCCGGCGAGATCGCCCGCGCCACCGGCAAGCCGCTCGGCGTGCTCACCTTCGAGCCGCATCCCAAACGCATCTTCCAGCCCGACGCGGCGCCCTTCCGGCTCAGTTCGCTGCGCACCAAGGCCCATCAGATGGAGCTGCTCGGCGTCGATTGCCTCTACGTCATGCAGTTCCACAAGGCCTTCGCCGAGATTCCGGCGGAGAATTTCGTCATCGACATCCTGGTCAGCGGCTTCGGCGTCAGCCATGTCGTCGTCGGCGAGGACTTCGTCTTCGGCCATAAGCGCGCCGGCGACGTGCAACTGCTGCGCGAGCTGGCGCGGCGCTTCGATTTCCAGATCACCCGTGTCTTCACCCAGCGCGAGCCCGACGGCACGGTGATCGCCTCCCGTCGCATCCGCCAATTGCTGATCGAGGGCAAGCCGGCCGAGGCCGCCAAGCTGCTCGGCCGCTATTGGGAGATCGGCGGCCGCGTCGAGCATGGCGATGCCGTCGGTCGCACCCTCGGTTTTCCCACCGCCAATCTGCCGCTCGGCGATTATCAGCGCCCCAAGGCCGGCATCTACGCCATTCGCGCCGGCATCGACGAGGGCTCTCAGACGGTGTGGCGCGACGGCGTCGCCTCGCTCGGCTGGCGCCCGACCTTTGCCGGCCGGGACCTGCGCTTCGAGGCGCATTTGTTCGACTTTTCCGGCAATCTCTACGGCAAGCATCTGCGCGTCGCCCTGATCGAATATCTGCGCGAGGAGCGCAAATTCGACGGCATCGAGCCGCTGATCGCCCAGATGCACAAAGACTCCGCCGAGGCCCGTGCCGTGCTCGCCGATCCGGCCCGTTTCGCCGCCCCGGGCTTCAAGCTCGGCTAGGCGTTCTGCGCGGTTGACGCGCCGCCGCCGATAGAGAAGAGTGCGGCCCCTGTGCAGGCTTTCCGCGTCCACCCTTTGATTTTTCAGCGAAATTTGCCGTCCCATGGCCGCCGACTATAAATCCACCGTTTTCCTGCCGAAGACCGGCTTTCCGATGAAGGCGGGGCTCGCCCAGC
>LNFM01011163.1_pt1 | contig 12340 bp, 10 predicted proteins | sample 596031 | NCBI WGS metagenome assembly LNFM01 (sample SAMN04254537, study PRJNA301005) | activated carbon metagenome | isolation source: dual media filters at the Ann Arbor, Michigan drinking water treatment plant | place: USA: Ann Arbor | reverse complement strand
GGTACGCATCGCGCAGGAACGAGTAGCGATCCATGGCCGCCTGGTCCAGCAGACGCTCGGCGGGCAGCAGGTTGGCGCGGTTGTCGAGCAGCCGCAAGCCGACCGTCACGTTACGCTCAGGCACGTTGGAGATGTACCAGACCGGGTCGAAGTAGGTGTCGATGAAGCGTCCCGACCCGTCGCGCAAAGTGCTGGGGCCGAGGAAGGGGAGCACCAGGTAAGGCCCGGGCGGGACACCCCAGTAACCCAGGGTCTGGCCGAAATCCTCGTTGCGCTTGGGAATGCCGCGCTTCGATGCGACGTCCACGAGGCCGAGACCGCCGAACAGCGTGTTGGACACGACGCGCGCCGCGTCGCTCGCCGCGTTCGTGCCCTTCAACTGGAGCAGGTCGTTGGCCGTGATGATCACGTCGTCGACATTCGAGAACACGTTGCGGATGCCGGTGCGGACGAACTGCGGAATCACCTTCGTGTACGCGATCGCCACCGGCTTCACCGCGTAGCGATCGGCCACGTCGTTGAAGCGGTAGATGGATCGGTTGAAGGATTCGAGCGGATCGCCTGCGGTGCGCGGTCCGGGGCTGGCACAGCCGGCGAGCAGCAGGAGCAGCGCCGCCGCGGCACGGAGCCGGTTCGGGACGGGTCGTGGCATTGGCGCGGATTATAGCAACCACCGGTTTGCAAACCGCGCCCGGTTGCTTCACGATTTCGCTCTTTTCTCGCCGGCTGGTGTCGTCCCCAACAGACGCACCGGCGTCGGAACAACAACTCCAACGAGGGGTCAGGATGGATCTGGGAATTCGCGGCCGCAAGGCAATCGTGTGTGCCGGCAGCAAGGGGCTCGGCAAGGGGTGTGCGATGGCGCTGGCCCGCGAGGGCGTCGAGGTGACCATCGTCGCGCGCACGCAGGCAACGCTGGACCAGACGGCCGCCGAGATTCGCGCCGCCACCGGAGCCAAGGTCAACGTGGTCTCGGCCGACATCACCACGCCCGCGGGCCGTGCGGCGGCGCTGGCCGCCTGCCCGGCGCCGGATATCCTGGTGAACAACGCGGGCGGGCCGCCCCCCGGCGACTTCCGCGAATTCGACCGCGACACCTGGATCAAGGCGCTCGACGCGAACATGCTGACGCCGATCGAGATGATCAAGGCCACGCTGGACGGCATGATCGAGCGCCGCTTCGGCCGCGTGGTGAACATCACGTCGAGCGCGGTGAAGGCGCCGATCGACATCCTGGCGCTCTCGAACGGGGCGCGCACCGGATTGACCGGGTTCGTGGCCGGCCTCTCGCGCAAGACCATCGTCCACAACGTCACCATCAACAACCTGTTGCCGGGCCTCTTCGAGACCGAGACGATGCTCTCGCGGGTCGAGGCGATGGCGCAGACCAGCGGCATCACGTTCGACGAGGCGCGCAACTCGCGCCTGAAGAACATCCCCGCCGGCCGCTTCGGGTCGCCGGACGAGTTCGGCGCGCTGTGCGCCTACGTCTGCAGCGCGCACGCGTCCTTCCTGACGGGACAGAATTTCCTGATCGACGGTGGTTCGTACCCCGGCACTTTCTGAACGGAGGCTTGCATGAATGCGCCCATGACCCTGGAGAAGCTCAACCTCAAGGACCCTGCGCTGTTCCGGCAGCAGTGCTACCTGGACGGCGCGTGGGCCGACGCCGACGGCAAGGGGACGATCCCCGTCGTGAACCCGGCCACGGGCGGCATGCTCGGCACCATCCCGAAGATGGGCGGTGCGGAGACGAAGCGCGCCATCGCCGCCGCCAATGCAGCGTTGCCGGGGTGGCGTGCAAAGACGGCGAAAGAGCGGGCTGCCATCCTGCGCAAATGGTTCGAGCTGATGATGGCGAACCAGGACGACCTCGCCATCATCATGACGGCGGAGCAGGGCAAGCCGCTTTCCGAATCGAAGGGCGAGATCGCCTATGCGGCCTCGTTCATCGAATGGTTCGCGGAAGAAGGCAAGCGCATCTACGGTGACGTGATTCCCACCGTCGCGGCGGATCGGCGGCTGGTGGTGATCAAGCAGCCCATCGGTGTGTGCGCGGCGATCACGCCGTGGAATTTCCCGGCGGCGATGATCACACGCAAGGCCGGCCCGGCGCTGGCTGCCGGCTGCACCATGGTGCTGAAGCCCGCGACGCAGACGCCGTATTCCGCGTTCGCCTTGGCCGTGCTGGCCGAGCGCGCTGGCGTGCCGAAGGGCGTCTTCAGCGTGCTGAGCGGCAGCTCGAGCGAGATCGGTGCCGAACTCACCGCGAGCCCGATCGTGCGCAAGCTCACGTTCACGGGGTCGACCGAAGTGGGTGCGAAGCTGATGGCGCAATGCGCGCCGACCATCAAGAAGCTGTCGCTCGAACTCGGTGGCAACGCTCCGTTCATCGTCTTCGACGACGCCGACGTGGATGCGGCGGTGGAGGGCGCGATGCTGTCGAAGTATCGCAACGCCGGGCAGACCTGCGTGTGCGCGAACCGTCTGCTGGTGCAGGACGGCGTCTACGACGCGTTCGTCGAGAAGCTCGCGGCGAAGGTGAAGGCGCTCAAGGTCGGCAACGGCAGCGAATCAGGCGTGACCACCGGCCCGTTGATCGACGAGAACGCCGTGGCGAAGGTGGAAGAGCACGTGTCGGACGCCGTGGCGAAGGGCGCGAAGGTGGTGGTGGGCGGCAAGCGCCACACGCTCGGCGGCCTGTTCTATGAGCCCACGGTGCTCGCCAATGTGACCACGGCGATGAAGGTCACGGTGGAAGAGACCTTCGGTCCGGTGGCGCCGGTGTTCCGCTTCAAGACGGAACAGGAAGCCATCGCGATGGCGAACGATACGGAGTTCGGGCTGGCTGCGTACTTCTATGCGCGTGACATCGGTCGCGTGTGGCGGGTGGCCGAGGCGATCGAGTCGGGGATGGTCGGCATCAACGTCGGCATCATTTCCAACGAAGTGGCGCCGTTCGGCGGCGTCAAGCAGTCCGGGCTCGGTCGTGAAGGCAGCAAGTACGGGATCGAGGAGTTCCTCGAAGTGAAGTACCTGTGCATCGGAGGCGTCTGAAGCCGAGTGGCGCAACGCCGGCCCCCGTGGCCGTGAAGGGGTGACGCGGCAGCGTACCGGTCGCTGCCCGCATCACCTCGCGCCGTGCCGCTTCACTGGGTGCGTCGCCGCACCTCCTTCTGTGCCTGATCCACTTCTGCCTCGGCTTTCGCGGTCGCTTCGCGCACCTCGACGGTCATCTTCGGGATGCGCCCGGTGTAGCGTGACTTCCGCTCTGCGCCGATGGCCTCGACCACTGGTGTTCCGAGGTCGATGCCCACGTCGGCCGTTTCGTCGGCCGAGAAGAGGATTGCCTGCGTGTGCGGGATGCGGCCTTCCGCCACCTTTTCGTCGTTGACGTACAGCGTGCCGACGCCGCCCTTGCCCAGCCCGCCGCCGTCGTAGGCGAAGTCGAACTTGACCGTCGCCTTGCCCGGCGCGAGCGGCTTCGTCGCGGCGATCGAAGTGCGCTGCAGCCCGAGGAAGTTGTAATCGTAGGCGGGCACGCCGTCCTTCACGTACAGCGACCAGCCACCGAACCGGCCGCCCTGGGCGATCAGCGTGCCCTGGCCGCCGTCGGCCGGCACCTCGATCTCGGCGGTCAGCGTCTTGGATTTGTTCTTCACGCTGATGAAGACGTTCTCGAGCATGCCGGTCATGCCCTCGGCGAGGATGAGCGACGTGCGGCCGCCCATCAGGTCGGGGCGACCAACGATGGAGGCGATGCCACGCTCGAACACGCGGTCGTCGATCGGCAGCACGTGGCGGGCTTCGGCTTCCTTCATGAACAGCGCCTTCAGCTCCGCGAGCTTGGCGGGGTTCTGTGCGGCGACGTCGTTGGCGAGGCTGAAGTCGGCGCGGGTGTCGTACAGCTGCCAGACGTCGTCCTTCAGGGGGTGGCGCCCGGCGCGTTCCCACGGGGCGCGATGGATGGTGCGTGCGAACCAGCCTTCGTGATAGATCGCGCGATTGCCGGCGATCTCGAAGTACTGGGTCGTGTGGCGCTCGGGTGCGTTGGCGTCGTCGAAGCTGTAGAGGAGGCTCGTACCCTCCATGGGGATCTGCGGCGTGCCGTTGACCGCTTTCGGCTCCGGCAGGCCGATCGCTTCGAGGATGGTAGGTGCCACGTCGATCACGTGACCGAACTGCGTGCGGATGCCGCTCTTCGACTTGATGCCCTTGGGCCAATGCACCACCATGCCGTTGCGCGTCCCGCCGAAATCGGACGCCACCTGCTTCATCCAGCCGAACGGCGCATCCAGCGCCACGGCCCAGCCCGCCGCCATGTGCGGATAGGTGTCGGGCCCGCCCCACTTGTCCATGAGCTTGACCATGTCGGCCACCTTCTCCTGGACGCCGTTGAAGTAGGTGTACTCGTTGAACATGCCGTTCTGGCCGCCTTCACCGCTGGTGCCGTTGTCGCCCGCGATGTAGAAGACCAGCGTGTTGTCGGCCTGGCCGATGTCGTTCACCGCGCTCAACATGCGGCCGATCTCGTGGTCGGTGTACTCGACGAAGGCGGCGAACACCTCGGCCTGGTGCGCGAACAACTGCTTTTCTTCGGCGGACAGGCGTTCCCAGTCCTGGATCGAATCCGCCTTCGGCGCGAGCTTCGTGTCCGGAGGCACGAGGCCCATGCGGATCTGGCGAGCCAGCGTTTCCTCGCGCAGCTTGTCCCAGCCCTGGTCGAACTTGCCCTTCCAGCGTGCGATCCATTCCTTCGGCACGTGGTGCGGCGCGTGTGCAGCACCCGGGGCGAAGTACACGAAGAACGGTCGGTCCGGCGTGATCGCCTTCTGGTATTTCATCCATGACACGGCCTGGGTGGTCATGTCGGTCATGAAGTGATAGTTCGGATCGGCGGGCAACTCGACGGGCGTCACCCCGTTGATGAGGAACGGTGCCCACTGGTTGGTCTCGCCGCCCACGAAGCCGTAGAACTTGTCGAAGCCCTGGCGGGTGGGCCAGCGGTCCGACGGACCGGAGAGACTGGCCTCCCACGCTGCGGTCTCGTGCCATTTGCCGAAGGCCGCGGTGCTGTAGCCGTTGTGCCGCAGCATCTCGGCGAGCGGTGCAGTCGTGTCGGGGATCTGGCCCGTGGCGCCCGGGAAACCTGTCGCCATCTCGGTGATGAAGGCCATGTTCACCGTGTGATGGTTGCGGCCCGCCTTGAGGGCGGCGCGGGTGGGCGAGCACAGCGCTGTGGTGTGGAAGTTGGTGTAGCGCAGGCCGTTCTTCGACAGGGCGTCCAGCGTGGGGGTGCGGATCGGCCCGCCGAACGCGGTGGTCGCTCCGAAGCCCAGATCGTCCACGAGCACGATGATCACGTTGGGTGCACCCGCCGGTGCCTTCACCTCGAAGTGCGCGGGCATCTTCGCGTTGCGGGCGTCGAGCTCGGAGAAGGTGGGGCGCTTCGGGGCCTGGATCGGGAGGATGGTGCGATCGAGCACGTCCTCGGCGTGGCCGACCGGGACAATCCCTGCGACCGTCAGCCCTGCGACGATGCACAGGAACTGCTTTTTTGCGAACAGACTCATTGCGTATCCTCGCTTCTCGATGCCGGGTGACGAATGGTGGAGTCTAGCAATGATGCCGGGCCGTAGGGAGGCCGGATCGGCGAAGATACAGCGCTTCGATCGCGCTGCATCGATCGCACTGCTGCAACAGAACCATGCAGCCACTACGTGCGCGGCGCCAACCCGCCCACCGCTTTCATGAAGGCCTGCGCCTTCATCGCCACGGTTGGCGCCAGATCTCCTGACTTGTAGAGCGCCGACCCCAGGCCGAAGCCGTTGGCACCGGCGGCCCAGTATTCGGCCATGTTGTCCGGGGTGATGGAACCCACGGGCAGCACCGGAATTTCCTTCGGCAGCACGGCGCGCAATGCCCGCAGCACCTTCGGCGGATTCGCTTCGGCGGGAAACAGCTTCAGGCCATCGGCGCCGGCGGCGATCATCGAGAACGCTTCGGTCGGCGTGGCGAAGCCGGGCAGGGCGATCATGCCTTTCTTCTTCGCGGCCTCGACCACCGCCGCGTCTGCGTTCGGTGCGACGATGAGGCGGCCGCCGGCATCGGCGATGCGCGCCACCTGCGTCGAATCCAGCACGGTGCCGCCGCCGATCAGCAGCGTATCGGCAAAGCGCCCCGCGAGCAGCGCGATGCTGCTGAAGGCGTCGGGCGAATTCATCGGCACTTCGATGATGCGGATGCCGGCGCGCTCGAGCACGGAGCAGATGTCCACCACCTCTTCGGGGCGGACGCCGCGGAGGATGGCCACGAGCGGGCAATCAGCGAGCCATTCGTCGATGCGAGCCATGAGTTTTCAGTGCGTCTTTCGAAGAGCGTCGGCGAGCCGGATGAGTCCGCGGACCGCGGCATCCGGGTCGAGGGTGTGGGCGCGGCAACCGGCACTGGCCAGCGCCCGCTCGTAACGCGCGGCGAGCGATTGCGATCCGAGAATGTGCACGGTGCCGCCCGTCGGGGCGACTGCCGCGATCTCGTGGCCGATCAGGAGACCGGACAGGAATTCGTGGGCTGCTTCGGCGGTCAACGTGCCCGCGAGGCTGTCGGCACGAACGCCGAAGAGGTGATGCAACAGCCCGCCGGGTTGGCGCGAGCGGGCGAGACCGGCATCGAAGGCGGTCGGAATGTCGCCCGCATTTTCCATGGTGCGGCCGAGAATGCTGTGATCGCGCAACACCGCGAACATCTCGCCTGTCATGTGGGTGGTGAAGGAGGCGATGCGGCCATCTTCCACGCGTACCCATTTGCTGTGGGTGCCGGGCAGGCACACCAGGTGCGATCCGGGGCCGAGATCCTCGAGCACGCCGAACACCTGCGTCTCCTCGCCGCGCATGACGTCGTGCACGCCCTGGGCATCGCGCGTGATGAGGCCGGGGACGATCCACGCCTTGCGACCCTGCATGCCCCAGGTGACGCTGCCGAGCTTTGCCGCGAGCTCATCGGGACCGGCCGGGCAGCGCACGTAGGCCTGTTCGCGCCAGCCCTGGCGGCTGCCGATCATGCCGCTCATCACGATCGGGTGGACGCCGTGCTCGATCCAGTCGCCCACTTGCGATTCGAGCGCTTCGGCGAAGCGCTGCTCCTTGATGGCGAGGATGCCCAGGGGCGCCTCGCGCTTGTCGACCACGATGCCGGCCGCGTCGATGCGATACGCACGGAACGAGGAGGTGCCCCAGTCGACAGCGATCACCGCATCGGCTCCGGCGACCGGATCAAATGCGCCCGAATTCTTCGAGTAGTTGCTCGAAAGTTCGCCCCTGCTTGATGCGCTGGCGGGTCGCTTCTTCGCGGTCGGCCTGCTCGCGGGCCAGTTTGAGAACCGACTCGACATCGGTGAAGGGCACGACCGTCACGCCGATCTCGTCGGCGACGATCATGTCGCCGGCGTTCACGACGATGCCGCCGCATTGCACCGGCACGTTCACCTGAACGTCGTCCTTGCGGCCCGAGAACATCGTGTGCGTGCCGCGCGCGGTGACGGCCCGCGAGAACACGACGAAGCCGAGGTCGCGCAGCTCGTCGGTGTCGCGGCAGGCGCCGTCGATGACGGCACCTTGCACGCCGAGGTTCTTGAAGAGCGAGCCCATGAGGCCGCCGAACACGGAAGTCTCGGTTTCACCGCCGGCATCGACCACGACGACGTCGCCGGGCTTCGCCACATGCAGCGCCACCAACGGGTCCTGCAGGTCGCCGGGGGAGAGCTTCACGGTGACGGCAGGGCCGACGGCCTTGGCGCGGAAGATCGGCTTCATGCCGCTGTGCATGACACCGCCGCGCCGTTGCACGTCGGCGAAGACGCAGGAGGCGCTGTAGCACTGGGCCACGTCGCGGTAGGCCTCGATGAGCTTCGCATCGGGGCGGGGGGAGTCCTTCAGATTCATGGGAGCCTCGTGGGGATCGAGTCGGGCAAAGGGGTAAAGATAACGGCAAAGGTGGGGAAGCACCAACGTGGTTGGCAGTGGTGGTGCTGGCGGTGCTGGCCCCCATCCCAACCTTCCCCCATCTGCGACGGGGGAAGGAGTGCCTAGCGTTGGTGTCGTGTCGCAGCCAAGCGCAGGCACTCCTTCCCCCGACTTCGTCGGGGGAAGGCTGGGATGGGGGCAAACTCAACACCCACATCCACCAGACCTACCGGAAGAGAAAATCCTCCACCGCCGCGATCTGATCATCCGCCATCAGTGCCGGCGCATGCCCGATCCCGGCGAACTCGACCAGGTTCGACCCGGCAGGCGCGGACTCCACCATCTCCTTCGCGGTCTGCGCCAGCAAGAGATCCGATTCCGCCCCGCGCATTACGAGCACGGGTACGCGGAGGGCCTTCCACACGGGCCACAGATTCACATCCTGCAGCGGCGCCTTGAACGCATTGCCGATTGCCGGATCGTAGGCGAGCGCATAGCGACCATTGTCGAGCCGCAGCGCACCATGCTGCGCGAGGTGCTGCCACTGCTCGTCCGTCAGAGGGCCGAACGGTGCAAAGATCTCGCGCAGATAGCGCTCGACGGCTTCCAGCGTATCGAAGCGTGGATCCTGTCCGACGTACCCCGCGAGCCGTTCCAGCGCGGCCTTCGGCACGAACGGGCCGACGTCGTTCATCACCAGGCGCCGCAGCGGTGAGCCGGGCTGGACGGCGAGCAGCATGCCGATCAATCCACCCATCGATGTTCCGACCCAATCCACCCGGTCAGCGCCGGTTCGCGCAATCAGCGCGGCCATGTCAGCGAGATACAGAGGGTATCCGTAGTCCTCGGCGTGAGTCAGGCGCTCGCTGAAGCCCCGCCCCGCGATGTCGGGGCAGATCACCCGACAGCGCTCGGACAAGCGCTGCGCCAGGAAATCGAAATCGCGGGCGTTGCGCGTGAGGCCATGCACGCAGACGACGACGTGCGGATTGTCCGCCGCGCCCCACTCGGTGTAGTGCACGCGATGGAACCCGTGCGGCCCGAGACCGGCAATGCTACCCATGCGCGCGGGATTCACGGCCCTGGGGGGAAGGGCCGCAGGCCCATCGGGGGGAACTCAATTGATTCCGGCAATGTAGTGCGAGAGGTTCTCGATGTCGTCGTCGGAAAGACCGCGCATCACGGCCGTCATGTTGCCGGCGTCGTTGGTGCGCTCCTTGTTCTTGAACGCTTTCAGCTGGGCCACGATGTACTCCTGATACTGGCCTGCGACGCGAGGCACCTCATTCTGCCCGGAAAACCCCCCCAGGTGGCACATGGGGCACAGCGCGGCATCGGCGGTGGCCTTGCCCTTGGCGGCCTTGGCCGTGTCGGGCACGAAGCTGGTGGGCTTCAGCTTCTGGGATGCGAACCAGGCGGCGAGATCCTGCATGTCCTGTTTGGACAGGTTGGCTGCCATGGGCGACATCAGCGGGTTCTTGCGGCGGCCTTCCTTGTAGTCCTTCAGCTGCAGATACAGGTAGCGTTGCGTCTGGCCGGCGAGGATCGGGAAGGTGGGGGCCGGCGAATTGCCGTCCGCGCCATGACAGGCGGCACAGGCCTCGGCCTTTTTCTTGCCGGCCGCGGCGTCTTGCGCCTGGGCAGCGAGGGGTAGGGCGAGCACGACTGCGATCAGGAAGTAACGGAGCATGGTCTGAATCGTATCCACATGAAACAAGGGCCACCGGATGGTGGCCCTTGTTTGAGACTGCTAACGACTACCCGGGTTCATCAGGGCAGTGCGAACACCACGTAGCTGTTGCCACGCTTGAAGTCGAGCTGCGTGTTGCCGCCGGCGGCCACACCGATGTACTGCTTGCCGTTCACGGTGTAGGAGATGGGCGGGCTGTTGGCGCCGGCGCCGACGTTGAACGACCAGAGCTTCTTGCCGGACTTGGCGTCGTAGGCATTGAACGAACCGTTGCCCTCGCCGGTGAAGACCAGGTCGCCGCCGGTGACGAGCGTGCCGCCCATCAGCGGTTGGTCGACGTCGGCCTTCCAGGCCACCTTGCCGGTGTCGATGTTGACGGCCGACAGACGACCCCATTGCTTCTCGGTCGGGATCACCTTGAACGCACCGCCCAGCCACAGCTTGTCACCGCCGGGATAGTCGGAGGCCTCGACGTGGTAGGTCATCGGCTGGTGCAGGTTCGCGGCGTAGGCGAGGCGCAGTTTCGGATGCACCGACATCGGGCTCCATTCCACGCCGCCGTTGGCGCCGGGCAGCATGCGCGCACCGTCGGCCGTGGGCAGCACCCACATGTTTTCCTGCGGGATCATCGCCTCGGAGAAGCGGATCAGCTCGAGCGTCTTCGCGTCGTGCACGTAGACGTGGCCGGTCTTGCCGCCGTGGATGACGACCTTGCGATCCTTGCCGTCCTTGCCCTTGGCCGTGGTGATGATGGGCGGGCTCACCGCATCCAGATCCCACACGTCGTGGGCGATGTACTGGAAGTGCGCCTTGTAGGCGCCGGAATCCAGATCGACCGCGACGATGGAGTCGGTGTAGAGGTTGTCGCCGGGACGGATGTCGCCGTAGAGATCGGGGGAGGGGTTGCCCACCACGAAGTACACGGTGCGGGTCGACGCGTCCACCGCGGGCGTCATCCACACGCCACCGCCGAGGGTCTGATAGAAGTCACCGCCGTGTTCGGCGAGGAGCTTCTTCTCGTTGGCGATGTTGCGCTTCATGTCGCGACCGGTGGCATCGGCCGTGGCCCAGACGCCTTCGTGGCCCTTTTCCGGAATCGTGTAGAACGTCCAGAGCAGGTTGCCGGTCTTGGCATCGAACGCCTTCACGAAGCCGCGGATGCCGTATTCGCCGCCGTTGGTCCCGATCAGCACCTTGCCGTCGATGACGGTGGGCGCCATGGTTTCGCTGTAGCCCTTTTCCGGGTCGGCAATCTCGGTTTCCCAGACGACCGCACCGGTCTTCGCGTCGAGCGCGACCAGCTTGGCATCCAGGGTGCCCATGTAGAGCATGTCGTTGTAGGCGGCGACACCGCGGTTGTTCGGGCCGCAGCAATAGGTCGTGACCGGACCCATCTTGTGCTTGTAGTGCCAGAACTCCTCGCCCGTCGCCGCATCTACGGCGTAGACGTGGTTGTAGGAGGTGGTGAGGAACATGACGCCGTTCACGACGAGCGGCGCAGTCTCCGACGATTCCATGACGGCGGTCTGTACGATGAACGCCGGACGCAGCTTGGAGACGTTGCCCGTGTTGATCTGGTTGGCGGGGTAGAAGCGCGTCTGTTCGTAGCTGCCGTTCGGATGCAGCCAGTGGTTCTTGTCGCCGGCCGACGCATTCAGCATCTGCTGCGTGACGGGCACCAGATTCTTCGACATCGGCTTGCCGGTCGTCGTGGACTGACCGGAAATCTCACCCGCAAAAACGCCGGCGGAAAAGCCGGCAGCGATCAAGCAAGTGGAAAGCCGAGTGAGGCAAGTAAGGTTTTTCATATTTCCTCCTCTCGTTGTGGCGCGACCCTGGATTGGGGTTCACGTTTTTCCGCCGCAATACCGGGAAAACTACCTGGTCCAATTGCGAGCGCGAGGACTCTATACGATGATTCAGACCCTAACAAGACCTTCACCCATATGAACTTTTTGACAGATGACGGGCTGCCGAACCGATGGATAACGGCACTCGCGGCGGGAATCTTGAGCGCGATGATCGGGAGTTCTGCCTTCCCGCAGAACATGGGAGAAAAGGACTACAACCCCGATGCGTACAACCTGAACGCGCAGTTGCTCGCCGTCGCGCGGAAAGGCGACGCCGAGCGCGCCACCGCGTTGATCGAGCGCGGTGCAGCAATCAATGCGCGCAATCGCAATGGCGAGACGCCGTTGATGCTCTTCGCGAAGAAGGGTGATAGCGCGATGGTGAGATTGCTGCTCGCGCGCAGTGCCGACCCGAATCTCGGGGCGCTCAACAGAACCACGCCGGTGATGGCCGCCGCTTCCGAGGGGCATACCGATGTCTTGCAGGCGTTGCTGGATGCCGGTGGCGACGTGGGGGCGATCGATCAACTCGGGAAGACGGCGATGGTCTATGCGGCGGGAGCGGGCAGGACCGAGGCAGTGCGGCTGTTGCTCGATCGCGGTGTCGACGTGAACGAGAAGACGCGGCACGACCTGACGCCGCTCATGTGGGCTGCGGGTGGTGGGCACAAGGAAACGGTGCAGTTGCTGCTGGAGCGCGGCGCGGATGTCACGCGGATGGATGATCGCGGCAAGACTGCGTTGGCGATAGCCGAAGGTGCGAAGCGGGCCGAGGTAGCGGCGCTGTTGCGCGGGGTGGCGAAGTAGGAGGAATTGATGTTCCCTCCCCCGGCTTCGCC
>LNFM01034201.1_pt1 | contig 12341 bp, 16 predicted proteins | sample 596031 | NCBI WGS metagenome assembly LNFM01 (sample SAMN04254537, study PRJNA301005) | activated carbon metagenome | isolation source: dual media filters at the Ann Arbor, Michigan drinking water treatment plant | place: USA: Ann Arbor | reverse complement strand
GGCAGGAATTTCCCGACGGCACGGTGAGCTTCCCGCAATCCCTCGGACACAAGTTCACCGGCTTCTCGGAGAATAAGTAGGATTGATCGATAGGCCGGGCCAGGCTCCGTTCTTTGGGGCCTGGTCGTTCTCTTTTGCCGGAGTATCGCTCATGACGTATTGGGCAATAAAAAGACGAGCCATGCGACCCTATCTCTTGTTCGCGGTGGTTGCGGCGGTGCTTGAGTCACCGGGCCTTTCGGTCTTTGGAGCCGATGACGCTGTCCTCAAACCGCGAGTGCCGATCGAACAAATCGAAGAAGCCAGAAGTCGAACGAATCCTCTACCGGCTACGGAGGAAACGATTGAGAAGGGGAAGACACTCTTCCATGGAAGAGCTTTCTGCGTAACCTGTCATGGGAAAGACGGCAAAGGATTCGGAGGCGACATCGAGCCGGGCACTCTGAAAGGTCCCTTGCCGAGAAACTTCACCGACAAGGAGTGGCAGGCTGCTCGAACGGTTGAAGAACGGCAGCAAGGGCACGGCGATGGCCTCGTTCATTCCGCTCATCTTGACGGAAGAAGAAGCCTGGCAAGTGCTGCGCTATGTGCGATCCTTCGCAAACGACGAACAAGGAGTGCGATGATGAAGCCCAGCATAGTCGCGTTACTACTCGCAACGGTGATGCTTGCCGGATCTCCGGCGGCGGCGGAGCGGCACATGATGCAGCCATTGGTGCCGGTCGATAAGCTGGTTGAAGCGCGCGCACTCAAGAGCCCCTTGCCGAATTCCAAGGAAATCGTCGCAAAAGGCAAGGCAATTTATGACGGCAAAGGCGGCTGTTTCAATTGTCATGGCACGGAGGGGGGCGGGAACGGGCCGGCAGCAGCCAAGATGAATCCTGCGCCGCGCAATTTCCGGCACCATGGATTCTGGCGCCATCGCACCGAAGGTGAAATTTTCTGGGTGATCAAGTATGGCTCGCCCGGTACGTCCATGATTGGATTCGGTCCGGTCCTGTCCGACGAAGAGATCTGGAGCGTTATCCAGTATGAACGGACCTTCTCCGGCGGACATGGACAGGGGAGAATGGGCCGTGGAGAAGGCATGGGACCCATGATGGGACCGGGCGGCGGTATGGCTGGGGGTGAAGGGATGCAGCACCGTGGAGAACGTGGTGTAACTGGCGAGTAAGCGCGTCGTCGCGACTAGTAGCTGACCAGTGGAGTCGATAAGTGCCAGGGCTACCACATATCCCTATCCAGTGCAAAGTTTGCAGATTCCACCGCGAGAGGATTTTTCCCACTGAGAATCTCGTGACATTTTCTCAGCAAGTTTCTGAAAAGGTCAGCAATTCTCCTCTCTTCCTCCATGAGGCATACGATTTGCTCTGAGCTTCTCTCAGACGCTCATATCACGAGCATCTAGTGCTGCGCTTCTTAATTTTCGATGATAATTCCTTCGTGCTGGGCTTGTCGACGGGCGAGAGATGTCGTGTCGTTCCGTTCATACGGTTCGACCGGGCTCGCCGCAGAGTTCTAGAGGTCTGCCTGAGCCAGTCGAAGGACTCACCAGGAACGGACTTCGGGGGCACTACATGATGAGTGAAGATTGATGTCTAACGGGAAGCCCAGAGTTGTGATTCTGGGCGGCGGGTTCGGCGGCATGTATGCCGCGATGGAGTTCGAGCAAGCACTTGCGCAGGGCGCCGACTTGGACGTCACCCTCGTCAACCGCGACAACTTTTTTCTCTTCACCCCGATGCTGCACGAAGTCGCGGCGAGCGACCTCGATATCACCAATATCGTCAGTCCAATCCGCAAGCTGTTGCGTCGCGTGGCGTTCTTTCACGGGGACATCGAATCCATCGATCTCCCGAACAAGCGAGTCGGCTTGTCGCATGGACACGAGCAACATTGCCATTCGCTTCCGTACGACCACCTGGTGCTCGCCCTCGGGTCGACCACGAACTTCTTAAATATCCCTGGCTTGGCAGACCGCGCGCTCACGATGAAGTCGCTGGACGACGCGATTTGTCTGCGCAACCGCCTGATCGCGAATCTGGAAGAGGCGGACTTTGAATGTGCGGCGCCTCTCCGCGCCCCCTTACTGAATTTCGTGGTGGCCGGTGGAGGGTTCGCTGGGGTCGAAACCATCGCGGCCATGAATGACTTTCTGCGGGAGGCGGTGCGGTTCTTTCCTCATCTTCGGGACGACATGCTTCGGATCGTCCTTGTTAATTCGGGGAAGGTCATCTTGCCGGAACTCGGGGAGAAGCTCGGCGCCTACGCCCAGCGAAAACTCATCGAGAACAAGGTGGAAATCCATTCGAACTGCAAAGTCACCGCCGTGACGGACCGCGACGTCATCCTCAGCGACGGGACGACGGTGACGACCAATACGCTGGTCTGGACCGCCGGAACCTCCCCGCATTCCCTCTTGGACACGCTGCCCTTCACCAAAGTGCGGGGCCGGGTCCTCGTCAACGAGTATTTGGAAGTACCCGAGTGGCCTGGCGTCTGGGCCTTCGGCGACTGTGCCGTCGTACCGGATCGTAACACCGGGGACTCCCATCCCCCGACCGCACAACACGCGTTGCGCGAGGGGAAGGTGGCGGCTCGGAATATCCTGGCAACCATTCGAGGGGGCCAGAAGAAGCCGTTCCTCTATTCGACGCTCGGCCTGCTGGCCCCCATCGGGAAACGGACCGGCGTGGCCAACATCCTCGGCGTGAACTTTTCAGGCTTTATTGCCTGGTGGCTATGGCGGACGATTTACTTGCTGAAGTTGCCACGGTTCGAAAAGAAAGTCCTCGTGGCCTTGGACTGGACACTCGATGTGCTCTTTTCGAAGGATCTTGTCCACTTCAGGACCGCTCGCCCCCGCGCATTGCCGCCGGCGGAAGAACAATCGGAGGGTGAGCTGGTTCAGGTGAGTGGGCCCCGACCTCGGTCAGTGAGATAGGTGTGAATCTTGGAACAAGCCCGCTACGGTGCTTCTTTTGTGCTGGAGCCCACTTTACTCCAGCTGCATTTAAGTTTCGTACAAACCTTGGCTGAAGTGGGCCTGGGTGTGTCTGAGTAGGCTGGAGTTGGGTCGTGGAAATGGTTTCGTAAAAGCGGGAGGTCAATATGCGCAAGAAAAGCCCGTCCGGCAGGGTCGCAGCAAGCCTCCAAAGCGAGTGGTTCATTATTGAAGAGGAACATTGTGTCTAACGACGCATGATCGACCTAACAAGTCAGCCGATGTCCAAAGGGAATAAAGGAGGTACTCCGCATGAAAGATTCTTTGAGTCAGTTGACCGAAGCCCATATAAGAGCATCAAAATATTGCGACCGGTGTGCCCGCCGCTCCGTAGTACTGTTTTATGACGACCTCACGTTACAACAGCTCTGTCAGGAGTGCGGCGACCGGTTGAATCGCAAGCGCTCATTGGTTTGCAATCCAGCGAAACCGAAGATGTGAGCGGATGATCTCGCCCTTCCTTGCGGACCTTCCACGGAACGGTACACGCATGACGCTCGCCATCAGACAGATTATCCGGAGGCGTGTGTGTTCGAAATGAAGCCGCGGACCAAGACCGTTGTGCCGAGCGGCCCCGCATTGAAGCGACCATGGGAACCGCGTCATTCTGCAAGGATGCTCCCTGCAACCCCCTTCTCGCAGGCAGAACATCAAACTGTATCCCATGAGCCTCCCGTGATAGCATAAAACCGTAGCATTTCAAATTGCGCCATGTTTAGGCCTATTCAAAAAACCACGCTGTTTCGACGCATACCGTACGGCCTCATTACCTCTGTCGTGCTTATTCTAGCGTTGGTCGTAGCCGTCATCCTTTTAGTTAGCTTGGAACAGGAGAAGCTCCTACTCCAAGGGTTGACGCAAAGGCAGGCGGTACCCACGGAGTTGTTTCAAGCCCTCTGGCAATCTCGGCATGACTTGATCGTGGTCACCTTCCTCGTGGTCTTAGTCAGCGCAATCGGGATTGCAGCAGTCATCACCTTCTTGCACTACGACAGCACCAGACGGACTCTCGAAGAAGTCAAAGGGTTGGCCAGAAATATCCTTGAGAGCATCCCGACCGGCGTGCTGACTATTAACCGCAATGGCCAGGTCACTGCCGTCAATCCCTCTGCGGCGGCAACATTGAAACGGTCGACGGAAGAATTGCTCGGTCAATCCTATGCACTGATGTTTCCCCAAGGAGATACGATTCGCATCGTGCTTGATGGAGCACTGCATCACGACCACCATGTGGATCATCATGATATGCCGTATCGCACCGGCGATCAGACTCGTACGATACGCCTCACCACTGCGGACCTGAAGGGTGACGAAGGGAGTCCGGTCGGCGTCATCGTGCTGCTTAAAGATGTCACGGAGCTGTTAGGCCTGGAGCGGCGTGTGCGGATCGCGGACAAACTCGCGGCGATGCATACTCTGTCGGCCGGGGTGGCGCATGAGTTGCGCAACCCCTTGAGCGCGATAGACTTGAATCTGCATCTCCTTGAAGAAGAGCTCAAGGAGAAGGGAACGCTGGCAATGCAGGGAGCGCGATTTCTCCATGTCTTGAATGCGGAATGCCGCCGTCTCTCGGTCATTCTGGACAATTTTATGAAATTCGCTCGTCCGGGTGAAGGCACTGATCGACCACATCCTGGCTCTGATGCATTTCGAGGCGGAGGAGCGCAAGATTCGACTCGAACAGGTTGCGGAAGAGGAATTACCGCCTGTGATGGGCGACGAGACCCAGATCAGCCAGGTGTTGGTGAACATCATCGTCAATTCGTTTCATGCCATGCCGGATGGCGGACTCTGTCAAGTTACTGTGGCGCAGCGGGAGACTGACGGGAAGCCTTGGATCGAGATCACCGTGAAGGATGACGGTGTCGGGATCACGAAGGAGGAGATCGCCCATCTGTTCGAACCCTTCTATACGACCAAGTCGAGCGGGACCGGGCTTGGCCTCGCCATTGCGTACCGAATCATGCAGGATCATGGCGGAACCATTCAGGTATCGAGTGTGCCTGGGAGCGGAACGACGGTGGTGACACAATTCCCTGTGGCGATTGATCAAGCTCGAAAGATCGGAATGGGATCGTGACGCAAGCCGTTCATATTCTCGTTGTCGACGACGAGGTGAATATCCGCAATGCTCTGGTCACCATGTTGGAGAAAAAGGGCTATCAGCTCTACGGGGCCGGTACGGGAGAAGAGGCCTTGCAGCATCTGGAAGAAGTCCGGATGGATCTGGTGATCACCGACCTTCGGATGCCCGGTATCGGCGGGATGGAGTTCATGTATCGACTGAAAGAGCAATGGCCGGATACAGAAGTCGTGGTCATGACTGCGTTTGGTTCGATTGATACGGCGGTGGCAGCGATGCGTCTGGGCGCCTATGACTATCTGACGAAGCCGATCGATCGCGAGCGGTTTCCGGTGGTCGTGGAGAAAGCGCTCGAGCGCCATGCCCTGGCTTTTGAAAACAAGCAACTCAGAGACCGCCTCGCAACGAGAGCGCGTTTCGATCAGCTGGTCGGCGAGAGCGAGCCCATGCAGCGAGTCTATGGTCTGGTGGAGATGGTTGCGGACAGCGATGTCACCGTGTTGCTTACGGGGGAGAGTGGAACCGGTAAGGAACTCGTCGCTCGAGCGATCCACCACAAAAGCCCGAAGGCCGATGGTCCGTTTATTACCTTGAATTGCGGGGCATTGCCCGACAATCTCTTCGAGAGCGAGTTATTCGGGTATGAGAAAGGCGCCTTTACCGGCGCGTTGACCACCAAGGCCGGCCGATTCGAATTGGCCCACGGCGGAACGCTGTTGTTGGACGAAATCGGCGAGCTCTCTTTGAAATCCCAAGTCGACTTTCTCCGGGTTTTGGAGACCAAGGAATTCCGACGTCTGGGTGGAACGAAGGTCGTGAACGTGGATACCCGAATAATTGCCGCGACCAACCGAAACTTGGCCGAGGCCGTCAAGCAAGGCGATTTTCGGGAGGATCTCTTCTATCGACTCAATGTTGTTCCGATCAAACTACCGCCGCTACGCGAACGCGGAGACGACATTCCCCTCCTCGTTGAGACGTTCCTGCCGGAATTTTGCGCACAGCATCGACGAGCGCCGAAGGAAGTCTCGCGGGAAGCGATGCGGCTATTACGGCTGTATGCCTGGCCGGGAAATATTCGGCAACTCCGGAACCTTCTTGAACGACTGGTCGTGACCGTACGTGAGGATATGCTTCAGCCCCTACATTTGCCGGAGGAGATTCAGGCCAGCAAAGAAGATATTCGGACCATGGTCGTCACCCTCGGAAGTCCATTGGAAGAGATCGAAAAGGAAGTGATTCGCCGAACCCTCTCGGAAGTCACCAACCACCGCGAGAAAGTTGCCAAACTGCTCGGTATCAGCCTGCGGTCCCTCCAGTACAAGATCAAGGAATACGGGATCCGCGAGTAAGGATCTCCTCAGCCTCCCTGCACCACATCACACTTCTTCTCTCATCTCATCTTCGATCTGCAATTCTTGCACGTGCTTGATCGGTGGCATGAAAGAGGTAACTCCATGATCTGTCAAAAGACATCGGAGTTTCGCCTGTCAGTTGAAGGATTACGATCTGCAGATCTTGCACATGACGAGCGTGCTCGCAGTCGGCTCCTGAATCAGACGGTGCTCCGGTTCGGAGATTCCCGTTGAAAGAGTGCAATAAATCTACCGCTCTATCTATTTGCTCCTCGCGGCATCAGGTATGCACATGATGATCCTACGAGCAGGATCGGAGGCAGTGTGTACCCTGCCGACCGTTTGAATCACGGTAATGGCGCTCGTAGTCGTGTTCATGGAGATGACGGCTTAGCCAGATTCCAGGGGGGACTATAGCAATGTCGAGAATTCGCGAACACCAGATCGGGTTGTTTGATGTGATTGCGTACCTGATGGCGACAATTGCCATAGTCGGAGCCCTGGCGTGGAGCTGGAGTCTGATTCCAGTTCTTGTGCTGATCGTGGCAACTGTTCCGTATGCCACCTGGCGAGAAATACAGAGCTTAGAGCAACGGAATGATCCTGCGCGCCGGACAATTGCGGAGGAAAGATCAGAATCGCACGCACAGATCTCCGACCGGCCGGCGACCACAGAGACAAAACGTAATGGTAACAACAGAGTCTATTCTCCAGGTATCCCGACGACCGGGGCCATTAAGCTCAAAGGAACTGCGCATGAGCCCGTCGAATGCGGCAAATCCTGAACGATTGATCGACGTCGGACCGGCAGGCCGGCGATTGCAGCAGAAGTGCTCATGAATCATGCGGGCGAGATCGGCATGAAGTTAATGACCGGCTTTGAGGGGAAATGAGCGCAGATGAATAGGAGAGCGCGGACATGGCGAGGACAATCGGAAGCCTGGGTGAGCCATCGTCATCCAGGCGCAATCCACCTAATGAAGAATGGACCATCCGGATCTGTCAACTTCAAGAGACCTTGGCAATCGGTCCGGCAGACATCGCGACGAGAAGTGAGTTGGCGACGTTGTTGGAGCAGTTAGACCAACCGGATGAGGCCTTGCTTCATTGGAACGCGATTCTGTCCTGCGATCCCAACAATCTCCAAGCTCGTGAGGGAGTGGCGCGCTGCCGGAGTCGAATGTTGCCGCCTCGCCAATCCAATCGGTGAAGGAACGCGGCTATCGTAAATAAGTGCAAAGAATGTCGGACCTGGTATCTACCTTATAAAAGGGGGCAAATCATGCGATTCCTTCTTGCTGTAATTCTTGCGGTGATGACTGCAATCAGTTCATCTACCTGGGCATATGAAGAGAGTTCCGTGACAGACGGTGGGCAATTAGTAGGCACAGTTGCCCTCGACGGCCAAGTGCCCAGGCCGAAAGGCTACAACCTGATTACGCTACCCGACCAGGTCTACTGCGGGAGGATTTCCGACGGCCAGGGGTGGCGACTGCTCCAGCCCTTCAACGTGGGTTCCGCCGGACAGTTCCGTGACGTGGTGGTGTATCTCGAACATGTCGAGAAAGGGAAATCGTTCTTGCACGAACAAACGCCGCGCATCGAAGCCAAGGATTGCCGGTTCGTTCCCTTCACGACCGTGATGCGTGAGAAGAGTAACGTGGTCGTGGTTAATATGGATCCGGTCATGCATGATATTCAGGCCTATGAGACCTCGCAGCTTGGCCCTCGCATGCTCTTCAACGTGCCGCTTCCGATAAATCCGTATCATCCGCAAGACCTGAAGGATCGTGGCAACGACGCGGCCATGTACCACACGCATCACCCAGGCGAACCGCGAAAGGACGCAAGGTGTTCGTCATGCAATGCGGCTTCCATGCCTACATGGAGAGTTGGGGGCTGGCGATGGAAAATCCCTACTATGCGATGACCGACCGGGATGGTCGATTTGAAATCGGCGACATTCCTCCCGGTACGTACAAGCTGTTGATCTGGCATCCGTACCTCAACGGCACAGAAGAACAGATCGTTACAATACAGCCGAAGAGCCAAGTGAAGGTGGACATAAAAATCCCCGCCCCCACGGGTCGCCTCTACGCCAACGAGAAGCCGGCCAATAATTTTACGCGGTTTAGCATCAGCGACGAGGCCCTGAGCCGCCTCGTGCCAACCTTAATTCGTCAGGAGGAGTAGTCCGGCCACTCGTACATGTTGAATCTCTTTCTTCTCCTTTTCACCGGTTACCTAGCGGGACTGATTTTCCCTCTGTGTTTCCCTGCCCATCCCAGAATACAGAACTTCCTCGCTCATGGGTTTGCAGGTTTGGCCAGTGGAGCAGGCATCGTGCTTGGAGTCGCCGGCTTGCTCTCGCCGGAATCCTGGAAGGCTTCAGCGCAATCCCAACCGGATCGGCGGGGCTGCCGTAGACCTCACAGCGGGACAACTGTCCGAAATTGTGGGCGAACTTGACCGCATTGAAAAGGATTTCTCGGAACTGGAATCCATCATTGTCTCCAATGCTTCCCTGACCGACCGTTTAGAGACGACCGGTGTGTTGACAGAACGCACGGCGCGGGATCATGCCATCGTCGGCGTCGTCGGGCGAGCGTCAGGTCTCGATCAAGACCTCCGTCGTGACCGACCGTTTGCAGCCTACGACGAGCTTCGAGTCAAGGTCGTGACCTATCGTTACGGCGACGTGCGGGCGCGGATGCGGGTCCGCATGGACGAGATTCATGAGTCCATACGGCTGGTCAGAGAGATACGCCTGAAGATTCCGCAAGGACCGGTCGCTGCTGAGCCGGGGCGCACCCCTAAGGCTGGTGAATGGGCCTTGTCGGCAGTCGAAGGCTGGCGCGGTGAAATTGTCTACATGGTGATGGCGGGAGAGAACGGGACCGTTCATCGATGCAAGGTCCGCGACCCGTCGTTTGTGAACTGGCCCGCGATCCAGTGGGCGGTCCCGGGAAATATCATTCCGGATTTTCCGTTGATCAACAAGAGCTTTAACCTCTCGTATGCGGGAAACGATTTGTAGGGAGGTCGAACATGTTTCGCATCATGAAGAAGAGTCTGAAGACCGGTGTCGTGACGGGACGGTATCCCGGAACGGAGACCCCTGGGGTACCGGTTTCCCCGGAGGCCAGCGAGAAGGCCACACCCTTCAAGCAGTCACTGGCGATCCGTGAAGTCGATACCGGCTCGTATAATGCCTGTGAGATGGAAATGAACGCGCTCATGAATCCCGTCTATGACGCGGAGCGGTTCGGCATTCACATCGTCGCTTCGCCGCGTCATGCCGATGCGCTGGTGGTGACCGGGCCGGTCACCGTCAATATGGAGCGAGCGTTGAAAGATGTGCACAAGCACACACCTGATCCGAAGATTGTCATTGCGCTCGGTGACTGTGCGATTAGCTGCGGCATGTTCAAAGGCAGTTATGCCGTGACGGGTCCGGTACAGCGCCACATTCCCGTCGACGCCCGGATCCCCGGATGTCCGCCGCGACCGTCAGAAATTCTCGAGGCTCTGTCGGAACTGCGGAATCGAAGAGCATGAAACGCAGACACAGGCGACTCCATGATGGAATCGCCACATTTGTGCCGAATGGGTGCGCCTCCTGTTTCGTGAGGGTTGGAACCGGGGGCGAAAAAGGATTTGAACCGGCCAATGGCAGAAGATATGATGGGTGCCAACCAAATAAGGGAGGTCGGCATGAACACATTCTCAATGATCGGCGCAGGGGTCGCCGTCGGGCTGCTTCTGAGCGGCTGCTCGTCGTATGCGAAAGCGACAATTACCGGACCTGGAATTACCGGAGAAGCGCAACTCTACGAAAAATATGAAGGGCGTGTGCGGATCAAGCTGACCGTGAAAGGCAGTCCGGAAAGCAAACTCACGCCGGGATTGCACGGGATCCATATTCACGAAACGGGAAGCTGTGACCCCTTCGCTTCGGCCAAAGGCCATTACGACGGCAATGTCGATGCCAATGTCAATCCGGAGGCATCGGTTTCCCCGGGGCTTGCGAATCATCCCTATCATCTTGGCGACTTGCAGAATCTGTATGTCGATGAGAGCCGGAACGGCTCGCTGTATACCATCACGAGCCGAGTTACGCTGGCCGATGGGCTGAATACGCTGTTCGACAAGGACGGCAGCGCTTTTATCATCCATGAACTGCAAGATAAGTATGTGCCTGATCCACTCACCAAGGATGCGCCCGGCGGCCCCCGGATTGCCTGCGGCGTAATCGTCAAACAATAACGAGAACGTGCTGAAGGGTGCAGGACGTGCGGGATCGATCTCTTCTCAAGAGATCAATCCCGCACAATTGTGGTCTAGGCTGAGGATATGATGGAACTTCCAATGAGAGACAGTGTCGCAACCTTCACTGAAGCATCTCCGATGGCGGTGTTCGACGTGAGCGCGCAGCTTGAGTCCGTCCGTCTGCAGGACTCGGCTCAGGCTGAAAAGGATCGAACCGTTATTCTATTGAAGACGGACAGCTTGCGCCTGATATTCCGATCCTTCAGCGAAGGTGCCAGCCTTCCCACTCACAAGGCTCCCGGCCCGATCACGGTGCAGGTGTTGGACGGCCACATTGAGTTCACGGCCGGCACTAGGACGACTCCAGTCCGGAAGGGTGAGGTCCTGGCGTTGGAATCCGCAGTTCCTCACTCCGTGAAGGCGCTCAGCGATTCCGCTATTCTCATCACGGTCGCGGTGCGTCCTCAGAATCCCTGAGACCCGTTCAATAGGGGTCGGCTGTGGGGGCTCAAGAATTCCGTAAAGGGGTAGCTCTCTCAACGGTCTCAATGACTGGTCCTGCAGGCCCCTCGTCTTGTTTGTGGTAGCGTCCTCCCATCCTTTTGTCGCATTTTTCCCCAGGAAGGAAGTACGGCCTGAGTATTCCTGCACCACTTCCGCACCCGCTGTATTCGATCGGATGATCTCAAGTCCTTGTTTCAGCGGATGTCAGTTGCATCCCGCTTGAAACGACTGCGACGGCACCAGAATCGCACTCAACTTTTCTGAATCCTATTTCATGGGAGCGGCTCCCATTCAATAGGCAGTTGCAAGCGCTCAACTCCTGAACGAGCGCAAGGCCAGGAAATCAAGTTGTTCGGGTATGCCAACATCAACCAGGAGGAGAATACGATGACCACGTTAGCCAGGCCAGGGGTTCCTGTCGGGGGATTCAAAACTGTCGGACAAATACGCGCGACGAATGAACTCGTATTTCGTCGCGACCAGAATGCCATGGGAATCGCCGTCGAGTTGCTCACCACGCATACATCGGGCGCCCCGATCGTCGATGAGCAGGGCGCTTTCCTCGGCTTCATCAGCGAGTTCGATATTCTCCGCGCGCTGGAGGCGGGCAAGGATCTGAATCGTCTGACGGCGGAAGATATCATGGCCAAGGAGCGCATCGCGGTGACAGAGGAAACGAGCATCGATGAGGCCGTGAAGATCATGGAAGAGAAGCGGCTCCTGAACCTGCCGGTCAAGAAAAACGGGAAAGTTGCTTATTCTATTACGCGACATGATCTTTTGCGGGCCTGGATCGGTCTCGGCGTGTCCATTGAGGATCAGGCCGGGTGACGATACAAGGAACGAATGTTGGTGGAGAATCCTCTAGATTCGGAATGGAGGCGAGTGCCATGACGAGGACGCAATGGATGGTTGTGACAGTCGGAGTTTTGTGTGTGATTGGAGCATCGTATCCTTCCAGCTTTGCCGCCCAGGTCCATGGGCAAATGCAGCATGACGGCCACGATCAGGATGAACAGGACGACCATAGCGCGCATTACCTCAAGCATTTGCTGAAACAGGCCAAGGAGATCGGCCTGACGCAGGAGCAGATCGGTAAACTCAAAGCCCTGCAGCTGGAGTTCAA
>LNFM01011162.1_pt1 | contig 12341 bp, 14 predicted proteins | sample 596031 | NCBI WGS metagenome assembly LNFM01 (sample SAMN04254537, study PRJNA301005) | activated carbon metagenome | isolation source: dual media filters at the Ann Arbor, Michigan drinking water treatment plant | place: USA: Ann Arbor | reverse complement strand
GATCTGCGTGCCGGTTTCTTCGGTCAGCGCGCGGATGACGGCGCCGCCCTTGCCGATCACGTCACGGATCTTCTCGGGGTTGATCTTCATGGTGTACAGGCGCGGGGCGAACTGCGACACCTCGGTCTTGGCCTCGGCCACGGCTTCCTGCATCTTGCCCAGGATGTGCATGCGCGCTTCCTTGGCCTGCGCCAGCGCCACCTGCATGATCTCCTTGGTGATGCCCTGGATCTTGATGTCCATCTGCAGGGCGGTGATGCCGTTGGTGGTGCCGGCCACCTTGAAGTCCATGTCGCCCAGATGATCTTCGTCACCCAGGATGTCGGTCAGCACGGCGAAGCGGTTGTCTTCCTTGATCAGGCCCATGGCGATGCCGGCCACATGGGCCTTCATCGGCACGCCGGCGTCCATCAGCGACAGGCAGCCGCCGCAGACCGATGCCATCGACGAGGAGCCGTTGGACTCGGTGATCTCGGAGACCACACGCATGGTGTAGGGGAACTCTTCCTTGGTCGGCAGCACGGCGACGAGCGCGCGCTTGGCCAGACGGCCATGGCCGATCTCGCGGCGCTTGGGGCTGCCCACGCGGCCCGTCTCGCCGGTGGCGAAGGGGGGCATGTTGTAGTGCAGCATGAAGCGGTCTTCGAACTCGCCGGCCAGCGCATCGATGCGCTGCGCGTCGCGCTCGGTGCCCAGGGTGGTGATCACCAGGGCCTGGGTCTCGCCACGCGTGAACAGCGAAGAGCCGTGGGTGCGGGGCAGCACGCCGTTGCGGATCTCGATGGGGCGCACGGTGCGCGTGTCGCGACCATCGATGCGCGGCTCGCCGGCCAGGATCTGGCCACGCACGATCTTGGCTTCGATCTCGAACAGCAGGCCTTCGACGGCCACGCTGTCAAATTCCACGCCCTCGGCCTTCAGGCCAGCCATGACGTCAGCGTAGGCGGCACGGCAGGCTTGCGTACGGGCCTGCTTGTTGCGGATCTGGTAGGCGGCTTCGAGCTTGGCCTTGGCCAGGCTGTCGATCTTGGCGATCAGCGCCTCGTCCTTGGCCGGGGCCTTCCAGTCCCAGACCGGCTTGCCGGCGTCGCGCACCAGCTCATGGATGGCGTTGATGGCGATCTTGCCCTGCTCGTGGCCGAACACCACGGCGCCGAGCATGATCTCCTCGGACAGCTGCTGGGCTTCGGATTCCACCATCAGCACGGCGGCTTCGGTGCCGGCGACCACCAGGTCCATCTGGCTGTCCTTGCGCTGGGTCTGGCCCGGGTTCAGGACGTATTCGCCGTTGATGTAACCCACGCGCGCAGCGCCGATGGGGCCGTTGAAGGGAATGCCGGAGACCGACAGGGCCGCCGAGGTGGCGATCATGGCGGCGATGTCGGCGTCGACTTCGGGGTTCAGCGACAGGGTGTGGATCACCACCTGCACTTCGTTGAAGAAGCCTTCAGGGAACAGCGGGCGGATCGGACGGTCGATCAGGCGGCTGGTCAGGGTCTCCAGCTCGCTGGGACGGCCTTCACGCTTGAAGAAGCTGCCGGGGATCTTGCCGGCGGCGTAGGACTTCTCGGTGTAGTCCACCGTCAGGGGGAAGAAGTCCTGGCCCGGCTTGGCGCTCTTGGTCGCCACCACGGTGGCCAGCACCACGGTGTCGTCGATGTTGACCAGCACGGCGCCGGTGGCCTGGCGCGCGATTTCGCCGGTTTCCATGGTGACCGTGTGCTGGCCCCACTGGAAGGTCTTGCTGATCTTGTTGAACATGCTCATGTGAGTTCTCCTGTTCGTTGTCGGGGAGGACTTGCCGCCTCCCCTACGGCCCGGAGCCCGCATCACAGAACACGATGCCATTCCAGAGAACATCGAGGAGATCGGCCCGATTTCCTCTGGAATGACACAGCTTCGCTCTGTTCCTGCCTGCTCCGAAGTGCAAAGCGCCTGAGCCAGTCGTGCTAACTCAGGCGCCTTGATTCATCTGTGTGGTGCACGCTTACTTGCGCAGACCCAGCTTGGCGATCAGGGCCATGTAGCGGTCGGCGTCCTTGGCCTTGAGGTAGTCCAGCAGCTTGCGGCGGCGGCTCACCATGCGCAGCAGACCACGGCGGCCGTGGTGGTCCTTGGCGTGGGTCTTGAAGTGGGGGGTCAGCTCGTTGATACGGGCGGTCAGCAGGGCGACCTGGACTTCGGGGCTGCCGGTGTCCGCGGCAGCGCGGGCATTGGCCTTGATGACTTCGGCCTTGATGCTGGAGGCGATCATTTCATTTTCCTGTGGTGCGGGACGAAGCCGGCCGTTTGCGGTCGGGACGTCCCAGGTTGACAACTTGCGCCGGTGGCTGGAACTGCTGCCGGCGTGCGCTTGCGGGATGCAGGAGGGTAGGAACAGTCCATTACTGGACCATTCCCCCCTAAGAACCGGACTTGCGACTTTCACCGCATCCGGCTCAAGCACAACTATGTGCCCTAGCAAAGCCTTGGAATTCTACCCCAAAACCGCCAGGACACATCGAAACCCCTCACGGGGCCGGCTTTGCCACAGTCAATCCTTTGACATGAAGCTGGCCATGACATACCGGATGCATGAGCACCCGGTTGGATAACAGGTCAGACCCGCCATCCACTTTTCGGACGATATGGTGGTCGTGCCACCCGGTCTCCCGGGTAATGGCCGTGCCACATAGCACACAGTTCCCCGACTGGGATTTGTAAAGCTGGGTCAGCTCCTTGCGATAGCCGATGCTTTGCAGCATTCGTTTCCCGCGTAGCTCTTCCCCATACAGCTCCCATTTCGGATCGAAGGGGTTGTAGCCCCCCTTGACCTTCATATGCCGGGTGATGGCCGTATCCGTCAACAGATTCAGCCGAACCAATTGCCATGTTCCATCGTCCGTTTGTCGAGCGCCAGCAAACTCGGAACGGCCGTCAAGGCGTTTCCAGTACTTCAGGAAACACCACATCGGACCCTTCTTCGGATGCCGTCGCCGCGCCCAGCGCGTTAGCCGCCAATTAATCAGCGAATCCAACTTGCCAAACGCATCTTTTGCGACCACCGGTTGGTGATACTGAGCCCAACCCCGAAGGATAGGATTCAGCTTCTCTATCAGGACAACCTGTTTCACCATCAGATGACTCTTGATGACTCCCGCCACTTTGTCGTAGAACGCTTTCGCGTTTTTCCGACTCGGCTTGATGAGCAGCGTCCCGCGATACTTGCGGAAATTCCACCCTAGGAAATCAAACCCGTCGTCAATGTGAGTGACTCGCGTCTTTTCCGGCGATAGTCGCAGCCCTCGCTGTGCGAGGAACGCTTCTATCCATGGCCGGACCTCAGTTTCGAGAATCTCTTTCGAGGCCCCCGTCACGATGAAGTCGTCGGCGTACCGGACCACATTGATCTTGAGCTTTCCGGTCTTCACCTTCCCCAACTTGACACCGAGGTGCGCAAGCAGTTCCAGTTCCAACCCGTTCAAGGTCACATTCGCCAAAGTTGGCGAGATGATGCCGCCTTGCGGCGTGCCCTCATCAGTCGGTGTCAGCTGGCCCTTGTGGACCACTCCCGCCTTCAACCATCTTTTCAGGATCGTCTTGTTCATTCGAACGCGATTCACCAGCCAGTCATGGTTGATGTGGTCAAAACAGCCTTGGATAAGCGACCTTTGCAAGGCTTTCACCCTGCGCCAATCGCGTTCTTGCGTAGCCTTCGCTATTCGCTTCTGCGTTGTTCGCACGTTGCGCTCGACCCGCCGCCAATCAATGGCGTGCCAGTCTTGCGGTTCGCGAGAAGACGCAGAATCATCATTGCTAATGATTGTTCTCATGCTTTCCTCTTAGAAGTTAATCCTTCGAGGACGCACGTTTCCCCGAAGGGATAGTGCATCCCTTCGGGGCGTTCATGAACGTTTGCAGCCGTCTAGCGACGATTGCACCGCGTGGAAGTCAGCGCGCTTTCGCGCCGGGGTAAATCGTGAACCCCTATGTCACCCGTTACAGGCAACCATTCGCTTTTTCCACATTCCCATACCCCCTTATCCGTCAAGTTGCCTTACGGCTTCCCTGCCCGACGCACCGAGGTGCGCGGGCGGATAGTGGGGCTTACCACGTTCCCTTAGCTACCGACGCCGTGTTGCCACGCCGCCTGTCTGGTTAGGGTCCATCTTTTCCGGGGCTGTACTCTGACAACGTGTTCCCAAAGCTCACAAGAACATCCGACAGCGTGCCTTTTGGCTCCGGCCTATCAGCAGATTTGGCCAGTCAATCCTTACCCGGAGTTAGACGATGGTTCAGATACCTTACCCATGCAGAACTCACCTAGCCCCTCAACCGCCTTTCTGCTGGCAGTCTCCGACCTGATCCCTCACGGGGTCAGTTCGCCGCTTGCGCGGGGGTACATTGTCAGTTGGGCTTCACACAAGCTCGTTTCCAAGCCTGCATGCCAACGTAGGTGACTACCGGTTGTACGGTAGGTCAACGCCAGACGCACCAAGGGCACGTATAGGTTGACAAGGTAGTTAAGAGCTTTCGCTCAAAGAACTATCGTAGCCGCGCAGCATAGCTGGGGCGAGTGCTTCTCACGGTCCTTCCGAGGCGAACCCCGGAGCTTCCGTTAGCTTGCTTCTGTTGCCAGAAAGCAAGGCACTTTGATAGGTCGGGTCTTGCACCCAACGGAGCCGGTCCACAGGGGAGCCGACACCTCTTGAAAGGCAGGTACATGACCTGCGAGTGAGCGACACGTGTCGCACAAGCCTTGAAATTATAGCTCAGCCCAGGCTGCGCGCCCTGCGGGCGCGACACCCGGGGCTGGCGCCAGAGGCTCAAGCGCCTGTCCGGCCCGGCGCAGGCAGGCCCAGAGCCGCAGGCCTCAGCCCCTCAAGCGGCGATGCCCGCCGCCCGGCACAGCCGGTTCGGCGGCATCCCCGCCTGAAGACCTCGCCATCGATGGCACTCACTCACTTTTCCAGCCAAGCCCTGAGCCGTTCCACCCCCTGCACCAGGCGCTGCGGGTCTTTGGACGCAAAGCACCAGCGCAGCCAACCCGCCGATTCCGGGGCAAAAGCCTCGCCCGGCGCCAGGCCCAGGCCGGCCTCGCGCACCAGGCGCTTGGCCGTGTCCACCGCGTCCGGGTAGCCCGCCAGGCGGAAAAAGGCATACATGCCGGCGGCCGGCTGGGCCAGCTCCACGCCCGGCACGGCCTGCAACAGGGGCAGCAGGGTGTCGCGGCAGGTCTTGAGCTGGGCCACCACCCGCGGCGTGATCTCGCGGGCGCGCTGCAGCGCCGCCACGGCCGCGCGCTGGGTGAAGACGCTGGCGCAGGAGGTGTTGAACTCGATGAGCTTGCCCACATCGTGCGTGCTGGCCGGCGGCAGCACCAGCCAGCCCAGGCGCCAGCCCGTCATCAGGAAGGCCTTGGAGAAACTGCCCACCACCATGAGCCGGTCTTCGGAAGACGCGATGTCCAGGAAGCTCGGCGCGCAGCCGTTGGCCCGGTCCTCCTCGTAATAGAGCTGGGAATAGACCTCGTCGGCCAGGATCCAGGTGCCGGTCTGACGGCAATGGTCCAGGATGCGCTCCTGCTCGGCCCGCGTCAGCGTCCAGCCCGTCGGGTTGCTCGGGGCGTTGAGCACCAGCAGCTTGGTGGCCGGCGTCACCGCGGCCAGCAGGGCCTCCAGGTCCAGCGTCCAGGCCCCGGCCACGGGCTTGAGCGGCACGGGCTTGAGCCGCGCGCCCAGGATGCGCGGCTGCGCCGTCAGGTTGGGCCAGACCGGGGTGACGATGGCCACCTCGTCGCCGGCTTCGAGCAGGGCCTGCATGGCAATCATCAGCGCGTTGACCCCGCCCGAGGTGACGGCCAGCCGATCCGGCGCCACCGTGCCGTGCAGGCGCGTCAGGTGCAGCGCCAGCGCCGCGCGCAGCTCGGGCAGGCCCAGGTTGTGGCTGTAGAAGGTCTCGCCCTGCTGCAGGGAGGCTATGGCGGCCTGGCGGATGAAGTCCGGCGTGGCCTCGTCGCCCTCGCCGAACCAGAAGGCCAGCACATCGCTGCGCCCCAGGCCGGCATTGGCCACTTCACGGATCTTGGATTCTTCGAGGTCGAGGATGACTTGGCGCATGGATGAGCAACAGGTTCTGGCAGTCATCCATTGTGCCGTCCGGCGCCAGACATGCGGGGCGTGAAGAAATAGCGCTGGCCCCGGCCTTTTCAAGGCCGCGGGCTCAAAAATTTCCCACCCCTCCCCGCCCTTGAAAAATTTTCACCCAGTTCCCAGTTATCCCCCACGGCCGACGAAGCAACCGCTCCCAGGCCCCGATCAACTTTCAAGGAGTACGACCATGCTGTTTGTTCCCGTCATCCGCCGTTCCGCCCTCGTCCCCTCGCTGCGCGCCTTCGACCGCTTCTTCGGCGAGAGCACCCCGGCCGAAACCACGGCCACTGAAAGCCCGGCCTACGAGTTCACCTTCGACGTGCCCGGCGTCTCGCGCGAGCAGCTGTCCATCGGCATCGAGGGCAATGTGATCCGCATCGAGACCCTTGCGGACGCCAAGCGCCAGTACAAGGCCGCCTATGAGCTGCCGCAGGACATCGACGTGAGCAAGAGCGAAGCCAAGCTGGAAAACGGCGTGCTCACGCTCAAGCTGGCCAAGGTGCTGCCCGAGAGCAAGGCGGTGAAGCTGGCGATCAACTGATCACGCTTCGGCGATCAAACAAGAAGGGCCGCGAACTTCGCGGCCCTTTTTCATGGCTGGACCTATCAAGCCGCCAACTTGGCACTGGCCAGCCGGTTCAGGCTGACACCTTGCTCCGCGGCCTCCAGGGCCAGCGCGCGATGCAGTTGCGGGGGGATGCGCACACGAAACTCGCCGCTGTAGGTCTTCTCTGCCAGCGGTACGGGGATCACTTCGCCACTGGCGCGCAAATCTGCCACCACTTCCGCCACCACGCGCCCAATGCCCGCCAGGGCTGCCGCAGGCGTCTTGGCCAGCCAGCTCAGGGACGGGAACTCGGCGCAGGTACCCAGGTACTCGCCATCCTCGGGCGACCAGCTCACGCGATAGGTGTAATGGTCTGCACTCTTCATGATTTGCTCTCCAGTTTCTCGATGGCCAACAGTACCTGCCTGACCTGATAAGGCTTGGCCTTGCCCCGGGCATTCTGGATGTTCACGCGCGGATCGCCCGGCCATGGCGTCTTGAAAATCGCATGGCTGCTGCCCGATTGGCGCGGTTTTCCGAAATACGCCTCGCAAACTTTCTTCAAGTCGTTGAAGCGCACATGGGCCGGCTCCGCACGCATCTGCTCCAGAATCTTGGAATGCGTGGCCATGTGGCAAATGGTACCAATAATGGCACCACGGAGCAAGCCTGGAAAACAGGGCTACACCGACTGACTGATCGCATCCAGCGGCCAGCGCGGCTTGACCTCGAAGGTGTAGGCATTGGTGGCTTCTTGCTGGCCGGCCTGCAGTCGCATGGCGGCGGCCATGGCGATCATGGCGCCGTTGTCGGTGCACAGGTGCAGCTCGGGGTAGTGCACGACCGCACTGTGCCTCGCTGTGCACCCCATGGCCATCATCTCAAACCACCAGCGACTGCGGTATGGGTTCGCCGCTGGCGTCCCGGTCTGCCACCACATCGGCAACTACGCGGCCCATGCCCGTCAGCGCCGCGGCGGGCATCGTGGCCAACCAGCCCAGGGACGGGAACTCGGCGCAGGTACCCAGGTACTCGCCATCCTCGGGCAAGCAGCTCACGCGGTAGGTGTCATGATCTGCCTGCTGCATGACGGGCAACCAGCGTCTACGCGGTCAGCCGCACGATCTGGTTGAGCCGTTCGCACGCTTCGGCAAAGTGTGCGTCACTCAGCTTCCCCAGCGGATGAGCTTTGCCGCCACGCAGACGCCAGTCGAAGGACTTGGGCTGGTGGCACAGCACATAGCTGGTCTGCCCTGTCTTGCGGCCGGATGCCTGGCCGACGGCAACGGCGAACGGGTTGTCCGCGTTGTAGGCAGCCGTGGTCATCGGCAGGCCTATGACCAGGGAGGTTTTTTGATTGAAGACGCGCGGCGAGAGCACCAGAAAAGGATGCACGTCGCGCATTTCCCGCCCGGCCTGAGGATTGCAGTCGATCCAGATCACGTCCTGGCGGTCCGGAACCCAGACAGCGGGCTGGGCCGCCGCAGCTTTGCGAGTCACCACCGCTCGGCGCCCACCGGTGCACCGGCCATGACCTCGCCGCCATGCCGCGCGGGGTCATAGAGCGCCAGACGCTGCTCCAGCGTCAGCGGTGCGTCCTTCAGCGGAGAAATCACGACCTGGTCGCCCTCCACCGTCACGCGTACACGCTGATCCACATGCAGGTTCGCCTTGCGCGCCACCGCTGCCGGCAGGCGCACGCCGAGGTTGTTACCCCACTGTTTGATGTCGAGAACGGCTTCGGTCATGGTCGACCCTCCAATGTTTAGACGAAGTTTAAACAAGTGGCGACGGGTGGTCAAACCCGGCGACCCCTCACACCGACTGACTGATCGCATCCAGCGGCCAGCGCGGCTTGACCTCGAAGGTGTAGGCATTGGTGGCTTCTTGCTGGCCGGCCTGCAGGCGCATGGCGGCGGCCATGGCGATCATGGCGCCGTTGTCGGTGCACAGGTGCAGCTCGGGGTAGTGCACGCGCACCTTGCGCTTCATGCAGGCGGCGTTGAGCTGCTCGCGCAGCAGCTTGTTGGCGCCCACACCGCCAGCCACGACCAGGCGTTTCATGCCCGTCTGGTCCAGCGCGGCCAGGGATTTCTTCACCAGCACTTCGACGATGGCCGCTTGCGTGGACGCGGCCAGGTCGGCTTTGCGGGCCTCCAGTTCGTCGCCCAGGCGCTGCGCCTGCGTCAGCACGGCGGTCTTGAGGCCGGCGAAGGAGAAATCGAGGTTGCCGCTGTGCAGCAGCGGGCGCGGCAGCTTGAAGGCCGTGCCCTCGCCCTGCTCTGCCAGTTTCGCGAGGGCCGGGCCACCCGGGTAGCCCAGGCCCAGCAGCTTGGCCGATTTGTCGAAGGCCTCACCGGCCGCGTCGTCGATGGTTTCGCCCAGCATCTCGTAACGGCCCACGCCGTCCACCCGCATGAGCTGGGTGTGGCCGCCCGAGACCAGCAGGGCCACGAAGGGGAACTCCGGCGGGTCGACGCTGAGGAAGGGCGAGAGCAGATGGCCTTCGAGGTGGTGCACACCGAGCACCGGTTTGCCCAGGGCTGCGCCCAGCGCGCAGGCCACGCCCGCGCCGACCAGCAGCGCACCCGCCAGGCCCGGGCCGCGCGTGTAGGCCACGACGTCGATGTCCTTGAGCGTCTTGCCGGCCTCGGCCATGACCGTTTGGGTGAGCGGCAGCACGCGGCGGATATGGTCGCGGCTGGCCAGCTCGGGCACCACGCCGCCATAGGCCTGGTGCATCTCGATCTGGCTGTAGAGCGCATGCGAGAGCAGCCGGGGCACACCCGCGCCCGGTCCGGCGCCGGGCCGCCCCAAGCCGGACGCCCCCCCCTGGGGGGAAGGGCGCAACCCTTCGGGGGGAGCCAGGCACTCGACCAGGGCCACGCCCGTTTCATCGCAGGAGGATTCGATGCCGAGGATCAGCGGTGCCACATCTGTCATGCGGCGAGTGTAGGCCAAGGCCCCTGCCCCGCGCCCCCGCCGGGGGTTCAGCGCATCACGAGGCCGCCATCGACCACCAGCACCTGACCCGTCATGAAACGGCTCCAGTCCGAGGCAAGAAACAGCACGGGGCCGGCCACGTCCTCGGGCCGCGCGATGCGGCGCAGCGGCGTCTGCGCGACGATGGCTTCCTTCACGTCTTCCTTGGTGGCACGGCTCGCGTCGGTCGGGTAGACCAGGCCCGGCGCGACGCAGTTGACGCGGATGCCCAGGGGCCCCAACTCGGCCGCGAGGTTGCGCGAGTAACCGACGAGCGCGGACTTGGCCGTGGCGTAGTCGTGGTAGGGCACCACGGGCCGCTCGACCAGGTCGCTGGCCAGGTTGATGATGCAGCCCTGCGCGCGCTGGCGCATGCCGGGCAGCACGGCCTGCGTGACCTGATGGGTCGTGCGCACCGCGCCTTCGAACTGGGCCTGGTAGTCGGCCCAGTCGGTTTCCCAAAAGCGCTTGCGCTGCTCGGGGTCGAAGCGGTAGGGCGCGAAGGCGTTGTTGACCAGCACGTCGATGCGGCCCAGCTCGGACTGCACCTGCGCCACCAGGGCCTGTACCTGGGCCGCGTCGCCCACGTCGGCGCGGATCGCCCAGGCGTCCCCACCAGCGGCCTTGCAGTCCGCCACCACAGCCTCGGCTGCGGCCTCCTTGCGCAGGTAGTTGACGACCACAAAGCCGCCCTCGGCCGCGAAGGCGCGCGCGATGGCCGCGCCGATGCCTCGGCTGGCGCCGGTGACGAGGATGACCTGGCCCTGGAATTTCATGTCAGAACCTGCGGTTTACTTCGATCTGCCCGGCAGCAGGTCCTGGCTCACCACGGCCTTCATGTCGAGGTCACGCTCGATCAGGCCGATCTGCTTCCAGGCCACGGCGCCCTTCTGCAGCATCTCGACGTCGATGGCGCCCAGGCCGTTCTTCTGCGTCAGCGGCGAGACGCTGGTGGCGTTGCGCAGCTTGATCACCTCCAGGTTCACGGCCTCGTTCTGGCCGTTGATGGCGCGCTTGACGGCCAGCTTGGCGGCCTCTTCGGGCTGGTCCATCATCCATTGCGCGCTGTCGCGGTAGGCGGCGAGGAAGCGCTTGAGCACGTCCTTGCGCTTCTGGTAGGTCTCCTCGCGCACCACGAAGAGGTCGCTCGAGAGGTTGAGCGAGTCGCGCACCTCGATGACGTTGACCTCGCCCACGCCGCGGGCGCGCGCCACCAGCAGGCCGGTGTCGGTGGCGGCGGTGGCGTCCACCTGGCCCTGCATCAGCGGCGCGAAGTTGAGCAGGCCGGTGACGACGATGGTCACGTCCTTGGTACTCAGGCCGGCCTGGTTGAGCAGCAGTTGCAGGTTGGCCAGCGTGCCGCTGGACAGGCTGTAGACACCGATCTTCTTGCCCTTGAGGTCGGCCGGCTTGCGGATGTTGGCGCTCTTGAGCGAGACCACGTTGAAGACGTTCTGCGGGTAGATGTCGTAGATGGCGCGCAGCTTCTCGCCCTTGTCCAGCGCGGCGTAGAAGGAACCGGGGTCGGTGAAGGCCACGTCGGCCTGGCCGCTGAGCAGGTTGCGCACCGCATCGCCGCCGCCCGTGCCCGGCATATAGACCAGCTCGATGCCTCGTGCGCGGAAGAAACCCTTGTCGGGCTCGACCAGCAGGTTGGTCACTTCCGAGATCGGGCCGCCCCAGCTGGCGATGGTGATCTTCTCCAGCTTGCCGTCCTGGGCGCCGGCCGTGGGCCCGAGCAGGGCCAGCGCGGCCAGGGCCAGCAGGGCACGCAGGGTGTGTCGTTTCATGGTGTCGTCCTCAGTTCGTAGAAAAGGAATAGGTGATCAGCAACTTGCGCTCCAGCCACAAGGTGGCCTCGTAGAGCAGCAGGCCGATGACGGTGATCAGCAGCAGCACGGCGAACATCAGCGCCGTGTCCATGGAGCCCTGGGCGGCGATGATCAGCGCGCCCAGGCCCTGGCTGGCGCCGATGAACTCGCCGACCACGGCGCCCACGAGCGCCAGCACCACGGCCACGCGCAGGCCGGCCAGGATGGCGGGCAGGCTGGCCGGCAGCTTGAGCCGCCACAGGGTCTGGGCACGTGTGGCGCCGAGCATGCGAAAAAGTTCGAGCCGCGCCGCATCCACCTGCGCGATGCCCGTGAGCGTGTTCTCCAGCAGCGGGAAGAAGCAGATCAGCGCCGTGATGACCACCGTGGGCGTGGTGCCGAAGCCGAACCAGACGATGAACAGCGGCAGCAGCGCGAGCTTGGGCACGACCTGGCTGGTCACCACATAGGGCATGAGCACGCGGCGTAACAGGGCCGATTCGCCCAGCAGCACACCACCGGCAAATCCCAGCAGCACGCCCAGGGCCAGGCCCAGGCCCAGCTCCAGCAAGGTCTGGGCGATGTGCGGCCAGAGGTAGCCCGTGGCCAGGCCGCGGCCGAGCGCGGCACCGATCACGCTGGGCGCGGGCAGCACCAGGGGCGAGAACTTGAAGGCCTGCACGGCCCACTCCCAGGCGAGCAGGAGCAGCACCAGAAGTGCAAGGGCCAGCAGGCGGGGATATCTCATACAAGGGGTCTGTCCACTCTGTTTTTTCATGTGCGAACATGCTTAAAACCGCGCCAATCTAGGCGCGCGACGACGCCCAGGCTGTCCGCCTGGGCTAGGAGTGCAACAACGAGTGGCGCGGT
>LNFM01011161.1_pt1 | contig 12341 bp, 13 predicted proteins | sample 596031 | NCBI WGS metagenome assembly LNFM01 (sample SAMN04254537, study PRJNA301005) | activated carbon metagenome | isolation source: dual media filters at the Ann Arbor, Michigan drinking water treatment plant | place: USA: Ann Arbor | reverse complement strand
GGTGGTGCACGAGCGGATTCATCGCGGCAGAGCCTACGCGCGCGACAGCGCCACGGCCAAGAGGCCGCGCCATCGCCCTTCGCAGCGGTATCAGTCCGGTTTCATGGCGCCCTCGGGCCGCTGACAATCGCGAGCGCCTGCGTCATACCGGTCCTTGGGCGACCGCACCGGTCGTCATGCAACCCCTTTCGATCGGAGTCGCGGTGAACATCAATGCCGAGCGTTTCCTTGCCCTGACCGCGATGCTCGCTGCACCGCTCATCACCGCCCTCGGCTGCGACGATGGGAACGACAGCACCTCGAGCTCGGGCGATCCCACCGGCGACTCCGCCGGCACGGACGACACCGCGGGGGACTCCGCGACCGAGGACGCGAGCGACACCGCCGCGAGCGACTCCGACGCGAGCGACTCCGCCGCGAGCGACACGGCCGCGAGTGACTCCGCCGCGGACGGCACCGGAGCCGCCGACACCGGCGCAATGGGGAGCCAGGCGATCGACTGCACGTGCGCCGCGGACTGCGACGGCACCGCGGTGGGGACCCCATGGCAGGTCTGCGGCACCGATCCGGCGGCGACCAGCGCCGATGGGCAGGCGGCCTGCGAGGCCGGGCTCGGGGCGATGTGCGAGACGTTCTCGTGCTCCGAGTGCAGCTGTGTGACCGCCGAGACCGCCAGCGTCACCTGCGAGTGACGACCGGCGTTGGAGCACGCGCCCCTCGGCTGCGCCCGCGCGGGCGCGATGCGACAGGGCCCGATCTCCCGACACGCTCGCCCGGCGGTCGTCTCGCAGAAAAATGCTCGCTCCGCCGATGCGCGGAAGGCCACGTCGCGCCGCCGCGCCCGACCACCCGCGGCAGCACGTGTCGGTGCTACGTTGCTGCGGTCATCGATGGGCGATGGCAACGGCGACGAACGGGGTGCGACGATGGCTGGGATCCAAGGACGACGGGGCGCGCTCGCGCGCGTGGGCGGCGTGTTCGGTGGGTTGCTCGTGGGCGCGCTCGCGCGGCCACGCGCGGGCGCAGCGGCCCCCGCCCAGGGCGACGACGACGACGACCCGGACACCGACGGCAGCGACATCGAGCGGCTGATCGCGCGACTCGAGCACTTCGAGCGCACCCTCGACAAGCTCCGCGCTCGCCTGGACAAGCTCGCCGGCAAGGTCCCGAACCTCGTCGATCGCCAGCTCGCCCACCCGGCCGCCGTCGCCCTTCTCGGCCAGCTCGACGCCGTCCGCGAGGTCGCGGCGCAGCTGGTCGACGCGACATCGCCGAACGGGCAGTGAGCGTGCGTCCATCCGCGTCGGCGGGCGTCATGGGGGGCAGAGCATGTCTGCGCCCGCTTCGCTGCCCGCACCCGACGCCGACCTCCCCGGGGATTTCCTCGGCCCTGCCCTGGCGCAGACGCCCGATCGCTGGGTGATCGAGCTCGACACGCCCACGCGTCGAGCCCTCGACGCGCTGACGCGGGCGGCCACCGACGGGCACTTCGAGCGCCGCGTCGCCGACGCGATGCGGGAGGTCACCGGGTCCTGTCGGGATCGGCTGTCGTGCGGCCCCGGGGTCGTCCTCGTGCGCGGCGTCCCCGTCGAGGGTCACGCGCCCGCGGCGGCCGCGGCCCTGTTCACCGCGATCGGCCGCGGACTCGGCGAGCCGCAGCCGCAGAACCTGGACGGCGATCGGATCACCGACGTGCGCGACACGGGCGCAGACCCGGACGATCCCGACGTCCGGCTGTATCGGACGCGCGCGGCCCAGGGCCCGCACACCGACGGCGCCGACGTCATCGGCCTGCTGTGCCTGCGCGCCGCCGCCCGCGGCGGGCACAGTCGCATCGTCAGCTCGGTCCGCGTGTTCCAGTCGATCGCGGCGGGCAGGCCCGACCTCGCGCCGCTGCTGTTGCAGCCGTGGTTCTTCCACGTCCCCGGCGCCGCCGCGCGCGGCCTGCCCGAGGCGATGCCGCGCCCCATCGTGCGCTTCGACGGGCGCAAGCTCGAGAGCTTCTTCATCGCCTGGTACCTCCGTAACGCACAGGGGCGCCCGGGCGTGCCGCCCCTCGACGCGGCGCGCGGCGAGCTGCTCGCGCTGTACGAGGCCACGGCGAACGATCCGGCGCTCGTGCTCGACATGGACCTGCGCCCGGGCGACCTGCAGTGGCTGCGCAACGCGTTCGTCCTGCACGGGCGCACCGCCTACGAAGATCCGCCCCCGCCGGCGCCGGGCCGCCACCTCCTGCGTCTGTGGCTCGCCGCGGAAGACTTCGACGACACCACCCCGCGCTTCGACACCTCCGGAGGTGTCGCATGAACATCGACCCCGGATGGGCGGCGACGATCTGCCTGCTCGGCTTCGCGGTGCTGTCGCTGCAGGACGCGATCGTGGTCCACCTGTGGCGCGAGCGCCTGCCGCTGCGGCCCGCCTCGCGGGTCGAGCACCGCATCCACACGCTGCGCGCGTGGTGCTTCGCGCCGATCCTCCTCGTGTTCTTCGCCGGCCATGGGCCCGTCGCCCTCGCGTGGATCCTGCTGGCGATCGATCAGGCCCTCGAGATCGCGGACATGGCGGTCGAGCGCCGCTCGCGGGCCCACACCGCCGGCCTCCCGACGCCCGAGTACGTGGTCCACGGCCTGATCGTGACGCTGCGGGCCTCGGCCATCGCCTTCGCCGCGATCGCGGGCCCTGCCGCGCCGCTGGTCGCGACGGCCGAGCTCCTCGCCCCCGGCGCGGTGCTCATCGCCGTGCTGCACGAGGCGCTCGCGAGTCGTCCGACGTGGTTCCGTCGCTGGTATCCTGCCGCCACAGCATGAGCTGCGACCTGCGCATCGTGGCGGCGCGCATCCGTCCGTTCGTCGAGCGACGGGTGGCGGCAGCCGACGTCGACGACGTGCTGCAGGAGGTGCTGGTCCGCGTCCACCGCGAGTTCGACGCGATCGACGACGACGAGCGCTTCGCCCGGTGGCTCCACCGCGTCGCCGCCAACGCGATCGCCGATCACCACCGCCGCAGCGCCCGACGCGATCGCAAGCACGAGGCCGCCGCGGTGGAGCCCAAGGACGACGCGCCCGAGGCCGACGACGCCGCGGCGGTGTTCGCCAGCTTCGTCACCTACGCGGTCGACAGCCTGCCCACACCCTACCGCGAGGCGCTGCACCTCACCGAGCTCGGCGGCCTCACCATGGCCGAGGCCGCGGCCCGCGAGGGGCTGTCGGTCTCCGGCATGAAGTCGCGGGTGCAGCGGGGTCGTCGCATGCTCCGCGAGCTGTTCGAGGCCTGCTGCGAGATCGCCCTGGATGCCCGCGGACGCATCGTCGAGTACAGCCCTCGGGGCGGACGCTGACGGCGCCGACGCTGCTAAGGTCGATCGGGCATCGGACGCCCCGCGCCGATGCCCGGGCGCACCCATGGATCTGAACCTCCTCAGCCTGTTCGTCAGCGTGACCGAGGCCGCCAGCTTCTCGAAGACCGCCGAGAAGCTCGGGGTCCCGCGGTCGTCGGTCAGCCGCGGCATCGCGGCGCTCGAGCGCTCCCTCGGGGTGCAGCTGCTGAGCCGCAGCACGCGGCACGTCGCGCTGACGACCGCGGGCACGACGCTGTACGCCAAGGTCGCGCCGCAGCTCGCGGCGCTGCGCTCGGCCATGGGCTCGCTGCCCGAGCGCGAGGAGCAGCCGTCGGGCACCCTGCGCCTCACCGCGCCCAACGACCTCGGCGCGATCGTCCTGCCCGCCGTCTTCGCGGCGTTCGCCCTGCGATATCCGGCCATCGACCTCGACGTGCGCCTGACGAACCGCCAGGTCGACCTCGTCGGCGAGGGCTTCGATCTCGCGCTGCGCGTCTCGGGCACCCGGCTGAACGACTCGTCCTTGGTCGCGCGCAAGCTCGCGACCGCGCCGATGCAGGTGTTCGCGTCACCGGCGTACCTCGCCCGCGCCGGCACGCCCCGCGGCGTCGAGGAGGCGGCGGACCACGCCTGGGTGATGTTCCCGGCGATCGGCACACCTCCACCGCTGGTGAAGCCGACGGGCGCGCCGCGTGTGCGCGGCGACGACATCCGCTTCGTCCACGAGATGATCCGCGAGGGGATCGGGCTCGGCCTGCTGCCCGCCGCCCTCGCCCGCGAGGACCTCGCCGCGGGCCGCCTGGTGCGGGTCCTGCCGAAGGTGGCGATCACGGCCGGCGCCCTCTACCTCGTGCATCCGCCGTCGAAGCACGTCCCGCGCAAGGTCACCGCGTTCCGCGACTTCCTCATCGACCAGCTCTCGCGCACCTCCCTGTTCGGCTGAGCCCGCTCGACGGTGGCGGGCGCGATGGGTACGATGGGCGGGTGTCGTCGGGGCGCGGCTGGGCGAAGATCGTCGACGGCGTGCTGCTGGTCACGCTGACCGCAGCCGGCCTGCTCCACCCCGAGAGCCCGGCCACGTTCTACGCCGCGCTCGCAGGTGCCTTCGCGGCCCTCGCGACCGTCGTGCTCGGCGGGGCGGCGCTCGCGAACCTCGTCGCTGGCCGCGTCGATCCCCACGCCCGCATCCAAGGGCCGCGCGTCCGTCCGGCGCGCATCGGCACCGAGGCCTTCGAGAGCGCCCGCGCGATGTATGTCGCGGCGTGCCTCGCCGCGTGGCCCATCGCGCAGTGGCAGCTCGGCCACGACACCGCGATGGTGTGGTCGCTGGACGGTCACCCGTGGTGGGCCGTCGTGCTGCAGACCCTCGTCGGCGTGGTGGTGATCGACGGCTGGCTGTACCTCAAGCACCGCCTGCTGCACACCCGCTGGCTGTTCCCCTTCCACGCCCCGCACCACGCCTTCCGCGATCCGACGCCGTTCGCCGGCTTCGCGGTCGCGCCGGTGGAGGCGGTGATGACATTCTGGCCGATCCTCATCCTCTGCATCCCGGCGGCGACCCACTGGGCGCCGCTGTACTTCGGTCTCGTGCTCGGCTTCATCGCGCTCAACTTCTACCTCCACTGCGGCGTCACGTGGCGGCTGCTCGAGGGCACGCTGCCGCGGGCGTTCCTCAACACCTCGGCGTTCCACAACGTGCACCACTCCCACGTGAAGGTGAACTTCGGCGAGGCGCTGTACCTGTGGGATCGGATCTGCGGCACGCGGCTGGTGGATCGGGCGGACGTCCGCGAGACGGCGCGCTGACGGGTGCCAGCATCCCCGGCGCCGATTTCCGATACTCTGTTGGTGTGGTGAAGTTCGACCGACGCTCGCTGGTGGCCGCGCTCCTCTCGTCGTCGTTGTCCTCGGCGTCGTGCGGCGACGACTCGACGCAGGCCGAGTCGAGCGGCACCTCGGCGGCCGAGACCACCACGACCGCGACGACGGTGGCCGAGACCACGGGCGGCGCCACGACGACGGGCACGGTCGCCGACGGCAGCGGGGAGTCGAGCGCCGCGTCCACCGGCAGCAGCAGCTCGTCGAGCGGCCCGGGCTCGTCGTCGGGCGACGAGAGCTCGACGACCGAGCCGCCGCACGTCACCGACTTCCGTCGCTGTGCGATCGCGGTCGCGTGCGATCAGGCGATCGTCGACGAGCCCAAGCGCAGCTGCAACGTGACCGTGACCGAGGCGGACGGCTACGTCGTGTACGACGGCGCGGGCGGCCTCGAGAACCGGGGCCGCTCGTCGCAGACCTGGCCCAAGCACCAGTACGGCCTCGAGCTGTGGGAGCACGCGAACGTCGAACTGGTCTCACCGGGCGCGACGTGGCGCTACAACGACGGACCCACCGCGGGCGGCGTCGACTGGAACCAGGCGGACTTCGACGACGCCGCGTGGGCGCAGGGCCCCGCGCCGCTCGGCTACGGCGTGCTCGGGCCCGAGCAGTGGGCCACCGTGGCGCAGATCCCCAACGCCACGACGATCGGCTACGGGCCCGACGCGGGGAACAAGCACATCACGTCGTGGTATCGCCACACCTTCGAGGTCGCGGACGCGGCGACACTCGATCCGGTGGTGCTCCACGTGCGCGCCGACGACGGCGCGGCGGTCTACGTCAACGGCACCGAGATCGCGCGGTTCAACCTCCCCGCCGGCCCGCTCACCGCCACCACGCCGGCCAGCAGGACCCTCGACAGCCTCGACGAGATCGAGTTCGTCGACGCCCGCGTGCCCGCGGGCCTGCTCGTCGACGGCACCAACGTCGTGGCGGTCGAGGTCCACCAGGCCTCGGCCGTGTCGTCGGACGTCGCGCTCGATCTGTCGCTGTCGACCGACCCGCCCTCGGCGCCCGTCGACTTCTTCGAGTTCGGCGACGAGTCCGACTGGATCCTGAGCGGGATGTACTTCGACCTGTCGCTGTACCGCAACAAGCTGATGTACGACCTGTTCGAGGCCTTCGCCCCGGACGCCAACTACGGCCCGCAGACGCAGTACTGCGATCTCACCCTCGACGGCGACTGGCGCGGCATCTATCTGCTGAGCGAGGAGATCGGCCGCGACGCCGAGCGCGTCGACATCCAGGCCCAGCTCGGCAACGGCGAGTCGTTCATCTTCAAGAGCGACGTCACGCAGACGTGGATCGTGGCCAACGGGATCGGCTGGCAGCTCGTGTACCCCAAGGCCGACGACGTCACCCCCGCCGTCGCGGCCGGCCTCACCGCGGCGATGACCGAGTTCGGCGACGCCACCGCGGGCATCGGCGACGTCTGGGACGTCGTCGACATGCCGACGCTCGTCGACTGGGTGCTCCTGCAGGAGCTGTCGAACAACGGCGACGCCTACTACTCGAGCATGCACATCTACAGGGACGTCGGCGGGAAGATCATCTTCGTCCCGTGGGACTTCGACATCGGGCTGGGCGGCGGCTGCAACGCCACCGACGGCTGGCTGTACCGCTCGCAGGGCCACTGGTTGAACGTGATGGCCGCGGACCCCGAGTTCCGCGCCGCCTTCGTCGCCCGCTGGGCCGAGCTGCGCGAGGGCCCGCTGTCGCAGGCGTCGATCGATGCCCAGCTCGCCGGCTATGTCGACACGATGACGCCCGAGACGATCGAGGAGAACTTCGAGCGCTGGCCGCAGGACCAGATCATCGGCGGCGACGACTGGGTGCTGCCGTTCCGCGAGTCGTGCCCGACGGCGACCTGGGACGAGGAGCACGCCTACGTGCAGACGTGGCTCACCGAGCGGCTGGCGTGGATGGACGCGAACATCGCGACGTTCCAGTGACCCGCCGCGATCCCGGGGTGAGCCGTTTCGCGTCGCTCGGGCGACCTGCCCCTTCGACCGGATGAGCACGCGCATCTCCCCGCTCCGCCACCTCCTCGCGATCGCCACCCTCGGTGCGTGCAGCCCCGGCGCCGACGAGGACTCGGCGTCGACCGCCGATGCGGCATCGAGCCCGTCGGACGGCGAATCGAGCTCCGGCGCCTCGGCCGGCTCGACCACCACGGGCGGAGCCGGTCCCTCGACGGCGTCGGAGTCGAGCCCGACCGACCCCGCGTCGACGAGCGCCGACGGCACCGGCGACACGGCGCCCGATCCGGTCGGCCCCGGCGGCTGTGCGGGGGACGGCGAGCCCCTCACCGCCCTCGAGCAGAGCATCGCGGAGCTCCCGGCGGACACCTGGTGGACGGCGGCCGACACCAAGCTCCGCGCCGTGTGCCCACCCGATCGGAGCGACTACATGTGCAGGTCCGTGGTCGGCGCGTGGAGCGGTGGCGCCTGGGATCCGGTGCACCGGCAGATGCTGATCTTCGGCGGCGGACACGGCGACTCGAGCGACAACTCGCTGTACGCGTTCGATCTCGGCACGCTGACCTGGGCGCGCCTGACCGAGCCCTCACCGGCGGAGATGAAGGACGCCGACCCGCTCCCCGACGGGCAACCCGCGTCGCGTCACACCTACGACGGGCTGCAGTACCTCGCCGGCGCCCAGCGTCTGTTCGCCTGGGGCGGCTCGCAATGGCAGAACGGTGGCATCACCAACCGGACCTGGCTGTTCGACCACGATGCCGGCTGGCACGACACCGGGGTGCAACCACCGATGTCGTTCACGTATGCGCACGCGACGGCCTACGATCCCGGCACCGACCGCGTGTTCATGCACCACGACTACGGCCTGCACGTGTACGAGCCAGCCGCGAACACCTGGACGACGCTGCAGGACTACGGCGTACCACCGTACTGGCCGCGCTATTCGATCTCGGGGGACTATCGCGGCGTCGTCGACACCTCGCGCGACCTGCTGTGGTTCATCGGCGCGCGGCTGTACCTCGTCTACGACCTCGCGAACGGCGTGCACGTCACCGACGAGTGGATCACCGAGGGCGGCGGCGAGTTCACGAACGCGGCCGCCGTCGCTGGACACGACGAGCAGCTGATCCACACCGGCGGCGCGGCGATCATCGAGGCGACCGGCCCGGGCGTCGACTACGATCCCAAGGCCGACGCGCTCGTCGCCTGGGCCGGCGGCGCGCCCTGGCGGCTGGACCTGGAGAGCAAGACGTGGATCGAGCTGTCGGCCGACGGCGCCCCGGTCGCGGCGCAGGAGAGCGGCGGCACGTACGGTCGGTGGCGCTACGTGCCCCGGGTCAACGCGTTCCTGCTCGTCAACGACGTCGACCAGGACGTCGTCTTCTACAAGCACTCGGCCGCGTGCGGCCCGTGACGCCCGTCCGCGATCATCCCTCGAGGAACCGCTCGCGCAGCGCTTCGCGCAGCTCCTCGCGCAGCTCGACGTAGCGTGCGTACTGCTCCGCGGTCAGCACCGGCTGGATCGCGGCGTCCGTCTGCTTGCGCAGCCGCTGCACCTCGGGTCGGATCGCGCGCGCAGCCTCGAACTTGGCGAACCGCGTCGGCTGGCTGCGGATGTACGTGACGTGGGGCTGCAGGTCCCGGGCGTAGGCCGCGAAGATGCCGCGGAGCTGCGCGGTCTGGGCGTCGTCGAGGTCCAGCGCGGTGTCGAGTCGGTCGACGAACCGCTCCGTCAGCTGCGCCAGGCCCGTGTCCGACGCGGACGCGGGTGCGGCGGACGGCGTCGTCGCCTCGGGGAGGTTCACGACCGTCGTGGCGGTGGCGACGGCCGACGCGTCGCCGGGCGTCGACGGGTTTCCGGCGCACGCGGCGAGCAGCAGCCAGGGGAGCATCGTGGTGCGGTCGAGCATCGAGCCCGGAAGAGCAACGACCGTGCCGTCGCCGGGCACCTGCGATCTTCGCGTTGGCGCGGGTACGCCCTCGACCGCGGGACATGGACAATCGTCGAGGTTCCGGTGCGGCCGCGACTGCGATCGCCTTCCGCTGGCCACGCCCGCGCCGTAGCATGGCGACATGCTCCGCGCGGCGATCCTGGGCTCGGGTGTGGGGTTCGTCGTCGCGTGCGGCGGCGGCACGGCGGCGGATCCGGGCGAGAGCTCGGGCGGCCCTGCGATGACCGGCGGCACCGAGGCGTCGCCCGCGACGACCGGCGAGTCGACTGGCACGGGCGAGCTCCCCGGCACGGGCGACCCCGACGACACCGGCACGCCCGGCGGCCCGACCTACGCCGAGGATGTCGCGCCGATCCTCGCGACCCACTGCTGGGGATGCCACGTCGAGGGGGGCTTCGCGCCGTTCTCCCTGGTCGACTACGACGACGTCGCGCCGATCGGCAACGCGATCGTCGCGGAGACCGCGGGGCGCCGCATGCCACCGTGGCCGATCGACAGCACCGGCGCGTGTCAGAACTTCGCCGACGCGCGGTGGCTCACCGACGACGAGCTCGCGACGATCGCCGCGTGGGTCGACGCCGGCTCCGCCCCCGGTGATCTCGCGGCGCTCCCCGAGCCCCCGGCGCCGCCGACCCTCGGCGAGATCGACGGCACGCTCGTGCTGCCGACCTACACGCCGAGCGCAGAACCTCCGGAGCACCCGTTCGACGACTATCGCTGCTTCGTCGTCGATCCGGGCCTGGCCGAGGGCGGCACGCTGGTCGCGTTCGAGGTCCGCCCCGGCGTGGTCGAGCAGGCCCACCACATCGTGCTGTTCTCCCTCGACAGCGACGCGGCCGTGCAGCAGGCGCTGGCCAACGACGCGCAGTCGGACGGCCCCGGCTATCGCTGCTTCGGCGACGCGGGCGTCAGCGACACGCGCATCGTCGGCGCGTGGACGCCCGGCGTGCCCGTGGTGCGGTTCCCCACCGGCACCGGCGTGGCGCTCCCGCCTGCGGCGCCGCTGGTCGTGCAGATGCACTACAACCTGGCCGGCGGCGCCCAGGCCGACGACACCGCGATCGACCTGCAGATCGACCCGACCGCGGCCCACCTCGAGTCCGTGATCTTCGTCGACGCCGATCTCGCGATCCCGCCGGGCGTCGCCGGCCACGGGGAGCAGAGCGTCACCACGTACGACGGCGCGCCGGTCGACCTGCTCGCCGTGTTCCCGCACATGCACCAGATCGGCCGCACGATGCACGTCGAGATCGCCTCGGCCGCCAACACCACCTGCGCCGCCGACGTCCCGCGCTACGAGTTCCACTGGCAGGAGCTCTACAGCTACACCGAGGGCGTGCGCCTCCTGCCCGGCGACGAGGTCACGCTGCGCTGCGGCTACGACTCGACGGGGCGCGAGGTCCCGACCACGTGGGGCGAGGGCAGCGGCGACGAGATGTGCGCGGTGGTCTTCTTCGCGCGGCCCGTGCAGTGACGCGGCCGCGGTCAGGCAAACAGATCGCGCCGGGCCGAGTCGCAGATCGCCTGCACCGCGGGGTGGGCGAGCCGCCGCTGGTGCGTGATCGCATAGAAGCGCTGGCGCAGCTCGGGGAGCTCGCCGACGACCCCGACGTCGTAGCGGCGGCAGATGTCGTCGGCGATGACGGTCGGGCCGGCGAAGATGCCGGCGCCGTCCTGGCCGAAGGTGTTGAGCAGCGCCGCGTCGTCGAACTCGCCGACGACATGCGGGGTGATGCCGAGCTCGGCCCACCAGCGCTCGATGCCCAGCCGCAGCGCCGATCCGGTGCCGGGCAAGAGCCACGGCGCGGCGGCCACCGAGCCCGGGAACCCGCGGCGGAGCGCGGACACCGTGCGTCGGGCGACGAACAGCGTCGTGCCGCACTCGCCGAGCAGGTGGGCATGCGCGCCTCCGCGGGTCGCAGGGGGCGGTGGCGTGTCCGAGAGCACCACGTCGACGATGTGCGACGCGAGCTCGGCGACGAATTCGGTGACCGGGCGATCCTCGCGACAGATGAGCCGTGCGGGCGGGTCGATGCGCAGGGCCGGATCGAGGAGGCGACGCACGATCGGCTTGGGCAGCGCGTCGGTGACCCCGACGATGAGCCGGATCTGTCGACCACGGCCGCGGACCTCGTCGACGAGGCGACGGCCGCTGGCGAAGATCTCGTCGGCGTGACGCCGGGCGATGACCCCCGCCTCGGTCAGCACCAGCCGCCGACCGCGGCGCTCGTACAGCGCCTGGCCGAGCGTCTCCTCGAGCAGGTGGATCTGTGCGCTCAACGTCGCCTTCGCCAACCGCAGGCGCTCCGACGCCGCGGCGATGCTGCCCTCGTGGGCGACGACCCAGAAGTAGTAGAGATGATGGTAGTTGAGCCACTCCACGCTGTTCGGTCCTGACGAACGATAGTAGCAAGATTATCTGGCTTTCCCAGTCCATGGGTCGGCCCTACAGTCGTCCTTGCCGCACCCTCCCTTCGCGCGCGCGCGACCCCGTGGCGGGCTCGCGGTCGCGTGCGTCGCGATGCTGGGCACCGTGACCGCCATGAACACCACGAACGACGACGTCCAGCTCTCCCCGGCCGCTGGCATCGCCCGCGCGTTCTGGATGATGCTCGGCAACATCCTGCTGCTGGTGCTGTGCCTCTCGATCGCACGCCAGCTGCCGTGGACCTTCACCTGGCGCGACGGCGCCTACGCGCTGGGCCTCGCCACCCTGCTCACCGTGCGGTGGGTCGACATCACCCGGCTCGGGGGCCGCACCGCCGACGGCGACCCCGCGACCCCCGTTGATTGGCGGCGCTGGGCGCTGAGCACCTCGGGCTTCGCCGCCGCAGGCTGGTTCCTCGCGCAGGCCATCGGCCTGTGAGAGGGCCGACGACGATGTCCGGCGCGCGGCGCCTCGCGCGACGGGCGTACGCGCCCATCGAGCGATTCCTCGCCATCGAGGCGGCGAGCGGCATCCTGCTCCTCGTGGCGGCCGCGATCGCCCTGGTATGGGCGAACTCGCCGTGGCGCGAGGGGTACGCCGCGCTGTGGCACCTCCCGATCGGCCCGCGGGACCTCCACTTCTGGATCAACGACGGCGTGATGACGATCTTCTTCTTCGTCGTCGGGCTCGAGATCCGCCGAGAGATCCACCGCGGCGAGCTCAGCGAGCTGCGCCGCGCGACGCTGCCCCTGGCCGCTGCGCTGGGC
>LNFM01011160.1_pt1 | contig 12341 bp, 13 predicted proteins | sample 596031 | NCBI WGS metagenome assembly LNFM01 (sample SAMN04254537, study PRJNA301005) | activated carbon metagenome | isolation source: dual media filters at the Ann Arbor, Michigan drinking water treatment plant | place: USA: Ann Arbor | reverse complement strand
GGCCGGTGGGCAGGTGGGTGATGCGGATGGCGCTGTCGGTCTTGTTGACGTGCTGGCCGCCGGCGCCGCTGGCGCGGAAGGTGTCGATGCGCAGCTCGGCCGGGTTGAGCTGTACCTCCTCGGCCTCGTCGGGCTCGGGCATCACGGCCACCGTGCAGGCGCTGGTGTGGATGCGGCCCTGGCTTTCGGTGGCGGGAACGCGCTGCACGCGGTGGCCGCCGCTCTCGAAACGCAGCTGCTCGTAGACGCGCTCGCCGGCGATGCGCAGCACCAGTTCCTTGTAGCCGCCGATCTCGGCATCGCTCTGGCTCAGCACTTCGGTGCGCCAGCCCTGGCGTTCGCAGAAGCGCAGGTACATGCGTGCCAGGTCGCCCGCGAACAGCGCCGACTCGTCGCCGCCGGTGCCGGCGCGGATCTCGAGAAAGGCATTGCGCTCGTCGTCGGGGTCGCGCGGGATCAGCGCCGTCTGCAGCTCGAACTGCAGGCGTTCGAGGTCGGCGCCGGCGGCGGCGATCTCCTCACGCGCCATCTCGGCCATCTCGCGATCTTCTTCATGGGCCTGCATCTCCTGCGCCGCGGCCAGGTCGGCCTCGCGCTGCTGGTAGCGGCGGTAGCGCTCGACCACGCCGCGCACCTCGGACTGCTCGCGCGACAGCGTGCGCCAGCGTTGCGGGTCGGCGGCCACGGCCGCGTCGGCCAGGATGGCGTCCAGCTCTGCCAGGCGCAGGGCCAGGCGTTCGAACTGATCACGCAACAAGGGGGTCATGGGGGCAGCAGCACGGCGCGGCCGCGACGCCGCCGCGGCCGGGGGTGGATGGGGGCGCTAGGGCCGCCGACGCGGTGCGCCGGGCTCGGCCGCGTCGCGCGGACCCTGGCGCAGGAACAGGCGCGACACGGTGTCGGCCAGGCGGGCGCGTTCGTCGCCCTCGGCCGCGTTGAGCTCGGCCAGCGTGCCGTGCAGCATCTTCTGCGTCAGGCCGCGGGCCAGGGCCTCGAGCACCTGCTCGACCGGCTCGCCGCGTGCCAGCAGCTTGCGTGCGCGGCCCAGCTCGGCCGTGCCCCAGTCGTCGGCCTGGCTGCGCAGCGCCTGGATCAAGGGCACCGCGCTGCGCTGGTCCAGCCAGTGGGCGAAGCTTTGCACGCCAGCGTCGATGATGGCCTCGGCCTGGGCGACCGCGGCCTGGCGCTTTTCGCTCGCGGTCTGCACCAGGGTCGAGAGGTCGTCCACGGTGTACAGGTAGATGTCGGACAGGCCGGCGACCTCGGGCTCGATGTCGCGCGGCACGGCCAGGTCGACCATGAACATGGGCCGGCGGCGGCGCGCCTTGAGCGCGCGTTCGACCGCGCCCAGGCCGATGATGGGCAGGCTGCTGGCGGTGCAGGAGACGACGGCGTCGAACTCGTGCAGGCGGTTGGGCATGTCTGACAGGCGCATGGCCTCGCCGCCGAAGCGCGTGGCCAGGCGCTCGCCGCGCTCGAGCGTGCGGTTGGCCAGGGCGATGGACTTGGGCGATCGCGCCGCGAAGTGCGTGGCCGCCAGCTCGATCATCTCGCCGGCGCCGACGAACAGGATCTTGATCTGCGAAAGGTCTTCGAACAACTGCGCGGCCAGGCGCACCGCGGCCGCGGCCATGCTGATGGAGTGCGAGCCGATCTCGGTGGAGGTGCGCACCTCCTTGGCCACGGCAAACGAGCGCTGGAACAGCTGGTGCAGCGTGGTGCCCAGGGTGCCGGCCTCGTCGGCCATGCGCACGGCCTGCTTCATCTGGCCCAGGATCTGCGGCTCGCCCAGCACCATCGAATCAAGCCCCGCGGCCACGCGGAAGGCGTGGCGTGCCGCGGCGCGGTCTTCCATCACGTAGCTGTGGTCCAGCAACTGGCCGCCGCTGATGCCGCCCTGCTCGGCCAGCCAGTCGACCACCGGCCGCACCAGCGCCTGGGCATGCGCCGGGGCCGAGGCCACGTAGATCTCGGTACGGTTGCAGGTGGAAACCAGCGCGGCCTCTGGCAGGCTGCGTTGCAGGCGGTCGCGCAGGGCCTGCAGTGCCGGGCCCATCTGCTCGGGCGCAAACGCCAGGCGGCCGCGCAGGTCTACCGGCGCGGTGGTGTGGTTGAGCCCGAGGGCGAAGACGCTCACGCGAGAATTGTAGGTTTGAAGCCTGCGCGATGATCGCAGGCCGCTTGTCCATCATCAAGGCCGGCCGCGAGCACGGCCCCACTGCCACCGGAGACGACACAGACGATGGGCCCTATCGACGCCTTCTGGCACCTTGCCAACCTGTTCTTGCCCGCTGTCGCCCTGGGCGCACTGGCCGCGGCGCTGGCCAAGCTGGCCTGGCGGCGCGAGCTGGCGGCGGTGGCCTGGAAACGCCTGGCACTGCCTGCCAGCCTGGTGTGCGCAGCCATCACGCTGGGCGGGCTGCTGCTGTTCGGGCGCGACGGCAAGATGGCCACCTATGCCGCGATGGTGGGGGGCTGCGCGCTCACGCTGTGGTGGCGGGGCTTCGGTCCGGGGCGGGGCTAGGCGCTTCGTCCAGCAGCGGCGTGGCGCGCAGCGAATGCGGCAGTGCCGAGGTGATGCGCACATCCAGCATCTGCCCCACCAGGCGCGCCGCGTTCGGCCCGCCGTCGAAGTTGACGATCCGGTTGCATTCGGTGCGGCCCATCAGCTCGGCCGCGCCGTCCTTGCCCGGACGGCGCGACGGGCCCTCGACCAGGATGCGCTGCACCGTGTCCACGCGCGACGCGCTGATGCGGCGCACGTTGTTCTCAATCGTGGCCTGCAGGTGCTGCAGCCGCTGTAGCTTGAGCGTGGCCGGCGTGTCGTCGGCCAGTGCCGCCGCCGGTGTGCCCGGGCGTGCGCTGAAGACGAAGCTGAAGCTGCTGTCGTAGCCCACGTCCTCGATCAGACCCATCATCTTGCCGAAGTCTTCTTCGGTCTCACCCGGGAAGCCGACGATGAAGTCGCTGGACAGGCTGATGCCCGGCCGCACGGCGCGCAGCTTGCGGATCGTGCTCTTGTATTCCATTGCGGTGTAGCCGCGCTTCATGGCCGCCAGGATGCGGTCGCTGCCGTGTTGCACCGGCAGGTGCAGGTGGTCCACCAGCTTGCCGACGCGGCCGTAGACCTCGATCAGGCGCTGCGTGAACTCGTTCGGGTGGCTGGTGGTGTAGCGGATGCGCTGGATGCCGGGGATCTCGGCCACGTACTCGATGAGCAGGGCGAAGTCGGCGATCTCGGCCGTAGCGCCCATGGCGCCGCGGTAGGCGTTGACGTTCTGGCCCAGCAGCGTCACCTCTTTCACGCCCTGGTCGGCCAGGCCGGCGACTTCGGTCAGCACGTCGTCGAAGGGGCGGCTGACTTCCTCGCCGCGCGTGTAGGGCACGACGCAGTAGCTGCAGTACTTGGAGCAACCTTCCATGATGGACACGAAGGCCGAGGCGCCGTCCACGCGCGCCGGCGGCAGGTGGTCGAACTTTTCGATCTCGGGGAAGCTGATGTCCACCTGCGGCCGGCGCTGCGCCGTGCGCGCAGCGATCATCTGCGGCAGGCGGTGCAGCGTCTGCGGGCCGAACACGATGTCGACATAGGGCGCGCGCTCGATGATGGCTGCGCCCTCCTGGCTGGCGACGCAGCCGCCCACGCCGATGAGCACGCCTTTCTTCTTGAGGTGCTTGACGCGGCCCAGGTCGGAGAACACTTTCTCCTGCGCCTTCTCGCGCACCGAGCAGGTGTTGAAAAGGATCAGGTCGGCCTGCTCGACGTCGTTGGTGGGCTCCCAGCCGTCGGCGGCGCGCAGCACGTCGGCCATCTTGTCGGAGTCGTAGTCGTTCATCTGGCAGCCGAAGGTGCGGATGAAGACCTTCTTGGCGCCGCTCATGGCTGTCTCCAGACTTGCGCGTCGGGGTTGAAGGACCAGTTGCGGGCCTGCTCCAGCGTCACCGGCCAGGGGCGGGCGGCTTCGGCGGGCGTGAGCACCCAGACGTCGCGCACCAGGCCCAGCGTGTCGAAGGTGTAGTGCACCAGCAGGCGCTGGTTGATCAGCGTGCCCGACAGTTGCAGCAGGTTGTCGGTGCCGCGGATGCGCGCGCCCGGCGCCAGGCGCGCCGGCTGCTTGTTGAGCAGGATCTCTGGCGGCGCGGTGATGACGAACTCGCCGCGCAGCGCGTCGGCGGGGAAGTTGCGCGACGGCTGGGCCGCGGCAGGGGCCGACCAGACGACGAGCGCGGCCAAGGCCAGGGGGACACAGCGATTCATGGTTTACATCCAGGGGCTGTGGACAGTGCCAACAAAAACGGCCCGAGGCGCAGGACCTCGGGCCGGGGAGACTGGTGGCGCTTCAGGGATTTGAACCCCGGACCTGCGGATTATGATTCTGGCCCCCGCCACTGGGCAGCATTCTACAACACAAGCCAGCGCAGCATTGACGCGGCTTCCCAGGTTAGCGACTGCTTCGGATTGTGCCGGGCGGTGCTGACTTTTTGGCCTTCAGTGTCCCGCCAGTGTCCCGCCACTGCTCAGTCAGTGCCGTCCGTCTTTGCGCGACGTTGCTGCAGCAACTTCTTGCCGCGACGCCAGAGCCAAGGCATGCCATCGGTGATCAGATAGCCCAATCCCAGCGCCGCCGGTATGCCGACCAGCAGACCCACCGTGTCCAGTGTGTGCGCGGTCAATGCCCAGGCGCCGACGCCAGCAAGGGCGAGCAAGAAGACGATTGCCTTGATGGCTTCCCAATGTAGGACAACCCGCGTCAGGGCCATGAGTGCGCACCAGCCGAAGAAGAAGAAGGCCAGGATTCCCAAGAAGATCTCGGCCAACATGTCCCATGTCTCCCTGACCGCCGCGTATCTCAGCGTACTTTATTCCGGTGGCAGCAGTCCAACCACTCTCTGACGATGGCGTCGATGATGCTGCTGTAGTCATGGCCCGCGCGCGGCTTCCAGAGCGCTTCCAGCGCCGCCGCCGTGTCCGGGCTGGCGTAGTAGTCGAAGCGTCGCAGGCTTGCGCGCCGATCTCGTTGCTGCTGACGCCGCCGTTCTGACCGCCACGCCCGCCAGTCGGCGTGATCTTGCGCGGTCAGGATAGGTAGGCCGGGCTTCCAAGTGGCTATTTGCGGTCCTTCAGGGTGCTACACGGGTTGCCCACCGCGTCGGTCGGTCGGTTCGTCGCAGGCGCCGCCCGACCGCCGCCGTGGACAACCCTGCAGCCGTGCGTGCCCGTAGGGATGGCAACAGTACATAGGAGTTCAATTTCCGAAGTGTGGGCTTCGTCATGCCCCATACGGGCCGACAGCGCCTAAACCCTTGTCGCTGCTTGCATTTTTCGGTGTGTCCGCAGCCGTTGCCCGCTTCACTTTCCGTAGGGGTTCAGGGCGCCATGCTTCAATGCTTGAACTGGTTTTGACCCTGACCGCTTCACCTACCGTAGCGGTACCGTTCGGAAACTGAAGCAGGGATTTCTTTTCTTCGCGCGCTTGCTGCGCAGTTCGCGCGCACGCGCGCGCGGAGCTTTCCGCTTGCTCGATCGCCGCCTTGCCTTGCGCGATTGACTCGATCTTCTTCCAGTCGTCCGTCGCCTTGCTGGCGTCGATCAGCTTCGGGCGCATTTCGTATACCTGCTCGTCGGTGAACCTGTACAGCGTCGGCAGCCGTTGCCCGCCGCGCGTGCAGCCGCCGCGCCGGGTGACTGCGATCAATCCGACCGCCACGAGCGCGCGCAGCGACTTGGCCAGCGTCGCGGGACTGGTGATCTGGAAATGGCGCGCCCGCGACAGCGGCAAGCTCAGGTCGCCGTTATTGGACTTGCCCAGCGCGGCCCGTAGAGCCACGTAGGCGCGTTGATCGGTGGCGGTCAAGGCATTCCATGCCGGGCTGGCGATCATGTCCTTGTAGAGCCTTACGTGCCCGCCGCGCGGGTCTGGCGGTGCCTTGTCTCGCTTCATGGCGCCGCCCAGTCGTTTGCCGCGCCGCACCAGGCGCCGTCGTCCAGTCGGGCGATAGCGTCGGCCAGCAGGTCAGCCGAGACCACGATTGCGCGGCTGCGCCACTCGTTGCCGGCCCTGCGCGACAGAGTTTCGATCTCGCGCGCACGGCCGTCCGCCATCCAGCGCGACAGGTGAAGCAGGACTGCGGTGCGCAGCTTCTTCGCATCGAACAGGGCGACTCGATAGGTGTCCTGGCACGCGAACAGAATCAGGCTGGCGCCGCCGTCCTTCAGCAGCCAGCCGCCGGTGCCGTGGCTGTCCAGTTCCACCACGCAGTCGATAGAGCCGCCGCGCGTCGCGCCGTAGTCCTTGCGCCGCAGCTTCAGATCGAGCCCGACGCGGCCGCGCGGAGTCGAGACCCAATAGTCGATGCCGCGTCGATCATCGGCTGGTGATGCACGGGTGACGCCGCAGCAGTCGGTGACGAACCGGTGGCAGGCCCGCCGCACGAGCGCATCGGCGTTGCTGGTCGATGAGAAGCTGAAGTCGTCGTCGAAGTCGTGGGTCATCGCAGCACTCCCAACACGATCAGCACCATGACGATGACTGTCAGCATGTCGGCAGCAGTGGCCGCTGCTATAAAATTGAGCGCGTAGAAGATGGCCTGAGCGGTGCCGTTGCGGATTGCGCGAACAATCCCGGCGGTGCCTTTTTTTTGCATGGCGCCCCCCCGTCAGGCAGTCACCGGGGGGCGACCGGCAAGCCAGTTGCCATAGCGGTGAACGTCGAGCAGCACCTTGCGGCCGCGCCGGATGATGGCGCCGTGTGCCGCCAGCCCGTTGCCAGCGATGCGGTCGCCGCGAGAGTTCAGCCGGTCATCGGCCTTGAAGATGTCGGCGCGGATGGCCGATGGCGTCTTGCCGGCGTCGCTGTAGATCGTCGATAGGACTTCGACGGTGACGAGCCAGGGTGTTGCCAGGGCCGCGCTGTAGGTGCCCTGAGTGGCGGTCGCCGCAGGTGTTGCCTGAGTGAGTTGCATGTGCCAGTCCCTTTGCCGAAGACCCCCCAGCGAGAGTGCTGGGCGGGGCTGCTGTGTGTTGCAGCTTTTCGGTTTATCGGGGCGGGTTCACGACTAGCCGGCTAATCGTGAAACGCTGGCGCTACGGGCGCGGCTTCCAGTTCTTGAACGTCCCGGTCTTCGTGGTTCTGGCCTTGCCGTGTCCGTCAGTCCAATGCACGTGACTGGGACTCCACGAATCGACGGGGCCGTCCGTTTCGAGCGCGTCGAGAATGTTCTTCCATGTGGCATGCGGGTCAGCTGCCCGGACTAGAAACTTCGCGTCGCGCAGTTCGTTGCTACGGATGCCACGCGGCTTCTTTGCCTTGCGAATGGCCGCGCGGCTTGCAGACTCACCGCCTATGGACGCCACCGCGAGTGGCAGCGCTTGCTTCCACTCGTCGCTCACGCACCGATTGAGCAGCACTTGACCCAACATCACGTAGGCCCGAACGGCCCAGGCATCGCTGCCCGCAAACCTAACCCCATGAGCGGCCAAGTCGTCGATGTAGGCCATGACCCCTTCAGGCCTGAGCCTAGCGATAAAGCGGAGTCCGATTTGCCGATCTTCCTTGATCGGTCGGACCTTGTGATGTTCGCGCAGCCGATAGGACAGGTGCCAGCCGATCGCTTCTTGAAGTCGAATGATGGCCTTGGCTGTGGCAAACCGAAGCGGCCACTGTTCAAGGGTCTCGCCTGTGGCGATGGCCCTGATAACGTTCGTTCCTGCCTTTGGCGTGCCATACGGGGGTGGGCCTGAGTGCATGCGCGCAAGAACAGCGCCGATGGTTCTTGCTTCGGCGCTCCAGTCGGATGCTTCCGCAGGTAGCTGCTCCCGCTTCATCAGATGCCGAGCCGCTTCGCCAGTCCGTCCGCGACTTCGATCGTCCGCTGCGGCGAAAGGTGGCTGTAGCGCATCGTCATGGCCAGCGTCTTGTGCCCGAGCAGCTTCGCCATTTCGACCTGCGAGACCCCCGACATGGCCATGTAGGACGCGCAGGTGTGGCGCAGGTCGTGCCAGTGAAAGTCGGTGATCTTGGCAGCCTTCAGGGCCGCTTCCCACGGCGCGCGCAGGTCGGCCACTGCATCGTCCTTCTTCGACCGCGCGCCGGCCGGGAAGACGCGGTCGTCGTCGATCTTGCGCACCTTGGCGCGCGCGGTCAGCAGGTCGTGTGCTTCACCGACGATAGGCAGCGTGCGGCGCTCGCCGTTCTTGGTGTCGATCAGTTGCGCCGTCTTCGCCTTCAGGTCTATCTGCTTCCAGCGCAGGCACATGACTTCGGCCTGACGCGCGCCGGTGGACAGCGCCAGCAGCACGGCCGGCAGCAGGTCGGCATTCTTCGACGCGCGGCAAGCCTTGAGCAGTTCCGGCAGTTCTTCTTCGGTCAGGTAGCGCACGCGGCCGCGCGTCTCCGCGAACTTGCGAACCCGCACGAGCGGGTTTTCTTCCAACCATTCCAGTTCCTTGACCGCATAGGTCAGTGCCGACGACAGCGCTGCCATCGTGCGGTTTACGTCCGCGCCGCTGCGCTCGCCGTCGCCGCGCTGCTTCGGCAACGCCTTGATCTCGTCCTTGTGCTTCTTGATCGTCGAGACCGACAGATCGGACAGCAGCAGGTGCCCCACGCGCGCGCGCCACACGTCGAGCCGCTGCTCTACAGAGCGCCGACTTTTCAGGTGCGTGAGACCGTCCGCCTTGTAGCGGTCGATGACTTCCGCGACCGTGTGGCGCTTCGACGCGCCGAAGTAGCGATTGGCCTTGAGTTCGGTCTCAGTCTGCGCCGCCCAGGTCTTCGCGTCCGTCAGTCGCTGGAAGGTGGCCGAGACCGGCTCATGCCCGCGAAGCCTGACCTTGGCCCGGTAGCTGGTCGAGCCGTCTTCTGAGACTCGCTTTTCGATCGACGCCATGTGCACCCCTGAAGCCCTGGGCGCAGTGTAGAAAATTCGGGCGCAAAGAGCAACAACGGAACACTAATCCGCAGGTGTACATTTCTAAGATGTTGATCTGATTGATTGTTTTCCAGCGTTCTTTTAACGGTGGGACACTGGCGGGGCTGTGGACTGCGAAAAGTCCGCCGTAGACATGCATGCAAGGTCGTCGGCGGGTCGGTCGGGCCGTCCAAGCGTGGCTGATAGAGTTCTTCTTGCCGGCCTGCGCCTAGCGGGGTCGGTTGCCCCGTTGTGCCGGTTGTTTGCCGAAAGGTGCCCCGCCAGTGTCCCGCCAGCTCGCCAGACAAGAAAAAGCCACTTGCGATCTCTCGCAAGTGGCTGTTTTCAAAGGCGTTTTTGGTGGCGCTTCAGGGATTTGAACCCCGGACCTGCGGATTATGATTCCGTCGCTCTAACCAACTGAGCTAAAGCGCCTCAGCCGGGCATTATAGCGAGCCCGAAAGCGCGCGCGAGGGCCCGGCCGGCCGGCTCCATCCATGTTCAGCTTCTTCAAGAAGAAAGTGCCCGCGCCCGTTGCGGCGCCACCCGCCGCGGCTGTTCCTGCCGCCGCGCCCTTGCCGGCCGCCGTGTCGGCGCTCCCACCCGTGGCATCGGCCAGTCCGCCGCCCGTCGCGCCTTCCGCCGGCCGCGGTGGCTGGCTCAATCGCCTGGCGCAGGGCCTGCGCAAGACCGGGGCCGGCATCGCCCAGGTCTTCACCGGCACGCGCATCGACGACGCGCTGTACGAAGAGCTGGAATCAGCCCTGCTGCTGGCCGACACCGGTGTCTCGGCCGCGCAGTTCCTGCTGGAAGACCTGAAGCGCCGCGTCAAGGAGGCCAAGGCCACCGAGCCGGCTGCCGTGAAGGGCCTGCTGGCCGAGGCCATCACGGCGCTGCTGCTGCCGCTGCAGCGGCCGTTGAAGATCGGCGCCACCGACCCGCCGGGCCCGACGGTGATCATGGTCACCGGCGTCAACGGCGCCGGCAAGACCACCAGCATCGGCAAGCTCACGGCCCACCTGGCCGAGGCCGACTGCAAGGTGCTGCTGGCCGCGGCCGACACCTTTCGCGCTGCGGCGCGCGAGCAACTGGCGGTATGGGCTGACCGCAACCGCGTCGAGATCATCAGCCAGGAAGGCGGCGACCCGGCGGCCGTGACCTTCGACGCCGTGGCCGCCGGCCGTGCGCGCGGCTGCGACGTGGTCATCGCCGACACCGCCGGCCGCCTGCCGACGCAGGTGCACCTGATGGAAGAGCTGAAGAAGATCCGCCGCGTCATCGCCAAGGCCCAGGAGGGCGCACCGCACGAGGTGCTGCTGGTGGTGGACGGCAATACGGGCCAGAACGCCCTGGCACAAGTGAAGTCTTTTGACGCCGCGCTGGGGCTGACCGGGCTGATCGTGACCAAGCTCGACGGCACCGCCAAGGGCGGCGTTCTGGCGGCCATTGCGCGCTGGGGCGCCGAGCGTGCCGCCGGGCCGGTGCCGGTCTACTTCATCGGCATCGGCGAGCGGCTGGAAGACCTGCAGACCTTTGATGCGCGCGAGTTCGCGCAGGCCTTGCTGGGCTGAAACGGACGGCGCTCAGCGGCCGCCGGCGGGGGATTCGAGCTCTTCGAAGAAGGCCGAGGGCACCGGCTCCATCGAGGTGTCGAAAGAGCCTTCGAAGGCGGCGCGGTCGCCATCGGCCAGCACTTCGGCGATGTCGGGCACGGGAATCAGCGGCATGGGCCGCGAATTGACCGTCTTGAGTCCCGCCGCCGGCGTGCCGACGATGTGGGCCAGGTGCTGGCGCAGGTCACTGGCGCTGGGCAGGTAGCCCTCGCGCCAGACATGCACCTGGATGCCGGCGGCCTTGAGCACGCGCGCCATGCGTTCGTGGCGGCGGCGCGCGCGGGGCGTTTCGTCCATGGAGCGGATGTCGAACACCGCCAGCACGCGTGAGCCCGAATCGCACAGCAGCAGGTCGGCGCTGAGCGAGCCCACGCGCTGCAGCCATTCCACGTGCGAGTGCCGCGACGGCACGCGGATGAAGCGCGACAGCGGCACCTGCGACAGCACCATGAAGCCCGGCATGGCGCGCTTGAGCACCTCGTAACCTTGACGTTCGCTGATCGTGAGCACCCGCACCGCCTCGGGCGGCCAGTCGGCCACCGTGTCCAGCGCGTCGCGCACGCTGTCGCGGCGGTTTTGCTGGCGCTGGCGCAAGCGCATCACCAGCAGAGTGAGCAGCAACAGCACCGTCGCCGGAAGGGCGAATGTGGCGATCGGTGTGAGGGCTTCCATGAGGGGTGTCTTTTCGCGGCTCGGACCTTGAAGATCGGCGATTTCGGCTCGCCAGGCAACGCCTGAACCGATAAGACACGTATCCAGGCGTATCGCTCGCCCCCGATCCGGGGGGGGCTCAGCGCGGCATGCCGGGGAAGCCGCCGCCGCCCGCGCCGCCCATGCGCTTCATCATCTTCATCAGGCCGCCGCCTTTCATCTTCTTCATCATGCCCTGCATCTGATCGAACTGGTTGAGCAGGCGGTTGACCTCCTGCACGTGCACGCCGGCGCCCGCGGCGATGCGGCGCTTGCGGCTGGCCTTGATGAGATCGGGCTTGCGCCGCTCAAGCGCCGTCATGCTGCAGATGATGCCTTCCATGCGCTTCACGTCGCGCTCGGCCTTGTCCATGTCGGCGCCCGCGGCTTTGGCCGTGAGCTGGCTGGGCAGCTTGTCCATCAGGCTGGACAGGCCGCCCATCTTCTTCATCTGGCTGATCTGCGAGAGAAAGTCATTCAGGTCGAAGCCGCTGCCCGACTTGACCTTGTCGGCCAGCTTCTGCGCCGCCTGCAGGTCCACGCCCTGCTGCACCGATTCGACCAGCGCGACGATGTCGCCCATGCCCAGCACGCGGCCGGCGTGGCGTTCGGCGTCGAAGACCTCCAGGCCGTCGATCTTCTCGGACACGCCCGCAAACTTGATGGGTGCGCCGGTGACCTGGCGCACCGACAGCGCCGCGCCGCCGCGCGAATCGCCGTCGAGCTTGGTCAGGATCACGCCGGTGATGGGCAGCGCGTCCTTGAAGGCCTTGGCCGTGTTCACCGCGTCCTGGCCCTGCATGGCGTCCACGACAAACAGCGTTTCCACCGGGTTGAGCGCCGCGTGCAGGTCGCGGATCTCGGCCATCAGCGCTTCGTCGATGCCCAGGCGGCCCGCGGTGTCGACCAGGAGCACGTCGAAATAGTGGCGCCTGGCGTAATCCAGCGCGGCCAGCGCGATGTCGCGCGGCTTCTGGTCGGGCGCCGAGGCAAACCACTCGGCGCCGGCCTGCGCGGTGACGGTCTTGAGCTGCTCGATGGCCGCCGGCCGGTAGACGTCGGCCGAGACCGTGAGCACCTTCTTCTTGCGCTTGGTGATCAGGTGCTTGGCCAGCTTGGCCGTGGTGG
>LNFM01011158.1_pt1 | contig 12343 bp, 11 predicted proteins | sample 596031 | NCBI WGS metagenome assembly LNFM01 (sample SAMN04254537, study PRJNA301005) | activated carbon metagenome | isolation source: dual media filters at the Ann Arbor, Michigan drinking water treatment plant | place: USA: Ann Arbor | reverse complement strand
ATATTCTGGATACTGCTGAATTAGAAAGAGTATTCAAACAATATAATCCGGATGGGGTCATTCACCTGGCAGCAGAAAGTCATGTAGATCGTTCCATTCTTTCACCGCTTGATTTTGTTTATACCAATGTAATTGGAACTGTAAACCTGTTGAATGCAGCCAAGCAACAATGGAGTACAACACTCAAGCCCTCAACTCCAAACAACTCAACCCTCAACCGTTTCTACCATGTATCTACCGATGAAGTGTATGGCGCATTGGGTGAAACAGGCTTTTTTACTGAAGAAACAAAATACGATCCGCATTCACCATATAGTGCATCCAAAGCCTCCAGCGATCATTTTGTACGAGCCTACCATGATACATTTGATTTGCCCGTTGTTATTACCAACTGTTCTAACAATTACGGGCCTTATCATTTTCCGGAAAAATTAATTCCGCTGTTCATCAATAATATAATTACTAAAAAGCCATTGCCGGTATATGGCGACGGGCAATACACAAGAGACTGGTTATTTGTAAAAGACCATGCAGTAGCTATTGACCTTGTTTTTCATGAAGGGAAAAATGGCGACACCTATAATATTGGCGGCTTTAACGAATGGAAAAATATTGATCTTGTAAAACTGCTTTGCAAATTGATGGATGAAAAACTAGGAAATGCAGCAGGTACCAGCGAAGCGTTGATTACGTATGTAAAAGACAGGCCGGGGCATGACAGACGCTATGCCATCGATGCCTCAAAAATAAATAAAGAGCTTGGCTGGAAGCCTTCTGTCACATTTGAAGAAGGATTGGCCCAAACTATTGATTGGTATTTAGAAAATACAGAATGGTTAACACATGTTACATCTGGCGCATATCAACAATATTACAATCAACAATATTCAAAAGGATAAACCACAGCGACACAAAGTAGCACGGATCTGTGTTCGCCGTGTTTAAATTCAACAGTATGAAAGGAATCATTTTAGCAGGCGGCTCAGGCACCCGTTTATACCCAATAACCAAAGCCATTAGTAAACAGCTAATGCCCGTTTACGATAAGCCAATGATCTATTATCCGCTTTCCACCTTAATGATGGCGGGCATAAAAGAAATTCTGATCATCACTACTCCGGAAGACAATGCCTCATTTGTTCGTTTACTGGGCGATGGTAGCCAGGTGGGTTGTCGTTTTGAATATGCAATACAGGAAGTGCCCAATGGGTTAGCCCAGGCATTTGTAATTGGCGAGTCTTTTATCGGGAATGATAAAGTGGCATTGATACTTGGCGATAATATTTTTTATGGCAGCCGGATGGGAAAACAATTAAAAGAACTTGCCAATGTAGAAGGCGGATATGTATTTGCGTACCCCGTGGCAGATCCGGAACGCTACGGAGTGGTTGAATTTGATGCACAATTTAATGCATTGAGCATAGAGGAGAAACCAGCAAAACCCAAATCCAATTACGCCGTTCCGGGCTTATATTTTTATGATAATAGTGTTGTACAGATCGCCAAAGAATTAAAGCCATCCGCAAGAGGAGAGTATGAGATCACCGATGTAAACAAAGTGTACCTGGAAAATGGTACATTAAAAGTGGCACTTTTGGATAGGGGAACAGCCTGGTTAGATACCGGTACTTTCGATTCGCTGAGCGATGCCAGTGAATTTGTACGGGTTATTGAGAAAAGACAAGGCACTAAGATCGGCTGTATTGAAGAAGTAGCGTATTGGAATAAATTTATTACCAAAGAGCAGTTGTTACAAACAGCCAAAGCCTTAGGCAAAAGCGGCTACGGTGTTTACCTGGAAAAATTAATCAGCTAATTTAATTATGAATAATCGAATAGTTATAGAACCGGGCCGCACCGAAAAAAATTATTGGAAAGATCTGTGGAGGTACCGGGAGTTGTTTTACATTTTAAGCTGGAGAGATGTAAAAGTAAAATACAAACAAACTGTACTGGGAGTTTTGTGGGCCATCCTTCGGCCATTGCTTACCATGATCGTTTTTACCTTTGTATTTGGGAGGGTTGCAAAAATGGATACCAATAGCAGCGTACCCTATTCCATAATTGTTTTTGCAGGGTTATTGCCCTGGCAGTTTTTCTCCAATGCACTTACGGAAAGCAGTAATAGCCTGATCGGTAATACCAATCTTATTACCAAAGTTTATTTTCCAAGGCTTATTATCCCGGCTAGTTCGGTAATTACCAGTTTTATTGACTTCTTTATTTCGTTTGCTATATTACTGCTCCTATTCCTGGTATATGGATATATGCCCCCGGCAGAGATCTTTATGATGCCGCTTTTCTGGATACTGGCTTTCTTTGCTTCATTCGGCCCCGGTCTATATTTAACGGCATTGAATGTAAAGTATCGTGACTTCCGGTATATCATACCTTTTATAGTTCAGTTTGGATTGTTCATTTCCCCGGTAGGATATAGTAGTTCTCAAATACCGGAAAAATGGCAATGGGCATATTCTTTAAATCCGATGGTAGGAGTAATTGATGGATTTCGCTGGTGTATTGTAAAAGATGCACCGAACCCTTTAATGCACTATCCTTTTTATATTTCATTGGCGGTAACTATTTTAATGGTGTGGCTCGCCATTTATCAGTTTAGAAAAATGGAAAAGAATTTTGCTGATTTGATATAAGAGCTAATACAAAAAATATGAGTGATTCTATAATAAAAGTTGAGGGGTTAGGTAAAAAATATATTATCTCCCACGAGGGGCAGGAACGGTACACAGCTTTGCGGGATGTAATTTCTCGCAATACTAAAGGAATCTTTAAAAGAAACGTAGCATCTGTTTCATCAAAGGAAGAATTTTGGGCACTAAAGGATATAAGATTTGAAGTGAAGCAAGGTGAAGCGGTGGGGATAATTGGACATAATGGGGCCGGTAAAAGTACCTTATTAAAAATATTAAGTCGAATTACTGAACCTTCTACTGGACGACTTGAAATAAATGGGCGAGTAGCCTCATTGCTTGAAGTAGGAACAGGATTTCATCCGGAACTAACAGGACGGGAAAATATTTTTTTAAACGGAGCCATTTTAGGAATGACCCGAACTGAAATTCGTAAAAAATTTGATGAAATAGTTGACTTTAGTGGGGTAGAAAAATTTCTCGATACACCGGTCAAACGTTTTAGTAGCGGCATGTATGTAAGACTTGCTTTTGCAGTTGCTGCACATCTTGAGCCTGAGATACTGGTAGTAGATGAAGTACTGGCGGTGGGTGATGCAGAATTCCAGAAAAAGTGTTTAGGGAAAATGAATGCAGTAAGCAAGGAAGAAGGTAGAACAGTAATATTTGTCAGCCATAATATGGCTGCCATTCGTGAGCTAACATCAAAATGTGTTCTTTTAAAGAAAGGTCAGGTAGTTAAATTTGATAGTACAACTGAAGTAGTAAATCATTACATGACTGCTTATTCAGAAGATTATTCAAAATTGTACTATGAGATAGGTCATCAGAATATAGTAAAGCTGGGACATTTATTAAACGAAGTATCAATTAAGTCAGCTGAAATTACTGACAGGCCTAATAATCAAATAACAACTGGAGAAGATGTGCATTTTAAATTGGTTATTAATGGTAATGAAGACAAAGATTTTGAAAAGATGGTGATTGGAGGTAGGATTATGACCATTGACGAAACCCCAGTAGGTGCATTTTTTAGTTCTCCATTTGTTAGCGTAAAGAAAAATGGTCAGGTTGAAGCTAAATTCTATTGTAAAAATATTCGGCTTGCGCCAGGTAAATATTATTTTACATTTTGGCTTGGAGAAGGTGATTATAGAGTTTATGGAAGGGATTTTTGTTCCGTTGACAGAGTTTGTTATATTGAAGTTATTGCAGACAACAAAGGAGGAGTTGCGCCTAAATGGTATAATCATTCTTGGGGCTCAGTCATTTTTGATAATTGCGAATCAAATTAAAATGAAAATAGTAATTCTTGCAGGCGGCTTTGGTACAAGGTTATCAGAAGAGACTTCCCTGAAACCAAAACCAATGGTTGAAATTGGTGAAATGCCAATACTTTGGCATATCATGAAAATCTACTCAGCGCATGGGTTTAATGAATTCGTTATCTGTTTGGGTTATAAAGGTTATATAATCAAAGAGTATTTCGCCAATTATTTTTTACATAAGTCAAATGTTACCGTTGATCTTGTCAATAACTCACTTGATTTTCATAACTCCAATGCTGAGCCTTGGAAAATAACACTTGTAGATACAGGGAATGATACAATGACAGGCGGACGTATTAAACGTATAAAGGATTATGTTAACAATGAAACATTCATGCTTACCTATGGAGATGGGGTTGGTGATGTGGATATTAAAGGGTTGCTGCAATTTCATAAACAGCATGGAAAACTATGTACTGTTACTTCTGTTCAGCCATCTGGAAGATTTGGTGCCATAAATATGGGAAACAATAACGAAGTTGTTGCATTTACTGAAAAACCAAAAGGAGATGGCTCTTGGATTAATGGCGGTTTTTTCGTGTGTGAACCAGAAGTTTTTGATTATATAGATGGCGATGCTACTTTTTGGGAAAAAGAACCAATGGAAAAGTTAGCAGCGCAAGGGCAGATGACTGCTTACCAACATGAAGGTTTTTGGAAACCTATGGATACACTACGTGACAAATTTGAACTCGAAAAAGAATGGCAAAGCGGTAATGCCCGCTGGAAGAAATGGTAGTATGAACTTAACAGCAAATTACACAGGAAAAAAAGTATTTATAACTGGTCACACTGGCTTTAAGGGCTCATGGCTTATAGCATGGTTGAACCAACTTGGTGCTATTGTAAAAGGATATGCACTAAATCCGGAAAACGACTATGATCTTTATAATGCGATAAGAGGTAATGAAATATGTGAGTCAGTAATTGCGGACATCCGTGATAAGCAAAGGATTAAAAAAGAGGTACTCAACTTTCAACCAGATTTTATTTTTCACTTAGCTGCACAGCCGTTGGTGAGACTTTCGTATGAACAACCATTAGATACATTCGAAATAAATGCTCAAGGCACAGCGAATCTTTTGGAGGCACTCCGTTTTTTAGACAAGCCTTGCGTAGCCGTAATGATTACTACAGACAAAGTATATCATAACGTTGAAACCGGCCATTATTACAAGGAGGAAGATCGTTTGGGAGGATATGACCCATATAGTGCTTCAAAGGCTTGTGCAGAGCTATTAATTGATTCTTACCGGAAATCTTTTTTTAACCCAGCTAGTTTTCAACAGCATCAGAAATCAATTTCTGTAGCCAGGGCCGGAAATGTAATTGGGGGTGGAGATTGGGCAAAAGATAGAATTATTCCTGATATAATACGGGCACTTTCCATTGATAAACCAGTAGTTGTTCGAAATGCAGTTTCTGTTCGCCCATGGCAACATGTACTAGAGCCACTCCATGGATATCTTATACTAGCAGCACATCAACATACTAACCCTGTAGAATTTGCAGAAGCATTTAATTTTGGGCCATTAAAAGAAGATAATCTTACCGTAGGAGAACTCGTAAAAAAAGCAATACTATATTGGGGAAAAGGAAGTCAGGTTGCTGATACTATTATTCATAAACAACATGAAGCTGGGTTGTTGAGATTGGATATTACCAAAGCGACAACAACACTTAACTGGAAACCTAAATATAATGCTGAGATAGCAATTCTTAAAACTATTGACTGGTACAGGATGTGGAAGAATAATGGTAATGTAAAAAATTATACAGATTCACAGATACGGGCATTTATGCAAACCGCATGATACAATTTAAAAAGCTGGAAATAGAAGGGGTTTATCTGGTTGAAAATTTTGTTTCTCGGGATCATAGAGGAGTTTTTGTTAAAACTTTTCATGCAGATAAATTCATAGACCTTGGCTTTAAAGAAATGTTTAGGGAAAGTTATTATTCCCAATCATCAAAAGGGGTGCTTAGAGGAATGCACTTTCAGCTTCCGCCTCATCAGCATGATAAACTTGTTTATGTAACGGCAGGTGCAATCTGTGATGTGATATTGGACTTACGGGCTTCTTCTCCAACATTTGGCCAGTATGCAGCAATCGAATTAATGGAATTTGGCAATTCGGTGTTGATACCAAAAGGATGTGCTCATGGATTTCTAACTCTTAGCGAATCGGCTACAGTTGTATACAATGTAACAACTGTACATAATGCAGAAGCAGATAGAGGTATTCACTGGAATTCGTTCGGTTATAATTGGTTAATTAAAAACCCGTTGCTTTCAGAGAGAGATAGAAATTTTCCATCTTTTAGCAGAGAAAAAATATTTTTTGAATGAAATTCCTGATTGTTGGCGCTTCTGGGCTTGTCGGTAGCAATTGTATGGTTTATACAAAATCACTTGGTCATGAAGTAGTAGGGACACATTTTTCTTTTCCAACTAAAGACACTATTTATTTTAATTCAACTAATCTTACGGACGAAGCGAATGAAGATGTAATGAAATTACGACCAGATGCAATTATTCATTGCGGTGCTTTAACAAATGTAGATTTTTGCGAAATTAATCCACAGCAAAGCTATAATCAAACTGTTCAATCTGCTACTAATGTTTCGGAATTTGCGAAACGCTGGGGTTCAAAGCTTATCTACATATCCACTGATTATGTTTTTGATGGCGTATCTGGGCCATATACAGAAGACGCAACGCCAAGACCTATTAATGTTTATGGGAAACATAAACTTGAAGCCGAGAATATAGTCCGGAAAAACTCAGATAATAACATCATCGTTCGGGTAACAAATGTATACGGTGATGAAATTCGGAATAAAAACTTCATTGCAAGGATCATTAATAATATCTATGAGGGCAAGGAGATGAATCTTTTGTTACCGTTCGATCAATTTGCTACACCAATAAATGCATTAGATATTGCAAAGGGAATAATTCTTTTGCTTGAGAACGAATGTAAGGGACTCTATCATTTTGGCTCAACTGACTTTTACAGCCGTAGTCAATTATTTTATAGGGTAATCAAACATTTTCCAGAATGTAAGACATTTAATGTTCGTTTAACATCTACAAAAGAATTGAATCAGTCAGCAAAAAGGCCTTTGTTCGGCGGATTAATCTCAAGAAAATTATCATTTGAATATCCGCATTTCCAATTTTCAAATGTTGATGATTATTTAACTACAATTATTAAATCAACCAAAAGTGAATTTTAAAAATATTAATAATGAGCTTGCAGAAATTTTAAAAAAAGCTGCTGCATCAAATATTTCGCAATTTATTCTTCCTGGGAAGGATTATATCCCTGTTACAGGAAAAGTACTTGATGAGGATGATATTTTACACGGAGTAGATGCTGTTTTAGACGGATGGCTAACTACAGGAAGATTTGGAAATGCATTTGAGAGGGAATTTGCACGGTATTTTGGTAGCCGGTTCTCTGCACTCGTTAATTCGGGATCATCGGCCAACCTTGTGGCTTTTTATTCACTTACTTCTCCAAAATTAGGAGACCGGGCCTTAAAGCCCGGTGATGAAGTAATAACTGTAGCAGCAGGTTTTCCCACTACAGTAAATCCTTTGATTCAATTTGGTTGTATTCCTGTGTTTATTGATGTGGATATTCCAACATATAATATAAAAGCTGAATTAATTGAAGCTGCTATCTCCTCAAAAACAAAAGCCATTATGCTGGCCCATACGTTGGGCAACCCCTTTAACTTGGATATAGTAATGGAAATTGCGAAGAGGTATAATTTGTGGGTGATTGAAGATGACTGTGACTCACTTGGGGCTACTTATAATAACAAAAAAACAGGAACCTTTGGCGATCTGGCTACAGTATCATTTTATCCTGCACACCATATTACAATGGGCGAAGGCGGGGCTGTCCTCATCAATAACGCTTCTTTAAAGAAGATAGTCGAAAGTTTCCGGGACTGGGGAAGGGATTGTTGGTGTGAGCCTGGTAAAGACAATACCTGCGGAAAAAGATTTGATTGGCAATTGGGAGAGCTTCCCTGCGGCTACGATCATAAATATACATATTCTCATATCGGCTTTAATTTGAAAGTAACGGATATGCAGGCGGCAATCGGATTAAGCCAGTTGAAAAAAGCGGATCAGTTTGTAGAAAAACGTAGGGATAATTTTAAGATACTCTATTCAAAAATGAAACAATTAGAGGAGCATTTTATCTTACCTGAACCAACTTTGAACAGTAACCCTAGCTGGTTTGGGTTCTTACTTACTTTAAGAGAGTCGAGCCCTGTCGACAGGAATGAATTAGTTCGTTTTCTTGAAGACAACAAAATTGGTACACGGCTTCTTTTTGCCGGTAATCTAACTAAGCAGCCTGCTTATGCCAATGTTGAAAAAAGGATATATGGAGATTTAAGTAACACGGATATAATTATGACCCGGTCATTTTGGTTGGGTGTCTGGCCAGGACTAGAAGAAGCCCACTATGATTATATTATTGAAACCTTAAAGAATTTTCTTAAAAAATATGCTTAATCTGAACAACAAGTTACTTTCAATTAAAATAATAGGGCAGTTATAAAATTTATTACTCTGTGAAATTACTATCAATAGTTATTCCAACATATAACAGAGCAAAACTTGTAGATGCTCAAATTAAATGGGTAGTTGAGGAAGCAGAACATTATTGGAGTGAGATTGAATTCCTTGTACTTGACAATAATTCTTCTGACGAAACAGAAGCTGTTTGTGTTAAGTGGATAAAATTGCTAGGTAATAAAATTACCGTTTTTAGAAATGATAAGAATATAGGCTTGGTTCCTAATTGTATAAAAGGTCTGCAGGCTTCAAGTTCATCTTTTGTGTGGTTGATTGGTGATGATGACCCTATCGAAACTGGATTGCTGGGTAATGTACTTTCAATTATAAAAAAGCATAAGGAATCGCTTAATTTATTACATCTGAACCACAGATGTGTTAAAGGTTACAACGGTGAAGTTGTTATTAAGTCGTTTTATAAATCAGATGGAGATTTGTATAGTGAAAAAGATGGTTGTGGCGTTGTCAACACTTTACTTGAAACAGCCTATACAGGAGGGTTTATGTTTATAACGGCAAACATTTTCAATAGGGCGAAGGCATTGGATGTTCTTGAGTCAAGTGCCGAAAATCATAAATCATTTCTTGCTTATCCAATGTACCTCAATATAAGACTAGCCTGTACAGGAGGATTTTATTATTATAATGATATAAAACTTACTTGTGTTTATGGCGAATCAACTTGGATGGAAGACTCTAATGAACTAAGTTATTTTCAGATTCCGCTATTCTGGATGAAATTGAATAAGTATGGACTTGATAAAAAAAAGATTGTTTCCTGGTTGAGTAAAAGTATTCCCGGTGTGGGGGTTGATTTTTTAAGATTTGTATACCATAGTAAAAAAGCTAGTTCCATTTTTCGTTTAATTGCCTTAAAATTCAAAATTCTTTATTGGAGAGTATCCACTTATAAACAATAATCTAATTCTTTTAATGACTCCAGATATAGCTATTATTATTTGCACCTATAATCCCGATATTAGAGTTTTAAGCAGATGCCTTAATGCAGTCGCGGCTTTAAAAAAAGCTCACCTAAGCATTGAATGCATTTTAGTGGATAATAATAGCAACCCTGCTATTATTGATTTAACAATTGTTCAAAATTTTCTTTCTGAAAATACTTTTGCAAAATTATTAATAGAAAAGAAGCAGGGTCTTACTAATGCTCGTATATGCGGGTTTAAAAATAGCAGAGCACCATGGCTTATTTTTTTTGATGATGATAATGAACCAGACGAGAACTACCTAATCGGAGTTGCAGATTTTGTTTCACGAAACTCAGATATTGGAATGTTCGGGCCGGGACATGTTTACGTTAGGTACATGGATAAGGTGGAACCTTATTTAGAAAAAAACAAAGCTTGGTTTCAAGATGCTCAACTAGATGAAGAACTTAAAAGCACCGCTAAGGATGCTTCATTCTACCCTGCCGGAACCGGAATGATAGTAAAAAGAGAAGTAATGAGTGTGTATGCAGAAAAATTTCTTACAGGTGTTTTGCAAACAAAAGACAGAAGTGCTAATAATCTTGGCGGGGGTGGAGATTCGCAAATATTATGGACAGCACTTTCAAATGGCTATTCAGCGGGCCGCACACCTCTGTTAAAACTTAATCACCTTATTAGTGAAAGCAAAACTAAAATGCCATACTTGAAGAATATTGCATTTTATTCGGGATTTGCAGCTTTACCATCAAGAATTGATTTTTATCCGGAAGAAAGAAATATTGTTAAAAGTACAGGTTGGGAGATTTCTAAATTTTTATACAGAGCTACTAAAATTATAGTACTTAATTTTTATAAGCCTCGGTACGTTTATTTTAGCCTTCTTTGGCAGTTAGGGTATATATGCGGTATCTACCAGGTAAAAGAAAAGCCCACACCAGTAGTTCTCAGTTGGGTAAAGCGTCAGCAAGGAATTAAATAATATTTTTTTAGTCAGTTAATATGTCTACAGCTAAAGATTTTAATCCTACCATCTCTCACCGTTTCTATTTTATGCGCAAAGGACTTTTGTCCTCCATCAAAAAAAATGCTTTCTCATTAAATGGGAAGCTTCTCGATTTTGGATGCGGAAGCAAGCCATATCAATCATTGTTTACAGTGGAGGAGTATATTGGTTTGGATTATGAAAAGACAGGGCATGATCATCGTAATGAACAAATAGATGTTTTTTATGATGGAAAAACAATTCCTTTTCCCGATCAATATTTTGACAGCATTCTTTGCAGCGAGGTGCTTGAGCATCTCTTCGATCTTAATGCTGTCCTTAGTGAAATGAACCGGGTGTTGAAAGACAAGGGAAAATTATTAGTAACCTGTCCATTTGTATGGACCGAGCATGAAGTTCCATATGATTTTGCCCGGTATACACAGTTTGCATTGAAAGATATATTTGAAAAAGCAGGTTTCCGGATACTAGAATATAGCAAACAAGGAAATTTTGTGGAGGCTATTACTCAGTTAAGAGTACTGTATTTTCTTGAATGGGCAGAACCAATTTTATCAAAGCTTTCTTTTCCAGGTAGATGGCTGCAACAGACAATAATATTTTTAATGAATGGCTGGGGTGTATTGAAAAGTAAGATATTGCCTGTTAAGTATGATCTATATCTTTCCAACGTATTATTAGTTGAAAAAGTAGGGAACCAATAACAAATGCCTTCTCAAAAAAAAATCCTTCTTTTCAGTACCCTTAATCCTTATCCATTTTGGGCAGGCTCAGAAAATTTTTGGTACGACTTCGTTAAAGACAGTAGAGTTAAAGAAGCCTTTAGCTTTCATATTTGTCTTGCTGATAGTCCTGTAACAAGAAAGAAAGCTGCAACTATAGAAAATGAAGCTGTAATAGTAGAGTTTTATAAACATTTCAACGTAAGTTTTACCCGGCGTAATTTATATCGCATCAGCGATAAAGTAAGTGGCCGGAATAATCGTACACTGCCCTGGTACGATGTAATAAAAAAAGATAAGTATGATCTGGTTTGGTTCAGCGTAGCTGCACTGGCCGATCTGGAAGATCTTGCTTATCCAATACAACTTTGTAAAAAACAAGGCATACCCTATTCACTCATTTTGCAACATGGGGATGAAGATTTTTTTCTTTCATCTGCACAACAAATCGATATTGTTGCTGAAGTTGCAATGTCGGCCAAGCGATTCATCTTTATTGCCGAACGTAATCGTCGGTCGCTGGAAAGAGGCATTGGTCAAAAACTTTCAAATGCAGTGCATTTAGTAAATGCGTTGCCGGCCTCTACCATTGCAACAGTAAAAACTACTGGTCTAAAAAAAACTCCTGCTGCCACCGGCACGGCAAAGTTTTTTAACCTGGGTCGCTTTTCACCAAAAGACAAAGCCCAGCATTTATTACTGGAATTGTTTGCAGATCACCAATGGAATGAACGGGATTGGCAATTAAGCTTTATCGGCGTTTCGGAATTTGGAGAATTTTACCTGCAAAAACTAGTTGCTTATTATGGATTAAACAGCGACCGCATAATAACTAAGCGGCATACAGAAAATGTGTTAGAAGAAATTGCAGATAATGATGTGTTGCTGATGCCTTCTTTGGCAGAGGGAACTCCCTTTGCCATGATCGAATCGATGGCTTGCGGCCGCCCGGCTTTGGGCACACCTATCGGTGGTATACCCGAATTAATAATTGATACTAAAACCGGCTGGTTGAGTCGTACTGTGCAGGTACAGGATATTGCTGAAAAAATGGAACAGGTATGGCAAGATCGGAGCCGCTGGCATGTAATG
>LNFM01011156.1_pt1 | contig 12347 bp, 12 predicted proteins | sample 596031 | NCBI WGS metagenome assembly LNFM01 (sample SAMN04254537, study PRJNA301005) | activated carbon metagenome | isolation source: dual media filters at the Ann Arbor, Michigan drinking water treatment plant | place: USA: Ann Arbor | reverse complement strand
CGCGGCTCCTGGGTCCATCTACGGGATCTCCCGGTCAGCAGCTGATGACCAATAAAATCCTTTCACGAACGATTGCCGATTGGAAAGTCCGGATTGCCGAGGCCGAAGGGATGTTAGCCGCGAGGCGCGACGTGATGGTGGCGCCGTTTGTCGGCCCGTTGGCGAATTTATTTGTGAAACTCGAAGGGTTGTTTGAGGCAGATCAGGCTGCGATTCGGGAGGATATCCGGAAGCGGGTCGGAATTTAGCTGCGCATCGTCCTCTCGCGTCCCGGTGTGATTGGCGTTTCCTCTCAATGAGAGGCAAAGGCCTGCGGGTCACGAACAACGGTTGCGGTTGGACGGTTTCCCAGACTCACAAGCACGTGGCGGGCTGCTGTCACCTCACGCTCAGTGGCCTGCGTCAGCCAGCGCCGGGCTTGGTCTTTATCCTTCGGTACTCCGCGCCCAAAGGCATACATGACTCCCAGCACGTGCATCGCTTCTCCGTTGCCATCTTCTGCCAGGCGTCGGAGCCCGTCAAAGGCTTTCCTGTACCAATGCACCGATTCCGGTGCCTCTAGCCCATCCTGCTTTGCGTAAAAACGGCCGAGGCGATACTGGGCAAATGCATCGCCCTGTTCGGCGAGGCGGATATCAGGGTTCGAACCGGGTGCCGGCGATTCGACTGCGTGCTTCGCGACCGATGCATATTCTTGTGGAGGTGCCGGAGGCGGCACAGTCGGCACAATGGGACTGCTTGCGACACTAGGGGGAGTGGCAGGAGGATTGACAGAAGGATTGGATGGAATGACTTTTGATACGTGAGTTGTGCCGGGCTGTGTGGCCGAGCGCTTGGCAATCGGGGCATGCGTAGACTTGGAGCTTTGTGGCTCAAGTGAGCGAGCACTCGGTGATAGGTTCGTCACCGGGAGCGCACTCTGAGGAGGAGGGACTGGTGCTGCAGCAACAGATGGTCCCGGTGAGCTACAGTTCTCTTGGATTGCCGAAGAGAGCTCCGAGCCTGTACCGACTTGGCAGTCTGTGTTGTGATTTGATGGGGTGCGCCACGCGGTGATTGCTGAGGCACCCCAGATCACCGCGATGAGGACAAAAGACCAACGCAACAATCGACGTCTGAACATCTGTCGATCGCTGGGAGGTACCTGTACGAGTCCAGGATAACCTTGCTTGGCCATATCGTTTAGTCACAGGATTATTTGAACGAAGTATATCAGGTTATTCGAGTGCTGTCTTGCGCTTGAAAGCCAAGCTGATAGGCCGTGCCATGGTGGACAGGAAATGGATGTCCAGACGAGTGTGGCCTAAAAAATGCGCCGGTAATGCTTGGAGTGGACGCCTGATTCGTCTGCAAAGCCGAGGGCTCCGGTATCCGGGCTTCCGGTGTCGTTCAAGTCGATCCGGTAATGGCCTCGAACCGCCTCCATTGCGACTTCGAACGGGACGGCGCCGGGATAAAGAGTGCCGGGCGCATGGGCGCCTCTGGTCAAGGTACGGATGGTATCGGCTTCCGCAAATTGCTTGTCGGAGAAAATGTAGATGTCGGCAATCGCATGGTTGCCGAGCTTATGGCCCGGGGTGGTGGCGGGAATTTGGTCGCCAAGGCTGCCGGCGAGCCGGTCCTGTTTGAGTTGTTTCAAAAGGCCGGCAATTTGACTATCCGTCGCTTGCGGCGGGACGACCAGACCGACGGCGTTCATCTCCAGAATGATCGTCTGCATTTTGAAGATGACGGGTGCGGCGTCCGGATCTTCGATTGCCGAGACAGCAGGGCCTTCGGTTCCGGCCGCCTGTTTGTTACGCGAACTCGGTACGATCAGCGCGACGAAAAGCCACAAGCCCAAAAGAATGCCGAACACCACGACCAAGGGGTGGAGGCCGGCGCGTTTGCCTTCCTGGTAGGGCCCCTGATTCTCGCTCATAGCGGGACGTCCTTCTGAGGGCTGGTCCGCGCCTGTTCCGGTTCCGTCTCGACAGGCCGGGCGAGGCGTTGCTTCGCTTCTTCCCATAAAAGATCCATTTCAGCCAGCGTCATGTCCGTCAGCGGCGTGCCGCTCTCCGCGGCTTGCGCTTCCACAAGATGAAACCGATCGATGAAGCGATTGGTCGATCCGCGAAGCGCCTCTTCCGGATTGACCTTCACGAACCGCGCGAGATTCACGAGTGAGAATAGAATGTCTCCCAATTCGGATTCGATGGCGGCGCCCCTATCAGCCTGGTTCGGCGCCGACTCAGCCCCGGCCGGAGTTTTCGCCAACGCCTCCTGCAGCTCAGCGACTTCCTCCGCTACTTTTCCAAAGATTTGTTCGAGGCCTGCGGCGTTGTGCGGCCAGTCGAATCCGACCCGTGCGGCTCTGGCTTGTGTCTGATAGGCCCGCAACAGGGCCGGCAGAGTTTTGGGCACGCCGTCCAGCGCAGACTGTGTGCCGCCGGCAGCTTCCCGCTCGGCGCGTTTGAGCTGCTCCCATTGGTGCAACACTTGTTCGCCGTTGGTGAGAGTGCCGGTCTGGTCGTTATTGCCAAATACGTGAGGGTGCCGGCGGACGAGTTTGTCCGCGAGTGTGTCGAGGACATCGTCAACGGTAAAGGTTCCGGATTCAGCGGCGATCTGGCTGTGGAAGATGACTTGTAACAGCACGTCGCCCAGTTCTTCCCGCAGCTTCGAAGTATCGTGTTGATCGATGGTCTCCAGGACCTCGTAGGTCTCTTCCAGCAGGTAGGGCTTCAAGGAGTCATGGGTCTGTTTCCGGTCCCACGGGCATCCGTTGACGGCGCGAAGCGTCGCCATGAGGCCAACCAGTTTGGCAAATCGTTCCGACATGATCCGCAACTGTATACCGAGGGCCTGTCCTGCTTCAATGGCGTCGGTCATGCACACACTGCCGCACCCCCATTGAAACCGCACAGATCCTAGCGTATCGTTCACAAGCCGAAGTGGCGTGTTGTGCGGATCGGCCCAAACATAATTAAGCTGTTAGGAAGTTATGAACGATTCCGAGAGGACCGTCTATCGCTTCTTGGAGGGTCTTGGCCTCGGGCTCGTGGAGCACGAACCCGACGGCAAAAACCCACCAGACTTCTTGGTAGCCGGCAGGATTGCAGTCGAGGTTAGGCGCCTGAATGAGAACGAGGAGGTGGACGGTGCCTATCGTGGTCTTGAAGTGACCGCCAAGCCGCTGCACTACATAGTTGTCAAGGCACTCGCCGAATCCGGCCCGCCGTCAGATGATCGCAGTTGGTTCGTGCACTACAGTGTTCAACGGCCGCTGCCATCATGGAAGGAGATCAAACATTTCCTATCCAACGGGGTAAGGCAGTTCCGCGCACAGCTTGACGATCCTCCTTCCGAGCTTTGCCTGGGCCGAGCAGTGCGGTTGAGTTTCCATCCTGCTAGTCGTTGTCATGAGAAGCTGCTTCTCCTCGGCGGCTCATCTGACCATGATGCTGGTGGGTTTCTGGTCGCTGAGCTATCCCGCAACCTCCGAATCTGCATTGACGAGAAGATTCGAAAAGTCGACAGGCTCCGGCACAAGTATCAGGAATGGTGGTTGGCCTTCGAAGATCGAATCGGCTACGGAGTTCTGGACCGCGACGATGTCGATCAGCTCCGAGCGTCCCTTGGCCCTGTTGTTGGCTTTGATAGGATTATTCTTGTCAGCCCGCTCGACCCACAACGTGCGCTGTGTCTATAGCCTGTGGGGTGGGGGTCTAACAAGCCCTGCAGCCACGCCGCTTCGCGGCGCTTGCTGCGATGGTTCGTTAGCGGTAATGGAATCAATGCTCTACTTCTCGTACGGGTCCAACATGTCTACGCCTAGGCTCAGGAAGAGAGTTCCATCTGCTTGTGTTGTGGCAGTTGCGCGGCTTCTCAAACACAGATTGAAGTTCCACAAGAAAAGCAAAGACGACTCCGGTAAATGTGATGCTGAGTGCACCAATGACGAGAAGGATGTCGTATATGGGGTTGTCTTCGGAATCGCCGCTTCAGAAAAACCAGAACTGGATAAGCATGAGGGGCTGAATGATGGGTACGAGGAAAAGAGCGTCTCAATCTATGCGAAAGAGGTAAAGAACTAAAAGCGGTTACCTCCTACGCATCAAACATTGATTCAAAGCTGAAAGCCTACAATTGGTACAAAGAGCACGTGGTGCGCGGAGCCAAAGAGCACTGTCTGCCACTTGAATACATCAAATTGCTTGAGGCTGTTGAATATGTGGCAGACTCGGATCAAAAGAGAGATGAGAGGGAGCTATTGATTTACGGCTAATAACCGATTCCAGGCGACGACATCGCTGGCACGTTTGAACCGGGGCGTTAGCCGATTCAAAATGGTGGCGGGAGCAACTCATGAAGGGTGAATTTGCAGTTGGTTGGCTTACTCTTGCGCTCATCAATGCTGGCCTTGCGCAGTCTAAAGGCAGGAGTGGATTAGGGTGGTGGTTTGGATCTTTGTTCTTCGGGCCACTTTGCACGTTTCTCATTGTCGTTTTGGATCCAAAGAATCCACAAGTTCCGAGCGACGGCGATTCACATTGACAGCTTGGCTGGGATTTCATGAACACGCACGCTCACGTCTCTTGCAGAGAGAGATGGGGGCAGTTCTTGATCTTGCATATCCTCCGGTCAGTCAAGTGAGAGATGTGCAAATTCAAGGGCAGACCCCACTAGGGTACTTCCAGCAGTCCAGGCGTACAGTTCGCAAGCCGTAGCGGTGTGTTGTACTGATAGGAACCGGCGGATCTGGCTCTCGTGCTGGTTGGCTTAAATATTAGTTGGGCGGCAGATCATGGTAAAAAAGATGCCTCGCGAAGTTTTAGAGAGAGCACGGCGCACTACAGCGGATACGGATGCATACAAAATATGTATGACCGTAATCAAGGCAAGAATCTTCACGATTCAGCGCTTGCTGAACAACGATATTCTTGTCCCTGTTCTCATGTTGAAGGTGGAAACAATCTATCTTCAGATTCGTCTGTTATTAGAAATGCTCTACCTTTCGAGCATAGTGACGCGAAAGAAGAAGTACGATCAGTATTGGCCTCGCACAGAAAAGGAGTACCAGCCGTCGGAGATTCGCCGGTTCCTTGGGGAGACACTAGACGAACACTTCCCCTATCCATTCCGCCAATCCCAAGGCTCCTCGGCATCGCTAAGATTGGAGTCCTTTGATCGACCCGTAACCGAGGCAGAAGTCTACAAGTTCTTCAACAAGTGCCACCAATACTTGCATGAGCCAAATCCGTATAAAAAGAGTTGGGCTGCTCGTGAAGTCGAATGCAACTCTTTGCTTGAAGAGGCCGTGGACTTCCTCAAGAAAGTCTGGGTTTTGCTTGAGAACCATTACCGCGTATCCGAGCTCGACAACGGCGAGAAAGTCGGCTTCATTTGTGGCCTTGGAAAAGAAACAGACCAAGTGGTTGTAGCGCTTCTCGTTTCAGATGGAAAAGAGTCAAAATAGTCTACTCCTTGAAAGAAAAATAAGGGTCAGAGACATTTCCATTGACTGAATTGCCTGAAGCCACGAAGAAGAAGCGACTGGTAGGGTCGGATAGTATCGCACATCCCTAAGGAGCGGCTGCAGATCCGAGGCCTGCATAACGATGTGTCTCAATTCCGGTCCGTATAATTGAATTGAATCGGCTTCTTGCTAAGGCTACAATTACCACATGATTGATTGGTCTTCTTGCCCAGCTGTTGAGCGTGATGCGGAGCGTGTGAGTGGCGCGTGGGTTTTTCGTGGTACTCGTGTGCCGGTTTCCGCGCTATTTCAGAATCTCGAGGATGGGGCACACGTCTCTGACTTTATTGTCTGGTTTCCGGGTGTCACGCTCGAGCAAGTCCGCGCGGTGCTTGAGCATGCTGCTCGCTCTTTAGAAGCAGCGTAGGTGCGCGTTCTGTTTGACCAGGGCACGCCCGTCCCACTTCGCCAGTACCTTGCAGCTCATCAGGTCACTACCACTTTTGAACTTGGTTGGAACTATCTGAAGAACGGTGAACTGCTTCAAAAATCAGAAGAAAGCGGCTTTTTCGTTCTGGTCACAACCGACCAGAATCTCCGATATCAACAGAACCTCTCGAGTCGCAAGATCGCAATTGTTGTGCTGACGACAACCAGTTGGCCACGCATCGAACGCGAGGTTGATCGGGTGACAAGGGCGGTTGATTCTGCCGAACCAAGCAGTTACGTTGAGATCCTTATCCCGTAACCGCTACTACTCCGTGAGTCATGCGCAGCTGTCAGGAACTGCGCTCTTGTATCCCACTTCTTCCTTTCTTTTGATGGCGAACACCGGCTACAGGGGACGGTCCGCTGCACAACTCCCCGCTGGGCAGAAAAAGGTTCCAGGAACCGTTGATCGCTTGGTTGAAATACTTTGAGATGAGTGAGCGCCATTGCGACTCCTAAACATAGTCGGACCTCGTACGAAGCCGCTGGCTATTGTGTTTCTGCCGCTCGGTCTTTAACGTACCTGTCTGATCGTCATCCCTAGGCTGTTGCCCATGCTTGAACTGCTCACCGACCCCAATGCCTGGATCGCGTTTGCGACGCTTGCCGCGCTGGAGATCGTTCTCGGCATCGATAACCTCATCTTCATTTCTATCCTGGCAGGCAAGCTGCCGCCCGATCGCCAGGATCTCGCGCGAAAGGCGGGCATCGCCGCGGCACTCGTGTCGCGCCTGGGTCTGTTGTTCGCGCTTACTTGGATCATGAAGCTCACGGCGCCGCTGTTCGCGGTCGCCGGTAACGAGTTCTCGGGCAAGGACTTGGTCCTGGTTTTCGGCGGGCTCTTCCTTATCTACAAAGCGACTATAGAGATTCACAACAAGCTCGAGGGGAGCGACAATGCCCCCACCGCCATTGCGGAGGCTACCAGCTTTTCTGCGGTGATCTTCCAGATTATGTTGATCGATGTCGTGTTTTCCCTGGACTCGATCATCACGGCTGTAGGCATGGTCGCTGAGCTTTCCATCATGGTGGCTGCCATCGTTGCCGCAGTCGTCTTCATGTTTGCATTTGCCGGTACGGTGCATGGATTCGTAGACAGGCATCCCACAATTAAGATGCTGGCACTTGCGTTCCTGCTCGTTATCGGCATGGCATTGATCGCGGACGGTTTCGACGTACACATTCCCAAGGGCTATATCTACTCTGCGATGGCATTCTCCATAGGGGTCGAGATTCTCAACATCCGGCTGCGCCGTCGTGGCCAGCCTGTACATCTGCACGGACCGGATGTGCAGCCGACACCTGTCTGCCCCACCTGCGGGCAGGCGGTCGTCCGGCCGTATCTCCTGAAAAAGGGGTCGGGAGGCATTGTTTAGAAGTGATTGCTGCACCGGCACAGGAGCACACGTGCTGCTGCCGTGCGGAAGTGGGGAGAGTACAGCCATCCGCCACTGGCAACTTGCGAGCCGATGGGTCCTATGGTAGGGTATCGCCCACTGTACGGTAAGTATTGAGAGAGGGGCTAATGGCAGAGCAGGAGCAGGGATTCGTCGTTCGGGATCGGCGGGCGAGTGGAGGGTCGGATGCCCCGCCGCCACCAGCTTCTACGGCACAACAGACGCCGACGGCTTCCGCGTCACCGGCCGAGGCATCCCATGAGGAGCATCCGCTTCCAGTCAACTTCTCTTCCTTCGTCATCTCGCTCGGCTCGTCATCCCTGATGCTGATGGGGGAGCGGTTGGACCCTCAGCAACAGCCGATACCCGTCAATTTGCCTCAGGCCAAAGAAATCATCGATCTGCTGTCTGTCCTGGAAGAGAAGACCAAGGGCAATCTGACCCCGGAAGAGCAGACCGTGTTGCGCGACATGCTGTATGCGCTGCGCATGAAGTATGTCACGTTGGCATCGCCGAAGTAGTCTGGTTCGTCTCCCGCCTGCCGGTTTTCATTTCGTGGTCATTGTCCGGGCCGGTGCAATCTGTCTCCGGACTTTGAGACTCCCTCATAAGTCCGCTATAGTGGATGGGAGCGTCCTTTCGGACTAACGGAGAGCACAGCCGAAAATGCCTGAGTCTGATCCTTCCACACGCGGGCCTGGAGTCGCTGCCGCAAGGCTCAGCGATTCTCAGCGGATTGCTCCCGGCACCAAACCGCGCGCCAACGGGGGTGGCCGGCCCCAGGAACCGGAGCGGAAAAAGCTCCATCTCCGTCCCGTCTGGATCGTCCTCATCCTCCTGATCCCCTGTTTGGCCCTGACGCTGTACTACTCTCAGATGGCCGTGCCGGGCGGGCAGGTGAAGGGGTCGTTGTTGCCCACGACCAGCTATGCCATGGTGCTGTTGCTGGTCAATCTCGACTTGATCGGGCTTGTGGTTCTGACGCTGCTGCTGTCGCGGAATCTGATCAAGGCGTATTTTGAACGCCGCCATCGGCTTGTCGGCTCAGGATTTCGCACGAAGCTGATCGCCGCGTTCATCGGGTTTTCGTTGATCCCGACCGTGCTGCTTGCGGTGGTTGCCAGCGGGTTTCTCAACAAAGCCGTCGATGTGTGGTTCAGCGAGCAGATCGAGAATGTGATGAAAGATTCGTACGAGGTGGCGCGCCTGCAGCATGCGGGACACATTACGCTGGCCGTGAACAGCGCACGGGCCATTGGACAGGAATTGTTCCGTGAGGACATGCTGATTCCGGAGCAGCGTGATTTGTTGATTGCTGCGATGGCCCGGAAACGGATGGAGTATGGAGTTGCCGGGATTGAAGTGTTTTCCAACAAGATGGAAACACTGACGAAGGCGCTCGATGCGAATGTGCCGGCTGTTGTGCTGGATCTGCCGATCGGCCAGCTCGTCCTCCAAGTCCTCAATGGGAAGCAGGAGTTCACCTCCGTCCAGGAAGCGCAGTCGGGCCGGCTGGTGCGTGCCGGTATGCCGGTGGCCTCCGGCGGCCACAGCGGCGAGTTGGCCGGTGTGGTGGTCGTCGAAACCTACGTGTCGGAATCGTTATTGACGAAAATGGAAGGGATTACCCGCCAGTATGAGGAATATACACAGATCAAGGCGATGAAAAATCCAATTAAGGCCGGGGCGTATCTTCTTGTCGCCGTCGTGACCGTCATGATTCTGTTCAGCGCCACCTGGTTCGGGTTTTATGTCGCCCGGGGCATTACCGTTCCGATTCAGCGATTGGCGGAGGCAACCGAAGCGGTCGCGCAGGGGGATCTCACCGTCCAAATTGACGCGAAGGCGACGGACGAAATCGGCACCTTGATCGACTCCTTCAATCGAATGACGCAGGATTTACAGGGCAGCAAATCCAAGCTGGAAGAAACGAATCTGACGCTCTTGAACACCAACGCCGAACTTGATCGCCGCCGGGCCTACATTGAAACGGTCGTGGCCACCATCGCCGCCGGTCTGCTGTCGATCGATCGGAATGGAACGATTACGACGTTCAATCCGTCGGGCGAGCGCATTCTTGGCCTGGCCGGCGATCGGCTTCAGGGGCGTCCGGCCAATGAGGCATTCAAAGAATTCGGGCTCGATTTGTTTCAGACCGCGTACGACCGTATGTTAGCCGACGATCGGGATGATTTGTCACTGGAAGGACAGTTGGACGTGCAGGGGAAGCTCATCACGATCGGTTTGAACGGGTCGCGCATGCGGGATGAGGCGAACAACGATTTGGGGTTCGTGCTGGTGTTCGAAGACTTAACGGAGCTCATCAAGGCTCAGAAAGTCGCCGCGTGGCAGGAAGTCGCCCGGCGTGTCGCGCATGAGATCAAAAATCCGCTGACACCGATTCAATTGTCGGCCCAGCGGCTGCGCAAGAAGTTCTTCGAAAAGTCGCCGGATCTCGATCGGGTGTTCGACGAGGCGACCAACGTGATCATCAATGAAGTCGGCAGCCTCAAGCACATGCTGGACGAGTTCGCAAAATTTGCACGGTTGCCCGCTCCGCAAATGACGCGTCAGCCGCTCCAGGACGTGCTATTGGAAACGGCGGCGTTGTATCGCGCGGCGCAGAAGGATATCGAGCTGCTTCTGGACCTCGACGAAGACCTGCCTCCCATCAATTTTGATCGGGAGCAGCTGAAGCGCGTGTTCGTCAACCTGTTCGACAACGCGATTCAGGCGATGAATCAAAAGGGGCGGCTGTGGGTGAGCACGAAGTACGATATGAAAAGGAGACGGGCGGTGGTGACGGTGGCGGACGAAGGACCCGGCATCGCGCCGGAAGATCAGGAGCGGCTGTTCGTGCCGTACTTTACCAGAAAAAAAACCGGAACCGGATTGGGACTTGCGATCGTGCGCCGAATCATCACCGACCATGAAGGGCAGATTCAGGCGGGGAGTAATCATCCGAAGGGGGCGGCCTTTACATTCGATTTGCCGGTTTGAGGAACGCGCTGACAAGCCTGCAGGCTGGCAGAGTTGCCGAAGAACCGTTATGTCAGCGGGCTTCTTGCTAACGTGTCAGCTCACTACTTTGAGGGGAGTTATGGCGGCATCGATTTTAATTGTAGATGACGAAGAGGGGATTCGCACCTCGTTGCGAAGCATTCTTGAAGACGAAGGGTACGAGGTGGCGACCGCAGCCGGCGGAGCCGAGGCGCTGAAGATCTGTGGAAGCGAGCCGCCCGATCTTATGATGCTCGACATCTGGATGCCGGAGATGGATGGGTTGGAGACCTTGCGGCGCGTGAAGGAATTTGTGCCGGCGACACAAGTCATGATGATGTCCGGTCATGGCTCCATCGAAACAGCGGTCAAGGCTGTGAAACTAGGGGCCTATGACTATATCGAGAAGCCGCTTTCTTTGGAGAACGTGACGCTGCGCGTCAAGCATGCCTTGGAACAGTATCGATTGGAGCAGGAGAATCGGACGCTGCGGACCAAGGTCCAGCAGAAATTTGAGTTGGTCGGACAGTCTCCGGCGATGCAGCAACTGCGGCAATTGATTGAAACCGCCGGTCCGACGAACAGCCGGGTGTTGATCGGCGGTGAAAACGGAACGGGTAAGGAGTTGGTGGCGCGGGCCATCCACACGCACAGCGCCAGGGCCGACTATCCGTTCGTGGCCGTGAACTGCGCGGCGATTCCTGAAACGCTGATCGAGAGTGAACTGTTCGGCCATGAGAAGGGATCCTTTACCGGTGCCACCTCGATGAAGCGGGGTCAATTCGAGCAGGCCGACGGCGGTACGCTGTTTCTCGATGAAATCGGGGACATGAGTCTGAATACGCAGGCCAAGGTCTTGCGGGCTTTGCAAGAGCAGCAGTTCACGAGGGTGGGCGGCACGAAGTTGATGAAGGTGGATGTGCGGGTGCTGGCCGCTTCGAACAAGGATCTGGAAAAAGAAATTCAGAAAGGCCAGTTTCGCGAAGATCTGTATTACCGTCTCAACGTGGTGCCGGTCGTCGTCCCTTCGTTGCGCGAGCGACGCGAAGATATTCCGGCGTTGGTTCGGCATTTCATGAAAATCCATGTCGAAGAGCAGGGGCTGCGGATGAAAGAGATATCGCCCGAGGCGATGGCTGTGTTGCAGCAGTATGAGTGGCCGGGCAACATCCGAGAACTGCGGAACTTGATCGAGCGGCTGATGATCATGGTGCCGGGGTATGTCATCGAAGCCTCGCAAGCGGCCATGTCGATCCAAGGGCGCGCGGCCGGCCCTTCCGTCTCTTCCAGCGCAGCCGGCCAGGCTGCAAGTCCGCTCTTTGCCAAAGCCTACGATTCGCTGCGAGACGCGCGGAATGCGTTTGAAAAGGAATATATCGGCCGCAAGCTTCGGGAGCATCATTGGAATATCTCGCGTACTGCGGAAGATCTGCAGATCGAACGAAGCCATCTGCACCGAAAAATCAAACTGCTGGATGTGGAAATGAGGCCGGAAGGATGAGGAGGGTGGCGCGGCAGGCCGTTTCTTTGCTCGCCCACCGCCCACATCTGATCATTTGATTGGTCCAGTAGGGTGAACGATGTGCGCGGTGAATGCGCGCAGTGAGAAACGGCCCCCCGCCACGTGTTGTGAAAAGAGAAAAAAAGAATCGGATAGTCACTCCACTGCGTTGACCTCCGTGAGGGCCCTCCTCTAAAATGGCGCGCCCATGACTACCTATCGGGAATCAGGTGTGGATATCGATGCGGGAGACGAGTTTGTCGATCGCATCAAGCCGCTCGTTCGCTCGACCTTCCGTCCGGAAGTGCTGGCCGATCTGGGCGGGTTCGGAGGGTTGTTCGGATTGCGGGCCGATCGGTACAAAGAGCCGGTGCTCGTGTCCGGAACCGATGGTGTCGGGACCAAGCTGAAGATTGCGTTCATGATGGATCGGCACGATACGGTCGGCATCGATCTTGTCGCCATGTGTGTGAATGACATTGCTGTGAGTGGAGCCGAGCCA